>Ga0080064_1005324_pt1 | contig 15272 bp, 10 predicted proteins | sample Subgrocontami54m_FD_69260 | JGI IMG/M metagenome (GOLD analysis project Ga0080064, IMG submission 69260) | Subsurface groundwater microbial communities from S. Glens Falls, New York, USA - GMW46 contaminated, 5.4 m (SPADES assembly) (version 2) ...
CCTCGATCATGATGTCGAGCGCGGAAACGATCCGGTTCGGTTTGCCGTAATCCTGCTCCCAGGGCTGCACCGCGCCCGGGAGCCGGAGATTTGAAACGGTGAAACCCGTCAGCCCCGCCTTCGGCTTGGCGCCGCGGCCGGTGGCGCCTTCATCGCGAATTTCGCCGCCCGATCCGGTCGCCGCACCCGGAAACGGCGAGATCGCCGTCGGGTGATTGTGCGTCTCGACCTTGCAGAGCAGGTGGATGTCCTCCTCGTGCGCGGCGTATTCGCCGGTTCGGGGATCGACGTAGAACCGCCCGCCCCGCGAGCCCACCAGCACGGCGGCGTTGTCCTTGTAAGCGGAAAGGATCCCGTCGCTGTGCAGTTGATACGTGTGCTTGATCATCTGGAACAGCGAACGGTCGCGTCGCTGCCCGTCGATCTCCCAGGTGGCGTTGAAAATCTTGTGCCGGCAATGTTCGGAGTTGGCCTGCGCGAACATCATGAGTTCCACATCGTGCGGATCGCGGCCGAGCGTGGTGAAGGCCGTCACGAGATAATCGATCTCGTCCTCGGCGAGGGCGAGACCGAGCGTCTGGTTCGCGGATACCAGCGCGGCCCGCCCTTGGGCGAGGATCGGCACCGTGGTCATTTCGTGCGGCGAGCCGTGGTGAAACAACGCGGCGAGGCTTTCCACGTCGTTGAACACCGCCTGCGTCATCCGGTCGTGCAGCTTCGCCGCGCAGGCCGCCCGCTGCGGCGCGGTGAGCGTCGCACTGTTCAGGTCAACCGTGTACGCCACGGCCCGTTCGATGCGTCGGACCGCGTCGAGACCGCAAATCTGCGCGATGTCGGTGGCCTTCGAGGACCAGGGCGAAATCGTGCCCGGGCGGGGCGCGACGACCTGCAGCCAGCCCTCGATCGTGTCGGCGTGGCGGGCTGGGCCGTAGGTGAGGAGTTTTTCCAGGACCGTGCGGTGGCGCGGGGTGAGATCCTGCGACAAGTCGATGACGTGGACAAACTGCGCGGTGATCGCGCGCGGCTGCACGCCGGTCGCGTGCAGATCCTGCAGCAATTTCTGCAGGCGAAAGGGCGAAAGGGCAGGTGAGCCGCGCAGGATCAGCATGACGTGAAAACGAAACGCTCACCAACATCGCGGGCGCGGTCAAGGAAGGCGGCGCGGCCGTTGAATTTGGCTTAAGACGCTGAGGCGCGGAGAAAAGCCGTTGACCAATTTGACCCGGTCGACGAGATGAGCGGCTTTGCTAGATGACGAGGGAGCATCGAACCACCAGGAGCGAGGACGTGCCGGGCCATCACGGGTTCCGGCGCGCCGCCTCGGGCTGGCCGCTCGCTCCCCGGGCGCACCCATGAGCGACCGGATCACCCACGAGTGCGGAGTCGCGCTGGTCCGGCTCTTGAAGCCGCTGTCCTACTACCAGGAGAAATACGGCACGCCGCTGTGGGGGTTCACCAAGCTTTTCCTCTTGATGGAAAAGCAGCACAACCGCGGGCAGGACGGGGCGGGCGTCGCGTGCGTGAAACTCGACATGCCGGCCGGCGCGCCGTTCATGTTCCGCGAGCGGAACATCAAGTCGAACCCGCTGGACAAGATCTTCCGGTCGCTGCTCGGCCAGTACAACGACTTCGTCGCGCGCGGCGTGATTCACCCGGAGTTCACCGACACGGTGAAGACGAACTTCGATTTTGGCGGCGAACTGCTGCTGGGCCACCTGCGCTACGGCACGAGCGGCGGGTACAACATCTCCTCGTGCCATCCCTATTTCCGCCGCAGTCCGTGGCCCACGCGCAATCTCGCGCTCTGCGGCAACTTCAACCTCACCAACACCGACGAGCTGAACCGTTCGCTGATCGCGATGGGCCAGCACCCGATTTTCGCCACGGACACGCAGGCGATCCTCGAGAAAATCGGGTTCTTCCTCGATGAGGAACACGAGGACATCTACCGGTTCCTGCGCAAACGCGATCTGAGCGGCGACGAGCTCTCGCACCGGATCAGCGAAGAGCTCGATGTGACGCGGGTCATCACCCGCGCCTCGCAGAAGTGGGACGGCGGCTACGCGCTGGCGGGCCTGATTGGCAATGGCGACGCGTTTGTCGTCCGCGACCCCTCGGGGATCCGGCCGTGCTTCTATTTCCAGGACGACGAAGTCGTGGCCTTCGCCTCCGAGCGCGCGCCGCTGATGACCGTATTCGACCTCGCCGTCGAGCAGGTGCGCGAGGTCGAGCCGGGCCACGTCGTGGTGATCAAGAAGCGGGGCGACGTGACCTCCTCGCAGTTCACCGCGCCCTTGCCGCGGGCGTCGTGCTCCTTCGAGCGGATCTATTTTTCCCGCGGTAACGACATCGACATTTATCGTGAGCGGCAGGCGCTCGGCGGCCGGCTCGCTCCGCAGATCCTCGACGCGATCGACCACGACTGGGGTCACACGGTGTTCAGCTTCATTCCCAACACCTCGGAGACCGCCTTCTATGGGCTGATGTCGGCGCTGCGAACGATGCGACGCGACGAGGTCAAGGCGGCGATCATGAAGGCGTGCCAGGAGGGCAAGCTGACCGAGGACGTGCTCGACGAGCTCATCCTGCGCAACTGGCCGCGCGGGGAAAAGGTGGTGAGCAAGGATATCAAGATTCGGACGTTCATCGGGCAGGAGGACCTGCGGAATCAACTCGCCAGCCACGTCTACGACATCACCTACGGCTCGATCCAGCCGGGGAAGGACAACCTCGTGGTGATTGACGACTCGATTGTGCGCGGCACGACGCTGCGCCGGTCGATCCTCCGGATCCTGGCGCGACTCAATCCGAAGAAGATCGTGATCGTGTCGACCGCGCCGCAGATTCGTTACCCCGACTGCTACGGCATCGACATGTCGGAGCTCGGCAAATTCATCGCGTTCGAGGCAGCGGTGTCACTGCTCAAAGAGCGCGGTCAAACCAACTTGCTCGACGAGGTGTACGAACTTTGTCGCGACGAGGTGAAGAAGGGCGGTCCGCACAACCACGTGCGCCGGATCTACGAGCCGTTCCGGCCGGAGGAGATTTCGAAACGGATTGTCGACCTGGTCCGGCCGAAGCAGCTCGAGTGGAAAGGCGAGTTCGAGATCATCTTCCAGACGATCGAGAGCCTGCACGCCGCCGTGCCGAATCACCGCGGCGACTGGTATTTCACGGGCAAGTATCCGACGCCCGGGGGCTATCGCGTGGTGAATCAGGCCTACCTCAATTACTACGAGAAGCACGACGGGCGGAGCTACTGAGGCGCTATGCCGACGAAGAAGAGCGAGCCGGCGCTGCCGGGAATTTTCACCCTGCGAAAGGTCAAGGTGGTACTCGATGCTGACTTGGCAAAACTCTACGGGGTGCCAACCAAAGCGCTGAACCAAGCCGTCGCACGTAATAAAGGCCGGTTTCCCGCCGAATTCTGCTTTTCACTTACGGCCGAGGAATTTGCGTATTTGAGGTCACAAATTGTGACCTCAAACGGCCGCGGCGGTCGGCGGTATCTGCCTCAAGCATTCACCGAACACGGCGCGCTTATGGCCGCGACGGTATTGAACAGCAAAAAAGCGGTGGAAATGAGCCTCTACCTCATACGCGCCTTCGTCGCGATGCGCGAAGCGCTGCTCGCCAACGCCACCATCCTCAAACGCCTCGCGGAAATCGACCGGCGGCTGATCGAGCACGATTCGGTACTGCGCGAAATCGTTGATCGGCTGCAGCCGCTGCTCGATGCGCCGGCCGTTGACGAGACGGCGAAGCCGAAGATCGGCTATCACCAGGGCAACCGCTGACGCCGCGCAACGCGGTTTCATTTTCATGTCGCTCAGCTACGAACAGTCCGGCGTCCGCTACGATCAGCTCGATGCGTTCAAGCGCGCGTGCCAGCAGGCGGCGCGCACGACGGCGACCGCGCTGCAGGAGCATGGCTACACCGAGCCGGCCACGACGCGCGGCGAGAGCGCCTACCTGATCGAGGCCGCGGATCATTTCATCGCGCACGTCGAGGAGGGACTCGGGACCAAGAACCTGGTGGCGGACGCCGTCTACGCCGCGACCGGCAAATGTTTCTACCGCGAGATCGCGATCGATACGGTCGCGACAATCGTCAACGACCTGATCACGTGCGGTGCGCTGCCCATTTCGGTGGCGATGCACGCGGCGGTCGGCGATTCCGGCTGGTTTGCCGACGCCACCCGCACCCACGCGCTCGTGGCAGGCTTCGCCGAAGGCTGCCGGCTCGCCGGCGCAGTGTGGGGCGGCGGCGAAACGCCGACGCTGGGCGGCGTGGTCGAGCCGGAAGCGATCGTGCTCGCCGGCTCCGCGATCGGCAAAATCTCGTCCAAGCACCTGCGAATCATCGGTGATGTGCGCGACGGCGACGCGATTCTCTTCTTCGCGAGTTCCGGCGTGCAGACGAACGGGCTGTCGCTGTGCCGCCGGCTCGCGACGCAGCTGCCGCAGGAATACCTCACGCCGGTTGGTCACGGCGATCCGCGCAGCTTCGGCGAGGCGCTGCTCGCGCCGTCGGTGATCTACGTCGCGTTTGTCCGCGAGTGCCAGCGCCGGGGGCTGAAGCTGAACTATGTCGCGCACGTGACGGGCCACGGCTGGCGGAAGCTGATGCGACTGGAGGAGCCCTTTGTCTACGAGATCACCACGCCGCGACCGCCCCCGGCGCTGTTTGAATTCATGATCGAGGCCGGTCCGATTGAGCGGCGCGAAGCGTACGCCACGTTCAACATGGGCGTCGGTTTTGCGGCGTATGTTTCCGCCGAGAACGCGGCGGCCGCGCTCGCGGTGGCCAAGGCGACGGGCTACGACGCCTGGCTCGCCGGGCGGGTGCTGAAAAGTGGTTCGCGCAAGGCGGTCGTCGTCCCGGAGTTCGGGCTCACCTACGAAGGCGACACCCTGCAGGTGCGCTAGGCCGAACCGTCGGTGCACCTCCGCGCGCCGGGTTGGAGTTTGTCATCTATTAGATGACAAACTGGATTGTCATTTAGAGCTCATTGCAAAACCTGCTGGAGCGAACGCACGTCTTGGGTAGCGCGGTCAACCTGACCGCGTTTGGCTCACCGCGGAGGCTCGAGCACGGTCAGGTTGACCGTGCTACGGCCGCATTCGCCAACGAGGTTTTGCAATGAGCTCTTAATGGATGACAATGGGTGCGCGCCGATCGATTGGAAGCAGCGAGGGATGGGCAACGGCAATTTCCGCACGGGTCCGAGCGCCGCGCCCTACCTTGACGGGCGAGGCTTGGGTCACGCAGTCTCGTCGCTCCTGATGCGCCCGATTGTTCAAATCTCGCTGGACCTCACGGATCGCGCGGAAGCGCTGGCGACCGCCGAACTCGCGCGTCGCGCGGGGGTCGACTGGCTCGAGGCGGGCACGCCGTTCATTCTCGCCGAGGGCTTGCACGGTGTGCGCGCGTTGCGCGAACAGTTTCCCGGCGTGCCGATTGTCGCCGACTTGAAGACGATGGACGGCGGCTACCTCGAGGCCGAGATGATGGCGAAGGCGGGCGCGACGCATGTGGTCGTGATGGCCCGCGCGCACGAGGAGACCTTGAAGTGCGTGGTCAAAGCCGGCCGCGACTACGGCGTGAAGGTGATGGGCGACAATCTGGGGTGTCCGGACATGGTCGCTGGCGCGAAGCTGGTCGAAGAGCTCGGCTGCGATTTCGTGATTCACCACATCGGGTACGATGAACGCCGCGGGATTGCGGCGGGCGGACGCCGGATGCCGAGTCCGCTCGATCAGCTCCGTGCGGTGGTGCAGGCGGTCAGCGTGCCGGTGCAGGCCGTGGGCGGGCTGACGCTCGAGCAGGCGGTGCGCACGCCGGAATATGGCGCGCCCCTGGTCGTGATCGGCGCGCCGCTCGCGGTGGACGCGGACGCGTTTCGCACCGCCGACGGCAATCTCGAAGGCACGCTCCGGATCATCTGTGAACGCGTGCACGGCTACGGCGATGTGGCGGTGGGCAAGGCACGCCGCGCGGAGGTGGTGCGATGAACGCGCCGGACGTTCGCGTTCGCAGTGCCGCCTTCAGCTGCCTGCAGCCAATGCCGATTGCGCGTAACGGCGGCCCTGCCAGCGCATGAAGAGCCCGGCCGTCGTCAATTTTTCGTCGGAGCCGCACAGCGTGGAGCTGCGCGAGTTCGCGCGGCCCGAGCCCGGGCCGGACGATGTGTTGCTGGCGGTCGAGGCGGTCGGCGTCTGCGGCAGCGATCTGCACCAATGGACCGGTTCGCACAGTTGGAAGGTGAACTATCCCGTGGTGCTTGGCCACGAGTTCGGCGGCCGAATCGCGCAGCTCGGCGCAAATGTGCGCGGCTGGAGCGAAGGCGATCGCGTCGTGAGTGAAACCGCGGCGGTGATCGATCCGAACAGCCCGCTCACGCGCGAAGGCTTGTACAACCTCGACCCGACGCGGCGCGGGTTCGGTTACGGCGTCGACGGCGCGATGACGCGCCATGTTCGCGTGCCGGCGCGCTGCCTGCATCGCGTGCCGGAAAAATTGCCGATGGAACACGCCGCGCTGACCGAGCCGTGTTGCGTCGCGTACAACGCCGTGATCCACAACGCGCGCGTTCACCCGGGCGATCGCGTCGTGGTGCTGGGGCCCGGCCCGATCGGAATTCTGTGCGCGGCGGTTGCGCGACTCGCCGGCGCGGAGGTCGCGCTCGTCGGGTTGGAACGCGATCGCACGCGGCTCAATGTGGCGCAGGCGTACGGTTGCCACGTGATTGTCGGCGAGGCCACGGCGTGGGCGCGGGAACGCGACGGACTCGGCGCCGACGGCGTGATCGATGCGGCGGGCGCGTCCGCCGCGTTGAAGACCGCGCTCGAACTCGTCCGGCCCAACGGCTGGATCAGCAAGGTGGGCTGGGGGCCGCAGCCGCTGGGATTCTCGCTCGATCCGCTCGTGCAGAAGAATGTCACGCTGCAGGGCAGCTTCAGCCACCGCTGGCCGATTTGGGAGCGCGTGCTCGCCCTGCTGGCGGCGGGCACCCTCGATGTCCGCCCGATCCTCGGTGGCGTGTGGACGCTGGAACACTGGCACGAAGCGTTCGAGAAAATGCACGGCGGAGAAATCGTGAAGGCGGTGCTGAAACCCGCGTAACAACCACGCCTTTGACACAGAGGGCACACCGCGGCTCGACGCCGCAACCGAAGGGATTGCCAAGGCGGTTAACCGCGGATTACGCGGAGCACGCGGATTTTCGGATTTTCGGCTGCCATTATCCGCGTATTCAGCGTCATCCGCGGTCAAAAAATCTGCGGTTTGAGAATCGTCGCAAACGTGAACGATTCGGAACGATGGGAACTATCCAATGAGACTATCCAACAAGGTCATCATCGTCACCGGCGGCACGAGCGGGATTGGTCGCGCGATTGCGGAGCGCGCCGTGGCGGAGGGTGCACGTGTGCTGGTGCACGGGATCGAGCGGCGCGATGGCGAGCAGGTCGTGGCCAAGCTCGGTCGCAGCAGCGCGCTGCATCTCGACGATCTGATCGATCCGGCGAGCCCGCCGCGGATCGCGGCAGCCGCGCTGAAGGCGTTCGGCCGGATCGACGGCGTCGTGAACAACGCGGCCATCGTGGCGCGCAGCAACCTCCAGTCGACCACGCCGGAGTTTTTCGACCGGATGATGGCGGTGAACCTGCGTGCGGCGCTCTTCCTCATCCAGGCGGCGCTGCCGCAGCTGAAGGCGAACCAGGGCTGCGTGTTGAACATCGGTTCGGTCAACGCGCACAGCGGCCAGGCGAACCTGCTCGACTACAGCCTTTCGAAGGGCGCCCTGCAGACGATGTCGCGCAATCTCGCGAACGCCCACGCCACGGATCGCGTGCGCGTGAATCATTTCAACGTCGGCTGGGTTATCACCGATCGCGAGTACGCGCATCAGATCGAACACGGCATGCCGGCCGACTGGCCGCAGAACGTGCCACCGCAATTCGCGCCCTGGGGCCGGCTGATCCTGCCCGAGGAAATCGCCACGGCGGCGGTGTACTGGCTCGGCGACGAGTCGCGTCCGATCAGCGGCGCCGTCGTCGACCTGGAGCAGTATTCGCTGATGGGGCGGAATCCGCCGAAGGGGCCGGAGCAAAAAACCTTGTAGCGAAACGCTCACCCGTTCCGCTACGACCCAATTGATCATGCCGAAGCTCGCCGCGATTCCCAAGGCCTACATGCGCGAGCTCGCGCGCGACGGCACGATGACGCTGCGACAGTGGATCGAGCTGGCGCTGCCGCTGGGACTCGACGGGCTGGAATACTACAGCGGATTCCTCGAGCTCGCGGAGCCGAAAAACTGGGCCGCGGCGCGCCGTGACGTCGAAAGCCATGGGCTGACCATCCCGATGCTCTGCTGCTCGCCGGACTTCGCGCACCCCGACGCCGACTTTCGCGCGCGGGAGATCGAAAAGGAAAAGACGTGGATCCGGATGTCGGGGGCGCTCGGCGCAAAGTACTGCCGCGTGCTCTCCGGCCAGCGCCGGCCCGAGCTGCCGGTGGACCGCGGGATCGAACTCGTCGCGCAAAGCATCGAGGCGTGTTTGCCGGAGGCGGAGAAATGCGGTGTCACGCTAATCCTCGAGAACCACTACAAGGACGATTTCTGGAGCTACCCGGAGTTCGCGCAGAAAATGGACGTTTTCTGCGCGCTGGTGGATCGCGTGCGGCACCCGCATTTCGGCGTGAACTACGATCCGAGCAACACGATCGTCGCGGGCGAGGATCCACTCGAGTTGTTGCGCCGCGTGAAAGACCGCGTGGTCACCATGCACGCGAGCGATCGCTACATCGCCGAGGGAACCGTCGAGGACCTGCGCCGCGAGGAAGGCGGCACGCAGGGCTACGTCAAACGGCTGCGTCACGGCACCATTGGCCGGGGCATGAACGACTACGATGCGATTTTCCGGGAGCTCCGCAGTGTCGGATTCGATGGCTGGATCAGCATCGAGGACGGCGTCGATGGCATGGAGCAGCTCCATGCGAGCGTCCGTTTTCTTCGCGGGAAATTCCGGCAGCACTGGGGCGGGTAGCGCTCATGCCCATGTAGGCGGGGTGCCCAGCGGGGTGCCCTCACCCCGCGAGACTTGGCGGAAGCATGCTGGCAGGTGCGGGGTGGGGGCACCCCGCCTACAAATCTTCGCACCGGCGTCCGCTACCCGCCGTAGCACTCGAGGTATTTCAGCCCCGTGCTCGTGTTGAAAAGCACGACGGTTTCCTCGGGTTGGACCTTCTTCTCCGCGAGCAGCTGCTTCAACGCCGCGTAGCACGCTGCTCCCTCGGGTGCGGGAAAGACGCCTTCCGCCGCGCCGACTTCCTTGGTGCAGGTGATCATGTCCTCGTCGTTGACCGCGACGGCGCCACCGTGCGAATTCCGCAGCGCGTCGAGCATGATGAAGTCGCCGATCGCCTTCGGCACGCGCAGGCCCGAGGCCTTGGTGTGCGCATGGAGGTGCTCGGCGGCGAACTTCTCACCCTGCTCGAACGCGCGGACGATCGGCTGGCAGCCGCTCGCCTGCACCGTGAACATCCGCGGCCGCTTGCCCGCCGGAATCCACCCGAGTTGCTCCAGCTCGTCGAAAGCCTTCCACATGCCGATTAGCCCCGTGCCGCCGCCGGTGGGGTAAAGAATCACGTCGGGCAATTTCCAGTCGAATTGCTCGGCCAGTTCGTAGCCGAGCGTCTTCTTGCCTTCCGCGCGGTACGGTTCCTTCAGCGTCGAAACGTCGAACCAGCCTTCCGCCGCCTTGCGCTTCGCGACCTCCGCGCCGCAGTCGGTGATGAGTCCGTTGATCAACGTCACGTGCGCGCCCATCTGCTCGCACTCGATCACGTTCGCGCGCGGCGTGTCGCGCGGCATGAAGATGTGCGCTTCCATGCCGGCCCGCGCCGCATAGGCGGCGAGCGCGCCCGCGGCATTGCCGGCCGACGGCACCGCGAGTTTCTTCACGCCAAACTGTTTCGCCATCGAGACCGCGGCGGTCATGCCGCGGGCCTTGAAGCTGCCGGTGGGATTTTGCGCCTCGTCCTTGATGTAGAGTGAACGCATGCCGTGTTTCGAGCCGAGGCGCGGCGCGGCCAGCAGCGGCGTGAAGCCTTCACCGAGCGTCACGATGTTCGCCGCGTCGCGCACCGGCAGCACCTCGCGGTAACGCCACAGCGATTTTTCGCGTGTGCGCAGGGACTCCTTCGTCAGCGTCCGCGCGGCCGCGGCGAGATCGTAGTGGGCAAACAGCGGCTTGCTGCAGCACGAGCTGACATTTTGGAGAACATTCGCGTCGTGGCGCTGGCCACAAAGCGTGCAGGCGAGGTGAGTGAGGTGCACGGATCCGACTGTGTGAACGGATTTTCCCGAGGCGAGCACTTCGTGCGCCGTAGCGTTGTTCGCCTCCGCCGAGTTGCGGCGCCCAGGATGCGCAGGCTTGCACTGGAGAGAGAGGCTTGAAGGATGACGAGGTCCCCTGTCCAGCTGCGATGATTCGACCGACGTTACTCTTCGGAAGAAGTTTTGTTTTGCTCGCGATCGGCCTCGCGGCCGCTGGCTCGGCGTTCGCGGCCCGTAACGGAGTGGCTTGGGACGCCGTGGACTTGCCTGCGAGCGGCACAGTGGGCGAGGCCATCAATTTCACCGCGAAGGTCACGAACGCGGGAGACGCGCAGTGGAGCGTCGACTACTTCCTGGAGCTGCGCGATCCGACCGGAGCGCACCTGAATTATGTGTCGGTGGCGCACACGGCGCCGCGCGCCAGCCGCACCGTCGTCTTCGCGCTGAAACTGCCGGAGCGAGCCGGCAGCTACACGTACGAACTCGCGGCGCTGCAGCACGGCGGCAATTACTTCGGCGCGCCCCTGCCGCGGACGATTGTCGTCCGCCCACCGCCGCTCGACGTCAATCTCTCGGTCGACGACGCCACCATCGCCCTCGGTCATCAGACCATGGTGCGTTCGGTGGCGGGTCTCCGCGGCGAAGTCGCCACGCACGGTCTGGAGGCGCGCGCGCTGGATGGCGTGTGGCAGACGTGGGCGGCGTGGAGCGATGCGGGCGGCGAGGAGCAAATCGCGTTCCCGCAGCCGAAGGAGCCCGGCGTTTACGAGTTTCGGGCGTATGCGGCGCGCGACGGCGACGCGGACCTGACGTTCAGCGATCCGGTGTTCGTCACCGTCGTCGGTGCGCCCGCGATCACCACGCAACCGATCAGCGCCGTCGGCAACATCGGCGAACCGATTGCCCTGGCCGTCGCGGCCGCGGGCCTGGAGCTTTCGTATCAGTGGCGAAAAGACGGCGTGGCCTTGGCGGGTGCCACCGACCGCCTGCTGCAACTCGGGCCGGCGCAACCCGGGCACAGCGGCACGTACTCGGTGATCGTTTCGAACTCGAGCGGCACAGCGGTGAGCCGGCCGGTGAACGTCGGGATCGCCCCGTTGATCCTTCCGGCCATCGGGGTCGACGTCTGGAGTTTTCCCGCCGCCGGTGGCGCGCGTGCCGTGGCGCGCAACGCCGCGCAGGTCGGCGATGTCGCGAGCATCAGCTCGGTGGCGAATCTCACGGCCGACATTGGCTGGCGCCACAACCTGCTCGTCCGCCGACCCGCGATCACGCTGCACACCGCCCTGCCGCCGGCCGACGGGTCAGGTTTCACGTCGGCCGACGAGGCCTGGAACTTCGAGGGCTGGGGCTTGCCCCATGCCGACGGCAACAGTTACGACGCGCGCGTGACGGGCGGGCCGGCGGCCGATCTCGGGAACCGCGAACCGTTCGTGCATCCGCTGGCCGCCGGGGAGGCGAATTCGCGGCGCGCGGCCGATCTGGTGCTCGATGCCCCCGGCACGTGGCTGGTGCGCGCGGCGGTGGTGAACGGTACCGGGCAGGTGATTGCCCTCTCCGCGCCGGTGTGGATTGAGGTCGCGGCCGCGCCGCTCGCCACGGACCCGGCCAACCTAAGTTATCCCTACGGCCGGACCGATCGATTCGTCGGCGTGTTCTGGAACGCGGGACAGGCGCATCGCTTGTGGTCGACCTGGCGGGCCGAATTCCAGGCGGCCTATCGCGCGACGTGGGCGGTGAACTGGAAACTGATGTGGCAGCCGTCGCCGTATTTTCGTGCGCATGACGGTGGCTGGCTGCGGCCGAATCCGGCGGCGGACAGCCCGTGGCAATCGTTCTGGTCCGCGCACCAGGTGTACGCGCTCGTGCCGAACGCCGATGAGCGGAGCCAGCTCACCCACGACCTGACTTCGCAGGCCTTCGCGGAAAAAGCCGCGGTGCGGTTGATGGACATCGGCGTCGATTTCGTCGCGGTCGACTACACCAACCAGTTTCTGGAGGACCGCGAAGACGTCCTCCCCGCGGTGAGCAACCTCGCGCTTGCCTTCCAGGCGGTCGCGCAGCGGTCGCAATCCGGCCAGCGGATCCAGCTGACCGCCGTGGTGCCGGCCAACGTGAACAGCGGCGACTGGGCCGGCAGCGGCGGATTTGGCCCGCGGGCCATTGGCCGCTTCAACGCGAAGCTGACGACGCTGTACAACCGGTTCGCGCGTTCCGAGGCCGCGTGGTTCCAGTTGGAGGACGACACCGGCACGCGGAAACCGCTGCTGCTTTTGTGGGTCGGCGCGAGCGGCGAGGAGGAACCGGATGGCAGCGTGAGTCGCGCGAAACTCGACCAGCTGCGCCTGGCGGACGGCCGGCGGATGACCGATGTGTTCACGATCCGCTGGGTCGGCGCTTTTCTTCCGGGCAACCAGCGGTTCCTGACGGGCGCAACGTATACCGTGAATACGTCCGAGGGCGTCGTCACGGGCAAGTACGCGAACGCCAAATTTTGGAGCTACCACGAGAATTTTCCAGCGGCGGCGGCGATCCTGCCGGGCGCATCCGGCCCGGCTCCGGCGGTCGAGGCGGTCACCGTCCAGCCGCTCGCGGCGGGTCGCGATCGCTTCGGCCGGGCGTGGAATGTCAACTGGCCCGCGGGCGAGAACTTTCACTACGAGTCACCCGCGGAGGGCACGGCCGTGCCGCTGGCGGGCTATGGCCGAATCTGGCGCGACGCGCTCGCGGCGGCCCGCGCGCTCAACCCGAAGTTCCTGCTCACGACGTGGGCCGAGTTCGGTTCCGAAAACGACGAGCCGCGACCGGAATTGTCGGTGACCGTGATGGACAACAACAAATTCGGCACGCACTTCGGCGACGCTTTCAAGGAGACGGTCCGGCGGTTCAAATACGTCGCGCCGACCGCCTGGGTCGACGCCTACACGATCGGCGGTGTCACGCAGTGGTTCAACGAGGTCGGGGCCAACTCGCTGCCTCCGCTGCGACCCGAGGAGGCGCTGCGACTGGAAGGATGGGTGTCGCCCAACGTCGCGACGACCTTCGCCGGTGGCAGCGTCAAGGTGTATATCGACGACACGCTGCGCGGCACCGCGATCGTCGGCGGGGCGTGGAACGGTGCGACGCACTGGTATTTCGATCTGGCGGCCGGCTCCGTCTCCGCCGGTCGTCACACGTTCAAAGTGGTGGCCGAGGATGGCGTTGGCGGTTCTTCAGTGGCCGGTGTGCAGTTCCGCGGAGAACCACCGCGCAACAACTTGCCTCTCGAGGTCATCGGCGGGGCGGTCCGGCCGGGAACGTGATCGGGGGCGCGCATCTCCGAGTTGGCGGCTGGGTCGAGGTGGAACGCGACCTCCGGGCGCGTTCTTCGCCAACGGCGCCCGGAGGTCGCCGTCCACCACCTGCTGCCGACAACCGGCAGATGAGCCCGATCGGTCACAGGCCGTGAGAATTACTTTGCCACGTCGCGACGGCGTCGGCTGATCTTCGGGCCCCATGACGCTCCCCCGATTCTGGATTGCCGTCTCCGTCGCGGCGTCCGTCCTTTCAATGCGCGCCGCCACGGTGAAAGATCGCGAAGGCGCCGTGCGCGGCGATCGCGCGATGATGGAAAACGATGCGCGTTGGATCTACAACGACATCGACCGCGGGTTCGCCGAGGCGAAGAAGAGCGGCAAGCCGGTGCTGGTTGTGCTTCGCTGTGTGCCGTGCCTTGCCTGCGTGGGGCTCGATGCGGAGGTGCTGAAGGAAGCGGCATTGCAGCCGCTGCTCGATCAGTTCGTCTGCGTCCGGGTGATCAACGCCAACGCGCTCGATCTGCGAAAATTCCAATTCGATTACGACCTTTCGTTCTCGACGCTGATCTTCAATGCGGACGGCACGCTCTATGGCCGCTACGGGTCGTGGACGCACCAGGCCGATCCGGAGGCGCGGGAGACGATCGGCTACCGCCGCGCGCTCGAGGCGGCGCTCGCGGTGCATCGCGGTTATCCCGCGAATCGCGCCGCACTCGCCGGCAAGCAGGGCGGCCCGACGCCGTTTGCCACGCCGGTGGAGATTCCGACCCTCGCGGTCAAATATGGCCGCGAACTCAATTGGGGCGGCAACGTCATGCAAAGTTGTGTGCACTGCCACCAAATCGGGGAGGCGTATCGCGCGTCGTTTCGCGACCAAGGCGCGAAGGTGCCGCTGGAGTTGATTTACCCGATGCCCGCGCCCGAAACGATCGGGCTCTCGCTGGCGCCGGATGCGGTCGCGCGCGTGACGATGGTCGCGCCGCACTCCATCGCGGCGGCCGCCGGCGTGCGCGTCGGCGACGAGTTTGTCTCGTGCCACGGCGAACCGCTCCTCTCGATCGCGGATTTCGCGTGGGTGCTGCATCGCGGGCCGGAGAGCGGCCCGCTTTCCGCGGTCGTGCGGCGGGGCGCGAAAGAGGTGCCGCTCACGCTGCAACTGCCGGCGAAGTGGCGATTCAAGTCCGATATTTCGAAGCGCGTCGGCACGTGGTCGATGCGCGCGATGGCTTTCGGCGGCATGACGCTGGTCGATCTCGATGATGCGGCGCGGAAGGAACGCGGGCTCGCCAAGGACGCGATGGCGCTGCACGTGAAGGGCCTCGGCCAATATGGCAAGCATGCCGCGGCGAAGAAGGCGGGTTTTGAAAAAGACGATTTGATCGTGGCGCTCGATGGCGGGAGCGCGCGCATCGCCGAAGGCGAGCTGATCGGCCGGTTGCTGCAGGAACACAAGGCCGGCGAAACGGCGGACGTCACCGTGCTGCGCGGTGGGCGGCGCCTCGCGCTGAAGCTGCCGATGCAGTAGTCCAGAGTCGCGGTTGTAGGGCGGGGGCTCCCGACCCCGCCGTTGCCGCGTCGCCATCGGCGGGGGCGGGGGAGCCCGCCCCCCATGCCACGCGGCCCCGGGCGGGAG
>Ga0080064_1005328_pt1 | contig 15261 bp, 9 predicted proteins | sample Subgrocontami54m_FD_69260 | JGI IMG/M metagenome (GOLD analysis project Ga0080064, IMG submission 69260) | Subsurface groundwater microbial communities from S. Glens Falls, New York, USA - GMW46 contaminated, 5.4 m (SPADES assembly) (version 2) ...
CTGTTCAATCGGTTTGGAACAGAAGGTCGCGAACGTCGCGAAGAAATTGCGCGGTGAACGATGATGGCCCCGGCGTTATTTGATTTTCCCCCGCCCACGCACGGCCACGTCGACGTGCTGATCATCGCGGGCGAGCACTCCGGCGACGAACATGCCGCGCGGATGGTCAGCGAGTTTCGCGGCCAGCGGCCCGGCGCCGTCGTCGCCGCGCTCGGCGGTCCGAAGCTCGCCGCGGCCGGGGCGCAGTTGCTGCACGACCTGACGGCGGCGTCGGTCGTCGGGCTCGTCGAAGTGCTGCGCCACTACTCGTACTTCCAGGCGCTTTTCGCCGAGACGCTGCGCTGGATCGAAACCCACCGGCCGCGGGCGGTGTGCTTCATCGATTATCCGGGGTTCAACCTCCGGCTGGCGGCCGCGCTGCGCGAGCGCGGCCTCTCGGTGAAAGGCGGTGGGACGATCCAGGCGTTGTTCTACATCTCGCCGCAGATCTGGGCCTGGAAGGCGAAACGGCGTTTCACGATGGCGCGCGACCTCGACGCGATGGCGGTGATCTTTCCGTTCGAACCGAAGTGCTACGCCGACACGACGCTGCCGGTCGAGTTCGTCGGCCACCCGTTCGTCGCGCCCGATTACGTTTCGCCGGTGCGCCATGATCCGCAGGGCCCGGTGCTGTTGCTGCCGGGCAGCCGCCGGCAGGCCGTCGCGCGCATCTTTCCCGGGTTGCTCGCGGGCTTTCGCGCGTTTGGGCAACGCGAGGCGGTGGTGCTTTATCCGAGCCAGGAGATTCTCGAGGTGTTGCGCACGCTGGCGCCGCCGCCGAACGTACGCTGCGTGGAGGTGGGCGAAGCGGCCACGCACGGGCCGGCGGTGGCCGCCTCGGCCGTGCTCACCTCGAGCGGAACGATGTCGATGCATTGCGCGCTCGCGGGGATTCCCGGGGCGATTGCGTATCGCGCAAACCCGCTCACGTACGTGCTGGGGCGAATGCTCGTGCAGGTCGAGTACCTCGGCATTGCCAATCTCCTGCTCGGCGAACCCATGTATCCGGAGTATATCCAGAATGCGGCGACGCCGGCCGCGCTCGCCGCGGAGCTGCGCGCCTGCGTCCAGGAGCCGGCGCGGCAGCAGCGCACGACGGAACAGTCGCGCCGGTTGCGCGCGCTCCTGGCGGTGGGCGGCCGGGGCACGGCCGGCGAGTGGCTGGCGGGGCACGTGGCCTGAACTCGCGGCACGGCGCAGGGTCTTGCGCGGCCCTGTAGCGCGGTCAATACGCCAAAGGCGCACAAGCCTGACCGCGCATTTGCGGGCGAAAAATTTCCGGTCCGGTGGAGGCGCGGTCAGGCTGGCCGCGCCACGCGCTTACTTAGAATTCGCCAACGGGCGCGATTCTGCTTGTTTCGCGCGCGATGGCTGGCCCAGCCCGTCCCACCCCAGCTCGCCCGTTAAAGAGCCGCGCTTTGCCCTGGCTCGCGCTCGGGGCGGGCCTGATCCTGTCGGCGACGATCTGGGCGACGGTGCGGGTCGAGATGCAGCGCCAGGACGGCGCGCGTTTCGAGCGGTTGCGGGAGCGGGTGCTCGAGGCGATCGACGCCCGGTTTCAGGCGGCGGAGCAGGCGTTGTACGGTGGCCGGGCGCTGGTGGAGTCGACCGGCGACGTCTCGCATCTCCAGTGGGCGCGGTACGTGAATTCCGTGTGGCCCTTTTTCGATCGCGGCGTGATCGGGCTCGGTTATGTGCAGCGGGTCCCGCGCGCGGAGCTCCCCCTGCTGGAAACGCGGATGCGCGCGCAGGGCCGACCCGGTTTCGCGGCGAAACGCGAGGGCGATCAGCCTGACGTTTTTCTCGTCACCCACATCGAGCCGCTCGCCCGCCATGCCCTCGCGCTCGGCCAGGATATCGGCGCCGATCCGGCGCGGCGCGCGGCCGCCGAACAGTCGATGCGGACCGGTGCCCCGACCCTCACCGGGCGGATCAATATCGTCGAAGGGGAGCGCCGCGTGCCGGGCTGCCTGCTTCTCCTGCCGGTGTACGAGCCGGGCGCACCCTTCACCAACGTCATCGATCGCGAGCGCGCGCTGCAGGGGTGGGTCTACACTTCGCTGCGGGTGGATCTGCTGCTGCAAGGCGTGGCCGCCGCCGCGGACGGGCAGCTCGACTTCGAGGCCTTCGATGGCGACGACGCCAATCCCGCGACGCTGCTGTTCGATTCCGACAACCGGATCGAGTTCGACCGCACGCGCTGGGCCGACGCGATGGCGCGGGTGGTCGACGGGTTTGCGGTTTCCGTTGCCCGCCCGGTCTACGGCCGCACGTGGCTGCTGCGGCTGCGCACGAACTCGGCGTTCGACGAGCGCGGCAACCGGCAGCTCGCGTGGTTCATCCTCACCGGCGGCGTGCTCCTGAGTTTCTTCGGTTCGGGTTTCACCTGGGCGCTCGTGCACAAGCGGCGCGCGGCGGAAAAGCTGGCCGCGGACATGACCGTGAACCTGCGCCGGGCGGAAGCCGAGGCGCGGCGACTGGCGCTGGTCGCGAGCCGCACCGCAAGCTTCGTCCTGCTGACCGATGCGGACTGGCGGGTCGAATGGGTCAACGAAAGTTTCGAGCGGTTTTACGGCTATCGCCTCGCGGAGATCAAAGGGCAGCGGCCCGGCGACATCTTGACGGGACCCGCGACCGACAAGGCCACTCTGGCGAAATTGGATGCCACGACCGGGCGCGGCGAGCCGTTCAAGGGCGAGGTGTTGAATTACACGAAGGACCGGCAGACGCGCTGGGTCGAAATCGAGGTCCAGCCGCTGAAAGACGAGGCCGGGAAAACCACGGGCTTCATGGCGCTCGAGCTCGACATCACGGAGCGCAAGCGAATCCAGCTGGAGATTGCACAGAAGGAGGCCGAGTTCAGGTTCATCTTCGAGTCGGCGCCGATCGGGCTGTCATGGCTGTGGGTCGGAGCCGATGGTTCGCGCCGGCGGCTGACGAACCAGGCGCACCTGAAAATCATCGGGCTGACCGCGGAGCAGATGAGCGACCCGAACATCTTCCGGCGGATCACGCATCCCGAGGATTGGGCGGCGCAGCAGGCGCTGTATCAGAAGCTCGAACGCGGCGAGACCGATCATTTTTCGATCACGAAGCGCTACCAGCGGCTGGATGGCAGCAACGTGTGCGTCGAGCTCACGTTTCATCGGTTTCGTGATCCGCGCGGCGGCTACCAGGAGGTGTCGACGCTCGTGGACGTCACGCCGCTGCAACGAGCGCAGCAGGAAATCACGGCGAAGGAAGCGCGGTTCCGTTTCATTTTCGAGGCCGCGCCGATCGGCGTGTCGTGGCGCCGGGTCGAAGCCGACGGCACGGTGACGGACCGGCTGTTGAACGACGCCCACGTGCGGATCTGTGGCTACACCCGCGCGGAGCTTTCCGTGCCCGGCACGTTCCGGCGGATCAGTTTTCCGGAGGAGTACGAGCAGCAGCAGGCGCTGTATGCGAAGCTCTCGACGGGGGAAATCAACAGCTTCTCGATCGAGAAGCGCTACCGGCAGCGCAGCGGCGCCGTCGTCTGGGTGGAACTCACCCAGCAGCGGCGCAATTACCCGGACGGCGCTTTCGAGGAACTGTCCACCCTCGTGGACATCACCGAGCGGAAACGCGCCGAGCAAAAGCTCGCGCAGGAGCAGGCGCGGTTCCGGTCCATCTTCGAACTCGTGCCGATTGGACTCTCCTGGTTTGTCGTCGGCCGGCAGAGCGAGACGCACATCGTCAACACCGCCCATGCGCGGATCACCGGCGTGCCGATCGCACGCAGTCACGAGATCGAACTGTATGCGCTCGCCACGCATCCGGACGACGCGGCGCGCCAGCAGGAATTGACCGAGCGGATGCAGCGCGGCGAAGCCGACGGCTTCACCCTCGAGAAACGCTACTTTCACCCCGACGGCAAAGTGGTGTGGGTCGTGCTCAATGTGCAGCTGGTGAACGACCCGGTCACCGGCGAGAAGCACCAGATCGCGTCGCTGGTCGACATCACCGAACTGAAGCGGCAGACCGCCGAGCTCAACGCCGCCAAGGAAGCGGCGGAATCGGCGAACCTGGCGAAGAGCCAGTTCCTCGCGATGATGAGCCACGAGATCCGCACGCCGATGAACGGCGTGATCGGCATGACCTCGCTGCTGCTCGATTCGAATCTCACGCGGGAGCAGCGCGATTACGTCGAGACGATCCGCGCGAGCGGCGATGCGCTGCTGACGGTGATCAACGACATCCTCGATTTCTCGAAGATCGAGTCCGGCCGGCTGGAGTTGGAAAACGTCGAGTTCGGCGTGCGCGAATGCGTGGAGGGTGCGCTCGATCTGCTTGCGCCGAAGTTCACCGAGAAGGGCCTCGATTTGTTGTACGAGATCGGCGACGGCGTGCCCGGGGCGGTGCGCGGCGATCCGACGCGGCTCCGGCAAATCCTCGTCAACCTGCTCGGCAACGCGGCGAAATTCACCGAGCGCGGCGAGGTGGTCCTTTCCGTCCGCGCCGAGCCGCGGCCGGAGGGCCGGGTCGAGCTTTGGTTCGCCGTGCGCGACACGGGCATCGGCATTCCGCGCGACTCGATTTCGCGGCTCTTCCGGTCCTTCACCCAGATCGACACGTCAACCACGCGGCGATTTGGCGGCACGGGGCTCGGGTTGGTGATCAGCCAGCGGCTGGCCGAGCTGATGGGCGGGCGTCTGTCGGTGGAGAGCGAGGACGGTCAGGGCTCGACGTTTTCCTTCTCGATCATCGTTGAGCCGCTCGCGAGCCGGCCGCGGCCGTGGGTGGTGCCGGCGGCGGCGAATCTGGCGGGCCGGTCGCTGCTCGTGGTGGACGACAACGCGACCAACCGACGCATCCTTTCGGACCTCGCGCGCGGGTGGGGCATGACGGTCGAGGCGGTGGTGTCGGGGCCGGCGGCGCTCGCGTTGCTCCGCGCCGGACAGCTCTACGATGTCGCCGTGCTCGACATGCACATGCCGGAGATGGATGGCGCGATGCTCGCCCGCGAGATTCGCCAGCTGCGCACCGCCGAAGTCATGCCACTGGTCCTGCTGTCCTCGCTCGGCGCGCGCGAGGAGGTCGCCGATCCGTCGTTGTTCGCGGCGTTCCTGACCAAGCCGGCGAAACCCGCGCAACTGCTGGAGACGCTGGCGTCCTTTTTCAAAATGGACCCGGCGCTCCAGCGGCCGACCTCGGTGCATCCGTTCGTGGGTCGTGGCGCCAGCGCGCCGACCGAGGCAGAGCACGTGCTGCTCGCCGAGGACAACGCGGTGAACCAGAAGGTCGCGCTGCTGATGCTGAGCAAACTCGGCTTCCGCGCGGATGTGGCGGCCGACGGCCACGAAGCGCTCGAGGCGGTCCAGCGGCAGCATTACAACATCGTGCTGATGGACGTGCAAATGCCGGAGATGGATGGCCTGGAGGCGGCGCGAAAAATCTACGAGCGCTGGCCCGACCGAAAAGACCGGCCGTGGATCATCGCGCTCACCGCGAATGCCATGCAGGGCGATCGCGAGGCGTGCCTGGCCGCCGGGATGGACGACTACATCAGCAAGCCCATCAAGACCGAGGAGCTCGCGACGGCCCTCGACCGGGCGAAGGAAGCGCTGCGGAGCCGGTGATCGAGGAATACGGCAAAGCGGCGCGAGCCGTGGCGCGGTCAACTTGACCGCGCGTGTCGGCTAATTTTCCTGGTCATTGAGACGCGGTCAAATTGACCGCGCCCCGCGAGAACTCGAGTCGCGCTTACGACGGCGCGTTGCGCACCGAGGCCGGCGCGGCCGGGCCCGCCGGCGGCGACGACTCCGCCGCGGCGTGAGTATTGGCCGCGAGCGCTTCCACCTGGCCCGCGACGTGCCGCCAGAGCGCGTCGGCTTTTTCGGCGACGATCGCCCGGCACTTGCCGATCTCGGCCTCGCGCGCGGTGCGGTTGTCCTCCGCGATTTTCGCGAGGTCGTCCAGGTTGTAGAGAAATACGTTTTGGATCTCCGCCACCGCCGGATCGACGTCGCGCGGCAACGCCTGGTCGATCAGGAACAGCGGGCGCGCGGGCCGCTTGTGCAGCGCGGCTTTGACCGCCGGCAGCGTCACGACGATGTCCGGCGCGGAGGTCGCGCACACCACGACGTCGAATTCCGCCAGCCGCGCCTCGCGCTGCTCGAATGGCATCGCGCTCGCGCCCAGGGCCGTCGCCAGCTCCATCGCGCGTTCGAACCGCCGGCTCGCCACGGTCAGCGCCCCGGCCCCGCGGCTCTGGAACGCCTTCGCGGTCTTCTCGCCGATTTCGCCCGCACCGAGCAGCAGAATTCGCGCGCTCTTCAGGTGGCCGAAGATGTTGACCGCGAGATCGACCGCGACATTCGCCACGCTGACCTGGCCCTCGGAGATCGCCGTCTGGGTCCGGACGTGCTTCGCCGCCTGGAAGCCCTTCTGGAAAACGCGATTCAGCACCGGACCGGTCGAGCCCTTCGCCTGCGCCGCCGCGTACGCCTCCTTCACCTGGCCGAAGATTTCCGTCTCACCGAGCATCTGCGAATCGAGACCGGCCGAAACCTCCAGCAGGTGCTGCACGGCGTCGCGGCCGCGCAAATCGAGCCGGATCTTCTCGAATTCGGCGGAGTCGAACTGCTGCCGCGCGCAAAACGCCGCGCTGACCTGCGCCACCGCGTTGCCGTCGGCCGCCACGCCGTAGAACTCCACGCGGTTGCACGTGTTCAGCACGGCGAACTCCCGCAGCCCGGCGATCCGTGCAAACGCCGCCTGCAGCGCGTCGGCCGCGTCGGCCTTGAGCGAAAGTTTTTCGCGGACGGCGAGCGGTGCGCGATGGTGCGTCGCGCCGATCACGAAAAGGGCGGGGGAGCTCATGCGACGAAAAGGGTTTGGGGCGCGCGGCCGGCGTGCGCCGCGGCTTTCGGTGCGGCCGGATGCCGGCTCTTGTCCACCACGACGAGCGACAGCATCGCGCCGACAAACAGCGCCACGCAGGCCCAGGCGAAACGCTGGGCCAGCAGCACCCCGCGCAGCCGCAACGTGAGCGCGCCGACCGAGACCGCCCAGACCACGACGGCAAAGAGGACCTTCGACGTGCTCGCCGACGATGGGTCGCGCAACCAGAACACCGAAATGATGCTCAGCGACACCGTGAGAATCGCCACGCCCGTGCCGAGCAGCCGCACCCCGATTTGATCGAGGTCGAGAATCGACGGCAGGAACGAGAACCAGCCGCGCAGATTCTTCGCCTTCAACGAATGGTTGCGCAGCAGAAACATGATCGACGTGAGCGCGAGCAGCCCGAACACGCCGTAGCTGAACACCGCGAGCGCGGCGTGGAGTTCGATCCACGGGTTCGAGCCGAAAATGTGCACGCGCTGCGTGGCATCCCAGCCGGGAATGGCGAGCGACAGCAGCGTCATCGCGGTCGCGAGGCACGAGGTGAAGTAGCCCAGCAGGCTGTTCCGGAACGTCACGCCGACCACGAGGTACAGCGTGATCGCCGACCACGCGGTGAACTGAAAAATCTCGAACTGGTTGCCCAGCGGGCAGCCCGCGACCGCGCGACCACGGATGCCAAGCCCGATCAGCTGCAGAATGTAGCCACTCGAAATGACCGCGTAGATCGCGGTGCCGGCCGGTCGGCCTTGCTTAATCAGGGCGGCGGTGCCCCAGAGGAAGCCAGCCAGGTAAAGGCCGGCGGCGGCCCAGAGCCAGGAGCGATCAGTGAGTTCCAGCAACATCGAGCGGCCCACCGTAGGACCGGCCGGTCAGGGGGCAAGTCTCCCGGCGCGCTCGAACAGTCCGTGCGCAAACAAAGGCAGGACATGCATAGTGGCGAACCTATGGCGGCCAACTGGTTGAGGCTGAGGAGCTCGCTGAAGTTACGTTGGGGAAGATGCGCGTCAGGTTCTCGCGTAGCGCGGTCAACTTGACCGCGCGTCCCCCGACCGGCATTTCGGCCGAAATGCGCGGTCAGATTGACCGCGCTACGGCTCGCGCCATCAGCCGACCCGCAACGTCCATTTCGGCGCGCGCTTCTCCAGAAACGCCGCGACCCCCTCCTTTGCCTCCGCGGAATGGCGTGCCTTCACGTGGTACCCGTGCGCCGCCTCGAGATCGCGCGTCACGGGCGACGGCCAGAGCTCAGCGAGGAGTTTCTTCGTGTCGGCCAGTGCGCCGGGTGCGGCTTGCAGCAACGAGCTGACGATCGTGCTCACTTCCGTGTCGAGCGCGGCATCGTTCGCGACGACGCGGTTGATCAGGCCGATCGCGTGCGCGTGCGTCGCGTCGAAGAGTTTGCCCAGCAGCAGCAATTCGCGGGCGTCACGCTCCCGCAGCTGCCGGCGCACGAACGTCATGATCAGCGCGGGGACCAGCCCGCGCCGCAGTTCGGGGTAGCCAAACTTCGCGTCGCGCGTCGCGATTGCAAAATCGCACGCGCTCATCAACCCCGCGCCGCCGGCGATGGCGGCACCCTGCACCGCAGCGATCGTGATCAGCCGCGTCATGCTCAACGTGCGCAGCCCCTCGCCAATGAGGTCGGCCGACGCGTGGGCGCGCTCCGGCTGTGTCGCTTCGGCCAAGTCGAGCCCGGAGCAAAACACGGTGCCGGCGCCGCGCAAGACGAGGATGCGCTGCGTGGCGTCGGCCTCCGTGGCGGCCACGGCCGCACCGAGCGCCTGCAGCAACTCGACGTTCAGCGCGTTGCGCTTGTCCGGACGATTCAACGTGACGGTGGTAATCGCGCCTTCGCGGGCAGTGAGGATCGGGGGCATGGGAAAACGGGTAGTCCTAATCATGAACTGCGTAAAGGCGGGCCCATGGGTGGGGCCGCTTTTCCGAAGCGGCCTGGGTTCCGATCGCCGAATCCTGAAGCCAGCGCCCGCATTCCGGAACCCAGGCCGGCTCGGAGAGCCAGCCTCACCACACGGGATCTTCAAGTCTTCGCGCGAACGTCGGCGTCGACCGGCATCTCGAGCAGCGCCATCCCCAGTGTCTTGCCTTGCGCATCGATCCGCAGCGACCGGCTGCCCCCGCCACCGAGCACGTGCGGCAGCACAAAGTTCAACGCCTCGAGATTTGGCACGTCGTAACGCACGACGGTGCCCACGCCGAGCGGCCGGAAGTATTCCTCCACGATCTTCGCCGTGAGGTGTTCGCGCAGCCACGCATAGGCGGCGGGCGTGCGGCCGAACACCGCGACGTTGGCCGAGTTGCCTTTGTCGCCGCTGCGGGCGCAGGCGATTTCGCGGAGCGGGATCATCCGAGCATCCTCCACGCCGGCTGGACGGCGGCGCGCGCGATGAGGCACGGCCAGTATCCGAAAATCGGCAACACCTTCGGCCGGCCGGTCGCGTAGCCGGTGACGCCCTGCGGGCCGCACGTGACCAGCGGCGCGATTTCCCTCGTGAACCGCTCGACTGGCTCCCTGGCGTTCGCGGCCACGCTCACGCGCAGCACGGTCTCGACGAGGTGCGTGTCGCTCATCCGGCTGGCGATGCCGCGGACGCTCGCCCCGGTGCCGAGGCACTCGACCAGCGTCTCGCGGAAGACGCAGCCGTGCGCCGCGAGCCGCTCGAGCATCGCCTGGCCGGCATGACGTGCCTTCTTCACCGCGTCGTGGCCGAAAAGCGTGAGCTGTCCGTGCGCCTTGTAGCCGTCGCGATACGTCGCGGACACTTTGTACGTCGGCGGCGGCGGCCCGCCGCTCGCGCCCGAGACGCGCACGCGATCGGCACCGAGTTGTTCGAGCCTCAGCGTCAGGAACGAGACCGTGGCGTCCGGCGAAAGATACGTCGCCGGATCGCCGATCTCGTACAAGAGTTGCTCTTTCACGGTCTGGAGCGTGACGGCGCCGCCGGTGCCCGGCGCCTTCGTGATCACGCACGAGCCATCCTCGGCCACTTCGGCGATCGGAAAACCGATGTCCGCCGCGTTGGGCAATTCGAGCCAGTCGGTGGAAAAACCGCCGCAGGCCTGCGTGCCGCATTCGAGGAGGTGACCGGCCACGGTCGCGCCGGCGATGCGGTCGAACGCATCCGCGGGCCAGCCAAAATGCGCGAGGCAGGGGCCGACGGTGAGCGAGGGATCCGCGACGCGGCCGGTGATCACGATGTCCGCGCCGCCGCACAACGCCTCCGCGATGGGCTGCGCGCCGAGATAGGCATTCGCGGTCATGAGCCGGTCGGCGATGGTCGCGAGCGACTCGCCCGTCTCGAGGTTGGCGAACGCTGCAGCGGGGGTCGCCGACCCCGGACCGGGCTCAGCGAGCCCGGCTACAAGTCGCGGAAGTACGTCGTCGCCGGAGACGATTGCCACCTTCAGGTTGCGGAGACCGGCGGCTGACAGCGCTCCGCGAACTGCGCGGCCGCACGCCTCGGGGTCGAGGCCGCCGGCGTTGGTGACAATCCGCGTCCGGCCGCCGCGCTGGTAGAACGGCACGAGCGAGCGGACAACGTCGACGAAGTCGCGGGCATAGCCCGCTTGCGGATCCTGGGCGCGAACGATCGCCATGATCGAAAGCGAAACCTCGGCGAGATAGTCCAGCGTGAGAAAGTCGAGTTCGGGCGCCGCCGCGAGCAGTCGCGTGGCGGCATCGGGCTGGTCGCCCCAGAAGGCGGCGGCGTTGGCGATTTTCAGGAGCATTTTCTATCCACGGAGAGCGCGAAGAGCCGAGAAATGGCATGCGCATGCGCAAGATCGGATCCGGTCGTAGCCGCGAGCGCCAGCGAGTGGACGCACACGGATTTCGACTCGCTGGCGCTCGTCGCTACGATGCACATCGGAGTCTCATCCGAAACGCAATTCTTTCGTCAAACCTGGATCACCCCCGTGTGAAAAGTCGCCTTGGGCGCGGGCCGCGTCGCATAAGTCAGGGCCTGGCTCAGTACCGCGCGGGTCTCGTGCGGCTGAATGATCGCATCGACCCAGCCGCGCGCCGCGCCGTAGCGGATATCGGTCTGCTCGAGGTAGTCGCGTTTCACTTTTTCGCGCAACGCGGCGAGTTCCTCCGCCTTCGCTGCGCCGGCGGCCGACGGATCTGCGGGGCGATCCCGGGCGCCGCGCGCCAGGATGTTGAAGACGACATCGCTCGCCTGCGCCGCGCCCATCACGGCGTAGCGCGCATTCGGCCAGGCGAAGATGAATCGCGGATCAAACGCCTTGCCGCAGAGCGCGTAATTGCCGGCGCCGTAACTGCCGCCGACCACCACGGTGAGCTTCGGCACCGTCGAGTTGCTCACCGCGTTCACGAGCTGCGCGCCGGCGCGAATGATGCCGCTCTGCTCGGCGTCCTTCCCCACCATGAATCCGGACACGTCCTGGAAAAACACGAGCGGCAGCCGCGTCTGGTTGCAGTCCATGACGAACCGCGCGGCCTTTTCCGCGCTGTCGGCGTAAATCACCCCCGGCATCTGCAAGCCCGTCTCCCTTGATTGCACGCGCATGCGCTGGTTCGCAACCACGCCGATGGGCTGGCCGCCGATCCGCGCGTAGGCGCAGACGAGCGTCTTGCCGTAGTCGGCCTTGTATTCCTCGAGCGAATTCGCGTCGACCACGCAGGCGAGCAGATCACGGGCATCATACTCGGCGCGGCCATCGAGCGAGACGAGTTCGTAGACGCCGGCGGCCGGCCGCGCCGTTTCGGGTTTTGAGTCTTGGGTATTGGGTTCGGATTTTTGGGCGGTTGGCGTTTGGAGTTTGGAGTTTTCCGCCGGCAGGAGCGCAACCAACGATCGCAGCCGTCTCAAGCAGGCGGGGTCGTCCTTCTCCTTGAAATCCACCGTGCCGCTGAGCTCGGCATGCATCGCGGCGCCGCCGAGCGATTCGCTGTCCACTTCCTGGCCGATGGCGGCTTTCACCAGCGACGGGCCGGCGAGGTAAAGTCCGCTGCCCTCGGTCATCAGGATTTTGTCGCACAGCACGGGCAGGTACGCGCCGCCGGCGACGCAGTTGCCCATGATGGCGGCGAATTGCGGCACGCCGGCGGCGGAAAGCACCGCGTTGTTGCGGAAAATCCGGCCGAAGTCGTCCTCGTCCGGAAACACCTCGTCCTGCATCGGCAGGAACACGCCGGAGGAGTCCACCAGGTAGACCAGCGGCAGCCCGCACTCGAAGGCGATGCGCTGGGCGCGCAGGATTTTTTTGCACGTCATCGGAACGAACGCGCCCGCCTTCACCGTGGCGTCGTTCGCGATGATCATCACCGGCCGCTCGGCGACGCGGCCGATGCCGGTGACGACGCCCGCCGCAGTGAACGTCCCCCAGTCGCGGTACATGCCGTGGGCCGCCCAAAGCCCGAGTTCGAGAAAATCCTCTGGCCCGTCGAGCAGCCCCGCGATCCGCTCGCGTGCGGTAAGCCGGCCGTGCTTGTGCTGCCGCTCGAGCCCGGCAGGTCCGCCGCCTGCGCGAAGTTTCGCCTCTTCCGCCGCGAGCGCGCGGCAATGTTCCAGCAAGGAATTGGCGGCGGCGGAGGCGTGCGGTTGGGGCGACGAGGGCTTCACGACCATGTTGCTTGAACGCTCACATTCGTTGCGTGCAAGTGATGTCTTTCGCAAGCATCCGGAGTCGTTGTCACTGGTCTCTGGTTCCTTGATCCGAGGCGAAGCCGCGTTCACACCATCGGCCGGAATTTCCCCACGACGCCGGTGAGGCACGCGGTGATTTGGCCGAGCGAGCAGACCTCGACCGTGCCGAGCAGTTCGGCGAAAACGTTGCCGCGCGCGCGGGCGACGTGCTCGAGCCGCTGCAGCGCCTCGGGCGCACGACGGGCGTTTTTCTTTTTGAAAGCGCGCAGCCGTTCGACCTGCAACCGCTGCTGGCGCGGCGGCGTCCGCGCCAGCGAGACCGGCGGCATCTTCTCGTTGCTCGCGTAGCGGTTCAACCCGATCACCGGCCGTTCGCCGCGATTGATCTGTTGTTCGTACCGATGGGCAGATTCCTGGATTTTGCTGCGCTGGTAACGCTGCTCCATCGCGGCCCGCACCCCGCCGAGGCGGTCGATTTCGCGCATCACGTCGAGAATGCCGCGTTCGACCGCGCGCTCGAGCGCGAGCAGACCGGGCGAGCCGCCGAGCAGATTCATCGTGTGTTTGAAGACACCGCTTTCCTCGAGGAGGATCGACTGCGCGTGCGAAGCGAGCCGCACATACTCCTCCGTCGGCGTCGTGAACGGCTCGTCTGCGCTGTTGCTGTGGCACGAGTTGGTGTAGTTCAGATAGGCCATCAGCAGCTCCACGGCGGTTCGCGTGAGGTTGTTCTTGAATTCGGCGGCGATGAGGGAACGTCCGCTCGTCTGGGTGTGCAGTTTGAAGAGCTGGGCTTTCGCGCCCGCGCCGAAGACATCGCGCATCCCGACCGCCCAGATTCGCCGGCACACGCGGCCGAGCACGAGGTATTCCACGTCGAGTCCGCAATCGAGGAAGAACGACAGCCGCGGCCCGAACCGATTCACATCCATCCCGCGTGCGCGAAACATCTCCACGTAGGCGAAACCATTGCTGAGCGTGAACGCCGCCTGCTGCACGGGCGTCGCCCCGGCTTCCGCGATGTGGTACCCGCTGATGCTGATCGGATACCAGCGCGGCATGTGCGCCGTGCACCACTCGGCCATGTCGCCGAGGAAGCGCAGCGACGCGTCGACCGGGAAAATCACCTCGTTCTGCGCCTGCACCTCTTTCAGCATATCGGCCTGGATCGTGCCGCGGAGCTGGCCCACACAGCCGGCGCCGAACCGCCGCTTCGCCGCGGCGATGTACATGGCGAGGATGATCGGCGCGGGCGCGTTCATCGTCATCGACACGGAGGCGTTCGGCGCGACGAGATCGAAACCGGCGAACAGCCGTTGCATGTCATCGACCGTGTCGATCGCGACGCCGCCTTCGCCCACCTTGCCGAGCACGCCTTCGTGATCGCTGTCGAGCCCGTAGAGCGTCGGCCCGTCGAAGGCCGTCGAGAGCCGCGTACTCGGCTGGTGCCGCGCGAGGTACTTGAAACGTGCGTTGGTATCGTCCGCGAGCCCGAGCCCGGCGAACAACCGCATCGGCTCTTCGCCGCCGGTTTGTTTGTCGAGGTACATCTCGCGGTACCCGGCATTCGCGAACGGAAACTCGCCCGGCAGTCCCTGGCTGAGCAGGTACTCGGCAATCGCGCCGGGTTCGTCGGTCTGCGGCAGCGCCAGTCGCGGCAGCGGTGTGCCCGTTGGCGAAACCGTCGTCTCGATCGCGGCGTGGGCGGCCGACCAGCGCGCGTGTAACTCGGCGGCGTACGCCGCGTCGCGGCGCGCGCGGTTCACCTCGCGCGTGATGAATTCGTTGTACGCCTCGACGGCGGAAACGACCAGGCCGAGCTGGTCGCCGCGGCTGGAGGGTGGGGCCGGCACTCCGAGCCGGCCTGGGCGGTCGGCACCGGGGGCACGCGAAGCCTGGAATTCAGGCCGGGTCGGAGACCCGGCCCCACCAACGGGCATCGCCTTCATCCGAGTACCTGGAGCTGGCATGGTTTTTCGCCGCCCGTCTCGTCGCTGAACCCGGCCAGCTCGGCGATCGCGGCGTAGAGCCGGTGCACGCCGAGATCCTCGTGGTGGGCGGCGACGGTGGCAAAGAGCGGTGGCTGTTTCCCGACGCCGGCGAGCCGCGCCGCCAGTTCGGTCTTGGCCGTGGTGGCTCGCGGGTCGTCGCATTTGTTCAGGGCCACGAGGTCCGCGCCGTTGAGCAGCGCGATTTTCTGCAGTTGAATCCGGCCGCCATAATGCGGCGCCAGCACGAAGAGCACGGCGTCCACCCACTTGGGTCCGGCGCCGAATGTGCCGAAGGGATCGCCTTCCTGGCCGATCCCGATCGACTCGACGAAGATCAGGTCGAACTCGCCGCTCCGCCGCAGGGTCTCGATCGCCGCCGGCGCGGCGGCCGAGAGCCCGGTGAGATGACCGCGGGTCGCGAGCGAGCGGAAGAACACGCGGTCGTCCTGGGCGTAGATTGCCGAGACGCGATCGCCCAGGATGGCGCCGCCGGAGTCCGGGTGTGACGGATCGTTCGCGAGAATCGCGAGCCGCCGGCCGGGATGGGCGCGCAGGAAGCGCGAGGTGAGTTCGTCGATCAGGGTCGACTTGCCGGCGCCGCCGGGGCCCGCCACGCCGACGACAAAGCAGCGGTGCCGATGTAGGGCGGGGTCTCCCGACCCCGCCGGCATGCGAACCGGGCGCGCAACGCGGACGCCGGGGGCCGGGGGCCCCCCCCCCCCATCGCCCCCCGC
>Ga0080064_1005333_pt1 | contig 15247 bp, 18 predicted proteins | sample Subgrocontami54m_FD_69260 | JGI IMG/M metagenome (GOLD analysis project Ga0080064, IMG submission 69260) | Subsurface groundwater microbial communities from S. Glens Falls, New York, USA - GMW46 contaminated, 5.4 m (SPADES assembly) (version 2) ...
CACCGCGCCGGCTGCAGTACTGGCAGGTGTAGCCGGCGCGGCGGCGGACGTTCTTCTTGTTGAACGCGGCCCGCTCGAGGAAGGGCTTTCGGCTGTAGGCGGCAAGTCGGGTTACGGCGGGGGGCGCGGGAGGCCCGCCGCCGCGAACGGCAGGCCGAGCCACGATGCAACCAGCCACGCCGCCAATCCGACGATGACCAGCGTCCCTGGCAAACCAACGCAGAGCACCACCCACCGCTTCATGGGAAGAGCCTCAAAGCACGCGCTGCCTGCGCCTGAAGGTACGGATTCACCGGAGCGCGCGCGAGCGCATCGTTCCTGAGTGTGTTGACAATCTGCGTGCCTTCCGCCGTCGCGGGTGCCACCCGCTGTCTGGCAAGCCAGTCGTCGACATACACCCACTCATTCCGGACCGCGAAGGCCATCGTCTGCATCTGGTAGTGAAGACCAACGGTTCGGACGGCCCAGCCGGTTGCCGCTGCCGCCAGCGCCAAGCCGCAGACGGCGGTCCTCCAACGCGCGCGCGGCTGCCGACCGATCCCCGCCACGAGCTCGCGCATTGCAACGAAGGCGGCAAGCGCGTAGAACACGCCGCCCGGACTCATGATCTCGTCCTTCGTGTAGCCGTAGCTCATCGCGGCATTCGCCACGAGTACCGCCACAGACACGACGCAGATTCGATCCGGGTCGTCAATTTGCGACGCGCGCCACGTGCGCACGCGCGTGAGGATGAACCAGCCGACGACCGCAGTCGTGATGACAGACGACATCACGTTGACAATGGTGCCAGGTGACACACGCCGCATCGAGAGATCGGCAAGCGCCGCCCACGTCCCGCCGCGCGGCTCGGACAGCAGCACCGAGATGAGGGAGCTCGCCACGTTGTAGGCGTAGAAACCGTACGGCCACGCCTCGAAGCGGCGCACGAGCTCGTCGGGCTCGAGCCGGCCGAAGCCAAAACCGGAGCTGCGCTCCGCAAGCGTCGGTGCCCCGGTGCCAAGATATGGAAAGCGCACGAGGAAGTAGACGGCAAGCAGTCCCGTGAGTGCGATCACGCCCCGTTTCGACACACCCCGGAATCCGACAGTCCACGCCGTGACGATGACGACCCAGACAAGCAACCCGGACTCGAGCGTGAGCGACGCCATGACAAACGTGAGCGCCGCAGCCCAGTCAACCCACCATCCACCGCGTGATTTGGCGAGCACGAGCGCAAGCAGGCAGAACACCGCGATCTCGAGAAAATGGTTGATGGGATAGGCCTCCCACACCATCCCGCGGAACGTATGGAGGCCGACGAGGACGGTGAGCGCAAACGGGAGCGCCACGAGTCCGCCGGCTGTCCCCACATCAATCGCGAGAAGGAACAGCACGAAGCACGCGATCACCAGCGCGATGTGGAACGCTTTGTACGCGAGAAAGTAATGGCCGTTTGAGAACTCGAACAACGCCTGGATCTGCGCAATCCGCATCGGGCGCAGATACGCGGCGCCCAGACTGCCGAAGAACGCCGATGCAATGGAGGATGTCTGCTGCGCCTGCAGGATCGGGACGAGACTGTCTGTCACCTGCACGGGAATCCTCGCGAGGCTGTCGCACACCGCGATCGCCATGATCGCGGTCATTGTCCACGCAATCGCGCGACGGCTCACCAGGAGCTCTCTTTGGAACTGGCAGCCGGACGCGCGGCGGCGGCGGGCGGATGCCCCGCGCGCACCGGAGGCGGATAAGCGCCACGCAGCTGGTTCCATCGGATCTTGATGAGATCGAGAAACCCGCGCGCGCCCGACGCGATATTGACCTTGCTCTCTCGGCCGTACTCCCACGTCACCGGGATTTCGCGTATGACAAATCCTGCACGCCGCGCGAGGAAGAGGATCTCGACATCGAAACCGAACCCGTCAAGGCGCTGCAGCGGGAAGAGCGTCTCCGCAGCGCGGGCGCTGAACAGCTTGAACCCGCACTGGGTGTCGTTGACGCCGCGCAGCACAACCAGCTTCACACACCAGTTGAAGACGCGGCCGATCGCATGACGAGACCAGGGCTCGCCGATGCGCGTGGCGCCGCTCGCCTCTCGCGACCCCACGAGCACGTCGGCGTGCGTCGCATCGGCGGAGCTTGCCTCGCCGTAGCCTTCGGCGAAGGCGGGTAGGAATCGTCGTAACTCGGAGATCGGCATCGAGAGGTCCGCATCCGCCAGAAATCTCCACGCGCCCGCCGCTTCGAGCATCCCGCGCCGCACCGCCGCGCCTTTACCTGCGTGCGGTGCACGGACGAGCTTTATTCGTGGATCAGACCGCGAGGCGTCGGTGACGATCGATGCCGTCGCGTCAACGCTGCCGTCGTCCACGACGATGATCTCGGCATCGATGCCAAGGCGATCGATCTCGGCCGCAACCTCCGAAACGGTGTGCGCCATCCGCGCAGCTTCATTGAACGCTGGGACAACGACCGAGAGGAATCGGGCCTTCATCGGGGTGCTGAGCGTACCATCTAAGCCTCACCAACTGACACAGCGGGAAGGACTTCGGGCGTGCCTTGACTTCAGTGCCCGCACTCCCTACACTTGCCGAGCTTACGCTGGCGCGCGTCTGGGCCGCGGTTCCTTCATGGCTTCATATGTCCGCTCTTCGAGCGGTCCTAGAAGCGCCTGAGATTGTCTCAGGCTTTCGCGCATCGGAGGGACACGGCTATGCCGACCGGGACTATCGCACGCCTCCTCATCGACAAGGGGTTCGGATTCATTCGCGATGAGGGCGGCACCGAACACTTCTTCCATCGCAGCTCTGTCCGGGGCGCGGTCTTTGAGCTTCTTCGCGAAGGACAGCGCGTGGAGTTCACGGTCGAGGACTCGACGAAGGGCCCCCGCGCCGGTGACGTTCGACTGATCGAAGGGTAATAATCCCCTCTCACGAGGCCCGGCCCCCGGCGGGGCCGGGGATTTGCACCCGTCCCCTTGACGGCCCCGAGTTCTCCCCCGCGCCAAACGCTACGCCGCAACGAGAAGGCGGATCCGAATCGCTGGTGGACCACACGTAGTGATCTCCGGTGGGTGCTTGTCGAGGGCGCCAAGCTCATCGCTTATGATCTCGGTCTGGGCGCATAGGCCCAGAGCCTCGGCGCGCGCCGACACCCGCTCAACCGCATCGCCGAGTGTCGAGGCTCTGACCTCAAGCGTCAGATCGGATGTTACCCGCGCGCGGGCCTTTCGCTGCCGGTTCCTCGTCGAAGCTGACGCGCTGCCCCTCGTTCAGCTGCTCGAACGCACCCTCCGTCACCGAGCTGCGATGGAAGAACCACTCCTGGCCCCCGTCGTCGCGAATAAAGCCAAACCCGCGATCTCTCACCAAGCGCTTAATCGTGCCGTTCGCCACGTCGCCGTTACCTCCGCAGGGCGTTTCCAGACAACCCTCGGGCACTGCGGTCAAGTTCCGTTCCACGCGTGCGGTTTCTGCCGACCTTGGAGTCGGCTCGTCACCAGGGTCAGACCCTGGCACAACCGATCGCCAGCGTCTGACCCCCTCACCTGCGCGTCAGTTGAACCAACGGCGCCACGATGGGAGTGGCTTGAGCTCGCCGGTGGCCGGCTGAAGCGTGAGGATGCGCGAAGCGATGGCAGTGGCGAACGTGCGGTCGGCGGTCAAGACGATGCTGGTGATCGCGCGCGCGGCGACGATGCGGGCGTAGTCGGCTGCAAAGGAGGCGAGATCGCCGGGCGCCAGCGATGCGTTTGGATGTTCCGATAGAATCATCCGAGGGTCAGGTCCGAGAGCACGGCCGAGCCGCAGCCGTAGTCGCGCCGACGGACTCAATGCCGCGACGGGTTGCTCGAGCTGCGCGGCCGTGAGACCGACTTCTTCAGCAAGTGCACGGATCTTCGAGCGCACCGCATCCGGGACATCGTGAAGCGACATGGTCACCGGCATCGTCAGATTGTCTACAACGGTCATGTTGTCGAGCACCACTGCGCGCTCGCTGAGTATGCCGAATCGATCGAGCGACTGGAGCCACGTGTCGGCGTCCTTGATCGCGGTGGTGGGCTGACCGAAGGTGCGGACCTCTCCTGCGTCGGGGACGGTGGCGGCCGTGATCAGGTTGACGAGCACTTCGGCGGCCGCCTGATCGAATCCAAGCAACGCAACCGATTCTCCCTGGTGGATCTCCAGGTGCTGCACTCGCAGCGGACGCAGGCCGTGATAGTCCTTCTGGACGCCGCGCACATCGATGACGATGTCGTGTGGCTCAGCCATGAGGCGCGGCAGCGCGGAAACGAAGCCACGCGTCGTTGGGCAGGGTCACCCAGCCAGGGTCGAGGCCGTGCGACGGATCGCCGTGAAAATCCGATCCACCGGTGACCAGCACCGTCAGGCGCGACGCCAGCTGGCTGTACTTCTCGGTCGTCGCCGCATCGTGATCGGGGTGGTACACCTCAATCGCGTCGAGACCCGCGAGGCAATATGCGGAAATTCTGGCGTCGATCGCCGTCTGGCCGGGATGGGCCAGCGACGTAAGGCCGCCGGCGCCGCGCACGATGGTGATGATCTCCTCGGGCGGCGCGCCGGCACGCGGCACGAACGCGGGACGTCCCGTCGCGAGCCATCGGTCAAACGCCTCGCGGGTGTCGGCGACGTGACCGGCGGCGACCATGGCGCGGGCGATCTGCGGGCGCCCGACAGAGCGCCCCCCGCTTTCTCGCGCCTGTGCGAGCACCGGAAGCATGTCGATTGGCATGCCCAGCTCGGTGAGGCGATGGCACACGGCCTCGACGCGCGCGATCCTCTGCGTGCGCTGCCGCGAGAGAAACACGGCCAGCTCTGCGTTGTCCGGGTCGATGAAGTACCCGAGAAGGTGCACATCGCGGCCCCCCTCGACGGCGGTGATTTCAATCCCGCTGATGGCTTCGATGCTGCGCGCCCGTGCCACCGCCTGCACCTCAGCGACTGCGGCGGTCGTGTCGTGGTCGGTAACGGCCATCGCCGTCACGCCTGCCGCTGCCGCACGCTCGACGAGCTCTGTGGGCGTACAGCGGCCGTCGGACGCGGTCGTGTGGAGATGGAGGTCGACTATGCTCGGCATCACCCTGAGCATGTCGAAGGGTCACCGCGCCGATGCGCGATGCGAGGCGGCGGAGCCGTGGCGCGGGAGCGGCTTCCGGCTGCGTCCCTGGCGCTTGACGAGCGCGCGGTACTCCCGCACGAGGAGGTCGAGATGCTCGCGCTCCTCGTCGGCGAACTCGAGAAAGATCTGCTTGCCTTCGGAATCCTCGAATCGCTCACCGTACTTCTTGAAAAAGCGGTGCGAGTTGCGTTCGCAGCGGATGCCGATCAGCAGAGCTTGTTGATCGTTGACACCCTTCAGCAGGCGATCGGCGCCTTCGGCGAACAGGCCGTTTGCGGCACCCTTGAAAAATAGGAAGGTGGGGCGTGATTCCAGTTCCGGATCGCGCTCGAGCAGCTCGCGGTACCGTCCCTCGAGCTTGCTGAGGTGCTCCTTCTCCTCAGCGGCGAGATCGTGGAAGACCTTCCGTCCGCGCGCATCACGCGTCACGCGCGCGGCGCGCGAGTAGAACTCGAGGCCGCTGCGCTCGGTGGCAATGGCGATGCGCAGCGCGTCACGCGCGAACAGCAGATCGCTATGACCTGGTTCCACGTTGCCGTGGCGTCCCGTGCGACATTCATCGCATGTCCCGTAAATCTGCACGACGCTCTGCGACGGGGAAAAGCTGCGGGCCGACGCGACCTCCTCGACGAGCGCCTCGATATCGGAGCTGAGAAACTCGAAGGACCGGTGGCAGGTCTTGCAGATCAGATGGAAGTGGCGCGGCTGCCGGTAGGAATGCTCGAACCGGAAGCGCCCCTCGCCGAAGTCGACCTTGCGCGCAATACCCGCATCCACCATCCACTGCAGCGTCCGGTATACGGTGGCGCGACTGATGCGCTGGTCTTCGCGGCGAATGAGGTCGACGAGGTCGTCGGCGCTCAGGTGTCCTTCCTGGCGCAGGAACACATTGACAATCTGTTCCCGTTTACTGGAACGCTTGCCGCCGTCTGGCTTCAGCCGGCTCAGATCGGGAAGGCTGGTGTTCATGACCCTATTTCCGTGCGTGCCGGCGGCCCGCGTTGACGTGCTTAGACGCTGAACGAGCTGCCGCACCCGCACGTGGATGTCGCGTTCGGGTTCTTGATCGTGAAACCGCCGCCTGTCACCGTGTCGACGAAATCGACCTCGGCGCCCTTGAGGTAGCTGATGCTGACGGGATCGATGAAAAGCCTGACGCCGTTGGACTCGAACACCTGATCCCCGGATCCGCCGCTTTCCTCGATCATCAGCCCGTACTGGAAACCTGAGCACCCGCCGCCCTGGACGAAGACACGAAGGCCACTGCCGGTCTTCCCCTCTTCTGTGAGCAGTTCGCTGATTTTCGAGGCTGCCGCTGTCGACACATTCACCATAATTTCGGTTCTCCTGGGGATAGGTGGCCTACAGCCCCTCGAAAAGTATAAGCGGGCGTTCCCAACCCCGGCAAGCTAAGCCCCAATTATGGCCAATTCTCTTGCCGATGCCTGCTCGATGTCCCTGTGGAGGCTGTTCCCGTGGGCGTCCATGGTCACGATGGCCGGAAAGTCCTTTACCGTCAGGTGCCACATCGCTTCAGGGGTACCAAACTCCAACAATGAGACGCCGTCGACGCTCGTGATGGTCCGGGCGTAGAACTGAGCCGCGCCACCGATCGCATTCAGGTACACCGCCCCGGACTCCTTGAGGGCCGCCAGCGTTTTCGCCCCCATTCCGCCCTTACCGATGACGGCCCTCACCCCGTAGCGCTTGATGACATCGGCTTGATACGGCTCCTCTCGAATGCTCGTCGTCGGGCCGGCCGCCTTCACCTGCCAGCGGTCGCCGTCTTTCGCGACTACCGGCCCGCAGTGGTACAGGACGGCGCCATGCAGATCGACAGGCGGATCGTGCTTCATGAGGTACGAGTGCACGGCGTCGCGTCCCGTGTATGCGGGGCCGGAGACGAGCACCACGTCGCCCACGTTCAGCGATCGCACCTGCTCTTCGGAGAGAGGCGATTGCAACACGACCTCGCGCCCGGTGCGCTGGAACCCCGCCTGGTCGGCCATCGCCAGCGCCGGGTTTGTCGGATCGCGGTACAGCCAGCGGGTGATCCCGCCCGTCTTCGCATCGAGGACAACACCGAGGCGGCGGAACGCCCAGCAGTCGTACGCGACGGACACGAAAAAACTCGCAGGCAGGCGATTCTGAACGCCGATCTTGCAGCCGATCAGCGAGACACGTCCGCCGAATCCCATTGTGCCGATCCCGAGCTTGTTGACCTTGCCCATGATCGACGCTTCGAGCTCTGCGAGTCGCGGGTCCGGATTCACGTCATCGAGCGTGCGAAACAGTTGCTCTTTCGCGTGCACATAACCGGACGTGCGATCGCCACCGATGCAGACGCCGATCGCGCCGGGCGCGCATCCTTTGCCTTGTGCGTTCCAGACCGCGTGGAGGATGCACTTGCGCACGCCTTCGAGCGTTCGATCAGCGCGTCCAAGGCTGGGCAGCTCCACCGGCACCGAGTACTGGGCGTTCATGTTCTCGCAGCCGCCGCCTTTGAGAATGAGCTTGACCTCGATCTCATCGCGCTCCCACTGCTCGAAGTGGATGATCGGCGTGCCGGGCCCGAGATTTGTGCCCGAGTTCTCGCCGGTGATGGAGTCGACGGAGTTGGGACGCAGCTTGCCGCGCTTCGTGGCTTCGGCCACCGCATCACGGATCTGTTTCTTCATCTCCACCTGGTTCGCGCCGATCGGCGCCTTCACCTCGAAGGTCGGCATGCCGGTGTCCTGGCAGATGGCGCCTTCGCAATCCGCGGCGAGGTCGATGTTCTCCGCGATGATGGAGAGCGCCTGTCCAGATTGGGTCGACTGCGGCTCCTCCGACATCGCCACCTTCATCGCGGCGCGGACGTCTGGCGGCAGGTCGGTGGAGGTCTTCACGACCAGCGAAAGCACACTGTCGAAAAACTGGGGAAGCATGTCCGGGAAGTATAATTTGAACGCGCAGCATCATGCAGTTCCGGACCGAGCGCGACTCTCTCGGTGAACACGCCGTACCCGCCGACGCGTACTACGGCATCCAGACTGTCCGCGCCCGCGAAAACTTCCCCATCAGCGGCCTTCGCGCACCGGCGGACCTCGTCACCGCGACCGTTCTCGTCAAGAAAGCCGCGGCAGCGGCCAACATGGAGCTCGAACGGCTTGATGCGCGCGTCGGCGAGGCCGTCGTCCGTGCTGCTGACGAAGTTCTGTCCGGCTTGCTGCGCGATCAATTCGTCGTCGACGTGTACCAGGCGGGCGCCGGCACCTCACACAACATGAACACCAACGAGGTGCTCGCCAATCGCGCGGCGGAAATTCTTGGTGGCGCGCGCGGCGAGTACACCCTCGTGCACCCGAATGACCACGTCAACATGGCACAGTCCACGAATGACGTGTTTCCTACCGCGACCAGGCTTGCCCTGCTTCTCGTGCATGGAGCTCTCGTCGAATCGGCGCGGGCGCTTGCCGCATCGCTGGACCGCAAGGCGCGAGTGTTCGACGCGATCCTGAAAGTCGGGCGAACGCATCTGCAGGATGCGGTCCCGATGACGCTCGGACAGGAGTTCGGCGGCTATGCCGCATGCGTCGCCCGCGGAGCCGATGACGTGGAGCACGCGTCGGAACAATTGCGGGAGCTGAATCTCGGCGCGACGGCGGTAGGAACCGGGCTCAACGCCGGCGACGACTACACACGGCTCGCCATCGGGACGTTGAGCCGATATACCGGGATCGATCTCGTCCCCGCACGGAATCGTTTCCGCGTGACGCAAAGCATGGGCGACGTGCTCGCGTACTCGGGTGCGATGCGCCGACTATCGGTGGAGTTGTCCAAGGTCGCAAGCGACCTGCGTCTGCTCAGCATGGGCCCGAGGGCGGGCATCGGCGAGATCGCGCTGCCGGCCGTGCAACCTGGTTCCTCGATTATGCCCGGCAAGATAAATCCATCCGTTCCCGAGATGGTGAACCAGGTCTGTTACCAGGTGATCGGCTGCGACACCACGATCTGCCTCGCCGCGGAGGCCGGCCAGCTCGAACTCAACGTGATGATGCCGGTCATCGCATGGAACGCGATTCACGCGTCGACGATCCTGCGGGAATCGATGAAGGTGCTGCGCACGCGGTGCGTGGATGGTATCGAGCCGGACCCGAAGCGATGCCGCGAGCTGCTGGATCGCAGCACGGCCGCGGCCACGGCGCTGAATCCCTACATCGGGTACGCCAGGACGGCTGAGATCGCGAAGGAGTCGGTGAAGACAGGGAAGCCGATACGTGAGCTCGTGCTCGAGCGCGGCCTTCTCGACGCAACGCAGCTCGATCGCATTCTGTCGGTGGAGGCGATGACACAGCCGGGCGTTGTCCCCGCCTCTGCTCCGGGTGATTCCGCAGAAGCTACGGCGAGGCCTCGCCAAAGCGCGCCACGGGCGCGCGACGGCGAGGGCGAGGAGAAGGCACGGTGATCTCGACTCGGACGGGTCTAGAGACCCGTCCCTACACCATGGTGATCGTGTTCTGCGCGCTTGCCAGCGTGGGGGCGGGTCTTCAGACCCGCCCCGAACAACGCACCGGGCGTCTGTTCCCGCCCGAGAACCTCGGGCTGCTCGAGAGCCCCGATCGTGATGCGTGGCAGAAGCCGGATCAGATCATGGACGCCCTGGGAATCGCGGACGGCTCGACGGTCGCCGACATCGGCCCCGGCGCCGGATGGTTCACCATCAGGCTTGCGCGGCGCGTTGGACCGAACGGGACGGTCTACGCGGAGGACGTCCAGCGGCAGATGCTCGAAGCGGTTCGCAGGCGCGTCAGCCGCGAAGGGCTGCTGAACGTCCAGGGGCGCCTCGGCACCAGCACCGATCCACGCCTGCCGGAACGCGCGATCGACGCGATCCTCGTCGTCGACATGTACTCGGAAGTCGACGTCGACGACCGTATCACCTTTCTTCGGAACCTCGCCCGCGCGCTCAAGCCAAACGGGCGCATCGGCATCGTCAACTACAAACCGGGCCGGGGCGGGCCGGGACCCTCGCCGGCTGAAGGGGTGCGCGTGGAAAGCGCCGCGGTGGAAGCCGATGCGCGGGCGGCGGGGCTGCGTGTCCTCTCGCGCGAGAACCTCCCGTTTCAGTACTTGCTCGTGCTTGGCAGGTGAGCATTGAGGACGGCGCTCACCATCGCCGGTAGCGATTCGAGCGCCGGCGCAGGGATCCAGGCCGACCTCAAGACATTTGCCGCGCACGGCGTATTCGGTACGACCGCCGTGACCGCCGTGACCGCCCAGAACACGATGGGCGTCACGACGGCGACGGCGCTGGCAGCCGACCTCGTAACCGCGCAAATCGAAGCCGTCGTGTCGGACATTGGCGTTCACGCCGCCAAGACCGGCATGCTCGCCAATGCGGCGATCGTCGAGGCGGTTGCTGCCGCAGTTGAAGATCTGGAAATTCCGTTCCTCGTCGTCGATCCCGTGATCGTGGCGACCAGCGGCGAACCGTTGCTCGATGACGAAGGATTCGTGGCGATGAAGGCTGAACTGGTCCGCCGCGCGCACGTCGTGACTCCGAACGTTCCTGAGGCGCAATTGCTGTCCGGCGTCACCATCCGAACCGAACAGGATCGACGCGAGGCGGCGCGCCGTATCTGGGCGCTCGGTCCGGTCTACGTCGTGATCACCGGCGGTCACTTCGATTCCGAGCAGATCGTCGATCTCGTGTACGACGGCGAGGTCTTCACCGACTACGCGACGTCGCGGGTCGCAGGACGTCATACACACGGAACTGGATGCACCTTCTCGGCGGCGCTGACGTCGCATCTGGCGCTCGGCCGGTCGCTGCACGAAGCGATTCCGCTGGCACAGCATTTCGTCGCTGGGGCCATCCGCCATGCACCAGGTCTTGGCCGAGGCGCGGGACCGCTGAACCATTTCTGGCGTCTCGATCTCGATAAGGGAGGACGACTCTGAATCCCAAATCCCAAATCCCAAATTCGAATTTCGACGTTCTTGGGATTTGGAGCTTGGGATTGGGTTTTGGGATTTGACGCTCGGGACCGTCCTGTCGTGCCCGTTATACTGAATGTATGGGCGTGGCTGCGGTGGCGGTAACGGCTGATCCGCTCGACATCGAGCCGTTAATCGCGCTGGTTGGCGCGGATGGCGATGGCGCCGTCGTCACGTTTGCCGGCGTGGTTCGCAATCACAGCCAGGGGCGCGAAGTCCGCTTCCTCGAGTACGAAGCGTACGAGCCGCTGGCCGTTCGCGCGTTGCAGCGGATCGTCGATGAAGCCAAGGGCCTCTGGCCCCACGCCCGCCTGGCGGCGCACCACCGGATCGGCCGTCTCGAGATCGGCGAAGCCAGCATTGTCATCGCCGCTGCGTCACCGCATCGTGCTGATGCGTTCGCGGCGTGCCGGTACATGATCGAGCGGGTCAAACAGATCGTACCGATCTGGAAGCGCGAGCACTTCGACGGCGGCGACGTCTGGCTCGAAGGCGCGACGGCGGATCCCGACGATGAGGCAGCGCGGGTGAAAGCGTACCGCACCGCATGCGCGTGACCGTACGGTTGTTCGCGAAGCTGCGAGATCTCACCGGTACGGGTGAGCTGATTCGAGAGGTTCCCGAACCCGCCACGGCGCACGTGGTATGGAGTGCGCTGGTTGCCGAGTGGCCCGCCCTGCGCGAGTACGAAAAGACGATGTCGGTCGCGGTAAACGCTGAATACTCGCGCATGATCGCGACGGTTAAGGATGGGGACGAGATAGCGTTTCTGCCTCCTGTGTCAGGAGGTTGATGGACAATGCGGGGCGAGCTTTCAAGACTCGCCATCGCGGACCTGACAAGGTCCGCGCCGGACGTAGGGGTCGCCTTTAGGCGGACCGATAGAACATGTTCGACAAGCTACTGAACGTCGAGAACCGGTACGACGAGCTGATGACACGGCTCGGTTCGGCAGAAATCCAGTCGGATCCGCCAGAGTACCGGAGGTCCGCGAAGGCGCTGTCGGAGCTCGAGCCGCTCGTGCAGAAGTTCCGCGAGTACAAGAGCGTGCGCCAGAACATGACCGGCGCAGAGGAGCTCGTCAACGGCACCGATGCGGAAATGCGCGAGCTGGCGCGCGAGGAGCTGAAGTCGCTCCAAGTCAGTCACGATGCGCTGCTTCAGGAACTGAAGGTCCTGCTGATACCCAAGGATCCGAACGACGAGAAGAACGTTATCCTCGAAATCCGCGCAGGCACCGGCGGCGACGAGGCGGCGCTGTTCGCGGCGGACCTCTTCCGGATGTACAGCCGCTACACGGAGCGACAGGGATGGAAGATCGACGTGCTGTCGACGAGTGAGAGCGGGACCGGCGGGCTCAAGGAAGTCATCGCCTCCATCGAAGGGCGCGGTGTGTACAGCCGTCTGAAGTACGAAAGCGGCGTGCACCGGGTGCAGCGTGTTCCGGCGACGGAAGCGAGCGGCCGCATCCACACGTCCACGGCCACCGTCGCGGTGTTGCCGGAAGCCGAGGAAGTGGATATTCAAATCAACGAGAAGGATCTGCGTATCGATACGTTCTGCTCGAGCGGTCCCGGCGGCCAGAGCGTCAACACGACGTACTCGGCCGTGCGGCTGACGCACATCCCCAGCGGTCTCGTCGTCTCGCAACAGGACGAGAAGTCGCAGATCAAGAACCGCGCGAAGGCGATGAAGGTGCTGCGCGCGAGGCTCTACGAGATGGAGATGCGAAAGCAGCAGGAGGCAACGGCGAAGGAGCGGCGTGGCCAGGTGGGCACGGGCGAACGATCGGAAAAGGTCCGTACCTATAACTTCCCGCAGAGTCGCATCACCGACCATCGCATCAACTTCACGACGCATCGTCTGCATGACGTCCTCGAAGGCGACCCCGGCGAGCTGATCGATCAGCTCACGACGTTCTACAACGCCGAAAAGCTCAAGGAAGCTACGGCGGTGTAAGTGAGGTCAGACCCCGACAGGCTTTTCGACAAACTGGCGCAGGGGCGGGCGCGCCTCATCGAGGCGGGCGTGTCGCCGGCCGATGCAACGGTCGACGTTGACATCTATGCGCGCGCGATTCTCGGATGGGACAGGGCGACGCTGCTTGCCAACCAGCGCGACACAAGCCCCGCCGCGCTCGAACCGCTGTTTTCCGAATGGATCGCGCGCCGAGAGCGGCGCGAGCCCACCGCCTACATCCTCCGGGGCCGCGAATTCTGGGGACGCGCGTTCCTGGTTACGCGCGCGGTCCTCGTGCCGCGTCCCGAAACCGAGTTCATCGTGGAAGAAAGCATTCCGCTGATGCGCGACACGCGGGTGCCGCGGATCGCGGACATCGGCACCGGCAGCGGTATCCTGGCGGTGACGCTTGCGAGCGAGCTATCCGCCTCGACGGTGGTCGCCACCGATCTGTCTGGTGACGCGCTCGACGTCGCACGCGAGAACGCACGGCGCCTGGCGGTTGACGGTCGGGTCACCTTCGTCGAAACGTCATACCTCGATGGCGTCGATGGACCCTTTGACTTGATCGTGGCCAACCCGCCCTACGTGAAAGATGGCGACAGGCTTGCCTTGGCGCGCGACGTGCGTCACGAGCCCGATGTCGCGTTGTTCGGAGGTCCCGACGGGTTGCGCGACGTGAGCGGCGTACTCGATGCCGCCGTGCAGAAGTTGAAACCCGGCGGATGGTTCGTGATGGAATTTGGATACGGGCAGGAAGACGACGTGCGGCGGCTCGTCGGCGCACGGCCGGCGCTGCGGCTCGATCGCGTCCGCGAGGATCTCCAGGGCATCGCGCGCACGGCCGTCATTCAGAAGCGAGCCAACTCGCTATAGTGTTTCCGTGAACGACTGCCTCTTCTGCCGCATCATCGCGGGCGAGATCAAGGGCTCCGTCGTCCACCAGGACGACGACATCGTCGCGATCAAGGACATCAACCCGCAGGCGCCGCTGCACGTCCTGATCATGCCGCGGCAGCACATTGCCACGATCAATGATCTGACATCGGAGAACGATGCGCTCGTGGGATCGATGTTCCGCGCGGCCGCGGCGCTGGCGAAGCAGCACGGCTACGCCGAGCGCGGGTACAGGACGGTGTTCAACTGCAATCGTGAGGCGGGACAGTCGGTCTTCCACATCCACCTGCATCTGCTCGCGGGACGGACGTTGAACTGGCCGCCTGGATGAACGAAATGCATTTGAATTACGTAGTTCCCCGATATGGTCCGGCAATGACGATCGACTCTTTCGTGGGATCGAGCACGGCTCGCGCGGCGGCGTGGACGTCATCGCGGGTGACCTTGCGCAGCAGCTCCGGCACGCGTACGTCGTAGTCCATCCCCAGATCGAAGAACTCCACCATCTGCAGGAAGCTGGCGATGCCGGCGTTCGTCTCGAGGCGGCGCGGCATCGAGCCAATCAGATATTGCCGGGACTCGGTGATCTCACGATCGGTCGGCCCCTCGGCCGCCATGCGGACGAGTTCCTCGTCGATCGATGCAAGCGCGCGATCGACATTGGACGGATTGACGCCTGCCCGAATCACCAGCGGTCCTGGAATCACGTTGGCGTCGAGCGCGCTGAAGGTGTAGTACGCCATCCCCTGCCGCTCGCGGATGCTCTCACCCAGACGTCCGCCAATTGAGTACTCGCCGAGGATGTTGTTCATCAGCCAGTACGCGTTGAACGATGGATCCGACCGGACGATAGTGGTGAATCCGCAGGCAAGATCGGCCTGCGCCTTGTTCATCATCGGGATCACACGGACGCGGCGCCCGGTTGCCGGCGGTGGCGGCGGCAGAACAACCTCCTCGGCCGCTCCTGCGCGCCACTGCGCAAACGCGCGGTTTGCCGACTCTATGGCACGCGCGGAGTCGACGTCGCCGACCATCACGAGTGCGAGCGCACCTGGCCTGAACCTCGCGGCGTGAAACGCCTGCAGCGACGCGCGACCGATGCGCTCCACGCTCTCGACGCTGCCGCGAGGCCGCCGCCCGTAGGGGTGTGTGTCGCCATAAAGCAGCGCAAGCAGGCCTTCATTCGCCATGGTGGCGGGACTGTCTTCGTCCTGGCGAATCATCGTGATGATTTCGCCGCGGCGCGTCTCGACTTCTGCATCGGGGAACGCCGGCTCCATCACGATATCGGCCA
>Ga0080064_1005334_pt1 | contig 15247 bp, 16 predicted proteins | sample Subgrocontami54m_FD_69260 | JGI IMG/M metagenome (GOLD analysis project Ga0080064, IMG submission 69260) | Subsurface groundwater microbial communities from S. Glens Falls, New York, USA - GMW46 contaminated, 5.4 m (SPADES assembly) (version 2) ...
GATCACGCCCTTACGGGCATGATCCACCGCGCCCTCACGGGCGCGACTCCAGCGATCGTGCATTCCGGTATCCCGTGGAACTTAGTGCGTCCTCTTAGGAGGAGCGCTGGAGGACGTAGTCGGCGAGCGCCTCGAGCACCTCGCTGTGCGGGAAGGCGCCGAGGGAGCGGATCCGCCCGCGGGCGCGCGCGACCAGATCGCGGGCGCAGGAGAGCGCGTACTCGATCGCCCCGTGTCGGACGAGCAGGGAGTGCACCTCGCGGCGATGGTCGGGATGGCCATTCGCGAAGAGGAACTGCCGGAGCTCCTCCCGCTTCGCCGGCGGCACCGTGTCGAAGAGGCGGATGATCGGGAGCGTCGGCTTCCCCTTCGTGAGGTCGGTTCCGAGCGACTTCCCCATCTCCGCCTCGGTCCCCATGAGGTCGAGGCAGTCGTCCATGATCTGGAACGCGACGCCGACCTCGCGGGCGAAGGCGGGAATCTCCCCTCCCCACGCCGCATGGTCGCGGTCGAAGAGCATCCCGAGCCGCCCGCACGCCTCGAAGAGGGATGCCGTCTTCTGGCCGATGATGCGGTAGTAGTCCTCCTCGCCCAGGTGGTCGTCGAACTTGTGCGAGATTTGGAGCATCTCCCCCTCGCACATCTCGGCCGCCGTGCTGCTGAGGATGCGGGTCGCGTCCTGATTCTGGAGCTCGGCCAGCACATCGAAGGCCCGGGCGAAGAGCCAGTCGCCGAAGATCACGGACATCTCGTTGTCCCACTTCGCGTTGAGCGAGGGGACCTTGCGGCGGATCAGGGCCTCGTCCAGGACGTCGTCGTGAACGAGGGTCGCGGCGTGGATCAGCTCCACGACGACCGAGAGGGCGTAGTGCTCTTCGCGGAGGGTGCCGGTCGCGCGGGCGGTGAGGAGGAGGACCGCCGGACGGAGCCGCTTGCCGCGGAATTGGGAGAGGTGCTCGACGAGGCCCGCGACGACCGGCAGGCCGCTCGCGAGCGACACGGCGAGGCGGCGCTCCACCTCCTCGACGTCAGCGTGGATCGGGGCCAGGATTTGGGCCAGTTCCATGCGTACCTATACAGGAAAAGTGTGGAATGGTAGCAGCCGGCGAAGAGGACCGGCAAGCGAAAAGGGCCGGTCAGGTCCTCTCTGCCAGGTACTCGGCGAGCGCGTCCTTCCAGTGGGGGAGCGTGTACCCCTCCGCCCACAGCTTGTCGAGGTCGAGGACGGAGTTCACCGGGCGGGGGGCCGGGAGGCCCAGCTCGGCGGAGGTGATGGGGACGACCTTCGTGGCGAGGCCGGCCTGCCGGAGGATTTCCTCCGCGAACTCGCGCCAGGTGCACGTGCCGGTGTTCGTGGCGTTCCAGACCCCGCTCTGGCCGCGCTCCACGAGCCAGAGGATCGCCCCCGCGAGGTGTCGGGCGAAGGTCGGACGCCCCCTCTGGTCGTCCACGACGCGCAGCTCGGGCAGCGTCCGCGCCCGCTGGAGGATGCGGTCCACGAAGCTCGCCTTCCCGCCGCCCCCTTTCCCGTAGATCCAGGAGCTGCGGACGACGAGGCCTCGATCGCCCAGGCCGAGCGCATGCCGCTCCCCCTCGAGCTTCGTCCGCCCGTAGACGGAGAGGGGCAAGGGCAGGTCGCCCTCCTTGTAGGGGCGGTCGAGGAGGCCGTCGAAGATGTAGTCGGTGCTCGGGTAGACCAGCCGGGAGCCGACGGTCGCGCAGCCGACGGCGACGAGGCGGGTCAGCTCCGTGTTGGCGAGCCGTGCCTCCTCGGGCGAGGTCTCGCAGGCATCGACGGCCGTCATCGCGGCAAAGTGGAGGACGACGTCGGGGCGGGTGCGGCGGAAGAGCTCGCGGACGCCCTCCTCGCGGCGGGCGAGGAGGTCCTTGTGGCCGACCGTCTCGGGGCGGTCGGAGCCCAGGAGGGCGATGGTCGCCCTCCCGAGCATCCCTGAGGCCCCGGTCATCAGGATTCGCATCGGGGGCATTCTAGGCATCCGCCGGCCGAGGTTCTATCAGATCCCGTTCCCATTCCCCTTCCCTTTCCCAGGAATGGGAACGGGAAAGGGGGCATGGTTCAGACCTGGGTAACACTCCGTGCCCGTTCGTACTCGTAACCTGGCCCCACCCAATCGAGCACGAGCACGAGTACGAGTACGAGTACGACGATGGAGTGTGTCCGAGTGTTACCTGAATCAGGCCGCTGCTGAACCATGCCGGAAAGAGAATGGGAAGGGGAGGTGGATCGGGCATGTCCTTGAATCCCGGCCCCCGTCTTGCCGATAGAGGGGAGTGGTTGTATTCCGTCCGGAGGTCCTGATGCGCCAGTCCGTTGCATGGGCGTTCGTCTTGGTCGTCGCTGCCGGTTGCACGCGCAGCCAGGAGCATTACGCCGTCGGTCCCTACCCGCACCTCTCCTACCGCCTGCCGAAGGCCTGCACGCAGATGGAGTTTGCGGGGGACCTCCAGGTCATCGGGGAGCAGGGAAGGCCGATCGGCTACCTGCGGCACGAGACGATCACGCTCGCTGAGGAGCGCTACCCGCGCGACCAGTGGTTCGTGCTCGACGCCCACTTCGAGACGATCGGGATGGTGACCAACAAGGGCGGGACCTACCGCTTCACCCTGGACGGCCCGGTCTACGACTGGGTCAAGGTGGGCGACTTCACCCCCGACATGGCGGCGAAGGCGCTGCTGCGGTACCACGGAAAGGTCGTGCTGGTCCCCGCAACCGCCCAGTTGTCGACGCCCGGGGCCGCGCCCACCCCGCCGACGCTGCCGAAGAAGGAGGGCGAGGGGGAGTAGGCCGGACTACTTCGCCGCCTTCGCTGCGCCTGCGCAGATCGCGATCCACGCGTCGACCGTGAGCGGCTTCGCCTCCAGTTCCGAGACCTGGCTCGAGTCGGTGTTGAGCCGCAGGCGGAACACGGTCGCGTCGGTCCCGAGGCTCCGGTCCGAGACGACGAAACGCACCTCCACCGTCTTCGGCTGCACCTTCACGGGCGCCTGGAATGCGTCGGCATGGCCGCCCCACGACGGGAGCTTCCTCTCGAGGGAGGCAATCGTCTCGGGGGCGAACAGGCTCGCCGTGTCGAGCGTCGCGACCTCCGTGCTGCTCGGGGAGACGCCGATCAGGGCGAATCCGTCCGCCCCGCCGAGCTGGAACGGCGCAGCCCCCTCGCGCCCGTCGAGGATCACGCGCCACACGCGGTAGTCGGTGAGGCCCGCTGAGTCCTTCAACCCAAGCGAGAACTGCGGCTCGAGGTCCTGGCAGGGGAGCACCGTCACGACGACGCCGCTCGCCTCGTGTTTGCCCGTCCAATACCGCGTCTCGCCGGCGCAACGGCGGCACGGGATCGACTTCGCCCCCGCGCACCACCAGCAGGGGGCCTTCGCGCCCCCCTTCCCCTGGCACTGTGCGCACTTCTCCAGCCCCTTCCCTTTGCAGGTAGCGCACGGTTGGCACCCCTTGGTGCCACACTGGTCGCACTTGTCCATCACGTTTTCCCGGGCGTCACCGGACTTGTGGTACTTCCCTCCCCCCAGGCACTGCGTGCAGCTCTGCTTGCCGTGCCCGTAGCAGGTCCCGCACGGCTGCTTGCCGTGCCCCTTGCACACGTCGCACGGCTTGGGAAGCTCCCCCTGCCCGGCGCAGCCGGGGCACTTCTCCTGCTTCGATCCCCCGCAAGGCGGGCACTTCGCCGCCGTGGCGTACCCGCTGCACTCGGGGCAGCGCAGGTGCCCCGACTTCGCGCAGGTCGGGCACTCCATGCTGACCTTCCCGCTCCCCTTGCACCTCGTGCACGGGACGTTCCCCTTGTCGCAGAGGAGGCAGTCGAGCTTCCCGCCGCCGCCGCAGGTGCAGCACTTGAGCTGGTCGCCGCCGGCCTTCCCGCCGCCGCCGCAGGAGATGCACATGAGCGTCCCGGCGCCCTGGCAGCCGGGGCACGGGAAGCCGCCGTCGGGGCAGGCCGGGCAGGCGACCTGCGAGCCCGTCTTGCCGTCGCAGGAGAAGCACTTCACCTGCTTCTGCCCGTTGCAGGTGGAGCACTTCCCCTTGGGCGGATCCTGGGCGAGGAGGGCGCAGCAGAGGAGGGAGATCAGGAGCGCGACCCGGATCAGCATGGAGTGGCCCCCCGCCGTACATCCTCGCCTTCAGCAACCCTACTTGGAGATGGTCATCGAGGCGCGCTTCGCCCACTCGCTGTCCGGGGCGATTTCGATCAGCTTCTGCCACGCCTCCATCAGGCCGTCGGGCTTCTTCGTCGCCTGGTACTGCGCGACGCCGTACCAGTACCACGCCTCCGCGGCGCACGCGTCCGTGCCGTGCTCCTTGAGGAGAGAGTCGTACTCCTTCGCGGCGTCCTCGAACTGGCCCGCGAAGAGCTTCGCATGGACGCGTTCCAGCGCGACGGATGCCTCGCCGCCCTTGGCGCACTTCCCGAGGCAATCGATCGCCGCCTGGAGGGCGGCCGTGTCCCCCGCGCGGGCTGCGGCCTTGCCAAGCGCGATGCAGGCGTCCATGCACGTGTCGGCCTTAGCCACTCCGGTCCCCTTCATGGCGACGGTGAGGTGTTCGATGGCCTTCTTCCAGTTGCCGGCCTCGAGGTAGTGCTTGCCGACCATCATGTTCATGTCGGGATTGTTCGGATCGACGGCGAGCAACTTGGCCGTATCCTGGAAGCTCGTGTGGTCGAGTTGCACCCGCTCCAGCCACGCGCGGTAGTCGGAGGGGGAGAGGGGGCCGACGGTCCAGGAGATCTGCTCGCCGTTCTCGTCGACCAGCAGCAGCCACGGGGCCCACACGACGCCGTACTTCTGCGCCTCGACGCCGGCGTCCTTGAGGTTCAGCTTCACGGCGACGAACGTCTCGTTGACCCAGGTCCCGAACTCGCCGTCCGGATACGTCACGGTATCCAGCTTCGCGCAGCCGCCTCAGCCCTCGGCGAAGAAGTCGACGAGGACGAGTCTGTGGGACGACTTGGCCTCCGAGAGGGCCTCGTCGAGGGTCTTCTTCCAGGTCACCTTGCTCTCGGCCGCGGCCAACGGGACCGCGACGAGGAGCGCCAGGGCGTATCTCAGCATGGGATCCTCCTCAGAAAATGGGGGCGGATCGTCGCTTCCAGCACGCCGGAAGTCGAGGGAATTCCGGCGCGCCGCCGTTTCCTTGACGCTCCGGAGGGCCGGGAATACCATACGCCGCCTTCCAGCCGTCCCATCTGCCTGAGGAGTGATGAAGAAGACGAAGAAGAAGCCGCGTCGCATGATTGCGGCCCACGCGGTGCCCGCGCGCAAGGAGACGCTCCCCGTCCTCAAGCCCGTCGACGCGCCCGAGACCGACTCGTCCGCGGAGGCGCCGCTGCCGAAGTTCCGCCGCAACGCGGTGGAGATGGCGACGAAGCAGCGAGAGATCAGCGTGAGCGAGTTCTTCTCGAAGAACCGCCACCTGCTCGGCTTCTCGAACCCGACGAAGGCGATGCTCACTGCGGTCAAGGAGGCCGTCGACAACTCCCTCGACGCCTGCGAGGAGGCGGGGGTCCTCCCGGAGGTGAAGGTCGAGGTGAAGCAGGTCGCCGAGGACCGCTTCCGGATCGCCGTCGAGGACAACGGGCCGGGGATCGTCCGGGCGCAGATCCCGAAGATCTTCGGGAAGCTCCTCTACGGATCGAAGTTCCACCGCCTGAAGATGTCGCGCGGACAGCAGGGGATCGGGATCAGCGCCGCGGGGCTCTATGGCCAGCTTACGACGGGGAAGCCGATGCAGATCATCTCGCGCATCGGCCCGAAGCGCCCCGCGCACTACTTCGAGATCCACATCGACACGGCGAAGAACAACCCCGAGGTCCTGAAGGACGAGGAGCGCCCCTGGGAGAAGGAGCACGGGACGCGCGTCGAGATCGAGATGGAGGGGCGGTACTCGAAGGCGGGGCACTCGATCGAGGACTACCTCAAGCAGACGCTGATCGCGAATCCGCACGTCCGCGTGGAGTACCAGCCGCCCGGCGAGCCCGCGGCGACGTACGAGCGGGCGAGCGACGCGCTTCCCGCTGAGCCGCGGGAGATCAAGCCGCACCCGTACGGCGTCGAGCTGGGCATCCTCGTGAAGATGCTCAAGGAGACGAAGAGCCACTGGGTGAAGGGATTCCTGACGAGCGAGTTCTGCCGCGTCTCGCCGCGCATCGCGGAGGAGATCTGTCAGCGCGCGCTGATCAAGCCCGAGATGAGGGTGAGGAGGGTCTCCCGCGAGGAGGTGGACCGGATCTTCCGCGCGATCCAGGAGACGAAGATCATGGCCCCTCCGACGGACTGCATCGTGCCGATCGGGGAGGAGAAGCTCCTCGCGGGGCTGAAGAACCTGATCCAGGCCGATTTCTACACGGCGACGACGAGGACCCCCTCCGTCTACCGAGGCAACCCATTCCTCATCGAGGCGGGCCTCGCGTACGGCGGGGCGCTGCCGGCGGACGAGCCGGTCCAGTTGTTCCGCTATGCGAACCGCGTGCCGCTGCTCTACCAGAAGAGCGCGTGCGCGATCACGGAGTCGGTGATCGAGGTGGATTGGCGGAACTACGCCCTCCAGCAGCCGAAGAAGTCGGTCCCGATCGCGCCGGCGATCTTCATCATCCACATCGCCTCGGTCTGGGTCCCCTTCACGAGCGAGTCGAAGGAGGCCGTGGCGGCCTATCCCGAGATCATGAAGGAGATCAAGCTGGCGCTGATGGACTGCGGGCGGCGCCTGCAGGGGCACATCCGCCACCAGCGGCGCCAGGAGAACGAGCTGGAGCGGAGGAGCATCTTCGAGAAGTACAGCGGGATCCTCGCGCAGTCGCTTCACGAGCTGACGGGGACATCCGCCTCCAAGCTCCAGGAGGACCTGAAGCGCATTGCGAAGAAGACGACCGGCCTGGCGGAGGATGCCGCGGTGCAAGTGGCGCTCGCTCCCGTCGCCCCGGCCCCGTCGAATGGGAACGACGGCGGCGGGAACGGGAAGTAGAGGAGGCGAATCATGTCATCGAAGACGTCCAAGGCGGTCATCCAGCGCCTCCGCGGCGCGGCGGGCGAAGTGGTGAAGACGATTCAGAAGGGGAAGAACCCCTCGATCGGGATCCCGCTCCGCACCCTGGCCAACGTGAAGTGGAATGAGAAGCGCTTCATCATCGAGATGGGGAACGCGAAGCAGGAGCGCTTCTTCTTCAATGTGTCCATGGCGAAGAAGTTCATGCAGACGTTCCTGGTCGCGTCGAGCTGTCAGGACCTGATCGAGAGCCAGAAGTCCGCCAGCATCAGGGAACTGTTCTACATGACGAAGCGCTCCGTGGCGGACACCAAGGAGAACACCTTCGAGGAGCAGGACGAGTCGGACGAGATCATCGAGGACGTCGAGGTCGCGGTGAACGCCCTCCGCGAGGAGCTCAATCTCAAGGCCGCGAAGAAGGGCTCGCTGGTCGGCGACATCACCATCGTCGACAAGGGCGATACCATCGATGCCCGCCGGATGGGATCCGGCGGCTGGGCGATCCCGTCGATCGTCGAACCCGAGATCATCCAATTCCGGAAGTGCGACGCGAAGTTCGTGCTCCTGGTCGAGAAGGACGCGTTGTGGGAGCGGCTGAACGAGGACAAGTTCTGGCAGAAGCACAAGTGCATCCTGCTCACCGGGAACGGCCAGCCTCCTCGCGGAATCCGTCGGCTCCTGAACCGATTCGTCACGGAGCTGAAGCTGCCGGTCTACGTGTTCGTCGACAACGACCCGTGGGGATACTACATCTACAGCGTCGTGAAGCAGGGGAGCATCAATCTCGCCTACGAGAGCATCCGGATGGCGGTGCCGCAAGCGAAGTTCATCGGACTCTCCTCCTACGACCGGGAGAGCTACCCCTTCCTCGATGAGGTCGACATCAAGCTCGAGGAACAGGACATCTCCCGCGCCAAGCAGATCCTCGAATATCCGTGGTTCCAGAAGAAGGAATGGCAGCGCGAGATCCGCAACATGCTCAAGACGGGGGTGAAGTTCGAGCTCGAGGCGCTTGCGAAGAAGAGGATCAGCTTCGTCAGCGAGGAGTACCTGCCCAAGAAGATCAAGGACAAGGACTTCCTGGACTAGGCCGCCAAGGCCGCGTTTCTTGACGGGGGCCTGCGCGCTGCCAATCGTACTCGTGCTCGTACTCGTACTCGTACTCGTACTCGTACTCGAGACGCCGTCGAGTACGAGCACGAGTACGAGCACGAGTACGAATGCAACTCCGGTCGCTCTCTGGCTTCGGTGACGGATTACGTCAACGAGCTGTAAAGCGCTGAAACGCCCTCGACGAAGCGGTCCAGCGTGAATCGTCCCATCACGCGATCGCGGCCCCGTGAGCCCATCGTCCGGCACAGCTCGGGAGCGCCCAGCAGGCGGACCACGCGCTCGGCGAGCGTCTCGACGTCGCTGGGGGCCGCGAGGAAGCCGGTCACGCCCTCCTCCACGGCCTCGGGCGTCCCGTCAACGGCCGTCGCAACGACGGGCAGCCCCGCCGCCATCGCCTCCAGCACGGCGAGCGGGAAACCCTCCCAGTGCGAGGTCAGCAGGAAGACATCGGCGGAGGCCAGCAGCGCCGGGACGTCCCGCACCCAGCCGGGCATCTCGACGACGCCGTCCAGTCCGAGCGCGCGTCGCATGGCCTCGAGCTGCTCGCGTCCCTCTCCGTCGCCGGCGATTACGAAGCGCGCCCCCGGCACGGCATCGCGAACGCGCCGAGCGACCCCGAGCCAACCCACCAGTCCTTTCTGCGGCTTGAAGCACGACAGCGTCACCACGGTCAGCGGTCCGCCGGTCTTCGGGGCCAGTGCAGCGTACGGCGCCGGGTCGATCCCCCCATGCACCACCCGGTACTGCCCCTCCTCCCCCACCCCCGCCGCGAGCCCCTTGTCGACATCCGCCTGGCAGACGCAGTGGAGGATGCGGGTCTGCGCCGCGGCGGCGCGCTCCAGGGCGATGTACAGCCCCTGCATCGCTCCTGACAGCCCCGGGTGGAAGCTCCAGCCATGGACCGTGTGAACCGTATTTCGTATTCCCGCGAGCAGCGCCGCCTGCCTCCCCAGGATCCCCGCCTTGGAGCTGTGGGTGTGGACGATGTCCGGCCTCACCTCCCGCATCAACGCCACCAGCTCGCGCAGCGCGGCCGCGTCGTGGATCACCTCGATCTCCCGCCCCATCGACGGGACGCTGCGGAACCGCAGCCTCGGGTCCGCCGCGGCCTCCGCCTCCAGTTCCCCGCCGGGCCCCGCCCAGAGATGTCCCTCCCACCCCTCAGGCGCGCGGCGCGCCAGCTCCATCGCAAGGCGCTGCGCCCCCCCGAGCGCGAGCTGCGTGACGATCTGGACGACGCGCTTCATTCAGCGCTCCCCCCAGGGGATCTTCGCGGCCTCCTCGTTGAGCGCCTTCGCCCGCTCGGCGTGGCCGTCCAGCTCCTCGACCTTGGCGAGGGCCTGGTAGGCCGGCAGGAGGTTCGGGTTCCCCGCGATCGCACGCTCCAGGACCTGCCTCGCCGCTCCCAGGGAGCCGCGCCGCGCGTGGAGGATCCCGATCCGCAGGAGGATCCCCTCGTCATACGGGTCGACCTGCGAGGCCTCCTGGTAGACGCGGAGGGCGTCCGCCGTGAACCCCATCCCGTCGAGGAGGACGGCCCGCTGGGCGATTGCCTGCGGGAAGGAGGGATCGAGTGCGCAGGCGCTCCTGAGCGACCACAGCGCCTCGTGGAGCTGCACCGCGCGCTGCTCCGCGAGGGCGCGTTCGTAGAGCGTCCGCGCGGCGAGGACCCGCGACAGGTACACGAGCGTCATCGCCGTTCCGAGGGCCACGGCGAGCTTGATGCCCCTCGCCACCCACGGGCGGAGGGGGTCCGTCTGCGCGGCCGCCGGGGCGACGGCGCCGAGCCCCGCGAAGAAGAGGAGCGCCGCCACGGGGTCGTGGAGCGACCAGTGGAAGAGGCCGTGCACGGCGACGGCCACGCACGCCAGGGCGATCGCGCCCCCCTCGGAGGACCACTCGCGCCACGTGCGACGCGCCAGGGCGCCGATCAGGCAGAGCCAAAGGACGGCACCGGGAATCCCCATCTCCGTGGACAGCTCCACGGCATCGTTGTGCGCGAAGCGCGGCACGACGTAGGTCCCCCTCCTCTCCGGCATGCGGAAGTAGGGCGCCTTTTTCCCCTCGCTCGCCAGGTCGAAGTTGCCGGGGCCCCAGCCGAGCAGTGGGCGGTCGACGAGGAGGTCGCGGCCGATCCTCCACATCATCAAGCGCTCCTGGACGCTGGTCTCGTGTCCGCCCGGCGCGGAGCCGCGGGAGGCCTTCTCGTGGTGCGAGACGGCCGCCCCCAGACCCACCCCGAGGAGGAGCGCGAGCGCCGTCGCCGCCAGGACTCGACGTCCTGGACGCACGAGCCAGAGGACGAGCGCCACACCCGCGCCGATCCACGCCCCGCGCGTCGACGAGAGGACAAGGGCCGCGACCATCGCGGTCACGGCGAGGATTGCGGCCGCGCGGGTCTCGGGCCGCTTCGTCGACGCAATCGCCTCCATCCCGAGGACCACGGCGAACGCGAGAAAACCCGCGAGGAGGTTGCGATTGACGAACGATGCGCAGAGCTGGTCATCCCCCTCCGAGACGAGCCCCAGCGGATTGAAGCCGAGGTGCTGGCCGATGCTGTAAGCCGCCACGATGGCGGCGACCGGGATGACGACCCCCGCGAAGCCCGACCGCAGGAGCCCCCGGTCGGAGACCCGGGATGCGATGAAGTACGCCGCGGCAAGCGTGGTCATCTCCGCGAGCCGCGTGACGGCGGGGGCGAGCGCGAAGGAACCGGCCGTCGCGAGCACCCCCAGGCCGAACCATGCGGCGACGACGCCATCCCCCTTCCGTATCCGCCCGAGCGTCGGCGCCCCGAGGAGGAGCACCGCCGCCGCCGGCAGGACCAGGATCGCCGCGGCGGTCCACTTGAGCGTCAAGAGGGAGTAGGGGTTGAGCGCGAACCGCGCGGCGACGAGCGGCGTCGCCGCCATCGCCAGCATCAGCGCTCCGACCGCGGCCGTCTGCAGGAAGGGTGGTGCTTCGGGTCGCTCGGCCGCCGTCATGTCGCCCCCAGGTGAAGGGGGCTAGCCTACGACATCCTGCCCGGGAATGGGAGAGTTGACCGCCTCTGCGACGGCCTCCATCCCCTTCGTCGCCACCGCGACCACCTCGTCGCCCACCAGGAGCTCCATCGTCAGCTCGTCGAGCCGTCGATACTGGTTCTTGAGCGCGTTGTAGACGTGGAGACGGATCTCGGCCTCGGTGGCGATCGGATCCCCTTCCACAAGGATGTAGAAGATCCGCCTGAGGTCGGGCGATGTGATCCTGATCTTCATCACGGTCTCCGGCGAGAACCCCGCTCTATCCTGTATTATCGGACGAATCTTCGCCGGACTTGAGCGGCGGTAGCCGCGAGGTCGGACGGACGGCAACTCCTTGACCCGCATTGACATTCGACCTCTCTGCCGTATACTTGCCGACTTGCAACGGAGGATTTCATGCCGCGCGTGACCGAGGGGCACCTCATCGGGACGGGGAAGCGCTTCGCGCTCATCGTCAGCCGCTTCAACTCCTTCCTGGGAGAGAAGCTGCTCGAAGGGGCCCTGGATTCCTTGACTCGCCACGGAGTGAAGGAAGGGGACCTCGAGGTGGTCCGTTGCCCCGGTTCTTTCGAGATTCCGCTGGTCGCGAAGGCGATCGCGGAAAAGAAGAAGGTCAACGCCGTGATCTGCCTCGGCGTCATCATCCGCGGCGAGACGCCCCACTTCGACTACGTCGCGGGCGAGGCAGCCAAGGGGATCTCCCACGCGATGATGTGCACCGGCGTCCCGATGCTCTTCGGGATCGTCACGGCCGACACGCTCGAGCAGGCGATCCACCGCTGCGGCGCAAAGGAGGGGAACAAGGGGGCCCAGGTCGCCGAGGCCGCGATCGAGATGGCCAACCTCCTCGAGAAGCTGGAGAAGTAGCGTGCGGAAGCGGACCGCCGCCCGCGAGTTGGCCCTCAAGCTCCTCTACCAGTACGACCTCCGCGGCGAGGAGGCCCTCGGCGAGATGGACGCCCTGTTCGAACAGGAGAAGGCCCCGCCGACCGTCCGCGAGTTCGCCCGCCAGATCGTCGAAGGGTGCCGCCTCCGCTGGAAGGACCTCGGGCGGGTGATCCAGAAGGTCGCCTCGAACTGGGCCCTCTCGCGGATGGCCGTGGTCGACCGCAACGTGCTGCGGATCGGCGCCTGGGAGATCCTCGTCGGCGAGACGCCCCCCGCGGTCGCCATCGACGAAGCGGTCGACCTGGCGAAGAAGTACTCCACCGCGCAGTCGGGCGCCTTCGTCAACGGCGTGCTCGACTCCCTACGGAAGCGCTCCGACGAGCTTAAGAAGTCCCTGGAGGAGTGACGTGTTCTTCAAGAAGGTCTTCGAGAAGCTGAAAGCGGGCCTGAAGAAGACCCGCCAGGCCTTCAGCCGATTCGGGCAGCTCTTCGCCTTCGGGCGGAAGATCGACGCCGCCTACCTCGACGAGCTCGAGGCGGCGATGATCGGGAGCGACATGGGGACGGAGACCACGACGAAGGTCATCGAGGAGCTGAAGCTCGCGTACAAGGAGAAGCGGATCGCGGACAGCGGGCAGGTCCTCGAGTACCTGAAGACCTCGCTCAAGCAGGCGCTCAAGCAGGGGGAGGTGAGCGTCAAGGAGGCCGCGACGGGTCCAACGGTGATCCTCGTCGTCGGGGTGAACGGCGTGGGAAAGACCACGTCGATTGCGAAGCTCGCGTGGCTTTACAAGGACGCGGGCAAGAAGGTCATCCTCGGCGCGGGGGACACGTTCCGTGCGGCGGCGATCGAGCAGCTCACGATCTGGTGCCAGCGTCTCGGCGTAGAGATCGTGAAGCACCAGCAGAACGCCGACCCGGCCGCGGTCGCCTACGACGCGGTAGAGGCGGCGATCGCCCGGAACGCCGATGTGCTCCTCATCGACACCGCGGGGCGGCTCCACACGAAGCAGAACCTGATGCAGGAGCTAGCGAAAATCCGTCGGGTCATCCAGAAGAAGCTCCCCGAGGCCCCGCACGAGACGATCCTCGTCCTCGACGCCACGACGGGCCAGAATGCCCTCTCGCAGACCAAGAACTTCACCGAATCCGCACAGATCACCGGGCTCTTCCTCGCCAAGCTCGACGGCACGGCGAAGGGCGGGATCGTGATCCCGATCAAGAACCAGTTCAACATCCCCGTGAAATTCATCGGGACGGGGGAGAAATACGAAGACATCGCGGTCTTCGACCCCGACACGTTCGTGGACGCACTGTTTGCGACGGATGCGGCACAGTAGCCTCTGCCTCCTGCTGGCGATCGCGGTCCTCGGCTGCAAGTGGACGACCGGGCCGAAGGACGGGGAGGAACTGCCGCCGTACCCCTGGGCGACGCAGGCCTGGCGCGCGTCGATCCGCGCGCGGCTCCACGAGACGCGCATCACGCAGAACCACGAGGGGGTGCCGCTGGAGCGGATCCTCGAGGACATCGCCATCCGCGCCCGCGTCAACGTGCGGACCGACCCGGAGCTCTTCGTGGAGCCGAAGGTGGACGTCCAGGTGGTCCGCGCAAAGCTCCGCGACTGCCCGGCCGACGAGGCGCTCGACGCCGTGCTCCAGCCGCTCGGCCTCGCGTGGGCGCTCCGCGACGAGTTCGTCTACGTCGCAAGGCCGGACCGCCTCCCTCCGTCGACCGAGAATGACGACGTGGCGGAGCGGATCCTCCGCGCGAAGGAGGCCTGCTCCACCCATTCCCGCCGTCAGGCGGCCGAGGCGCACCTCGACAAGCTCGCGGTCAAGGTGGACTACGACAACATGCCGCTCGCGTCGGTGCTGGAGGATCTCTCCGACCAGGGGAAGGTGCCGATCCGGTTCGACCGCCCCGAACTCGCGCCCCCGAAGGGCTCGCCCGGCGTCACCATGAAGGGCCTCTCCGAGGTCCGCGCCGTCAGCCTGCTCTCGCTGCTCCTCTCCGAGCACGGGCTGGGTTACACCTGGCGAGGGGCGGAGGTCCGTGTCGTGCCCCGCGCGGAGGCGGAGCTCGCAGCCAAGCTCGAGGCGAACGACCAGCTTCTTCGCGCGAAGCACGTCACCGCCTCGTTCGAGAGAGTGCCGCTACGCGAGCTCAGGAAGTTACTGGAGCAAGCGGCCTCGGTGCCGGTCCTCCTCGACGAGGCGACCTGGAACCGCAGCGACCTGGTGACGGTGAAGGTGACCGACGTGGAGCTGCGCGAGCTCCTGCGCCGCATCACCGACGAGGCGAAGTGCGTTACGCTCCTCATGGACGGCGTGATCTTCTTTCTCGCACCCTCGGAGTAGCGCCGTGCCCCGGCCGACGCCCGAATTGTTGGACGACATCTACAAGCGGATGGTGAAGGCCTGGGGCCCACAGCACTGGTGGCCAGGCGAGACGCCCTTCGAGGTGATGGTCGGCGCCATCCTGACGCAGAACACGGCGTGGACGAACGTCGAGAAGGCGATCGCGAACCTGAAATCCGCCAGCGTGCTCGATCCGCGCCAGCTCCACGACCTGCCGCTCTCCACGCTCGCCGCCCTGATCCGCCCCGCGGGGTACTACAACGTCAAGGCGAAGCGGCTGAGGAGCTTCCTCGCGTGGTTCGTGGAGCGCTTCGAAGGGGAGGTCGATCGGATGTTCGAGGTCCCGCTCTCGTCTCTCCGCGAGGAGCTGCTCGGCGTGAAGGGAATCGGCCCGGAGACCGCCGACTCGATCCTGCTCTATGCGGGCAACCTGCCGTCGTTCGTCGTGGACGCCTACACGTACCGGATCTTGCTCCGCCATGGGATGATCGCCGACGACGCGACGTACGACGACATCAAGGAGCTGTTCGAGACGAAGCTCACGCGCGACGTGAAGCTCTGGAACGAGGTGCACGCCCTCCTGGTGCACGTCGGAAAGGATCACTGCAAGAGCAAGCCGCGGTGTGAGGGGTGTCCGCTGGACCCCATCCCGCGGGGGTGACCGGCTTGCATCCGCGGGGCGGGGATGACAAGATGGTCCCCGGGGGAGACTCTCGTGAGCTGGAGGGCCCTGTGCGGGACGACTGTAGCAGATACCCGATAGCAGATACCCGATAACCGCTAAGGGGGGGGGGTAAGGGTGGGGGGCGGGGGGGCCCCGCGCGGGCGGCGCGGCCGCCCGCGCGCGGCC
>Ga0080064_1005335_pt1 | contig 15246 bp, 13 predicted proteins | sample Subgrocontami54m_FD_69260 | JGI IMG/M metagenome (GOLD analysis project Ga0080064, IMG submission 69260) | Subsurface groundwater microbial communities from S. Glens Falls, New York, USA - GMW46 contaminated, 5.4 m (SPADES assembly) (version 2) ...
TGGCGGGGATGATGGGGGCCGGTGTCGTCAGCCGCCTCGTCTCGGGCTGGATTTCGGATCACATCGGCGGTCTGCGCACGCTGATGCTGGGCTCGATACTGCAGGGCATCGCGTTGCTGATGTTCCTCTTCACCAGCGGCGTCGAATCGCTGTACGTGGTTGCCGCGATGTTCGGACTGTTTCAGGGTGGCATAGTGCCCAGCTACACGCTGATCGTGCGCCAATATTTCACGCCACGGGAAGCCGGCGTGCGCGTCGGCACCGTCCTGATGGCCACCTTGTTCGGCATGGCGCTGGGCGGTTGGATGTCCGGCGCGATCTTCGACCTGACCGGCTCCTATCGCGCGGCGTTCCTCAACGGCACGGCATGGAACCTGCTCAATGTCGGCATTGTCGTGTTTCTGATGTACCGCGCGCGCCGCGGACATGGGCCTTATCCCCGTCGGCAGTTCGCGCGAGCAGTTCAACGCTTTTCTCAAGGCGGAACACGGCCATAGACCCCGAGAGGTCTTGTGGTCGGACGACGACTCAAGACTGGGAGTGGCCGTTCAGTTTCGGGTAGCCAGCGGCGCCGGGCGACCCTGAAGAGACATTCACCGGGACAACCATCAACGTCCGGTATTCGGCCACTCCGACCGTTCAAGCTTAACTGCCGAAAACCTCATCGAGGAAACTGGAGAGCGTCCGGTTTCCAAAATGGCGAACTCACACAACTCATTCCGGTCGCTCGCGTTTCCTGAAAGCGGCCATTCGCGTGATCAATAGAAGGGTTCAGCGGACCATTCGAACCAGACTACTTGGCCGCGGCAGGGGCCGCTGAGGGCATTAAGCGCAGGGATGCAAAGGCACCTTATCATTGTCTAACCGGGACACGCAGCTATTGGCCGGAAACGGCAATTTGGCCACAGCTCAAAAACTGCTCCATTGCGGTCACTCAATCACCTTGTCCGCCATTATCAGGAGCGACTGCGGGATGGTGAGGCCCAGCGCCTTCGCGGTCTTGCGGTTGATTACGAGCGCCAGCCGCGTGGGTTGCTCGACCGGCAGGTCGCCTGGCTTCGCGCCTTTCAGAATCTTGTCCACATAGACGGCAGCGCGCCGGTACTGATCGGCGAGGTTCTGCCCGTAACTCATCAGACCGCCGGTCTCTGGATACTCCTTAATCCCGGTAATGGAGGGCAACCGATTCTTCACCGCCAGTTCCGCGATCTGGCGCCGTTGCTGGGTCAAGAATCCGTCGCCCGCCACGATAACCGCCCCGGCGTGCTCCCGGGTCATCAGCGAGAATGCGTTCTCGATTTCCTGTGGAGTCCGTGCTTTTACCGGAAGGATCTTGAGGCTTGTCCTCTGTGCTGCGGCCTGGACGTTTTTTAGGACCCCGATATGGGCAAGGTTATCAGGATTTAGCAGTACGGCTACGCGGGAAAGCCTGGGTACCATGCTGAGCAACATTTCCATGTGCTTGGGGCCCAGATCGCTGACGATGCTCGTGAGCCCGGTGATGTTGCCTCCGGGCCGCGCCAGGCTCTTGATGAAACCGTTGCCGACCGGGTCGCCGGTGGTACCCATGACGATGGGAATCGTGGTGGTTGCTTTCTGCGCCGCACTGGTGGCGGGCGTCGTAACCGTTACGATGACGTCCACTTTGAGCTGCACCAATTCGGCCGCGAGGAGGGGAAAGCGCTCGTACTTGCCATCGGCAGAGCGCCACTCGATCACCAGATTCTTGCCCTCGACATAGCCGAGTTCGCGCATTCCCCGAGGGAATCCATCGAGAACGTCGGAGTCGGGAGAGGCCGGTCGAGGACGCGGTACCAGGAAACCGACGCGCCAGATTTTGCCCTGCTGTTGAGCAAAAGAGGCGAACGGCGCTGCGAGCGCACAGGCGCCAAGCGCGATGACCAGTCTGCGGCGATTATTCATTAGCCTCCCTTGGCAGGCCGCCCATTATGCGCGCATATGCCAACGTCAGCAGATTGGCGGCCACAAGCGGTCACTCGCACTGCCGGTAGGTATTCAGGGATCATTGTTTGCGCCCCTTTTCCCCCGCGCCCTTCCAGTAGCAATTGCTCAAGGCTGGATCAATCGCAGCAGGGGACTCAGCGCCCGTCGAGGCAGGACCTCGTAACATTAAAAGCTGTGCGTCCCCTTGAACGCCTTGTCCCGCCGGCGTCGTCGCTGCGGTTACTGAAGAGTCTGTTATCGTAGTGGCATGTCCGGTGTGCCGCTCAATGAATTGCTCCTGCTCGCCGCCGCTATTATCGCGGGCGGCGCGCTGGCCGGGCTACTCGCAGGGCTGTTCGGCGTCGGCGGCGGTGTGATCGCGGTGCCGGTGCTCTACGAGGTGTTCCGCCTCCTCGGCGTGCCGGACGCGGTGCACATGCAGCTCTGTATCGGCACCTCGCTCGCGATCATGGCGCCGACCAATATTCGTTCGTACCTGACGCATCGCTCGACCGGTGCGGTGCTCACGGATGTCGTGCGGCAATGGACGCCGGGCGTGATCGTCGGCATCGCTATCGGTTCGGCCATTGCCACCGTGGCGCCGTCGCCAGTCTTTAAGATTGCCTTCATCGTCATCGCGGCAATCATCTCCGGCAAGCTTCTGTTCGCGCGGGAATCGTGGCGGCTGGGCGACGATCTGCCGAAACATCCGCTGGCGCGTCTCTACGGCCTTGCGGTCGGGCTGATGGCCTCACTGACCGGCGTCAGCGGCGGCTCACTCTGTACTATGGTGCTCACGCTCTATGGCAAGCCGATCCATCAGGCAGTCGCAACCTCTGCGGGCATCGTGGTGCCGATCACGCTCGCCGGCACGCTTGGCTATATCGTCGCCGGCCTGCCGCATCAGGCGCAGCTGCCGCCACTCTCGGTCGGCTTCGTTTCGCTGGTCGGGTTTGCGCTGATGGCCCCGGTATCGAGCGTCGCCGCCCCCTATGGCGCGAGAATGGCCCACGCCCTGTCGCGCCGTGCGCTCGAACTCGCGTTCGGGTTGTTCCTGCTCGCCGCGTCGCTGCGCTTTCTCGCCAGCCTCGTGTAATGAGGCGGAACTCTTGAACTGCTTTCTGCAACCGGGTCGTCACTGACCGTTGCCGGTTGAATTAGCCCTGCCAGTCAGCTGGCGCGTCCCGGCCAGGAAGCGACGGTCTGGCTGACCAGCCCGACTGTCGGCTCCTCGGCCTTATGTGGAGCTCCACATAACGCTGCTTATGTGTACCCCGCGATTATGTGGAGTAGGCAGAGTAGCATGGCTTGGAAAGGGCGCTACAAGGGTTCTACGAGCGGAGGGGGCTAGCGCACACTCAACATAATTTCTGTGGTCTCCTGAAGTGCTAATCCCACTTTAGGAGACCGTTATGAACCAAACCAAGCTACACCATGCCGCGGCGAACGCGCGGCCCGTTGAGGCGTCTGCGAGCCACCTCGTCGAGGAACTTCAGCGCTACGATGCACATCTCCGCGATGCACGAGGACTGGCGGCTGGTACACGCCGCGACCGCATTCGTGTTGTGGGTCGGCTGCTGCGACAGAAGTTCGAAGAACGTGCTGTCGATATTGCGAAGCTGCGGCCCGACGATATTCGCGGCTTCCTCGCCAGCCAGTTGGATGCACACCGAACACCCTCCAACGCGTCGCAACTCGCATCGTCATTACGGTGTTACTTCCGCTACCGGAGCACTTATGGGGATCGAGTCGACGCATTAACCGCAGTCATCTCCTTGCCCGCCCACTGGAAGCTGGCGTCCTTGCCACGCGCGCTCAAACCGGACGAAGTCGAGCGCCTGCTTAACTCATTCACTGCCGATCTGCGGTCGCCGAAGCGTGGCTACGCCATCGTGCGCTGCGCACTCGACCTGGGGCTGCGTTCCTGCGAAATCGCGCACCTCATGCTCAACGACATTGACTGGCGCGCAGGAACAGTCGTGCTGAAGGGAACCAAGTCTCGTCGACAGGACCTCCTGCCCTTGCCGATGATGACTGGGCAGGCGCTGGCGGACTATCTGCAACACGAGCGTCCCACCTCCGAGAATCCCGCAGTCTTCGTTCGACGGATGCCACCTTACGATCAACCGATCAGCGCAACGGCAATTCAGAAGGTAATCAGTCGAGCCTACCGTCGCATCGACCTTCCGCATTCCGGCTCGCATGCGCTGCGCCACACGCTGGCATGCCGTCTGGTTGAGAATGGCAGTTCGCTCAAGGAAGTCGCCGATGTACTGCGCCATCGCTCGCTGTCCACCACGCTGATCTACGCCAAGCTCGACACGTTGAATCTGTCCACTGTCCCGCTACCATGGCCAGGGAGCGGGTCATGAGCAAGCGCGTAAGCTTACAGACGAGAGTAGACAACTATCTTGCCGAGCGTCGCCGCCTTGGCTACCAGTTGCATTCACGCGATACGCTCTTGGCGAGCTTTGCTCGCTACGTTGCCAGCCGACATCACCGAGGGCCGCTGACCGTCGAACTCATGGCGGATTGGGCGCGTCAAGACAAGTGGAATCGTGGAACACCGGGAACGTGGGCGGCCCGTCTGGCTCTGCTGAGGCATTTTGCCCGCTATCTGAAACAGTTCGAGCCGGATACCAAGGTGCCGGATGAGTCGATCTTCGGCCGGAAACCGGGGCGCGTGGCACCGCACATTTATCGTGAAGAGGAAATCGTCGAATTGCTGGTGGCAGCCAGCAAACTTGGGCCACACGGCAGTTTGCGCCCGGCCACCTTCGAGACGCTATTGGGCTTGATGGCCTCGACCGGTCTACGAGTATCCGAGGCGATTCATCTGCGCGATGCCGATGTCGATCTCAAGCAGGGGATGCTGATCGTACGGCAAACCAAGTTCGCCAAGTCCCGCCAGTTGCCGTTGCATGCCAGCACTGTCGAGGCGTTGTCTCACTATCGGCGGCAACGTGCTCGGCATGTTCCCACGACAGTCGATACTCCGTTCTTTATCAGTAGCCGTGGCCGGCGCCTGGGACAGCCGCTCAGCGAACGACAAGCACATCGCGTCTTCGCCACGCTGCGTGACAGACTAGGCTGGGTCAATCGCGGTGCACACAATGCCCCACGCCTGCATGACATACGCCACACCTTTGCCGTCCGACGCGTGATGCTCTCGCATGCCGAAGGCACCGATGTTGACCAGATGATGTTGGCACTGTCGACCTACATGGGCCACGCCGAGATCAAGCATACCTACTGGTATCTCACCGCCGTACCCGAACTGATGGCACTTGCCGGCGGCAAGTTCGAGCGCTTCGCCTATCTCCCGGGAGATGGCGATGAGTAAGGGCAAGCAGCCCAAGAGGCCACCGTCATTCGCCACCCTTGTACAAATCTATTTCGCCGAGTACCTGACGCAGCAGCGGGCGCTGAGCCCGCAAACTATCGCAACATACCGCGATGCCTTCATGCTGTTCCTCGCGTTTGCAGAGCATCGCCTGGGCAAATCGCCTACTGCGATGGCGTTGGCGGACATTACGCCGGAATTGATCATGGCCTTCCTGGATCATCTGGAACGCCAGCGACACAACTCCGTCCGCAGCCGCAATGCGCGCCTGATCGCACTACGGTCGTTTCTAAAGTTTGCTTCTCACCGGGATGTGTCGTCGTTGCAGGCGATTGAACGCGCATTGGGCGTGCCCGTGAAACGCTTTGAGCGCCCCATGTTTGGTTACCTGTCCCGCCAGGAGGTGTTGGAAGTTATCGGCACTCCGGATGAAACGTGGGTAAGTCAGCGGGATCATGTTCTGTTCCTGCTGCTCTACAACTCAGGGGCGCGCGTGTCAGAGATCATCGGGGTCAAGGTCAGCGAGGTCGTGCTCGATGACGGAGCCGCCTGCGTTCATCTGCATGGCAAGGGCCGCAAGCAGCGCAGCGTGCCGCTGTGGCGCGCGACCGTCAAAACCATCCGGGCTTGGGTGAAACTGAATCCGCAATTCAATGCGTCGTCGCCATTGCTGCCAAACCACGATGGGCATGCGATGACACGCTCAAACGTAACAAAGCGTTTGGCGCTGGCGGTACATGCTGCTGCCAAGACAAATCCCGACCTGACAAGGCGCCCTGTTTCACCGCATACTTTCCGCCACACCACGGCGATGCACCTGTTGCAAGCTGGCGTCGATATCAGCGTGATCGCACTTTGGCTCGGCCATGAGAGTCCCGCAACAACGCACCACTATGTCGAAGCAGATCTGGCGATGAAGGAACGCGCCTTGGCCCGGCTTCAGGAACCTGACGCCAAAATGCACCGTTACCGTCCACCCGATTCGCTGATCAACTTCCTGAAGACCCTGTAATTATGTGGAGGTCACATTGCGCACCGGCCACCGCCTACCACCCGTTGCGCGCATTTGGGCTTCCTTACTCCACATAATCGCGGGGTCCACATAATCGGCCTTATGTGGAGCTCCACATAACGCTGCGTTGCGGTCATTCGCCAGCGAGGCCGCGAGCGTTTCCTACTGTTCGAAAGTGTGCATTGCCTGTCAGGTCGAGTCGCGACTACTACAATTAAATGTTTTACTGCCTGACCAGCCCGAGCTCAGTCATGACCACCTTGAGCGCGGCGAATTCTTCGTCCAGCCATTTACGAGTTTCCGCGGCGCCGCAATGTCGTTCGATCCTCCGGGACCGCTGGGAACGGTCAACTCGACGTTGCGCTCCGGTTTCCAACCCTGCGCCGGCGCGGTACCCGCCAGTGCGACACTGCCAACCGCCAGCAATACCATTGCAACCGAGCGGCTCAATTTGGTTTTCATCCGGCCTTCCACCGATACATCGTTATTGCACCGGATTGAACTTCTGGATCCTGCGGCCCCAGTTGGTTTCCGCAACGTAGAGGTTGCCCTTGGAGTCGACCGCCAGCGTGTGGCCGTGCGTGAAATGTCCGAGCTGGTGTCCTGGACGGCCGAAAGTCGAAAGTATCTTGCCGCTGGCGTGATCGAGGATATGGATCTGCTCGTTGCGCCCGTTCATTACGTACATGAATTGTTGTTCCCGGTCGCGCGAAAACCCCACCCACCAGGCAGTGCCCCGCGCATCAGGCAGGTCTGCGGTGCCCGTTCTGATCCAGATGTTTCTTTGAAAATTGCCCAGCTTGTCGAACACCTGGACGCGGTCACCCTGCCGGTCACCTACGTACACCAGGCCGGCATTGCTGATCGTCACGGAATGCACCACTTCCGCGAAAACGCCGCCAACGCCTGCTTCCATTTCCGCCTGGGTCGCTTGGCGGCCCCACTGCCGCAGGAAGCGTCCTTCGCGATCGAACACGACGACACGGCGATTGCCATAGCCGTCGGCAACGTAGACATCCCCGTTGTCCGGATCGACGGTGATGCCGGCCGGCTTGAATAATTGTGTAGGGCTCGAGTTCAGAGCTTGTCCCTTGCGGGTGCCATCCGAGGTATCGAACACGCCCCGCTTGCCGATTTGCAGCAGAAGTTTTCCGTCGTGGGTGTATTTCTGGACGATGCCGTCGCCATTGCCGGTCAGCCACACATTGTTGTCGCGGTCGGCGAAACAGCTATGGATGGTCCGCGGCACCGTCTCCTCCGTTCCCCACGAATCGACGAGGTTGCCGGCGGGATCGAAAATGATCACCGAACCGGCCTGCTGCGACGTTTCCTTTTCCTCGTCCGTGATATCACGCCGGTTGGTGACGATCACGTGGTCGTGGGCGTCCACGCATACGGTGGATAGCTGACCGCTGATCCAGCCTTCGGGCAGCGGCTTGGGCCACCACGGATCCACCTCGAACCGCGGCGCGTTGCCGGTTGTCGTGTTCATCGAGTGCTCTCTTATTTAAACCTTTGCGCTTTACCCTTCGGCGGCGTCGATTTGCGTTTCAAATACTGACTGACCTTGGCTGCCGACGCGCCGACTGCCGCGACCGCCGCTCGTAATTGCTGTTCGGTGCAACCATATTCTTTGCGCCGCAGCTTCACTTCGCCGGAGTCGTCGACGTTCACACGGCTGGGGTCGGCCGGCCCGCGGTTTTTCGGATCGTCTGGCATGCAGCTCATTCCTTCAGAAGGGGAAATTACTCTAGCGCGCGGCTGTCACAGGTCGATGCGCCCGCAGGAAGGAGCGCACCTGGCGCACCACCGGGGGAATCCGCTCCTTGGGCTCCTGCCAGGGGAAGAAGCTCACTTCGGACTTCGGCGCGAGCATCACGGACTCCATGGCGACCGCGTACGGGTGCGCCGGGACGTCGTCCGGCAGGACCAGTACGGGCGTCTGGCAGGCGCGCACGAAATCGCGCGTCACAGTGAAGACGAAATCGGGGTTGGCGCGGTACATCTTGGTCAGGAATTTGTCGACCATCGCCATCGTGATCTTGGGCTGGCGGGCGCACAACGCCGGGCCCCAGCGCTTAGTGTTGTTTTGGTAGAAGAGGTCGGGCATCTCCGGACGAAACCCGCTGGGCTGTGCCAGCACGGCAGCAACGATACGCTTGGGCGCCCGCTTCAACAGGTTCCATATCATGGGACCGCCGATGCAGAAACCCATCACCATGAACTCCTTGACGCCCAGATGATCCATCAGGCCAAGCTGGTCATCGGAGTACGCGTCCCAGGGCCGGTCGATCTCGAGCGGGCCGGAGGACTGGCCGCCGTCGGCGTTGCGCAGGTCGCTCGCGATGCAGCGGTACTCGTTCCTGAACTCCTCGATCGCGTTAAAGGGCGCGTTTCCGGTGAAGTAGGAGATAGTCGAGTTCAAACCCCCGCCGGCGATGAGTAACAACGGGAAGCCCGAGCCAGCCTCTTCGTAGCCGATGCGGACGTCGCGTTTTTCGTAGAACGGCATGGCAGTTTCTCCTCGCCCAGTGTGTTGTTAGACTGCAGCGCGGATGTCAGATTGCTCCCGCGCGGCGGCGGAGTCAACTTGTCATCGTGGTCTTGCCGGGGCTAATTGCGCTCTTGGACGCCAAGGACCGCAGACCGAACAATAGCTGCCTCTTGGTCAATGGCGCAATTCGGGTCGACCCCACGCCTCTCAGGATTCGCGCCATTTTGACATAACCGGCATTGCAATCGGCCGAGCGCAGGCGCAACATGTTTCCCGGCGCAATTGTTGCCACACTTCAGGGAGGTAATGCCAATGAAACCAGAAACTGCAGTGCAGCTTAAGTATGGAGCTATGGGCCTGTTTGTCGGGTTTATCGTCCCGTTGACGATCGGTTTCGAGGGGGGATTTTGGGTAACCAAGCGCACTTCCGACCAGATGGCCAATGCCGCGGTCTTGACGGCTCGGGCGACGATTTGCGTCGCCCAGTTTGCCAAGACTCCGGATTATCAAGAGAGACTCAAAGAGTATAAGGCGTTGGATTACTCGGGGAGAGGCGCCTTCATTGAAAAAGGGGGCTGGGGCAAGATGCCCGGGGAAGAAAAGGCCAGCGATGCCGTAAAGGAAGCATGCGCCAGGGGGCTTGAAGTTCTGATGCAGAAATAGCCGACAAGGTATAGGAGATCGAGAATGACACCAGACGACTTCCAGAAGGAGAGCGTAAAAAACTACCTGCAACTCTGGACGGCCTCGTATCTGCAATACGGGCAGGCATGGACATCACAACAAAGGGACGAGAGTCGCCGAGCAATGATCGAGCGAGTCAGGCAAATGACCAGGACTTGGGACGAGGTGTCTCGCCATTGCGTTTCTATCCCAGCCGATCCATTAGCGCGTAGATCCAGGGCGACCTAGATCCCCGCACCGGCCAAACCGTCAGGCGCTCTAAGTTTCGCGCGGGAATATGGGCCCCGGGGTGCGGCTGTATAGGGTCACCTGCCATCCGAGGATCAGCACCTCGGCCAGGAATGCGAAGCCAACGGCGGCGACTCCTACGGCAGCGCCATTGAGGTTCGGTGCAAAGAGCGTGACGCTGCCCACGGCGAATACCACCAGCAGCCGTATCACGGCACCGGCCGCGATTATCTGCGTTTTGCGCATCGCGGAAAGCAGGCCGCGGAACAGCGAAGAGTAACCCCAGACGATCACGACCAGCAGCAGCATCTGGACACCCGGTGCCGCGTAACTGCTGAGTTTGGCAGGCAGCCCCATAATGCCGCTCAGGATCACTTCACGCAGGGGTGTATAGAACAGGCCCACCACCAGCACCGCGTACACCAGCGTCAGCCGGTGCGCAAACTGCAGCATCACGCGCATGTCCCTGCGGTTGTGCACCAGAGCCTGCGCCGTCTGCACCAGGTTGCGCAGGGGCGAGGCGACCAGGGAGTTGAGCGCGGTGACCACGCCAAAGGCGGCCAGCGCCAGATCAGGATGGTCTAGACGGCCGAGAAAGAAGTTGATCACGAAGGTGACCCCGTTCTCCGTGATCTGCGTGATCATCAGGGGCCAGGAAAAGTCCCACATTTGGCGGTAGGAGGCCTGTTCTCCGCCTCTGGCGGGCAACTCGGTATAGATGGGCCGGCTGACCCAATACATGTAGATCGCCTCCACCGTCATGCACCCGACCAGGGATGCTGCGCCCGCCACGGCCCCTTCCATCCAGAACGGCAACACCATCAGCATCAGCGCCTGGGAGACCAGCCGTACCATCGTCGAATGGGAAATCAGCATCGTGCGCCGGCGCATCATGCACAGCGCGATGGCGAGGTTACGTACCTGGTTCGGGAAAACCCACAAGCCCATCACCGCTGAGGCAGACTTGGCCAGTCTCGTCACCTCTGCGCTCGCCCCCATCATCCCGCCGAACAACCAATCGCCAAGCGGTGTCAACGCAATTGCTTCGATCAGAACCAACGGCACCAGCGACACGGCGAAGTAGAAGCGTGCAATCCGCCAGAACGAGCGCTGGTCGGAGATGTAGGACATTCCCGCCTGCGTGCTGACGCTGATGATGCCGCTGAAGGTGGTATTGAATGCGAACGCGACGCTGAACGCGGCAATTGTGGTAGTGGGGTCGCCAAGCCGCGCGAGAAAGGCATGCACGAGGGAGTGCGAAAGCTGATGCAATTCGGTCGTCAGGATGAGCGGAACGAAGAATACGACCGCGGTGCGAACCGTCAGGGGGGCATATGGGTGCATAGAGTTCCGGCGCTAATTCCAAGCGACAGACTACGACGGATCTTCGATCAGGACAACGCTGTGGCCGGGTGTCCACGGGCGCCGGCAACACGTCAAGCGACAGGCAGCTCCCGGCCCGTATCCGACGCCTGTTTGATCGTATCGACGAAATGATGCAGGCCGACCGCGGTGTCGAATGTCGGCAGCCGCTGCTGTTTCTGCCCGGTCCGGATCGCCGCGGCGAACAGGGCATACATCTGCCCGACGTTGAAGGGATCGCCGCGAGGGAACTCCGGCGGCAGCCAGACGAAGCGATCGGGGATCGCCATCTCGCTCAACTCGTGGCTGCGCTTTGCCCCTTGCACCCGCAGCATCTCGCCGCGCTGGGACGAGACGTTGCCGGTCGCGACCAATGTCCCTTCCCGCCCGTAGATCACCATCCGAAAGCCCCCGCCGGCCCAGGGGACGGCCGCGACATGGACCGAAGCCACCGCGCCGCTCGCGAGCTTGCCGCTGACCAGTATGTTGTCCGGCGAAGTTACATCCACCAACTTCCTGGTGTCGGTCTCGTACCATTGCCTGGCCTGGGTCGTGACCATGCAGGACACGCGCGTGAAGTTGCCCACGACAAAGCGCAGGGCGTCGATGACGTGTCCGTTGGCGATGGTCAGGGGATTCGCACCGAGGCTGGCATCGCGTTGCCAGGTGCGGCTGGAGGGGCGCTCCAGCGCGCCGTCACGCATACAGTCGGCATGACAGGACAGCACCTCGCCCACATAGCCGGCTTCGATCTGCTCCTTCATGTAAAGCAGGGCGGGGCTCACCCGCGATTGCAGGCCGACCGCGGTTTGCACTCCCTTGGCCCGGGCCAGCGCCGCCAGCTCTTCGGCTTCGGCGGTGGTCCGGCCCAGCGGCCACTCGGTGTAAACATGCTTGCCGGCTTCGATGGCGGCCCTGGTCGCCTCATAGTGCGATGGCACCCGCACCACCACGGCCACCGCGTCGATCTCCTTTGATGCCACCATCGCCCGGAAATCGTGGAAGGCGAGCTTCGCTCCAAACGCTTTGCGCGCCTCTTCCGCGCTCTCGGGCCTGGTGGTGCAGACCGCGGTCAGTTCGACATCCGGGCTGGCCAGCAGCGCCGGGAAATGCGACTGGGAGGCCCAGTGCGAACGAACGTTGGCGCCAATAAACCCCAGGCGAATCTTGTTTGCCATGAAACATGCTCCTCAGAGTGGTTACGTCCCGCATTATTCCAGAGATCGCGCGTGCCGTTGCAGGCTGCGCCATGCGCGCCTGAAGCCGTTGGTTTAATGGCGCTATAATCCGGGTCTCAATTGTTCGGACGCAGCCTCGTCACTGGTGATAAAACGCATAACCGTCAAGTTTGCCGGGGGATTGGGGTGAGGGCAAGGAAACGCCGACTAGCGTTTTTGGAATGGACTGAAGTTTTGATTCGTTGGATTTCCAAGGGGGAGCAACCATGAAGGTGTACCAAAGACTGTCGCAAGCATTTAAAGCCGAGGGCACGACCCATGTATTCGGCATGATGGGCGACGGCAACATGTACTGGCAGCACGAGAACTACAAGAACGGCATCAAGATGCACGAAGTGCGTCATGAAGGCGTCGGACTCGGCATGGCGGACGGCTGGGCGCGCGCGACGCGCACGCCGGGTATCGCCACCGCCACCTGCGGGCCGGGCGTCACACAACTGGCGACGGCGCTGGTGACCGCGGCGCGCGCGTCCTCGCCGGTCGTCGCGTTTTGCGGCGAATACCCGGTGAGCGACGATGAATACACGCAGCGCCTCGATCAGGCGGCATTTGCCCACGGCTGCGAAACCGCCTTCGTGCGCATGGCGACGCCGGATGCCGCCGACGATGCGGTGCGCAAGGCGTTTTATATTGCGCGCCTCGAATCGCGCCCGGTGATATTGAGCTGCCCGCTGGATTTGCAGCAGAAAGAGTGGGACGACGACGAGCCGTATCGCCCGTCAACGACGATGTTGCCTAAACGCGTAATGCAACCGCATCAGCCGGTGATCGAACAGGCCGCGGATATCGTGGCCAAGGCCAGGAAACCGATCATACTCGTCGGACGCGGCGCGGTATGGGCCGGGGCCGGTGACGCAGTACGCGCGCTCGCCCAACGCACCGGCGCGCTGATCGCCACCACCTTGCAGGCCAAGACCTGGCTCTGCGACGACGAATACCACATCGGTATCTCCGGCACCTACGCTACGAAGACAGCCATGCATCTGTGCGAGGAGTCGGACTGCGTGATCGCCATCGGCGCGAGCCTCAACCGCTACACCACCGAGCACGGTTATCTCTATCCGAACGCGAAGTTCGTGCATATCGACCCGAAATCGCACGTGATGATGAGCGGCGGACGCGGCGCGGAATGCTACGTGCAGGCCGACGGGCGTTCCGGCGTCGAAGCGCTCGATGCCGAACTCGCCAAGCGCAGTTTCAAGCAGGTCGGTTACCGCACCGGCGAAGTCAAGGAGAAACTCGCCAATGCGTGGGAAGACCGCAGAGAGTATGCGCTGGAACCCGGCACCGTCGATCCGCGCCAGGTGTGCCTGATGCTTGATGACGTCGTGCCCACCAATATCAGCGTGTTTGCCGGCAGTGGTTCGACCTCGGGCTTTACCAACATCCTGTTCACCAAGAACCGGCCGATGGTAATGCCGGGCCACTTCTTCGGCTGTATCGGGCAGATGATGCCCGCCGCGGTCGGCGCCGTTATCGGCACCGGCAACAAGCCCGCGATATTGCTCGACGGCGATGCCAGCACCATGATGCACATCGGCGACTTTGAATCGATGGTGCGCTACGACGTGCCGCTGCTGATTTTTGTGATGAACAACCAATGTCTGGGCGCGGAATACTACAAGCTCGACGCGCACCAGATGGACAAGGAAACCTCGGTTATCAGCACGCCGGACTTCGGCGCGGTGGCCAGGGCATTTGGCGGGCGCGGATCCCTCGCGCGCACGGTGGAAGACGTGAAAAAAGCCACCGCCGAGTGGGTCGCCAGGCCCGGCCCGATGATCATCGACGTGCGGGTGTCACGCAGCGTGATTACGCTGCCGTATCGGCGCATCCACTACGGCGAGGACGAGTAAGCGGCGGCAACGGTCGTTGCCGTCGAGGGTCCGGGCGATACCCGCCCGGCGCCTGCGATTCGGCGCTCAGCGCGCGCCGGGATGTTCCTGCAGGAAGGCACTTTTCGCTCCCTTTGGCAGAATGTGACCAAAGTCACTGTGCATTAGTGACTAATAGCACCAATTATCATTACGCTTATGGGATATTCTTGCCGTGACTGTGGCGGAAGTCACATTTTCGGAAAAACCGGGAATAAGGATAACAAACATGAGCTACGAGCGAAGATTACTGAAAGCCAGCTATACCACCATCGTCGCGGCGCTTGCTGTGGTGGCACTGTTGATCCTGCCGGGGCGGGCCGGCGCGGCCAATTTGACCTTTGACTACGGGTTACAGCCGGTACCGACGACGCTGTATTGGGGTCCGCTTGCGCTCAATCACCTGGCCTCCGAATCATTTACGGATCATATTTTCTTCCAGACAAGCACTCCTTTCACCGCGCAGCTCATCGATAATTTTACTGACTTCAGCAATTTCTCCAGTCTTTCGGTCGCTCTTCGTACTAATGACATTGCCCACACAGTCGTAAACGCTGCTGACCCCAATACTCCGTTTGCTCCTTTCGCGTGGTCGAATGCCGCCCCGTCCGGCCCGATCGCGGCGGGAAACTACCAGCTTCACATCAGCGGCGTAATGGCGGCTTCCATTTCACCCAGCCCCACCGGCGAGTCGGGGGGAATAATCTTGGCGGCGATTCCGGAGCCCGAAACGTACGCGATGATGCTCGCCGGGCTCGGCTTGATGGGGTTCGTGGCGCGGCGCAGGAAACAAGCATAAGCTGCTTGAATCATGACTTAGCAACAATCACAAGGACCCCGCTACGGCGGGGTTTTTGCTGGCGGGGAGCAATTGCACTGTTCCTCGAGCGGGCCACCGAGTGTGCATCCGCAACCGGCGCTTCCAGTTGTCGCTGAATGTCGCAACGGATTGATTCTATTATTGATGTTATCGGCACATGGTTGTATCTTGTCTTGCCACTTCAATATAGAATTCCGCGCCAGTCATTCCGACATGTCGGTTCAAGTCGGCCCCGGGAACCAACCTG
>Ga0080064_1005337_pt1 | contig 15243 bp, 13 predicted proteins | sample Subgrocontami54m_FD_69260 | JGI IMG/M metagenome (GOLD analysis project Ga0080064, IMG submission 69260) | Subsurface groundwater microbial communities from S. Glens Falls, New York, USA - GMW46 contaminated, 5.4 m (SPADES assembly) (version 2) ...
GCATAAGCCCGGTGCAGTACCCGGCGAACGGCTCCTTGCGGTCAGCGTGTCCCAGCGCTTGACTCAGCATCTCAACGCGCCGCCCGAAATCATCCTTGAGCCCCATCGATGTTGACCTCCAACCTGAAGATGGGAATATAATGCCAGGAAAATACTGACACAGTAAAACTAGAATCCGGCAACTCATCAATTGGCATCGATCAAGCGATCAAGCGTCGTGCAAAATTCGGCGGGAACGAACAAGACCCCGCCCGCGGCCGACCGTGAGCGCAATTCAGAGTACATGAGCGGTGCGGAGGCAGCGGCGCTTCTGGGTGTAAAACCGCAGACGCTGTACACCTATGTCAGCCGAGGTGTCGTTCAAAGTCTGCCTTCGCCCAATGGTCAGCACCATATCTATCTCCGCGCCGATATCGAAAAGCTGCGGGCGCGTCCGCGGGCGCGTCGCGCGCATGACCGACTTCGGCGTCTTCGTGGAGCTCTTGCCCGGCGTCGACGGCCTCCTGCACCTGACGGAAATCCCCCGCAGCCGGCACGGCGAGATGAAGCAGGCGGCGGAGAGCAGCGCCGCTGTCGTCGTGCTCGTCACGAGCATCGACCCCGGCAAGCGCCGCATCAGCCTGGCACTGGCGCCCGAGGGCGCCACTGCGGGCGAGCAGCTCGAGTCCACGATCGCGCTCAGCGCCGTCGTCACCGGCACCGTCGAGCGCATCGAGCCCTTCGGCGTCTTCCTACGGGTCGGCCCCGGCCAGGTCGGTCTCATCCCGAACGCCGAGATGGGGACGCCCCCGAACACCGATCACCACAAGGACTTCCCGCCGGGCACCGAGATCAAGGTCGCCGTGCTCTCCATCGAGGGCGGCGGCAAGCGCATCAGCCTGTCGCGCACGCAGGCGCAGCGCATGGAGGAGGACGCCGAGACGAAGGACTACATCCGCGACGCCGCCCGCAAGGACGGGGGCTTCGGGATGACCCTCGGCGAGGCCCTGCGCCGGAGCGGGCGCAGGTAGGGTGATCGTCCCGCGGCGAAGGGACGGCCGATAGGCTAGGATCCTGTCGCGCGGGCTGGGGTAGTTCCCGAACGGCCGCATCTGACGGCCCAGCGCTAGGAGGTAATCAGCTTATGGCGGCTCGAATCTAAAGGCGCACCGTCTGGCCCTGGACAAGCTTCCCGTTCGCTGTGCCAGCGCTCCTCGGGCGGCCGGCGTCCGAGTAGGGAGATTAGGTCACAGGGACGGGGCCCACGAGGGGGCGACCGCTGGCGGAGGGGGCTAATCCTATCTACGCTCGCCCACAGTAGAGCGACAGGCTCCGCTACGCGCCGGCATACTACGAATAGCGCGGCCGCGGACGCCCGCGCGCGATGTACTATAATCGCCCAGCGATGAAGATCACGAGCGTGGGGGCGACCTGGGTCCACGTGCCGATCCCGCTTGAGCGCCAGCACGTGAGCGACTTCGGCCGCATCGCGTCGTTCGACTCGGTCATGGTAAAGGTCGAGACGGACGGCGGCCTCGTGGGCTGGGGCGAGGCCAAGGCCGGTGTCGGCAGCGCGGCTTCGGCGCACGGCCTGGCCGCCATCATCAACCAGGATTACGCGCCGCTGCTCGTCGGGCAGGACCCGCGCGACGTGAGCCGGCTCTGGGACGTGCTCTACAACACGCCGCGCGAGGGCTACGCCGTCGAGCGCGGCCACGTGCTGCCGCAGCTCGGGCGGCGAGGCCTCTCCGTGTCGGGGATCGCCGGCGTGGACCTGGCGCTCTGGGACCTCCTCGGCAAATCGCTCGGCGCGCCCGTCTGGCGCCTGCTCGGCGGCCGCCGCGCCGAGCGGATGCCCGCGTACGCGTCAGGGGGCTGGGCCGACGAGGCGCACATCGGCGAGCAGCTCCTCGGCTACGTCGAGAAGGGCGGGTTCCGCGCCGTCAAGATGCGCGTCGGCGTGATGGACGGCGAGCCGCACCGCTCCGCGGCACGGGTGCGCGCGGCGCGCCGGGCGCTGGGGCCCGACGTCAAGCTGATGGCCGACGCGCACGGAACCTGGACCGTCGCCGAGGCGAAAGCGTTCTGCCGGATGGTCGAGGACTGCGACCTCTACTGGCTCGAGGAGCCGGTGACGGCCGACGACAAGACCGGGCTCGCCGAGGTGCGTCGCGCCTCCGCGGTACCGATCGCGACCGGCGAGAGCGAGTTCACGCGGCACGACTTCCGCGAGATCGCGGAGCTGCGCGGCGCCGACGTGCTCCAGCCCGACCTCGCGATCGCGGGCGGCATCACGGAGGGCGTGCGCATCGGCGCCCTCGCCTCCGCCTACAACCTGCGGCTGGCGCCGCACCTCTGGTCGGGCGCTCCCGCCTTCGCCGCGGGGATCGCCCTCGCCGCGAGCCAGAGTGCCGGGTTCATCCTCGAGTACTCGCTCGGCGCCAACCCGCTACTGCACGAGCTGGTGCACGAGACGTTCGAGGTGGTCGACGGGCAGCTCGAGATCCCGGATCGGCCGGGCCTCGGGATCACGGTGGACGAGGAGTTCGTCCGCCGCCACGCGCGCGCGTGAACCGCGGCGAGCTCACGAAGGGAGCGCTCATGGGCGTGTATGAGAAGCTCGGCGTCCGACCCGTCATCCACGGCGCTGGCACGACCACCCGCTATGGCGGCTCGATCGTGCGCCCGGAGACCATCGAGGTCATGCGCGAGGCGGCGCAGAGCCTCGTGAACATCGACGAGCTGAACGAGGCCGCCGGCGCCGCCATCGCGCGGATCCTCGGCGCGCCCGCGGCGCTGGTGACAGCGGGCTCTACGGCGGGCCTCGTCCTCCAGGCGGCGGCCTGCATGACCGGCGACGACCCCGCGAAGATCGCCCGCCTGCCGGACACCACCGGCATGCGGCGCGAGTTCGTGATCCAGCGCGCGCATCGATTCAGCTACGATCAGGCCTACCGGGTGTCGGGCGGGGTGCTCGTCGAGATCGGGCTCGGGCGGCGGACGGCGCTCTTCGAGCTGGAGAACGCGATCACCGAGCGCACGGCCGGGGTCGTCCACCTCGTCTCTCCCTTCACGAGCCCACCGGGCGTGCTCTCCTTCGAGGAAGTCCGCGAGCTCGCGCACGCGCGCGGCGTGCCCGTGCTGGTGGACGCGGCGTCGATGCTGCCCCCGCGGGACAACCTTTTCCGGTACCTCCGCGGAGGCGCGGACCTCGTCATCTTCAGCGGCGGCAAGGGGATCCGCGGCCCGCAGAGCACCGGCATCCTTGCGGGCCGGTCCGACCTCGTGCGCGCGGCCACCCTCAACGCGAGCCCGAACCAGGCCATCGGCCGCGCCGCGAAGACCTCCAAAGAAGAGATCGTCGGGATCGTCAACGCCCTCGAGATGTTCCTCGCCGAGGACGAGGCGGCCGAGATGGCGCGCTATCGCGACGTCTGCGCGTCCATCGTCGACACGCTGCGGGATATTCAGGGTCTCCGCGCGCTGGTCGAGCAGGACTGCGTCAACCGCGTGATCCCGCACGCCGTCGTCTACTTCGAGCCGAGCTGGAAGGGCCCCTCGGGCAAAGCGGTGCGCCTGGCGCTCGCCTCGGGCGAGCCCCACATCTATGTCCAGCAGGGCGCGCTGCAGGGCGGCTACGCCGACGAGATCTCAGTCGATCCCATCAACCTGCAGCCCGGCGACGAGAAGATCGTCGCGACGCGCCTGCGCGAGGAGCTCATGCAGAGGAGAACAGCATGAAGGTCAAGGCGGCGAACGGCTTCGCGCGGATTCTCAAGACCGAGGGCATTCCCTGGGTGAGCTGCTACCCGACCAACCACGTGAACAACGCGCTCGGCGAAGAGGGCGTGCCGATCCTCATGATGGGCGAGGAGCGGTTCGCGGTGGCCGTGGCCGACGCGTACTCGCGGGTGACCGCCGGCAAGCAGATCGGCGTGTGCACGGTCATGGCCAACCTCAACGCTGCCGGCATCCAGATGGCCTACGGCGCCGTCGGCCAGGCCTGGGAAGACTCCTCCCCGCTCCTCGTCATCGCCGAGGGCGTGGGCCAGGGCGCCAGCCGCCACACTCACTACGACATGGCGGAGGCGTTCAAGTCGGTGACCAAGTGGGTGGGCAAGGTCGACCGCGCCGATCTGGTGCCGGACTATGTCCGCCGGGCCTTCACGCATCTACGCTCGGGACGGCCCGGCCCCGTGCTGCTCGTCATCCCGCGCGACCTCGGCGAGTACGACGACGCCGAGCATCCGTACACGCCGGTGAAGGGCTGGCGGTCCGGCCCTGACCCGGACGACGTGAAGACCGCCGTCAAGGTGCTCCTCGCCGCGAAGGACCCGCTCCTCTACGTGGGCGAGGGCGTCTACTACGCCGACGCCACCCCTGAGCTCCTGAAGTTCGCCGAGCTCGCGCAGGTGCCCGTGCTGACGACGCTGAAGGCGAAGGGAACCTTCCCGGAGAACCACCCACTCTCAGTCGGTGTCCGCGGCTCGCACGCCGAGCACTTCCTCCGCAAGGCGGACGTCCTCTTCTCGATCGGCTCCAGCCTGTTTCCGAACCGCTTCAGCCACGCCATCCCCGACGCCGACAAGAAGACGATCGTCCAGTGCACGGTCGACATCCTCGACATCAACCGGAGCTACGAGACGCGCCACGCCGTCATCGGTGACGCCAAGCTCACGCTGCAGGCGCTCATCGACGAGCTGGCCAAGCGCGGCGCCCGCAAGAAGCCGGAGCTCGTCGAGGAGATCCGAAGCGCCAAGCAGGTGTTCGTGGCGAAGTTCCGCCCGTTGATGGAGTCAACCGAGACGCCGATGAACCCGTACCGCGTGTTCGGCGACCTCATGAAGGTGCTGGACCCGAAGAGATCGTTCGTCACGGCGGACTCCGGCAACACGCGCGACCAGACGAGCACGGTCTACGAGGCGCAGATTCCGCGCGGTTACCTGGGCTGGGGCAACGTGTCCACGCTCGGCTTCAGCCTGGCCGGGGCGATCGCGGCGAAGCTCGCGTTCCCGGACCGGCAGTGCGTCAACGTCACCGGGGACGCTGGCGTCTGCTACATGATGGGGAACTTCGAGGCGGTGGCGCGCTACAAGATCGGTATCACGACCCTTCACATCAACAACGGCGGTTACTCCGGGTACGGCGAGGGCTTCTGGGGCGCCGGGCACGATCCCTATACCTGGAAGGTGTCCGATCACGCGACGGCGTGCATGGCGTCGATGGCTCGCGCCGTCGGCTTCCACGGCGAGGACGTGACCCAACCGTCCGAGATCATCCCGGCGCTCAAGCGCGCCATGGACGAGAACGCCAAGGGCCGGCCGGCGTTCCTGGAGTTCATCTGCTCCCACCACCCGGTCCACGGCGGCTGGGTCAGGCCCGCGGCAGGCGGCCACTAGCTGCGCGGTCGGCTCCAGGGGCGGCTGGCGTCCGAGGCTGGCACCTCATGTCACGGGGATGGGAGCCACGAGGGGGCGACCACGCCCTCCGGCGGCGCGGCCGCCCCAGCTATGGTGCTCGAACTCCCAGATCACGTGTGTTCGGCGGTGGCGGCCCGATTCAAGACGCGCTCTGTGGTGCCCTGCAGCGTCGTCCCGGTCGTCCCGTAGCTCTCGAAGTCGGGCCCCCAGTCCTTCGCTTCCCAGGCCCGGTCGTTCGGGTCCCAGACGTTCGGGAGGGTCAGCATCTGGCCCGGCGTCCACAGGGTTTCGAACGCCCGGAATGCGTCGAGCAGGATCTGCCGCTGCAGCGCGGGGTCGTGGGCCTTGCCCGTTTGGTGGTTCAACGGGAAGTTGACGAAGACGGCGCGGGGCGGTCGCACCTCGAACGTGATGTCCCACGCTGAGCTCATCGACAGCGTCGGGATGCCGGCGCGCTCGATCTCGCGTGCGATCAGTCCGACGGACTGATGGCAGACCGGTCAGACGGGAACGAGGAGCACGGCGTCGACGTTCCTGGCCTTGAGCTCCGCGATCATGGCAGGCGCGCGCTCCTGGATCTCGCGACGCGGCGAGTAGACCATCACGAAGCTCAGCGCCACGTCGGCCAGCTCGCCGATCTCGCCCACCGTCTCCAGCTCGCGGAGCCGATCCATCGGAAAGACGCAGTTCGGGTCGCGATCGACGTCGGCGTCGCTGTACCCGTGGTGGTGGATCCGGAGATCCCGCACGTCGACGGTCTTCGGAATCAAGCGGTACGACGTGTCGTTTTCCTCGAACGGCGGCTGCCCCTCGAGGTAGAAGCCGCCCGAGCTGATGAGCGCCAAGCGTGACTTGCTGATCGGCTTCGCCAGCGGCGCCCAGGGCGCGTCGGTGTGATGCGCCCACTTGTACGGCGGGTGCGCCGCGTACCGCTCACGCAGACGCTGGATGTAAGCGATCGGCATTTCGGTCCCCCCCTGTCCTGTAGTCCATTCCGGCGTTCACCGCTCGACCTCACCGGCCCTTCGGCGTTTTCTCTTTGCGAGCCGAGCAAGCCGGCCCGGCTGAGCAGCATCCTAGGCCGGCACCGCGCCGCCGTCAACCGGCCGGTGTTCTTCGGCCCGACTCTCAATCAGCGGGCCAACGCGGATGGAGTTCTGCCGGCTGGACTCTGGTGGATGGGACACGATGGTAGCGGATGGTCAGCCGCTCGACGCCCGAGAGCCCGGGGGAATCGACGGCCGGACGATCTCGCGGCCGCACGTGGTCGATTCTCGCGCCTGCCCGGGAGACGGTGCCCTGAAATCGAGGAATTGACGAACGCTCGCCGATGATGGATCGTTCTGGCACAGAGGGCGCTCCGAGGGCGCACCGTGAGGCCAACCGGGGCAAAAGGAGAGATCGATGGACAAGCCGGAGATGATGGTCGATTCGCCGCTGGGGAGACGTCTGGTCGACCGGGAGGGAGCGCCGGTCGGTGTTGGCCGGATGGATCCCCGGAGGTCTTATCAGGGCGTCGGCGAGCTGCTGAGGCGGTACATCGCCGGGTCCGATGGCCGGGCCTGGGAGGAGATCAAGGCCAGGATCGACTACACGTACGAGAAGTTGGATCTCGCCCTCGGGCCGCTGGCGTCGGCCACCCGTCTTCGGGAAGAGGTCGCGCCCCGCGTTGACAGGGGGCAGAAGCTCCTCTTCAAGCCCAACCTGCTCTGGCCGAACGTGATTGACGCTCAGACCCGGGGCCCGGACCGAGGGAGCACCACCTGCACCGAGTGGGCCTTCCTGGCTGCGCTGATGAGGTGGTTCCACGACAAGCTCGGGATCCGGTACCACCAGATGGCCGTTGGAGAGGCCGCCACCGCCATCCCGTCGGTCGCCGCCCAGTACACGGCGCTCCACGGCTCTGCGGGCCCGATCACGCCGGAGGCGGTGATCGAGGGGCGGTCCGGCGACTTCTACGGAGGGTGGGGGTTCTACTTCGCCCGGAAGTACCTCGCGGAGTCTGTCGGCGTGGATCGCCGGGACGACCCCATGGCCGGCCACGCGGAGAGCGTGGCGGGCACCTACATCGCTCCCGGGCACGCGCACGACAGGCTCATGGTCTACGACCTGAACCGGATCTTCGACGATCCGAGCAAGGGCCGGAGGGTGGCAGTCCCCGACGGGGTGAACTTCCCGTCCATCACGTTGCACAAGGCCGTCGTGGGAGGCGAACCCGGGAACCCGGAGGATCTGAGCGCCTACCCCGGCTGTGTCCTGGTCAACGTGCCGAAGCTCAAAGTGCACTCGATTGCGCTCTTCACCAACGTCATCAAGAACCTCGGCATCGGGCTCTACCCGATGCAGGCCTCGGAGTCCGGCCACCCCGCCTGGGACTACAGCACTCCCCACCACCCCACTCCCGGGGTCAAGGCAGGCATTCCCCACGAGATCTGGGTATCCGACGTCGACGCGGCCACAGGGCTGCCGAAGCGGGACGGCCACGGCAGGTACGTCGTCACGAAGACGGGCGGGATCAATGCGACGATGATCGACATCATCCAGGCCGTGAAGAGCCAGGGGATCTTCATGGTGCACGTGGTCGACGGGATCGAGACGGTCAACCTGGACCACACCGGGGAGCTGCCGGGGATCAAGGAGCCGGAGGGGCTGGTGTTCGCGGGTCTCGACCCCGTGGCCATGGACCTCCTGTGCGCGCGGTACATGTTCAGCAACGTGCCGCTGAAGGAAGCGGTGGACTCGGGCGTCGAGGACGGCAACGGTGGGCATTTCCCACAGCGAGTCCCGCTGCCCACGTGGAACGGGGAGGCCATCGCAACCGAAGCGGGGTACGACTGCCCGCTCGCCCGGGATGTCCTGTTCAGAACGGCGGAGGAGAGAGGCCTGGGCGAACGGCGTTACCACGTCGTGGGATGGGACGCCGTGGAGGACAGTCCCCTGGTGTCTCTCGATGGGCATCTGGGCACAGCCCGCGACCGGAAGTTCGCCGATCTCGTGACCGGGTCGCTCTACTTCGACGTCTTCAAGCTGCCCTGGGATCTGCAGCGGACGGCCTTCGCCTATCTCGATTCAGTGGACCGGCTGGCGGGCTCGTCCCTCAAGAAGCAGTTCCTCGAGTCCTTCGACGAGGACGACGACGGCGTCGTGACGTATGAGGAGTTCGGCAAGAGCGGGATGTTTGGACCCCTGCTCCGAGTGGGCGGCGACGCGCGGACCAGCATGGCCACGGAGCCGCTGGGGTACCTGTCCGGTCCCTTCAAGGCGGCCACGACGTTGCTTCGGTGTGCCGAGGCGTCGTGGAACCGAAGCGGGCACAGCCTCCTGCGGGACTACTTTTACGGCAGGGCCGTGATGACCGCGTACCGGATGTCGCAGCAGGACTCCGAGTCTCCGGACCGGTTTCTGTCTGGCCTCTCCTGGGGCAGGGGAAAGTGGCCGAGTTTCCAGCTCGCCTGGTACACGTACCTGGGCTGCGCCCTCTACGGCCCGCGGTTCCCGGACGAGGTCGGCTTCCCCAGCCTGTACGGGCTGACGTTCCGGTACGCCGATCTGACCCAGAACGACGGGCGCCACACCGGCGGTATCCGCACCCAGCCCAGCCCCGGCTGTGTCGAGACGTACGTGTCCGGGGTGCGGAAGGGGCAAGAACGGGCGCTGGACTTCACGCTCTACGTGCCGGCCGGCTACGAGAGCCTGGACGGCGGCTCGGTCCCGAACGTTCGGTCCACGGCTGACCCGACGCTGGTCTGGACGGCCAGCTTCTCCGGGGGACGGGAGACGTGGGCGATGCCCGTCTGAGAGGCGTCCGAGAGGGGGTTCTAGACCGGGCTGACGATCACGGGCCGGATGGCACTTTGGGCGTCTGAGGTGGCCTCAGGACGCCCGGGCGCGGAACGTGAAGGTTACGTGGACGGTGTTGCCGATGGGGTTCAAGAACGACGAGTAGTTGATGCCGTAGTCGCGGCGGTTGAGCTTGAACTCACCGGTAGCCACCAGCGCGCTCTCGGAGAACTGGACGTCCACCGGCACCACGATCTCCCGCGTCACCCCGTGCAGCGTGAGCTGGCCGGTCACCGTGGCCCGGCGCCCCTCCACCTCCACCCGCCGGCTCTCGAAGGTCATCGTGGGGAAGCGCGCCACGTCGAGGAAATCCGCACTGCGCAGATGCTTGTCCCGCATGCCGATGCCCGTGTCGATGGAGGCGGACTCGATCGACAGAGTGATCATGGCCGTCGCGGGATCCATGGGATCCAGCATCACCTCGCCCGTGATGCGCGAGAACTTCCCGTCCGCGTCCATCAGCCGCGACGTGGCTTTGAATCCCACATCGCTGGCCTCGGGCTGGATGCGGAAGCGCGCGGGCTCGGCCTCGGCGGCGCCGGCTGCCAGAAGGACTCCCGCCACGGCCGCAAGCGACATCGTCTTGAAGATGGTGGACGCCCTAACACACATGCATCGAGTGTACATTCTGGTTCTGCAGCCGGCCAGGAGAATACCGTAAGGACTCTCGCCACGCACCTCGTCGGATGCGTCATAATCGACCCTATGAGGCGGTCGAGCCGGGCCGGTGCGGCGGGTCTACTCGCGATCAGCCTGCTCACGGACCTGGTGGCTCCGGGCATCGCACCGGCCGCCCAGACGTCGGTCGTCAACGACGTGCAGGACCTCCTTCCGATCTCCGCCGAGCAGCGCCGCCGGCTCGTCCGGGGCGAGGTTGTCTCCTATTCCGTCACCGAGAATAGCGACAGAGAGCTCGCCGTCGGCTTCGCCATGATCCTGCCGGTTCCGATGGGTGAGATCGCCGACTATCTGGCCTCGGGGCAGTTGATCGCCCAGGATGATTCCATCTCCGACTTCGGCGCGGTGCCGGACGAGGCGCCCACTGAGAACCTGGTGGGACCGCGATTCTCCCAGGGCGAGCGAGAAGAGGCGGAAGGCCTCCTCGTGGTTTCACCCGGAACACGCTTCAACCTCTCGTCGGCCGAGATCGAGGCGCTTCGTGCGCTCAGGGGAGCTGCGGGTAGCTCCGCCAAGACCGCGGCGGCTGAGATTGGCTCGGCCCCCTCCCGGCGGCTCCTCCATCAGCGCCTGCAGGCCTATCGGCAAGGCGGTCTTGCCGCGATCGCCCCCTATGCACGGACCGGCGGCGCCGTCACCGACCCGGTGGTCGATCTGCGGCTGGCCGCTGCCGATGCCGAACGCCTCGCCCGCCTTGGCCCGGAGCTCCACGAGGCGCTGCTGCGATACCCGGCCTCCCAGCCCCCTCAGATGGTCAACCACTTCTACTGGATCAAGCGGCGCATCCAGCGGCGCCCGCACTTGAGCCTGCTTCATCGGATTGTCGTGGCAGATTCAGGCTCGATCGTTCACGTCGAGCGCTATTTCTACGTGGGGCATTCGTTCAATGCGAACGAGATCCTCACCGGCGCCTTCGCGCACCGGAATGGAACCCTGGTGTTCTCCATCAATCGGGTCTCGACCGATGAGGTGCTCGGTCTGGGGAACCAGCTGAAGCGGGCCATCGGGCGCGCCCAGCTGAGAGACGAGATGCGCACGCGTCTCGACAGGCTCCAGGCGTTCCTCATTCGACCCAGGTCGACCCAGAGCCCCTGACCACACTCGTCCATGGGGGTGATCGTCATGCGGTTGGTGCCCTTGTCCGGCCTCGCTTGATGCCATCTTGGCTCCAGGAAATCACACGAACACCCAAGCACCGGAGGAAACCATGAAAGGCGTCGTTTTTCTCGGAGATCGGAAGCTCGAGCTCAGGCAGTTCTCCGATCCGACACCAGGAGCCAGAGACGTGATCCTCGAGATCAAGGCGTCGGGCATGTGCGGTAGCGACCTGCACAACTATCGCGCCTCAGCCCAGCCGGCCGGCGGGGCCGTGACCGGCGGCATCAAGCGGGAGGCCGGCATGATCGCCGGCCACGAGCCCTGCGGCATCGTCGCGGCGGTGGGCGCCGGCGTCACCGAGAAGGAGGCCCGGGTCGGCCAGCGCGTGATGGACCACCACTATGACGGCTGCGGCAACTGCAAGCACTGCCGGGGGGGCTGGACGCAGATGTGCCTCGAGGGCCCGGTGGTCTACGGCTCGGGCGGGCACGGCGGACACGCCAAGTACATGAAGGTGCCGGTGTCGACGCTGGTGCCGCTGCCGGATTCGCTCTCCTTCGTGACGGGCGCGGCGATCTCCTGCGGCACCGGCACGGCCTGGGGCGCACTGAAGCGGATCAATCTACAGGGCGGCGAAACGATCGCCATCTTCGGCCAGGGCCCGGTGGGCTTGTCGGCGACGCAGCTTGCCGTCGCCATGGGCGCACGCGTCATCGCCATCGACATCGCGCCCGAGCGGCGCAAGCTCGCCCAGGAGTTCGGCGCGCACGAGGTGATCGACGCCACGTCGAACGACATGGTGGCGGCGATCCGCACCCTGACGCACGGCGAGGGCGCGCACAAGACGCTGGACGCCTCCTCGGCGCCGGAGGCCCGCGCCGCGGCGGTGCGCGCGGTGCGCTCGTGGGGCACGGCCTGCTTCGTCGGCGAGCGCGGCCAGGTGACGCTGGACGTTAGTCCGGATCTCTTGCGCCGGCAGGTGACGCTGGTCGGCTCCTGGACGTTCTCGAAGCAAGGCCAGGCCGAGTGCGCCGAGTTCGTCGCCGACCGGAAAGTGGACGTGGAGAAGCTCTTCACGCACCGCTGGAAGCTCGAGCAGGCGGAGGAAGCCTACAAGCTCTTCGACACGCAGACGACGGGGAAGGCCGCCATCCTGCCGTCCTGAGCAAGGCCGGCGAACGCTCTCGCGATCGCTCGTGTATAGTGCGCACGGTCAGATGTGGTCGGAGTGACGGCCCGAGGACGGGACCCATGATGCGTCTGGCAGGATCGCTCGTTCTCGTCGCCCTGGTCGTGGCTACGTGTCTCCCCAGCGCGTACGCGCAGGACCTCAAGCTTGAGGTGCGGAGCGCCGATACCGTGAAGAGCGTGCTCGAGCGCCAGGTGGGCAAGCGTGTGGGTGTCGTGCTCACCACGGGTCAAGAGCTGAGCGGGGTGGTGAGCGGTGTCGGCGATAAGGTCGTGCACCTCGCCGAACTCTCGGGGCGGGAGTTCTTCGACGCGGTGGTGAGCCTCGAGCACATCCGCGCCGTGGTGGTCAGGGTCCGCGGCTGCTAGTGACTCTCGTGGAACTGGGTGACGGCCTTCACCCTCGCGAAGCCCTGTCACTCTGATAACCCATTCGCAGTCATGGCCCGCGTCGCCCGAGGGCCCTCCCTACTAGCCGGGCTCACGCCCGGCGCGCGGCCAGCAGCGTGTCCCAGCCTCGTGGCAGCGTGATCTCTTTGGTCGTGAAGTGCGTGTAACCACTGTCCAAGGTCTTCATCCGGTTCCGGCCTCCATCGCCGCAGACGACGATATGAATGATGTCCGGGCTCGACACGACCCGCACCAGCTCATCCGGCCCGACCAAGAAGTCCCGTGGGTAGAGACCGGCGTCGACCTTGCCGCGCACTGTTTGCACCTCGACCAGGCCGTACCGCATCATCCACTCCAGCTCGCGCACGGGCACCCGGGCATTCTGATACACGTATTCCCGGATCTGCCCTTTGGAATAGCCGCCGTCGGCCAGCGCCTTCGCGACGGGCGGGGCGAGCAGGAACGTCACGTCGCTGATGTGGCCCTTGGGACTCCCTTCGGCGAATAACGGAAGGCAAGGCTTCTTGGTCAGCTCGATGCACATGAGCTCGAGCGCGCTCTGGGCGCCACTCTTGTCGGGGCGGGTGTACGGCGAGGGAGGCCAGCCCCAATTCAGGGTGGTGCCCACGGTGACGGTGCTCGCCTCCCGGCGGAAGCCGTGCTCGACATGGTACGGCTCCCAGGGGGATTCGGCTTCGTTCTCGGCCAGCGCGAACGCCAGCGGATAGCCGAACGTTCCCATCTGGTTCTTGCCCGGCCGGTACCCGGCGATATTCCGGATGATCAGCCCGAGCGCCCGGCCGAGGGCGGGGTTCGGCCCTCTGGAGATCAGCTGCCCGGCATACTCGATGCGGAGCTGCTGGATGATCGGCCCGTTGACGAGCAGGTACGGGATGATGCCCCACGTCGTGCCGATGTTGTTGAGGTTGAAGTGCTCGTCGCCGATCGCCTCCGCGGCCGCGATCAAGATGGGCATGTCCTCGGGACGACAGCCCGCCATCACGCCGTTGACGGCGATGTTCCAGGGTACCGCTCGAAGGTTGGCCTGCGGCAGGATTGCGACTTGCTCGTGAGGCGGCCGGTCCGTGTACCGGAGGAACTCTTCGATCCGCTGTCGAGTCGGCGGGACGATCGGCAGGCCATCCGTCCATTCGTTTCCCTTGAAATAGTGGTTCACATCGTCGAAGGACCCGCGACACACGATCTCCTCGGGGTCAAAGACGCCCGCCGCGCGCGACGCGTGGCCGGTGCCGGGCTTGGTCAGCCCGTCGATGATTTGATCGAACAGGACGGTGATGATCTTCTCGCGGATCTCGGGCAGATGTACGCCGATCGCGCCCGGGTACTCCGCCGTTCTCAGATCGTCGATCCCCGCGGCTCGTGCGGCCAACTGGGCAACGGTCACAAAGTTCGTGAGCGTTACGACGACGCTCGGAATGCCGGCCTTCTCGGCTTCGACGGCGGGCCGCACCGCGGCCGGTGTGCAGGTGCCTCACCCCCCGTTGCCGGAGATCAGCGCGTCACAGCCCTTTTCCTTGGCGATCTTCGCGATTTGCCGCGCGACGTCCCGCTGGTGCTCCGGCGTGCCCTTCCACGGCGAGGCTGGGAACTCGGTGTACGGGATGATTCTGACCCCAGGGTACCGCGCCCTCAGGAGCTCGCGGTACACGGGAAACATGAAATCGCCCTTGAAGTCATCGTTCCACGTCTCGCCGACAGTCTTCCCGTCGAGCGTCTCGAGTCGTGGCGCACTCTTGCCCTTTGTGACCACCTCGGCTCCGATGGGACTGAAGACTTCCACCGTCTCGTTCATCGCCTTTCGCCTCCCGGCTGCTGCTCTTGCTCCAGGCGGCAAGAGCCTGCCGACGCGTGGGTGTGCGGCGCCTCGGCCAACAGCAGGCCGGCGCGAGCGATGATCGCCCTGCCCAGCGGTCTGGTCAAGCGCGCATACCCAAGCGGCAAGACGGCCGCTAACCGCGGGAGCTGGCCCGTGCCGCTTCCGCATGATCTTGAAGACTCGTGTGGTACCGCGCTATGCTCGCAGGAGCATCGAAACCGCACTCCGCGGGCGGGCCGCGACGTGGCGGGTGGTACGAGGGAGCCAGGCGCGTGGGCGCTCGACGTGTCTCAGGCAGAGGGGGGTCGACAGTGAAACCGCTACAAGCGGAACGATTGGACACACCGGGCGTCATGGAGGCCATCGAGACCTGCTTCGCCAACGGGTGGACCGATGGCTTGCCCGTGATTCCCGCCACCGAGACACGCGTCATGGAGTTCCTGGAATACGCCGGACTCGAGGGCGACCAGGTGCTCGGAGAGGTAGCGGAGCGGGCCTGCGTTCTCACCGCCGAGCAGGCGGCCATCAGCGCGGTCATGGCCGGCTGCAAGCCTGAGTATTTCCCCATCGTGGTAGCGGCCACCCGGGCGGTGACCGAATACGATTTTCATTTCAATCACCTTGCCAGCTTGGCGAGCCCATGGCCGCTCCTGGTTGTCAACGGACCTCTCGTCAAGAAGCTGGGCATGAACAGCGGAATGTATCTGTTCGGCCCGGGAAACCGCCCCAATTCTACCGTCGGGCGCGCTCTCAGCTTGCTGCTGTGGAACTTCGCCGAAGCCCGACCCGGCGGAGGGCTGAGGGGGGGGGCCG
>Ga0080064_1005338_pt1 | contig 15241 bp, 17 predicted proteins | sample Subgrocontami54m_FD_69260 | JGI IMG/M metagenome (GOLD analysis project Ga0080064, IMG submission 69260) | Subsurface groundwater microbial communities from S. Glens Falls, New York, USA - GMW46 contaminated, 5.4 m (SPADES assembly) (version 2) ...
TTTTCAGTATTTCGCCGAGGATCGTGGGGCGCCTGGAGCCGTGGCGAAGGCGTTCGACGATATCGCACTCCACGCGCTGCGCGACGAATTTGCGAAGCACTGGCATCCGCTCTCCCGCGCGCAGCGCGCCGTGCTGCGCGCGATGGCGAAGGACCAACCCCCGATGGCCGCGGCTACGTTGCGCCAGCATGGCATCAACAGCGCATCCACGGCGGCGACGGCGATTGAGGCGCTCATTGACCGCCAGATCCTCACCCGCGAGAACGATGCGCTGATGTTCGACAGCCCGTTCCTGCGGCGCTGGGTGCAGGCGAATGGCGAGGCGTGACGTGCGCCGCGCGGACCAGAAACCAGGGACCAGGGACCAAGGACCTCGGAAGATGCACGCAAGAAAACATCATCTTCAGAAATGGCACTGCAGAAGACACAAAGCTCCGGAGCATCGAGGCCAAGCGACCGCTGCGCGGATCGGGCTCCGTTTAATCGCAGGACGGAACGTAGCAGGCTACGGGGAATGGCCCCGCCTGCGATTCAAAGCGGGTTACGGAGCAGACCGTTTTTCCCTGCTCGGATGGTTCTCCCAAAAAAGCAGCCGTGCGGCGAAGCGGCGTAATCGCCGCGATGGCGGACGGCATCTTCCCGGAAACGAATTCCTGAGCATTTCGTACGGCTGCAGTCTTGCTTAGCGCTCTCAGCGGCCTCTCTGTAAAACTTTCAGATAACTACGGCACCGGGAATACCGACATCGAATGTCGCCAGTTGCAGACCGGCATCGCTGGCAACCTGAGAGAGATAACCGTCGCTCGTCTTCGCCGCCGTCGTTGCCCACGCCGGCAGTTGGGGCGAAGGCGAGGCAACAAAACCGCCCGTGCGCGTCTTGAGCAAATCCAATGCGGTTTGGGCCTCGGCGAGAGTGTAGCGATACACCTGCATCGAAACCCGGATGAATCCCAATTCCGACACGGCACAGGTGGCAAGCTGCTCGAAACCGATGGCAGCGGCCCACGCATGGAACCGCGCATGGCCGTGCGCACTGGGATGCCGCCACGCCACCAATGCAGTCACGTCGAGCAGGAATTTCATGGGAAGTCGGGCAGCGCCGCCTTGATTTCCTCCAGCGATACCGGCGGCAAATCCTTCCCGCCCGCATCGTAGGGCAGGCCGGAAACCGGGTGCTTCCTGACTACAATCTTGTGGCGCCGCGGCTTGGTGCCCAGCGCCTTGGCCCGCAGAAAAGCAGACAGGGTCGAGCGGGCCGCACGAGCACGTTTCCGAATTGCGCGGGCTTCCTCCGGCGACACTTTGAAGGTGAGGGTAGGCATGGGTATTACCGTATTACGAGGCCGGACGAATCTGTCAATCGCTTCGGCGGATGGCGGGCGCGAAGGGGCGGAGATGGGAGAATCCCGGTTTGGGCATCCGCGCCATCCGTTCACTATCCCTAAGCTTGTTGTTTTCTAGCGCGGTGCAGAAACTCCGACATCAGCTCGGGGCAATAAAGCGAGCGCAACGTACCCTGCAGCCGCAGCCGATCGAACCCGCGCACTACGCCCGTGACATCTCTCTCACGGCGCGCCATGCCCGATCGCTCCGTGTCCTCCGCGTCATCTCCGCGCCCTCCGTGTTTCAACTGCACTTCTTCACTTTGGTTGCGGCTTCGCCGCGCTAGGTAGGTAATCCGCGGTCAAATCGGTTCGGATCTTGACCGCGGATTACCCGGAGCACGCGGATTCAAGGCAGCGGATGAAGCCGCCAGCTTGGCCGCGATGCGGCGCGTCGCTGGCGGCTTCGGTTGGCGGCGGATGAAACCCAAGGCTTGATCCATGCACTCTTGATCTGACCCACCGATCGAAGCGACAAAGCGCCCAGCGCTGCTGGCGCTTCGATCATCCGGTTTGGGGATTATCCGTGTTAATCCGTGAAATCTGTGGTTAGCCCGGTTTGGGTTTGGACCACGGATGACACGGATCACACGGATTCAAGGGAGCGGATGAAGCCATCCGCTCGATTTCTTCGTGTGCTTCGCGCTCTTCTGTTCGGGGATTGGCGGTGGCGGCGCGAGCCGTAGCGCGGTCAACCTGACCGCGCCTGTCGAGCAATATTTCGGTCATCGAGCCGCGGTCAGACTTGTGCGCCTTTGGCGCATTGACCGCGCTACGTGAGAACATGAGCTGCTGCTGCGCGACATCGTCATTTGGCGTATTCGGCACACTTCAGGTCCATGGTCCTCTAGTCTCTGGTCCATTGTCCTTGCCGGGACGGCCGACTGCCTCGACACTGCTCCGTCGCGTCATCAGACGATCCAACGCATGCTCGAAACGTATAAGCCGACGAAGGATGGCTTGATATTGCCCGAACGCGTTTCCCGGCCCAGCGCCGAGCAGCCGATATAGACAGATCTCGGGCTCGGCGATTGCCGTCGCCAACTGCTGTTTCGGCAGCAATCCGGCGCGCTGCAACCGGGGCGCGGCCATGGCGACCGCGCAGGCGTTCGCCGTGACACGACCAGCGGCGAAATCCGCCAGGCCGGCGGAAATCATTTCCCAACCCGGCAGTCGGTCCCATGCCCGCGCATCGACGGTAGTCATCTGGCGTCACCGTGTCCGTGGGCAGCGCACACCGCAAACACCGCCTCGCGAAAAACCGCGGGCTCGATGGCAGGATATCGAATCAACTCCGGTTCAATGGCCCGAAAAAGTTCCGCCAGCCGGCGCGGCTCGATTCTGCCCCGTTGGAACATCGCCTGCACGTCGCTCAAGTCGCGGGTGTGACCGCGTTCAATCTTGGACAGTGCCTGGGAATAGAGGTCGAAATGGTGGAACTCCACCGGCCCATGTCGCGCGATGAAAGGGCTGCGCTCCTGCCAGCCGGGCAGCGCGGGAATGAAATCGTCGGGGGAGGCGAGCTCTACGTTGATGTCGATGCTCTCCTTCAGCTCAGCGATCGCTTCGTAGAAACCGGGCGGTTCCGGGACCGCTTTCAAATCGAGATCAATGGTCATGCCGCGCCAGCCCTCCAGCACCGCCGTTCCACCGCCGGTCAGGTAAATCCTCGCCGGCCCGCGCACCCGCTGGCCCAGTTCCGCCATGAATCGCTCGATTTTTTTCCGGTCCGCTTCGGTTCGCATCGGCGAACACGATGCACCGCGGCAACCCGCCTGGAAAGTGCGAAGCGCGATGTTTTCCGAAGCGATTTCCCGCGCGGTGGGGGCACCGCGCCCACAACAAACGATGCTGGTCACTTATGACGTCGTGCACCGTGTTAATCCGTGAAATCCGGTGCGAACTCGGCTCGGGCCTTGACCGCGGATTACACGGAGCATGCGGATTCAAGGCAGCGGATGAAGCCGCCAGCTTGGCCGCGAAGCGGCGCGTCGCTGGCGGCTTCGGTTGGCGGCGGATGAAGTCCAAGGCTTGATCCAAGCCCTGCTAGCCCGTGGTACCCCCGTTTCCCCCGCCGTCCGTCGCGTCCAATCTTGCGGCGGAGGGGATTCTTGCTTCGAATAACGGCATGGACCTGCCTGAGATCGAGGCGCGGATTGCTCCCGTCAAAGCGCGGCTGCTCGCGGCGGGAGTCGAGCGGCTGGGGCTTTTCGGATCGATTGTTCGCGGTGAAGAAAACTCTGCGAGCGATGTCGATGTGTTGGTTTCGTTTCGGCCGGAGGCGCGGACCTTCGACAATCTTTTTGCAGTCGGGGAAGCCTTGGAAGAAGCATTCCAGCGGCGCGTGGACCTAGTGACCGATAAAGCGCTCAGCCCTTACCTTCGCCCGCATATCGAGTCGGAGGTTCGGTATGTCAATCTCGCCGCTTGAATACCTGAAACATATTCGCGACGAGGCGCGATTCCTGACGGACGCGCTCGCCAACGTCGAAGCCGACGCGTTTGCGCGTGATGAGGTCATGAAGCGGGCTTGCGTCCGGGCAATCGAAATCCTGGGTGAGGCCGCGAAGAAAGTTCCACCGGAATTGCGGGACCGGCATCCTCAATTGGAATGGCGGAAGATGGCCGGAATGAGGGATCGATTAATTCACGATTATTTCGGCGTTGATTATAGCATTGTCTACGACGTTGCGCGTAACAAAGCGCCAGCCCTAGCGGAGCAGATCGAGCGTGTGATCGAGGAAGAATCGCAGATATGATAATGAGTCGGTTTGGGCATCAGCGCCATCTGTGTTATCGGTGGTCAAATCGGTTCGGATCTTGACCACGGATTACACGGATCACACGGATTCAAGGCAACGGATGAAGCCGCCAGCATAGGCCCGCTGGCGCGGACCGTCGCTGACGGCTTCTCTGGTGGCGGATCAAGACGCAAGAATCGCCACGCCAACCGCCGCTCTGACGCTCTGAAACTGCAAGCCAGAGGGTGGCCCACGGAACACACGGAATACGGAAGAGAACGGGGACTCTGTCACAACGGAGCAAAGTGCTGTTTTCAAGCGTGCGTTTTCAGCCTCAGAAATTGAACAGAAGGCAACAAAGAGAACGAAGAGTCGTTCGTCTCCGTACCCTTTGTTTCCTTGGTTACCTTTTGTTCAAAAAGATTGGAGTTTGAGTTCAGTTGCGGCTCCGCCGCGCTAGAGTCCTTGAACGCCGAAACTCATTGTGAACAGGTCAAGTTTTCGAAAACACATCTTGGCTCGAGGTCCCTGGTCTCTGGTCCCTGGTCTTTGGTCTGAGGCGGCGCCTCGTTAGGTGTTCCGTGGGCGATGCCCTCTCCGTTGCCTAGCGCAGCGACATCACACAACACACCAACTACACGAAAGCGACTGGGTTTTCGTGTCCTTTCGTGTGATTCGTGGGCCTTCAGGCCTTCTCCGCTTGGCCTCGTTAAATCTTGAGCAGCCTCCATTGCGTTTAAAATGGCTTGGCAGACGGAAACGCAGAAAACAGTGTTCCGCTGGAAACACGCCCAACTTGCATGGCTTGAGAGTCGAGACCAGTAATCAAGGATGCAAATTCTCCGGCAGTGGGGATGCGTGGTGGCGTTGATGGCGGTGATCTTCATCGCCTCCTCTGATTTGGGTTCGGAAGCGCACACGGCACGCGTGATCGATCCGATCCTCGCAAAGCTGTTCAGGTCGCTCACGCCGCAACACGTGGAGGTGATCCACGGCGGGCTAAGGAAAATGGCGCACCTGGTCGAGTATGCGCTGCTCGGATTTTTCGTGGCGCGCGCGCTGGGCGCCTTTTCCATTCGGTCCGGCGTAAATTGGCGGATGGCTTTGATCGGAATCGCCGCGGCGTCGGCCTTTGCGGTCACCGATGAATTTCATCAATCGTTCGTGCCGTCGCGCGGAGCATGCGTGCACGATGTGCTGCTGGACTCCGCCGGTGCCATCGCGGGCTTAACGGCGACAGTAGTCGCGGCGCGAGTGGGGGCGGGTTGGTCTGTACGGGGGATGATCTGATGGTCGGCTTGCCCGCCAAGGGCGGGATGATCGGATGGTCGGATGGTCGGATGGTCGGATGATCGGGTGATCGGGTGATCGGGTTTGCTTCCCCCGAGGGCCGCATGACGGGAAGATCACCCACGATTTGGGTATTCGGCGCCATGGCTCAGTGCGTGGCAAAACGCAATTGTGAGCGCCGATGAAAACATACGATATCAATACGTTTCGCGATCTCGAAGTGTATCAGCTGGCGTTCAGCTTTCAGCAGTCGATTTTCCGCCTGTCACAAGGCTTCCCGCGGGAAGAAACATTTTCACTCACCGATCAAGTTCGGCGCAGTTCACGAGCAATCGGTGCCAACATCGCCGAATCGTGGGCGAAGCGTAGATACCCGGCCCATTTCTTGTCGAAGCTCACCGATGCCGACGGCGAACTACAGGAGTCTTCGCACTGGCTGGCGACAGCGCACGATTGCGGTTATCTCGCACCCGAGCAGGTGGAAGCTCTCTTTTCCATATGCACGGGAATCGGCGGTAAGCTTGGTGGCATGATGGCGAAGCACGAAAAGTTCTGCCTGCGCTGATCCCAGTTGCTCTTCAGTCCCTCCGACCCTCCGACCCTCCGATCATCCGACCCTCCGACCATCCGATCATCAGCCCATCCGATCATCCGACCATCAGACCCTCGGCTCACCCTCCCCTCAGTTCACCCGCCACTGAACCAACAGTTCATTTACACTTGAACTCCGGCCCGGCCCCGGCCTACGATGCGGCGATTGGTCTCTGCTTCTTCCAGTCCACGGGCCGCGGGCGATCCTGAGGTCGAACGCGGCATCGTCGACCTCTTCGCCGACCTGGCCGAGGCGTTCGGCTTTCCGCGGTCCTACGGGCAGATTTACGGGCTGGTCTACGCGTCGCCGCGGCCGCTGAGTTTCACGGACATTCAACAGCGGTTGCGAGCAAGCAAAGGATCCGTCAGCCAGGGGTTGCGCGCCCTGCGCACCGCGGGCGTGATCCGGCCGGCGGACGGACCGGATTGGCGGCGGGAGCACTTTGTCCCGGAAACCGAGCTGCGCCAGCTCATCGGCGGGTTCGTCGAGGGCTCGGTGCTGCCGCGGCTCGAAAAAGGCGCGAAACGCGTGGCGAAGCTGAAAGCGCGGGCGCGTTTGGATCGAACGGCGACGGAGGAGCAGCAGATCGTCGCGGCGCGGATTGAGAAGCTCAATCAATGGCATCGCAAGGCGGCGGAGCTGCTGCCGCTGGCGGCGAGGTTTTTGGGGTAGCGTGAGAATGTTGAGGGGCTGAAGTGCTGAGAGGTTGAATGGAGAGTGGCTGGTGAATGGGTTGAAGAGTGGGAGGGTGAAAAGTTGAGCGGATGAAGAGTTGAATAGCCATGAGTCGTACTGAAACCGAGAAGCGACGGGGCGAAGCCGTGGGGTCTCCCAAACGAGCAGAGGCACCTCTGATCGCCCGATCTTTCTTTTCCGATTCGCCGCCCAACCGTTCAACCTCTCAACCTCTCAACCTCCAAACCCCTGAGCCTTGCAGCGTTTCAACCTAATCCATGAAAGTCGTCATTCTCTGCGGCGGTAAGGGCACGCGGTTGCGCGAAGAAACCGAATTCCGACCCAAGCCCATGGTGCCGATCGGCGATCGCCCGATTCTTTGGCACATCATGAAGACCTACGCCCATTATGGGCACAAGGAGTTCATCCTGTGCCTGGGGTACAAGGGAGAGATGATCAAAGATTATTTCCGCAACTACCTCTGGCATACGTGCGACACCACCCTGCGGCTTGGTCGCCGACCGGCGGTGAAGTTCCACAACAATCACGACGAGGAGGATTGGAGCGTCACGTTGGCCGATACCGGCGAGCACTCCATGACCGCCTATCGGATCAGGCTGGTTCGCAAATACCTTAGCGGAGACGAGAATTTCCTGCTCACGTATGGTGACGGCGTGGGCAACGTCGATATCAACGCCGTGATCGCGCATCACCGTCGCAAAGGCGTGGCCTGCACGCTGACGGCCGCTCATCCCCCCGGTCGATTCGGGGAACTTGGGATCACCACGGATGCCTTCGTGCATGGATTCAACGAGAAACCGCAGGCGGAGGGCGGCTATATCAATGCGGGCTTCATGGTCTGCAGTCAGCGACTTTTCGATTTTCTGCCCGACGACTCCGGCATGATGTTGGAACAAGCCCCCATGAAGGAGCTGACCGCCGCCAAGCAACTGGCGGCCTATCCGCACGACGGGTTCTGGCAACCGATGGACACGTATCAGGAGTTTGCCTTGTTGAATCGCCTGTGGGAAACAGGCCAGGCCCCGTGGAAAGTGTGGTAGGGGAGGGCGGGGAGGTTGAAAGTTGAGAGGTTGAATGGTTGAGAGGCCCGGCGCTCAACCCCTCAACCCCTCAACCCCTCAACCCCTCAACCCCTCAACCCCTCAACCCCTCAACCCCTCAACCCCTCAACCCCTTCAGCCTTTCCGTCAGCGGCCTGATATCCGGGCGAGTTGCGAACGGTGAAGTGCGTTCAATTGATTCGACAAGCCGGCGATTTCTTTTCGGTGACCTGCCAGATCAGCTTCAGTGATATACGCCTGATCTGCGGCCAAGATTGTGAGACACGCAGTCTCCATCAGCGAGCTGTACGCAATTTGGGTGAAGTGGGCCTGATCTTTGGGAGACGTGCGCGCTGTGCCTTCCGCCAAGTTCGTGGCTACAGAGACGGAAGCTCGCTGCATTTGTGAAGTCAGGTTGAATGCTTCGCCTTTGGGAAATCGTGAAGTCATACTGTAGATCGTGCAAATCCACCGCCTCGCATCCTGCCAAACCCTCAGTTTCTCGAAAGGGAAGGTGAATTCGGAGTCGCTCATCGTACGGAGACGGTGCATGAACTTGATGCGTTCTCGATTCCCATGCCGTAACTAATCCGTTTCGCAGGTCGCTGTGATGGCAACCGTTCAACTACTCAACCCTTCAGCCCATCAACCATTCTCCGGTTGTTACCGCCACCGTCGCGTCTTCCTCACCGGTCACACGGGGTTCAAGGGGGCGTGGCTGGCGGAATGGTTGTTGCAATTGGGAGCGGAAGTGACCGGGTTCGCGTTGGCACCTCCGACAAACCCGGCGCTATTTGACCAGTTGGGATTGCAGCCGCGCCTTCATCACATCATGGGTGATGTGCGCGACCAGCGGGCGGTGGCGCGGGCGATCGCAGCGGCGCGGCCCGAAATCGTGTTTCATTTGGCGGCCCAACCCTTGGTCCGACAGTCTTATGCACAGCCCGTCGATACTTTTGCGGTAAATGTAATGGGAACGGTGAATGTCCTGGACGCGATTCGCGGCCTTGATCAACCGTGCACCGTCGTCGCGATCACCACCGACAAGTGTTACGAGAACCGGGAGTGGCTGCACAGCTATCGGGAGGAAGATCCGTTGGGCGGGTACGATCCTTATAGCGCGTCAAAAGCGGCGGCCGAAATGGTGATTGCCGCCTATCGACGCTCGTTTTTCACGGATGCGCCGGTCCGACTGGCGTCGGCGCGCGCGGGTAATGTCATCGGCGGCGGCGACTGGGCCGTCGATCGGATCGTCCCGGATTGCGTGCGTGCCCTCCAGCGGGGGGAACCGATTCCCGTCCGCAATAGAGTCGCCACCCGGCCGTGGCAGCACGTACTCGAGCCGCTCAGCGGGTATTTGTGGCTGGGGGCACGGCTGGCGGAGAGCGATTTTAGAGGTCAGCCTGTCCGCCGTAGCCTTGGCGAAGGTGGAAGGTCAGAAATCAGCGGTCAGAGGTCGGCGGATGGCGACTCTCAACTCTCAGCCCTCAACGCTCAACTTTCCTCCGCCTTCAACTTTGGCCCGGAATTATCGTCGAACCGCACGGTGCTCGAACTGGTTCAGGAAGTCCTCGCGCACTGGCCCGGCAAGTGGGAGGACCGATCCGATCCGGCCGCGGTGCACGAAGCGAAGCTGCTCAACCTGGCAATCGACAAGGCGCATCACCTGCTCGATTGGAAGCCGGTGTGGAGTTTCGAGCGGACAATCGCCACAACGATGCAATGGTACCGCGCGGTGAACGAATCGCCGGCAGGGGCGGCCGAGATCACCCGGAAGCAGATCAGCGATTACATCGACTCGGCGCATGAGTCCCGCGTGGCGTGGGCGGGCGAGGTCACGGCTCGAAACGTAGCGCGGTCAACCTGACCGCGCCTGCAGAGCGAGATTGGTTCCTGGCAAAGGCGCGGTCAGGTTGACCGCGCTACGCTCTCTGAGCCGGAGGCCGTGTCGTCCTGAAAATGCAAATCAACCTCCGATTATAGAATCTCCATGTCGAAAACTCCCTCTGAGCTGAAAGCCGAGATTCTCCGCCTTACGCGCGAGTATTCGGCACAAGTGCACGGCGCCAATCGACCCGCCACCGAGCTCTCCCGGCCATTCGAGCCGGGAATAACGACCGTGCCGTATGCCGGTCGCGTTTTCACGGAGGACGAGGTGGAGGCAGCGGTGAATGCCACGCTCGATTTTTGGCTGACGCTGGGACCGGAAGGCGACGCATTCGAAAGGGAATTCGGAGCGTTTCTCGGCGTGAAGCATTCGCTCGTGGTGAACTCGGGCTCTTCCGCCAACCTGCTGGCGTTGGCCGCGCTGACGACGCACAAGCTGCCGGAGAGAAAACGGCTGCTGCGGGGCGACGAGGTGATTACGGTGGCCGCCGGGTTTCCCACCACGGTCGCACCCATTGTCCAGAACGGCGCCGTGCCCGTGTTCATCGACAACGATCCCGTGACGGGGAACGCGCGCGTCGAACAGCTCGAAGAAGCCTTTGCTCCCGGAAGGACCAAAGCCGTGATGATGGCCCATACGCTCGGCAATCCTTTCGATCTCGCCGCCGTGTTGGAGTTCTGCCGCCAGCACGATTTGTGGTTGATCGAGGACAACTGTGATGCGCTGGGGAGTACCTATTCGCTTCCCGTCGACCAAGCCAGAGCGCTTGGATTGAGTCATCTCTTGAAGATTGCTGAAACGGGAACGCATCCGCTGATACGCTTCGATGACGGAGGACCGGGTTCAGAGGCCAGCCTGCCCACCGTAGGCTTGGCGAAGGTGGGGGGGCAGAGATCAGAGGTCAGAGGCTCTCAGCTTTTAACGGCGCCGACAGGCGCATGGGGCGACCTGTCAACACAGTCATTCTATCCACCGCATCATATCACGCTGGGAGAAGGCGGTGCCGTTAACGTGGTGTCGCACATGCCGCTGAAAACATATGCGGAAAGTTTTCGCGACTGGGGACGTGACTGCTGGTGCGCAGCAGGCAAAGACAATACGTGTCAAAAACGATATGGCTGGCGTCTCGGCGAATTGCCATCAGGCTACGATCACAAGTATATTTATAGTCACGTTGGTTATAATCTGAAGCCGATTGATCCCCAGGCAGCAATTGGCCGGCAACAATTGAAGAAACTTCCTGGGTTCATGGCCGCACGGATTCGCAACTGGGAGCTTCTTCGAACTGGCTTGGCCGATCTCGAGGAGTTCTTTGCGTTCAGCTTGCCGACTCATGCCGTGGGATGGACTCCCGCCGGATTTGTCTGGTCGGGGGCAACCCAGGCACGGAGTACGCCTAGTTGGTTCGGATTCATGTTGCGCGTGCGGCCTGAGGCCCCGTTTACGCGTAGAGAATTTGCATGCCATCTCGAAAAACATAAGATTGGCAGTCGAATGTTGTTTGGTGGAAATCTGACGCGGCAGCCTGCGTTTGTGCAACTCAAGCGGGACAACCCGCAGGCATTCCGCCAGGTGGGTGATCTTGCGGGTGCCGATGAACTCATGCACCAGGCGATCTTCATCGGAACCTACCCCGGTCTCACGCCTTCGATGCTGAATTACGAAATAGAGGTGATCACGAGATTTGTCCGCGACGCCCGGAATGGCCGCGCTTGAAGATCGTCGACGAACTGCTGCCCGGGGTGGTTTTGGTGGAGCCGAAACAGCACACGGATACGCGTGGCTCGTTCGTAAAGACGTACCATGCCGAAACCTTCGCTGCGCTGGGTATTCCGTTTACGCCGGTCGAGGAGTTCTTTTCCACCTCCCGCGCCGGCGTGGTTCGCGGCATGCATTTCCAGCTGCCGCCGCACGACCACGCCAAACTCGTTTACTGTGCCGAGGGTGCCGTTCTCGATGTATTGCTCGATCTGCGGCGCGATACGCCGACATTTGGCCAGGCACGTTCGGTGAGGCTCAGCGCGGATAATCGGTTGTTGTGCTTCATGCCGTCCGGCATTGCCCACGGCTTCCTCGCGCTCGATGAACCGGCGCTCATGGTGTACAAGACCTCGGTGGTGCATTCCCCCGCGAACGATGCTGGCGTTCGCTGGAACAGCTTCGGCTTCGAATGGCCGGCGAAGCAGCCGATCGTCTCGCCCCGGGACGAAGCATTGCCGGCGTTCGCGGCATTCAACTCGCCATTCTGATGCGCGTGCTGGTCGTGGGCGGATCCGGTTTGGTGGGATCGCACATCTTGGCGGAAGCGGAGCGGCGGGGACATCACGTCGTCGGCACCTACCGGAGTTTTGTGCTCCCGGGGCTGCGTCGGCTGGATTTGGACGACGAAGCCGCAACCGCGGCCGTCCTGCAGGAAATCCGCCCGGACTGGGTCGTCCACGCGGCCGGCTGGACCTGGGTCGACGGATGCGAGACCGACCCGGCGCGCGCGATGCGCGAAAACGCGGCGCAACCCGCGCGCCTGGCGGAATTGTGCGGCGAGATCGGTGCGCGGTTCGTGTATTTTTCCACCACCTACGTGTTCGACGGAACAGCCGGCCCTTATCGCGAAACCGATTCGCCGTCGCCGATCAATGTTTACAGCAGAAGCAAGCTGGCGGGGGAACGGGGTGTACTCGAGGCAACGCGCGGCTCCGCTCTGGTTCCACGGATCATCTGTGTATGGGGACGCGAGGCGCAGCAGAAGAATTTTGCGTACCAGGTCATGCGGGCCGTGGGCGCGGGCCAGACACTGAAGATTCCATCGGACCAGGAAGGCAATCCGACTTGGGCCGGGGACATTGCCGCGTGGACGCTCGACCTCCTCGAAGCGGGCGAATGCGGCATCTGGCACTTGGCGGGAGAAGGTGCCCGGATGACCCGCGAGGGCTGGCTCTGCGCAATCCTGCGCGGTCTCGAGGCCGACGCTGACCTTGCGACGAGGATTTCCAGGTGGCGATACGAGGCCGTGCCAACGAGCGTGCTCGCGCAACCGGCTCCGCGACCGCTGCGGGTGGGGGCGGTGACGGAGCGGATTCAATCGCAATTCCCCCGGGTCGCGCGGCTGCCCGACGATCTTTCGGTACTGCGACAAGCGCGATAGGCCGTGCATCCGATCTCAATTGGCATACCGGTTTACAACCAGGCGGCGACCATCGCGGACGCGATTGAATCGGTCCTGGCGCAAAACGAGAAGCCGCGGGAAATCGTGGTATCGGAAAATCACTCGACCGACGGCACGCGAGAGATCGTTGAGCGCTACCGGGACCGGGTGCGGATTGTCCGGCCACCGGAGCACATTGGCATGGCGGCGAACTGGAATTTCTGCGTGCGGGCCTGCGAGGGAGAGTGGGTCGGACTGTGCTCAGGTGACGATCGCCTGTTGCCGAATTACGTGAAATCATTCCAGATGGCCACGACACTGGACCCCTCCGCGGTCTTCGTGATGGGAGGTTGGGAGATCGCGGACGAGGTGAACGGAACGGTGGAGTTGCACCACTTGCTGTCGATGGGAACGATCACGCGCCCGCCGCGCACGTTGGGCATGCTGCTCCGCGGTCCCAAGGCCTCCTTTGCCGCTTTTTCGTTTCGGCGAACCACTTTCGAATCCATCGGCGGTTACGATCCGGCCTTCCACCTGAACCAGGACTGGATGTTTCAATTCGAAGCGGCCAAGCACGGCAGCTTCATCAAGGTCGATGAATTGGTGGCGCGCTATCGGATCAGAAATCGACCCGACCTCGCGCAGCGGCGGGTGCCGCTGTATTTGCAGGACATGACGCTCTACTTGTCGGAGCGGATCTGGCAGGCGACCGCGCATGGAGTGGCATCAGCCGAGGTGAATCGGGCGGCACGGGCCGTGTGGCGGCACATCTTGCGGTACATCCGCGTCCAGGGAGCCGAACTGGATGCGAACTGCGAAGTGCGGCTCCGGGAAGTCGCGCGCCGGCTCGGCGAGGAAAATGCGTGGCGCCGCTGGCAGTCCGGCACATGGACTCCCGGCGATCCGGGAGCGTTCCAGCGCTGGTTCCGGCACCGTTTGAGAAATGTGTACACGCTGGTCCGCCACGGCCGGCCAACCCAGAGCCGGCTGTAGCCGATGTGCCATTGAGCCGTGCCCGACGCGCCCTGGAGGGCGGGGCCATGACGATCGTTCAGGTCGTCGTGCAGCTGTTGCTGCAGATCGTCGTCGCACCCGTTGTGCTCCGGTTCGCGGGACAGAACGCACTCGGCGCCTTCGCCGCGATTGTCCAGTGTCTCGCGTACATGCTGGCCATCGACGTGGGCTTTTACGCGATGGTGGTGAAGTACCTCGCCGGTGCCTACGGACGCGGCGGAGTCGGACCCGAATTCATGACCGTCGTCGTAACGGCGCGGCGGTTCTTCGGATGGGCCAACATTGGCTATGCAATCCTGATTGCCGTGTTTGCCACGAATGCGGGGCGCTGGTTGAATTTGCCGCCGGCGGAGGCCGAGCAGGCCCGATCGGGTCTCTGGTGGCTGGCGGGCTGGACGCTCATCCGGGTCCCCTTCCTCGTTGCGAGCTTTGCCTTGTATTCGGTGCAGGATCTCGCGGCGCGGAATGGAATCGCCGTGGCCGGCAGCGTGCTCCGCTTTGCGGTGACACTGGCGCTCGTCGTGGCAGGGTTCGGCCTCACTGGCTTGATTGCCGGGTATATCATCAACGACGTCGTTGAGCATGGCGGAAGCTGGCTTCGATTTCGAAGCGTGCATCCCGGTGCAGGCCGGTTCGCGGCCCGTCATGATGCGGCACTACTCCGGGGAATGTTGAAGCTCAGCATAAGCACGCTGCTCATCGTGGTGGGCTCTCGCGTCCTGTATTTCTCCGACAACTTGATTGTTGGCATGCTGGTATCGGCGGCCGCTGCGAGCGTCTACTACACGACTCAGCTTCCGGCCACATTTGGCTGGCTCACCATCAATCGGCTGACCGAAAACGCGGCCCCTGCGATTAACGAAATCCACGCCAGGGCGGAGCCGGCCCGGCTTCGATCCGTCTATCTCAAGCTGCACCGCTATGTTTTTCTCGTCTCACTGCCGTTCGCGACCGGGTTGCTGCTCTTCAACGAGGCGGTGGTGTCGCGGTGGGTGGGACCAGGCCAGTTCGGCGGACTGGCGCTGACGGCAGGACTGGCAGTCGTGTCGCTCGGCGTCACGAGCGGGTGCGTCGACTACGCCTTCCTCCTGGCATCGGGCGCCGTGCAACGTTACGCGCTCGTGTTCGCCGCCGCGGCCGTCCTGAAGTGCGCGCTTTCCCTGTGGCTGTGCCAGCGCTTCGGTCCCGTCGGAGTGGTGTTTGCGACCGCGCCGGCGGCACTGATGTATGTAGCATACGGGCAAAGATCAATGCGACGCCGGCTTGCCATCAGCCAACGCGAATTCCTCGCACGTTGCTTGCGCCCGGTACTCCCGGCCGTGGCGCTCGCGGCCGCGCTCGTGGCACCCTGGGTGTGGTATGCGCCGGCGGGCCGCTGGTGGGAACTGGCGGGCCAGGTCACGGTATTTCTCCTCGTGTATGCGGGGATGGCATGGCACGGATTGCTGCCGGAGGA
>Ga0080064_1005339_pt1 | contig 15240 bp, 13 predicted proteins | sample Subgrocontami54m_FD_69260 | JGI IMG/M metagenome (GOLD analysis project Ga0080064, IMG submission 69260) | Subsurface groundwater microbial communities from S. Glens Falls, New York, USA - GMW46 contaminated, 5.4 m (SPADES assembly) (version 2) ...
CCCGAGGGCCGCTGGATGCCCACGCCCTCGAAGTCTGGCGGCGGGCCCGCCGCGGTGGTCGAAAGCCTCAACGGCAAGCGGGTCCACATCGGCGGCTACGTCGTGCCGCTCACCTTCGAGGCGACGCGGGTGAAGGATTTTCTGCTGGTGCCGTTCGTCGGCGCCTGCATCCACGTGCCGCCGCCGCCCGCCAACCAGATCATCTACGTCAAGGTCGAGCAGGGCTTCGACGTGAAGGAGACCTTCGATCCCGTGTGGGTGACGGGCACGCTCAAGGTGACCACGACCTTCACGGGCCTGGCCGAGACCGGCTACAGCCTCGATGCGGAGAAGGTCGAGTTGCGCGCCGGCGGGTGATCGCGTCTCCTAGCGCCCTACCCGCGCGCATCGGCCAAGATCATGGCCGCCGCCTTCTCGGCGATCATCAGGGTCGGCGAGTTGGTGTTGCCCGAGGTGATGGTCGGCATGATCGAGGCGTCGGCAACGCGCAGGCCCTCCAGCCCCCGCACCTTGAGGCGCGAATCGACCACGGCCGCGTCGTCGCTGCCCATCCTGCAGGTGCCCACGGGATGGAAGATGGTGGTGCCGATGTCGCCGGCCGCTTTTGCCAGTTCCGCGTCGTCCTGGAACTCCAATCCCGGGCGGAATTCCTCCGGCCGGTATTTCGCCAGCGCCGGCATCGACACGATGTGGCGCGTGACGCGGATCGCCTCCGCCGCCACATGCCGGTCCTCTGCCGTGGACAGGTAATTGGGCCGGATCTCGGGATGCGCAGCGGGGTCCGGCGCGGTGATGCGCACCCAGCCGCGGCTGGTCGGGCGCACGTTGGCCACGCTCGCCGTGAACGCCGGGAACGGATCGAGCGGCTCGCCGAACTTGGGCAAGGTCAGCGGCTGGATGTGATACTGCAGGTTGGGCGTCTCGCGGCTCGGGTCCGACTTGACGAAGGCGCCGAGCTGGGAGGGCGCCATGGTCATCGGCCCGCGCCGGGTCAGGGCGTACTGCGCGGCAAAGCCGGCCCGCTGGATGAGGCTCTGGAAGCGCTCGTTCATGGTCCTGACGCCGCTGACCTTGTAGGCGCAGCGCAGCTGCAGGTGGTCCTGCAGGTTCTCGCCCACGCCCTTGAGCTCGTGCCGCACCGGAATGCCGAGCGGCCGCAGCACGGCACCCGGGCCGATGCCCGACAGCTGCAGGATCTGCGGGGAGCCGATGGCGCCGGCCGCCAGGACCACCTCTGCCGTGGCGTTGAGGGTGCGCCGCTCCCCGTTCTGGAGCACGACGAGGCCGGTGACGCGCTTGCCGTCGAGCACCAGCCGCTCCACCATCGCGTGCGTCTCCACGTCCAGATTGCGCCGGTGCCGCGCCGGCCGCAGGAACCCCTTGGACGTGTTCCAGCGGATGCCGGTTTTCTGGTTGACGTGGAAATAGCCGCAGCCCTCGTTGTCGCCCCGGTTGAAGTCGTCGACCTTGGGGATGCCGGCTTGCGCCGCGGCGTCGCGGAAGGCGTCGAGGATGTCCCAGCGGATGCGCGCCAGCTCGATGCGCCATTCGCCGCCGCGGGCGTGCAACTCATCGAAAGCGTCGGGTTCGAGCGCCCACTGGTCCTGGTGCTTCTTGAAGTAGGGCAGCACGTCCTCCCAGGCCCAGCCGGGGTTGCCCATCTGCCGCCACAGGTCGTAGTCGCGCGCCTGGCCGCGCATATAGATCATGCCGTTGATGGAGGAGCAGCCGCCGAGCACCCGGCCGCGCGGATAGTTGAGGCTGCGGCCGTTGAGGCCCGGCTCCTCGGCGGTCTTGAAGCCCCAGTCGGTGCGCGGGTTGCCCATCAGGTAGAGGTAGCCGACGGGGATGTGGATCCAGTGGTAGTTGTCCTTGCCGCCGGCCTCCAGCAGCAGCACGCGCCTGTTCGGGTCGGCAGACAACCGGTTGGCCAGCAGGCACCCCGCCGTGCCGGCGCCGACGATGATGGTGTCGTAGGTGTCTGCTGCCATCGAATTCCACCCGCCCGTTCTCGCCCGGCCTCATGTTCATCCTAATCTTGCATGCCGGTCGACGTCTAACGCATCTCAATGACGGCCGATTGCGGTGCGCGGGTCGGTGCGCTGTCGACAAATCACGCAGTTTCGGCCATTCTGCAGCTAACGGAGCGTCGATGCCTCCGTCTCGCCCTCTCGGGAGATCCCATGCCGAAGTGGACCAACCAACGCCTGGAACTCTTCCACGGCACAGATTCGTTGGCTCTGCCGGGCGTCGCGCCCACCAGATACGCTATCCTGCATACGTTTACGGTCCAGCTCCCTATGTTTCGTGCGCGCCACGAGTGACTACTACGCTTTGGTGGAAGACTGCAGGCTGGGTTTTCCTCCGCACCATAGGACAGGTGGAAAACGGGCCTATGACGTGGTTTATGGCCCTGTCAGTTTAGGAGCGCAGCGACTTGTGATTCACGACTGCGATCAAGTGAGCTTCCACACGCAAACGACCGTCTCGGGCCTGCCAGGACCGCAAGTGTACGATCTCGGACAAGCTCCGACCGGCCTCTTTCCATAGAGGACAACGCTGATGGCAACGGACGTTGTAACAGAACGGAACTTTGATCGCGTCTTCCCACCAGAGAAAAGGCGGAAGTTCTGGGAACGCGTCGAGCGCGCACTTGATGAGGTGTTTCAGACGCCGACAGGAGCCGCACAGACCTATCGTAAGGCGGTTGAGAAGGCACCGATTGAGGAGCAGCTGCTCGTCTACCATGACGAGCCGCTCAAGGTTGCTGCAGACTTGATCGGTGAGCACTCAATCAGCGAAGACCAACTCAAGAAATACCGCGAGCTGATCGAATCAAGCGAGCCGATACTCCCAGCGTGGCCTGACAGCCCTTAGCCCAACTGTCTTACCCGCTCAAAGCACATCGACCGTGGGGAAGCGGGGCTCGGCATCGAGGCAATCCTCGAGGTAGCAGGCGAGGCCGACGTCGCCCGTCCACAGCGAGTAGCGTCCGCGTCCCACCGCCTGGCGCTTCTCGCGGCATTGAGCGATGGCGGTCATGGCGAAGGCTCGCGCGCGGTCGAGCCAGAGTGCGTCCTTGGTGCGCCGGTAGAGTTTCAGGAAGGCATAGCCGTTGCCGCCAGTGCCGTGGCACAGGTTGGAGCCTTTCGCCAGCGGGCCCGCGGCCCAAGTGAGATTGCCGCCTTCCAGCAGCAGCGCTTCCAGCTCCGGCGACGTGAAGGGCGCGTCGGCAAAGGTCGTGACCATGCCAGGCGCGCCGTGGCAGTGCTGGACGAGCCTGGGCGGCCCATCTCTGCCGACCACGCCATGCCACGTGGCACCCAGCTCCGAGCACACCGCAGTGCCCGCCAGCGTGCGAGGCACGGCATCGGCGACGCGGGCCCGCTGCGCCTCGGTCAACCAGCTCCAGCCGCGCAGCAGCGGCACCATGTTGCCTGCGTAGCCGTGCACCGGCCCGAGCCATTGCTGATGGCGGCCATAGAGATCCTGGGTCCAGAGCGGACCCTTGGGCGTCTCCTGCAGATCGTCCAGCAGGCGCGCAGCTTGGGTGGCGTAGAGGTCGCGCCAGCGCGCCTCGGCGGTCATCTCGCCCATGAATATGCACGCCAGCATGGAGCCCGGCAGACCCCACATCAGCTCGCGGATCGGCTGCCCGCTGTTGGCCTCGGCGTGCGCATAGACGACGTCCGCGTGAGCCGGCGCAGGGTCGAGCCGCATCGCCACCAGCGCCGCGCCGAGCTCGCCAAAGTGCAGCGATCCGTGCGAACCGTAGCCGATGTTGGGAAACTCTTCGCGCAGCGCCTCCAGCAGGCGGGGGAGCACGGGGCGGAAATCGTAGCGCCGGCTGCTCGCGCCGGTCCTGGCGAGATAGTCGAGCGCCCACACCATGCCCACGGCCCCGCAGTAGAGGCCCGTGTGCCCGTCGCGCACGTTGTCGTCCTGGGGATGCGCGGGCCAAAAGCGCCGGGCATCGAATTGTGCGATGGCATCGGCGGCGATCTCGTCGATGGCCGCGGCGGTCTCGCTTTCATCCCAGGCGATCGACCGCAGGGGTACATGGCGCGCGGCTTCGATCATGGGTCATTCTGTCCCTGCCGGGGCGTTTTGGGCAAGAGCGCCGAGCGATCAACCCAACTCCTGCCCGCCCGATCTGTACGCCGAGCGCGGCCCAAAGCGCCGCTATTGCCAGCCACGTCAAAGCGCTCGCCGCCGATTGATCCGGCTTCGGCCGTGAAGGCGTGGATGGTCCGCTGCCGCAACAACGGCAGCGGATGCCTTTTATTGCAAGGCCGGTTGGGATTCAGGTCTCAAGTATCGGGGTTCGCTGCCTTGCATCTCTTGTATGAGGGATAGCACTTCAGGTAGCACCTATCCCGGCAACACTTGCGCCAGCAGCCGCCCGTGTGCACGCACAGGCAGCACCGCGACGGGCGATGGCGATATGCCACTGGGGCGCAGCAGTCGTGGCAACCCGCTTGCGCCGGGGTGCTCGAGCTGAAGCTTGTAAAACAGGTGAGCGCACCTGCGGCGATGGCAAGAATTGCTAGCTTTCTCATCGGAAGACCTCCAATCAAAGGTCCCCGCACCAATCCATTTCGGTATGCTGCATGCTTGATAATTCGCCCCATGAATAGGAGCGCAAGTACGTTAGCACATCTTCCGCCAACGCGACAAGCGTTTCTCCGTGTTCCAACAAAGTCGTCGCTCGTTCGCGTCCGCGCGAATAAGGCTTCCCAGCGTCAGGTCAAGCCCTGGCACGAGCGCTCGAGCCAAGGTTGAGTTCCCTCCCCAGGAACACGATCTCGCGCCCGTTCCAGGCGGCGCTGCCGCACTCGAGGAACCCGCAGCGCGCATAGAAGCCGACGTTGCGCATGCCCCTCCCCGTGACGACGTGGAGGCCAGGAGCGCCGGCGGCGGCTGCATGCGCGGCGAACGCCTCGATCAGCCGGGCGCCGATGCCCCGACTTCGGAAGGCCGGCGCCAGGTTGATGTGGAGGTGGGCGGGGAATTGCCGGCAGAGATCGGCGAAGTGGTCGCGGAAATAGGAGATGTCGGCAAAGCGGGGGCTTTTCGCTGGATCTTCCAGCGCCCCCACGAGATAGCCGGCCACCCGATCCTCGGCCGCGAGCGCGAGCAGGACCACGTCGCTGCCCCCCTGCAGGTAGCGCCCGAGCCACCGCTCGCGAAACGCATCCCGTTCCGGCCCCGGCTCGAACGTGCGCACGCTGGCTTCGAAGAAGATGGCCTCGACCTGGGCCAGCAGGTCCGGGCGGAGGCGCGCAGGCTTCGCTTGGGCGATGGCGATCGGGTGGTCGGGCATGGCGCTGCTTAGCAGACAAGCCGGCGATTTGCAGGGTCCGCGGCCGTTTTGCCGGGCTATGCAGCAGCCACATATCCGGCATTCGCATGGCTCTATTGCATTGCAATGTGGTATGCCATATACCACATTGCAATGCACAAGCGCGATCCAAACCGCGCAAGGAGATGATCATGAGCACGACTTCCACGACCAGCTTCGACGACACGCTTGGCTTCGTGCCGGCTGGCAAACGCAAGCTCGGGCGGCCGAACTTCCTCACCACGTTGCGCATCATCGCCGAGGGCGTGCGCGAGGGCTTGCAGGCCGAGCGCCGCTATTATGAGCTGACCGCACGCGGGGTGGCCCATGCCGATGCTGCAAGAATGGTGTTCGCCGAGCACTACCAGGCGCGCTGACCGGCACATCAATCGAACCTACGACGCACGCGCCGTCTCGGTCATGCGAGGCGGCGCCTTCGCCTTGCACCGTCAGGCCGGCCCCTTCGCGGCAGCAAAATTGATGCTACGCTCCCGCGAACGCCATTGCGGGAGGGGGAGGATGCCCGAGCAGAAGCGCTGGAAGAAGCGGCCCGACAGGTCGACGTGGGGGGACTACGGGCCCGACGACCAGCTCGGACGCATGAACGAGCTCACCCCCGCCAAGGTCAAGCAGGGCGTTGCCGAGGTCAAGGAAGGCAAGACGTTCTGCCTCTCCATGCCGCTCGACTATCCCGGCGGCAACGCGCTCAATCCGCGCCGGCATCCGCCGCAGATCCGCCCGACGCTCCGAGGCGACAAGCCCAATTGGCTTTACCGCGCCGAGTGGGACAAGCCGGGCCTGACCGACGTCATCAACGACGACCTCGTCATCATGCATCTGCAGTACTCGACGCAGTGGGACACGCTGGCCCACGTCGGCGCGCTGTTCGACGCCAACGGCACCGGCAAGCCGGAGCCCACCTTCTACAACGGCTACCGCGGCGGCATCGACCTGGTTGGGCCGACCGAGGCCAAGGACTCGGGCGCGATGCCGGGCACCTTCGTCGAGGCCAAGGGCACGTCGCAGGCCTTGGCGCTGGGCGTGGAGAACATGGCGGTGAAATGCCTGCAGGGGCGTGGGGTCATGATCGACCTTCACGCGCACTACGGGCGCAAGCGCCACGCCGTCGGCTACGACGACCTGATGCGTATCTGCGCCGCCGATGGCATCAAGGTCGAGGCGGGCGACTTCGTGCTGCTGCGGACCGGCTTCGACGAGCTGATCCTGGAAGGCAACAAGAAGCCCGATGCGCACGCTCTGGAGTCTAGCTGCGCCGGCCTCGACGGCAGCGACGAGCGCCTGCAGCAGTGGGTCACCGAGACCAAGCTGGTGGCGCTGATCTCGGACAACTACGCCGTCGAGCTGTTGCCGAAATCCCTAAAGCCCGGCCAATGCGCGATGCTGCCGCTGCACCAGCACTGCCTGTTCAAGACCGGCGTCAACCTGGGCGAGATCTGGCGGCTCTCGGAGCTTGCCGATTGGCTCAGGGCCAACAACCGCAGCCGCTTCCTGCTCACCGCTCCCCCGCTCAGGTTGCCGGGCGCCGTCGGCTCGCCGGCAACGCCGGTTGCGACGGTGTGAAGGCAGCGTTGCACAGGGCGCAATTGCGCTCCGCGGCACAAAGGCTGTTAAATGCGACAAGACGTGCCAGCAAGAGGGAGCCCTGACGACATGGTGGTGAAGCCGAAGTCCCTGCAGTGTCTGCAGGGCGTGCGCGTGCTCGACTTCTCGCAATTCGAGGCGGGGCCGTCGTGCACCGAGGCCCTGGCTTGGCTCGGCGCCGAGGTCGTCAAGGTCGAGAACCCGAAGCTCGGCGATCCCGGCCGCGGCATCTTCAACGAGGGGCACGACTCGTTTTATTTCCTGACTTTCAATGCGAACAAGAAATCGCTGACCATCGATTTGAAGTCGGCAGCCGGCAAGAAGCTTGTGCTCGACTTGGTGCAAAAGGCGGACGTGTTCGTCGAGAATTTTGCGCCCGGTGCGATCGAGCGGCTCGGGCTCGGCTGGGATGTCATTTCGAAGCTCAACCCCCGCATCATCTACGCCCAGGTCAAAGGCTTCGGCGAAGGCAGTCCGTTCGAGAGCAATCTTGCTTTCGACATGATCGCGCAGGCCACCGGCGGCGTGATGAGCATCAGCGGCTATCCCGACAATCCACCGGTCAAACCGGGGCCAACGATCGGCGATACCGGTACCGGCATGCTGCTCGCCATTTCGGTTCTGGGCGCGCTTTACGAGCAGAAGAACACCGGCAAGGGCTCGCGCCTGCAAGTCGCCATGCAAGACGCAATGCTGCATTACATCCGGTTGGCCTTCGCCACCCAGGCGCGCACCGGCGGCCCGGTGAAGCGTGTGGGGGACCAGAGCGTGTCCGGCGGCAATCCGCCCTGCGGCATCTTTCCTTGCAAAGGCGGTGGTGCGAACGACTACGTCTACGTCTACACCAGCCGCACCAACCCCGAGCACTGGAGACGGCTGCTTGGCGTGCTCGGCCGCGAGGACCTGCTCTCCGATCCTCGTTTCGCGACGCCGCTCACGCGCAGCGAACACGAGGCTGAAATCAATGGGCTCGTGACTGCCTGGTCCAAGAAGTACGACAAGCACACAGCCATGCGCATCCTCGGCAGCGCGGGCATTCCCGCAGGCGCCGTGCTCGATAGCAAGGAGCTCTACGAGGACAAGAATTTCTACGAGCGCGGCATCATGCAGCCTATGGAGCATCCTGCCATCAAGGACTACGCCATTCCGGCCTGGCCGGTGCGCCACGACGGGGCGCCGCCGGCAGTGGAGGCATCGCCGCTCTTGGGCGAGCATTCGAGCGCGGTGCTCGAGAGCTGGCTCGGCCTCGACCAGCGCGCCATCGAGGGCCTGGTGCAGGAGCGGGTGATTTCGAAGCGGTGAGATGGAGATGGGGTCAGACCCCAACGCGATCGGGTTCAACTTGGTAGACGGTGTGTAAGGGGTCTGACCCCACCTGGAGGAAACCATGGCGGAGCTGACAGGCTCGGAAATCCTGGCGAAGGCGCTGAAGAAGGAAGGCACCGACAATCTGCTCTTCATCATGGGCGGACCGATGCTGCTGGCGGAAGCCTCGTGCATTAAGGAGGGCATACGGCCGATCGACGTGCGCCACGAGCAGGCTGCGGCGCTGATGGGACAGGCCTACAGCCGGCTGCTGCAGCGCCCGAGCGTGTGCATGGCGGCAAGCGGCCCCGGCGTGATCAACCTCACGACCGGCCTCGCCAACGCCCTGATCGACTGCTGCCCGGTGGTCGCCATCGGCGGCTCCAGCCCGATCCAACAGTTCGGCCGGCAGGTGTTCCAGGAGATCGACCAAGTCGCGATCGTGCGCGGCTGCGTCAAGTGGGCCGACCGCGTCTATAACCTCAAGCGCATCCCCGAGCAGGTGAACGCCGCCTTCCAGCACGCCATGAGCGGCAAGCCGGGACCCACCTACCTCGATTTCCCCGGCGACATTCTCTACGCCAAGATGCCCGAGGAGGAGGTCGACTGGTCGATGAGCGGCCGGCCCATCCTCAATGCGCGCCCGCTCGGCGATCCTGAGCAGGTCGACGCGCTGATCCTGGCGATGTCCAAGGCCAAGAAGCCGGTGATCATCTCCGGCAGCGGCGTGATCTGGTCGCGGGCGTGGGCGGAGATGCAGCAGTTCGTCGAGAAGACCGGCATTCCCTTCTACACGACGCCGCAAGGGCGCGGCGTCGTGCCCGACGACCACCCGCTGTCGTTCATGTCGATGCGCTCGACGGCGTTCAAGGACGCCGACCTCATCATCGTGCTCGGCACGCGCATGAACTATATCATCAGCCACGCGGCGCCGCCCCGCTTCAATGCGGCCGCCAAGATCGCCCGCATCGACATCGATGCGACCGAGATTGCTACCGCCGCGCGCAAGGTCGACATCGGCATCGTCGGCGACTGCAGAAGCGTGCTCAACCAGCTGCTTGCCGGCCTCAAGGGCAAGGTCAGCCCGGACCGCTACAAGGACTGGAGGAAATCGCTGGCCGACGGCGCGGAAGCCAAGCTCAAGGCGCCGGGCGCCAACAAGTACGTCGAGGACGGCGACATCCATCCGCTGCGGCTGTGCGAGGAGATCAGCAATTTCATGCAGCGCGATGCCATCCTGGTGGTCGATGGCCAGGAGATCCTCAACTACGGCCGGCAATCGATGCCGACCTTCACGCCCGGACACCGCCTCAACTCGGGACCGTTCGGCACCATGGGCGTGGGCCTGCCGTTTGCGGTCGGCGCCAAGCTCGCCAAGCCCGACAAGCAGGTGATTTGCGTGCACGGCGACGGCTCATTCGGCTTGAACGCCATGGAGCTCGACACGGCCGTGCGCCACAAGCTGCCGATCCTGGTGGTCATCAGCCTCAACGGCGGCTGGACCGCCGATCCCAAGCGCGAGAAGCCCGGCCGCAACCTCGGCTACACGCGCTACGACAAGATGGCCGAGGCGCTCGGCTGCTACGGCGAGTACGTCGAGAAGGCCGAGGACATCCGACCGGCGCTCGAGCGGGCGCAGAAGCAGGTCGACAAGGGCAAGGTCGCGGTCGTCAACGTGCGTACCGACTATCGCGCCCGCGCCGGCACGCTGCAGTTCGCCCAGTACTCGACCTGAGGCAGCCGTCGGCCTGGGCATTGGTGGGTCGTGGTGTCGGTACGGCCACTCTCGTCGGAGGACGATCCGCGCCGGTGCACCAGCGCGCTCGCGGCATCGCCGATCTGCGGGGGCGCTCGGGGCGCGCGCTGCGGCGAACGACGAGACATGATCTGCGGTTTTGTGGTAGCGTACGCCCCTTCGCCTATCGTGCCGAGGAGACCGCCATGCACAGCCCCGTGTCGCGGCAAGCCGCCCACCGCATGATGTCGATCGAGAGCCCCAGCGAGGCGCGCCGCATCATTCGCGCCGGCGAGCATACCGGCCACACCGCCGGCATCGCGCCCGAGTTCGTGCAGGGCAACCTGTGCATCCTGCCCAAGGAGCTGGCGCTGGAGTTCGCCGCCTTCTGTCAGCGCAATCCCAAGCCCTGCCCGCTGATCGGCATGGGCGCGCCGGGCGATCCCTCCCTGCCCGACCTCGGCGACATCGACATCCGCACCGATCTGCCGCGCTATCGCGTGTTCAAGGCCGGCAAGCTCATCGACGAGCCGACCGACATCCGCAAATACTGGTCGGACGATTTGGTCACGTTCGTGCTCGGCTGCTCGTTCTCCTTCGAGTGGCCGCTGCTGCAGGCGGGCCTGCGCCTCAAGCACATCGAGCGCGACACCACCGTGCCGATGTACCGCACCAGCATCGCCTGCGTGCCGGCCGGCCGCTTCAAGGGCCCGATGGTGGTGTCGATGCGGCCCTTCGCGCCTGCCGACGCCATCCGCGCCGTGCAGGTCACCTCGCGCTTCCCGGCCGTGCACGGCGCGCCCGTGCACCTGGGCTTCCCCGAGGCGATCGGCATCGCCGACCTCATGCGCCCCGATTGGGGCGATCCGCCGGATATGGAGCCGGGCCAGCTCCCCGTGTTCTGGGCCTGCGGAGTGACGCCGCAGGCGGCAATCGAGGCGGCGCGTCCCTCGATCTGCATCACCCACAAGCCCGGCGCAATGCTGATCACGGACAAACGCAACAGCGCGCTGGCGGCGCTCTGAAGGGGGATGAGCCCATGCCGATCATCAACAGCGTTGCCGCCATGCAGGACGAGGTTGCCGCGTGGCGCCGCGACATGCACGAGAACCCCGAGATCCTCTACGAGGTGCATCGCACCGCGGGGCTGGTGGCCGACAAGCTGAAGGCCTTCGGCTGCGACGAGGTGGTGCCGGGCATCGGCAAGACCGGCGTGGTCGGCGTGATCAAGGGTCGCAAGGCGCAATCGGGCAAGGTGATCGGCCTGCGCGCCGACATGGACGCCCTGCCGATGACGGAGATGACGGGGCTGCCGTACGCCTCCAAGACGCCGGGCAAGATGCACGCCTGCGGCCACGACGGGCACACCGCGATGCTGCTCGGCGCCGCCAAGTATCTGTGCGACACGCGCAACTTCGACGGCACCGCCATCGTCATCTTCCAGCCGGCGGAGGAAGGCGGCGCCGGCGGCAAGGCGATGGTGGACGATGGGCTGATGGACCGCTGGAACGTCCAGGAGGTCTACGGCATGCACAACATGCCCGGCATTCCGGCCGGCCAGTTCGCCATCCGCCCCGGCCCGCTGCTGGCGGCGAGCGACGCCATCTACATCGACGTCACCGGCAAGGGCGGCCATGCGGCCCGGCCGCACGAGTGCGTCGATCCGGTGATGGTCGGCTCCCACATCGTCACCGCACTCCACTCCATCGTCTCGCGCAACGTCGACCCGCTCAAGTCGGCGGTGATATCGATCTGCATGTTCCACTCGGGCGAGGCGCTGAACGTGATCCCCGAGACGGCGCGACTGCAGGGCACCGCCCGCACGCTGACCCCCGGCGTGCGCGACCTCGTCGAGCGGCGCGTGGTCGAGGTTGCCGAGGCGACCGCGCGCGTGCACGGTGCCACGGCCAAGGCGGTGTACGAGCGCCGCTATCCCGTCACCAGCAACCACGCGCGCCAGACCGAGTTCGCCGCGTCGGTGGCGGCGCAGGTGGCGGGCGCCGACAAGGTCGACACGAACACCCCGCCGCTGATGGGAGGGGAGGACTTCTCGTTCATGCTGGAGGCGCGGCCCGGCGCCTTCATCTTCCTCGGCAACGGCAAGACGGCCGGCGTGCACCACCCCAAGTACGACTTCAATGATGCGGCGATCCCGGCCGGCATCTCCTACTGGGCGCGCCTGGTCGAGACGGCGATGCCGGGGTGAGTGGCGGGGCCACGCGCCCGCAGCGATTCACCTTACGCGCAGATTGAGGCCTCGCACTTATCCCCGGCCATGTCGCGTCCGGCACAATGCGCTCGCCTCGGCTCATGAGGGGGCGCTCGCGCGGGCGTCCTGCTCAGCCTGCGAGCAGGGGGTCGCAGTCCGATCACCTCGCTCGGCTGGGCGCCAGACCAGCGCAGCGCATGAGTGGGGTCCGGATGCGGCGAGCATGGGCGTTTGTAGGCCCATAAACGTATCCAGGTCAGCGGGCTACGAACGCCCGGCTCCGTTTCTCTCGCAAACCCTCGGGCGGAAGTGCCGCTGCGGGGATTTCGGTGTTGGCCTAAATCGACATCGACCAGCTCAGCTCCTCGTGGCCGGGCGCAAACAGCCGGTTGGTCTGCTCGGGGTTGCGGTTGACGAGCGGGCGGGCGTAGAGCGGGTGGCGCATGCTGCGCACCTCGTGCTCGATCGAGAACAGCACCTTGCCGCTCTCCAGATCGACGATGTCCTCGAACCGGTATTGGTGCTGGTCGCTCTCCTCGGTGATGAGCCCCTTGGCCAGCAGCCGGCGATAGGGGCCGGAGAAATCGGCGAGATAGATGGCGACGTGGTGTCCGTCGAAGTCCGGCCGGGCGCCATCCGTCTCGCGGAAGACGAGATGCTGGCCGGCGCCGACGGAAGCCCGCGCATGCCGGCCCCGCGCGTCCTCGGCAACATCGGCCTTGGTGCCCACCATCTCGCGATAGAAGCGGGCGATGCCCTCGAGCGTGCCGCGCGGCACCTCCAGCTCCACATAGGGCATGCCCAGCATCATGGCGCCGAAGCGCTCGCCCGGCTCGTAGCAGTGGATGCGGTTGCCCCAGGGGCAGGTCGCCTCGACGTAGTCGTTGTGCTCGGCGAAGGCGAAGCGGGTGCCTTCCAGCGGCTTCTGGACGGCGCCGAGCCGGCGCAGCAGCGCCTCGCGCTTGGGGATCACGAGCCCCGTGTGGCCGCGCACGACCTGCGCCTGACCCGTCGGCAGATGGAACTGGCTGCGGCCGACGTTGACCCACATATTGCCGACGCTGGTCATCAGGTAGGGATCGCGCGTCAGGCCGAGGCCCGCGACGTAGAACAGCGTGGCCAGCTGCTGGTCGGGGATGCGCGTGTTGACATGCTCGAGGGTGACGATATTGCCGAGGTCCTCGACGGTGCGGTCGTAGCTGGTCACAGGCTCGTTCTCCCTGGGTTCTTGTCACGGGCGGCAGCAGCTGCCGTGCCGAGTTCGATCCTGGTCGGTCCCCTGCGATGCTAGCGCAACTCCTGTGGGACAGCCATCCCGCCGTCATTCCCGCGAGCGAAGCGTCAGCGGGAATCCAGCCCGGAAGCCGACGGGCGGATATGCGGCTGGATTCCCGCTCTGCGCTTCGCTTGGCGGGAATGACGGCGCACGACGGACGCGGCTTGACAGCACTTGCGAGGGCCTGGGCCTTGGGCTCTGATGGCCGCCGAACAAGAGGCGGACTAGATCATGAGCGAGAGGCGCGCGGCGGCCCGGCTGGCCGTCGACATCGGGGGCACGTTCACCGACATTGTTCTCATGGCGGCCGGCCGCCGCTTCGTCGGCAAGGTGCTGACGACGCCGCGGGCGCCGGAGCTGGCGGTGATCGAGGGCACGCGCACGGCGCTGGCGGCGGCGGGCCTGGCGTTCGGCGGCATCGGCGTGTTCGTGCACGGCACCACGCTCGCCACCAACGCCGTCATCGAGCGCAAGGGCGCCCGCACCGCGCTCATCGCCACCGATGGCTTCCGCGACGTGATCGAGATCGCCGACGAGAGCCGCTTCGACCAGTACGACATCAACATCGTCAAGCCGGCGCCGCTGGTGCCGCGCGAGCTGCGCTTCACCGTGCCGGAGCGCATGGACGTGCACGGGGCGGTGCGGCTGGCGCTGGACGAGGGCGCGGTGCGCCGGGTCGGCGAGCGCCTGGCGGTGCTCGGCATCGAGGCGGTGGCCGTGGCCCTGATCCATTCGTATGCCAATCCGGCGCACGAGGCACGCATCGGCGAGATCCTGGCCGAGGTGTGCCCCAGGATCAGCGTGACGCTGTCGAGCGAAGCCTGCCCCGAGGCGCGCGAATACGAGCGCACCTCCACGGCGATCGCCAACGCCTACCTGCAGCCGCTGATGTCGGGCTATCTCGTGCGGCTCGAGCGCGTGATGGCCGAGCTCGGCTATCGCCAGCCGATCCACCTGATGACATCGGGGGGCAGCCTGGCGAGCCTCGACACCGCGGCGCGCTTCCCCGTGCGCCTGGTCGAGTCGGGGCCGGCCGGCGGCGCCATTCTCGCCGGCCGCATCGCGCTCGAACGCGGGGAAAAGCGCATCCTCTCCTTCGACATGGGCGGCACCACCGCCAAGATCTGCCTGATCGAGGACGGCCAGCCCCTCAAGGCGCGCGCGTTCGAGGTCGACCGGCAGTCGCGCTTCAAGAAGGGCAGCGGCACGCCGGTGCGCGTGCCCGTGATCGAGATGGTGGAGATCGGCGCCGGCGGCGGCTCGATTGCGCGCATCGACGCCCTGCAGCGCATCCAGGTCGGGCCGGACAGCGCCGGCGCCGAGCCCGGTCCCGCCTGCTACGGCCGCGGCGGCACCGAGCCGACGGTGACGGACGCCGACCTCGCCATCGGCAAGATCGACCCGGCGCGCTTTGCCGGCGGCAAGATCGCCATCGACGCGGGCAAGGCGGAAGCGGCGCTCGCGGCCGGATTTGCGGGCATGACCCCCGAGCAGGCCGCCGTCGGCATCACCGAGATCGTCGACGAGAACATGGCGAACGCGGCGCGCGTGCACGCGGTGGAGCGCGGCGTCGCCATTGCCGAGCGCACGCTGGTGGCGTTCGGCGGCGCCGCGCCGCTGCACGCGAGCCGGCTGGCCGAGAAGCTCGGGATTACCCGCATCGTCGTGCCGCCCGACGCGGGCGTCGGCTCGGCGGTCGGGTTCCTGGCGGCGCCGGCGGCCTACGAGATCGTGCGCTCGCGCTACATGCTGCTCTCCAGGTTCGACGCGGA
>Ga0080064_1005345_pt1 | contig 15233 bp, 13 predicted proteins | sample Subgrocontami54m_FD_69260 | JGI IMG/M metagenome (GOLD analysis project Ga0080064, IMG submission 69260) | Subsurface groundwater microbial communities from S. Glens Falls, New York, USA - GMW46 contaminated, 5.4 m (SPADES assembly) (version 2) ...
ATGGCATGCCAGGATGGATAACCATCTGGCGAGGATGGACGCGCATGGAAGCCATGGTAGAGGGCGCCAACCTCGTCCGTCGCAACCGTCGTCATGTGAAAAGATCCGGGTAAAGATAAGGCCTTCGGCCTGGGCTACAATCTGTCGGCCCCTTCGGGGCCTTCCCGACCTTCTCGCTACAGTCTCGAATTGGATAGGTCCAAGACCCCGCCCCGAACCGGGACCTCCGATGCGCATCTGGATCCTCGCGGTCCTCCTCGCTGCCGGCGCCGGGTTCGCCGCTTGGTGCTTCCGGGCCCCCTCCCCTCCGCCGACGCCGCCGCTCGTGAACGGACCGACGGCCCCTCCCACCGGGGGACCGACGGTCGAGGAGCGCGAGGCGATCGATCGCGGCCTGGAGTGGCTCGCCTCCGCCCAGGAGCCCGACGGGCACTGGTGGTGCGCGCGCTGGAGTACCTACAAGACGAGCCCGGGCATCCCCGGCGTGGGCGAGGCGACCGTCGACTACCTCGACCCCGCGCTCACCGGCCTCGCCCTGCTCCCGTTCCTCTACGACGGCAACACGGCCACGAAGGGGAGGCACGCCGCCGTCGTCGCGCGGGCGATCGCCTACCTGAAGATGATCGCGGAGGCGTACGTGAAGGATGGGCCGCCGCGCTACTCGAACCAACAGCCGGGCATGTGGCACTGGGGGATGATCGTGGGGGACTACAATCCGGCCGTCGTGTACACGGCCCTCGCCGAGACCCTCCTCAGGACGGGGCAGGAGGACCTCCGGCCGGTGGTCGAGGCGGCCGTCCACCAGATGGTCACCGAGCGGAGGGAGGACCGCCCGTGGGCCTCGACGTTGAATCCCTACGACATCGGCGCCGCCGTGTTCTGGGTCCAACTGCTCGAGACGGCGGAGGCCTGCGGCGTCAAGATCCCCACCCGCGCACGCGCGGAGGCGAAGGCCTATCTGCACGAGATGACCGAGGCGTCGACGGGGCGGATCGTGACCAAGGACGTCTGCACGGAGTGCCTGGGCGGATGGGACGCGCAGTGCGTCGCCATTCTCATGCGGGCGTGGATCGACCCCGCACCGGACCCGCTCAGTGAGAAGGAGATGGACACGATCGCGGCGCACGCGCCGGTCTGGGAGACTCGCTGGAGGCTCCCCGAGGACCCCGCGAAGGGGCTCACGGAGACCTATCGGATCTCGCGCGACATCGTGAACTACTATTTCTGGTACTACGGGACGGTCGCGCTCGAAAGGCACGGAGGCGAACGCAGGGGCCCGTGGCGCAAGGCCCTGCTGGCCGCCCTGCTCCCCAACCAGGTGAAGGAAGGGGAGCTGGCGGGGTCCTGGGAGCCCGTCGATCCGTGGGGGATGCTCTCCGGTCGGGTCTACTCGACTGCCTACTCGGTCATGTCGCTGCAGGCGCCCTACGTGAAGCCTCGCTGAGAGGGCCGCCTACTCGATCTTCCAGGTCTTCTTGTTCTCGCTCCACCACTTCTTCCACTCTTCGTACTTGGTCAACTCCTGGAGCGTGAGCCCCTTCAGCGCGTCCATGAGGGCAATCTCCATCTGTTCCCGCTGGGACTCGAGCGCCCCCTCATCGGACTGCAGTTGCACCTCGTGCTTGGGCTTGCCCTTCTCCAGTGGATCGAAGAGGATCATCAGCGACTCCACCGACTCGTAGTAGCGCAGGCGTCCCAGCGCGAACAGCCCGGCGCACGCGATGCCGGTCACCGCCGAGTCATCGAGACTGTTCAACCTCGTGGAGACGATCTTCTCGATTTCCTTGATGGCCGATTTGTCGCCGATGGCCCCGAGCTGGCTGACGATCCTGGACGCGAGCATCGAGTTCTTCTTGTTCGCGTCAAACGCCTTGACGAGGATCGGGATCGCCTTCGGATTGTGGCCCTCCCCGAGCACCTGAGCGGCGCGGTCCCTCACCCCGTCGGTCTCGTTGCGCAGTCCCAGGATCTTCGCGACCATGTCGAGGGCGCGCTGATCGGAGAGCAGCCCGTTCAGGTGGTCGAATGCGCCGATGCGCATGAACTCGTCCTTCTTCTTCTCCCCCTCGGAGTACTGCTTCACGAACGCCGCCAGGCCCTCCTTCACCTTCTTCTCGTCCAGCTCTGCCGGCTCGCCAGGTCCCACGCCCTGCGCCGACCCGGTCCCCGCGAAGGCGCCGAGCAGCAATAATCCCGCGATCCAACTCCTACCCTGCCCCATGGCAAACCTCCATGCTGAATCCCCGAACCGTCAAGCGATGCCGGACAGGAGGACATTCTACGCTGCATGCCTGCCGCAGGCCAAGAGGCTACTCGGTCCGACGGATCAGGTGGAATCCGGCGGGCGTCTCGACCACACCGGACAGGCCCCTCACCTCAAGCGCTCTTACGGCCGCCTCGAACGCAGGGTCCCTCTGGCCGCGAACGAATCCCCCGAGGTCGCCTCCCTTCGACTTCGACGGGCAGTCGCTGAACTCCGCCGCCAGCTCCGCAAACTCCTCTCCGGCACGGAGGCGATCGAGGAGGCCCTCCGCCTGGGCCTTCGCCTCCTCCTTGGTGCGAGCGAGCGTCGCGGGCGCGCCTTCCGAGCCCGCGTACATGATCAGGATGTGGCGCGCGTGCCAGTGGAATACGGCGCAGATAATCACGTGGAAGCCGGACTCCGTCTCGACAACACCCGAGATCTCGCCCGGACGGAGGGAAAAGGCGACGTCCTCGAAGGCGGGCGGCCTCTGCCCCCGCCCGATGTCGCCGAGAGTCCCTCCCTCCTGACGCGAGGGACAGTCGCTCGCCTGGGCGGCGACGACGGCGAACTCCTCTTTTCCCTCGGTCACGCGACGGTGGGCCTCCTCGGCGAGGACCCTGGCCTCCTCCCGGCTGCGCGTGACGGCCATGGTGGCATCTTTGGAACCCGCGTACATGACGAGGATGTGCGACGCGGGGGTCCTCGCGGTCATGCGGGTGGCGATTACGAATCCGAAGTCGAACTCGAGGATGTCGGAGACCTGGCCGACCTCCATGCCGAAGAGGGCCTCCTCGAGGGCGGGGAAGGGGCACTGCCCGCGGGTCATGGTGCCCATGCGTCCGCGGTTGCCGGGGTCGTCCGAGTACTTCGCGACGATGTCGTCGAACGAGACGCCCTTCGCGCGGGCGGCCTCGAGGGCCTCCTGTGCGCGCGCCTTTGCCTCTTCGCGGGACCGCACGACGTTCGGAAGCGCCTCGGGCGCGCCCTTGTAGCTGATGATCGCGACGGCGCCTGCGATCTCCTCGGGGGCGTCGCCCGGGCGCGTGGGGACCCTGGTCGGATCTTGATCCTCGTCATGTGCGACGAGAGGCAGGGCGAGCAGGACCAGGGCGAAGACGAGCGACCGCATGGGGCCTCCGCAAACGGGACACGACGCACCGGGCGATGTCCGATCCTAGCCCCCGCCGCGAGCGACCGCAAGGGGCGGGACGCCATTTCTGCGCCGCGGCCGGGCGACTTGACCAGAAGTCGATGCGGGCATATCATCGCGTGCGGAGAGGCCGGTCCCGTGCAGTCTCGGCCCCGTGCGGGCCAGGCCCGACCCCAGAGGGAGTCCGCCGCCACATGATGTACAAGCGGGTCGAAGAACTCGAATCCGGCGATCGACTCGCGCAGACGCTCCGCCACCCGAAGAGCGGCACGACCCTCATCACCCCGCACTTCGTCCTGGATGAGCGGACGATGCCCAGGATCCGGGAGCTCCTCAAGGGCGCCGGGTACCTCTCCGTCCTCGTGTACAACCCCGCGCTGGCCATCCTCCAGAACTACTACGAGGAGGAACGGGTCGAGGCGCAGGCCCAGATCTACAAGACGCTCGCCCAGCAGGCCGAGGCCGCGGACCGGCTCGTGCTCTCCTCCCGGTCGATCGCGCAGAGCTCCAGGGCGATCTCCGCGCTGTGCCAGGCCCTCAAGAACTCGAAGTTCGCGACCGCGTTCGCCGACCCCTGGATCGGCGGCAAGGACCGGATGTCCCTGTGGAGGGCGATGTCGGGCGAGCGGTGCTACCTCGCATTGATGCTCGCGCTGGAGGTGAAGCAGCTTGCGCTGGAGGACATCAACGCCTCCGTGCGTGACGTGGCGACCGCGCCGGCAATCGATCTCGGGTACGAGGACCTGGGCCTCGGGGCGATGTACATCGACGTGCAGGACCAGTTCGGGGACGAGAAGACCGCCGAGCTGCTGAACGAGCTCGAGAGGCGTCCGATCGCCCGGGCCGTCATCCGGCAGCGCTCCCAGAGGTTCGACGGGAGGGGATCGACCGGCCATCTGCCTGGCCGCGTGACCGAGGTCACGCTGCGGGGTCGCAGCATCCATCCCTACACCCGGATCGTCCAGATCGCGACCGAGTACGCCAGGCTGCACGTCTCCGGGACCGGGGAGCCAGGGAAGGACCCCCCCGGGATGATCCCCGCCCGGTGCCTGTGGCAGCTCTCCAACGACCCGGAGCTGCGGGGCATCTTCGACCCCGACTACCTGCAGACCTTCCTCTGCCTGATGCAGCCCTTCCCCATGGGCCATCGCGTGACGCTGAACACCGGCGACGTCGGAGTGGTCGTCGGCGTCCGCGGGGAGGCCCCCTGGCATCCGACCGTGCGCGTGCTCGAACGCGACGGGCAGCGCATCGCGGAGCCCTACGACGTCGACCTCGCCGAGTCGCCCCAGGTCGGGATCACCCGCTACGAGAACGCCCCGGACGACTGCCTCCAGTACGTCCCCTGACACTTGCGCGCGAGCGTCACTACCATCCCGCGAGCGTCCCCACGTCGAGGTCGTCCATGGCCACGGCGCGGACGACGCCGAGCTCGGGGCGGACGGAGAGGTCGATCCGCTCCGGCTCCACCGCGCGCCAGTCCTCGGCGTACATCGCCGTCACGACGGGCCGCGTGTGCTGCCCCCGGTTCGCCGCCACCACCCGGGCGACGCGGCGATCGGAGAGGTCGACCCAGCTCCCCAGCGGAAAGAGGGACACGGTGTCGAGCATCGCTCGAACGGCCGGTCCGTCGAGCGTCCCCTCCCGGACCAGGCGGAGCAGCGTCTCCATGGCGCGGTACGGAAGGATCGACGCACGGAAGGGTCGGGTCGCGAGGAGCGCGTCGTAGACGTCGGCCACGGAGACCAGGCGCGCGTGCCGGTGGATGCGCTCCTTCGCCAGGCCCTGGGGATACCCCGACCCGTCCGCGCGCTCCATGCACTGGTAGGCCGCAATCACGACCCGGATCGGGAGCCAGTCGATCTTGCGGAGGAGGACGAGTCCCAAGACGGGGGCGCGCCTCACCTCCGCGGTCTCGGGGTGCGTGAGCGGGCCGGGCTTGTCGAGGATGGTCTCCGCCACGCGCAGCATCCCCACGCGCGCCAGGAGCCCCCCGAGGGCGAGCTCGAAAACCTCCTCGTGGGATCGCTGTAGGGTGATCCCCATCGAGGCGGAGAGGATCGACACGTGGAGCGCGTGCGACGGCAGGTAGGCCCCTCGGGCCTTCCAGTTGATCATGTTGAGGAGGAGCTCGCGGTCCTCCGAGAGCGCACCGAGGACCCGACGGACGATTCCCTCCGCGTGGGAGCCCGGCTCCGAGGGCTGGGCCTTCAACCTGACGAAGAGGCGTTCCACGTCGCGGAGCAGCGATTCGTAGAGGTGGAGATAGCGGAGGCGCTGCTCCGGGTTGCGCATGGTCAGGCGGAACGAGGAGGAGACGCTCTCCGCGAACGGCGCCGCGCGCGGGACGGGGGGCTCGATCCAGGACCGCATCATGGCCTCGGTCCACTCCTTCCCCAGCTTGCGGTCCCCTGGATCGAGGGGGGTGCCGTCGACCGGCACGGGGCTGGCGGAGGACCCGCCCGCGAGGGCGCGGTACATCTCGAGCTCGTCCAGCCCCATCTCGGCCGCGCTGCGGCGGACGTAGAAGCCCTGGATCCCGTGCTGCTGGAGGATCTGCCTCGCGTCGGCGTCGAGAATCGTGCCCGGGCGGATCAACAGGCCGCCGGAGGCGTCCCGCAGCTCGACGCGGAGGCGCGTCCCGTCCGCCAGGTCCGAGAGCAGGACCTTCCTGGCCTGGATCCGGAAGCGGAACTGCCTTTCGTCCTCTCCGGGGTCGAGCACACAGAGCCCGGTGATCCCGGCTCGGACCATCCTGTCGCGCACCTCCCCGCCGAGGGCCTCCCCGTTCGGGACCAGGAGGGCCCCGCTGCGATGGTAGAAGGGACCCGCCGGCGGGGGGTCGCAGGGGAGCTCGGAAAGGGGGAGCGTGCGCACGACCTCGGTCACCGGGGAATCGAGAGGCGGCCGCGGAGGGTCTCGCCCAGCGTGGCGTTCGTCGAGGCGATCTCGAGCACGAACGCCTCCTGCTCGGGCTTCGGCATCTGGCGGAGGAGCGCGACGAGGTCCTCCTCGTCCCAGTCGGAGAGCCTCGCGACGACGCGTTTCAGCTCCGAGGGGGAGAGACTTGGCGCCTCGGTCAGGTTCTGCTGGATCGTCAGGGCGATCACCTTGTCGAGCTTCAGCAGCTCGGCGTAGATCTCCCCGGAGACGCGCGAGCGCAGGGAGCGGATCAGGAGGAGCACGCGGTCGGGATTCGTCAGCCACATCTCCTTCAGCATCCCCGCCGCCTCCTTCGGGTCGAGGCGGGAGAGGAGGTCGAGGTCGAGCTTGAAGTTCTTGCTCGTCCGCGCGAGCTCGTCCGCGCGGAGGGCCGCCTCGCGGTCGGCGATCTGCGCCTCCGAGGACTTCTCGCGCGCGTCGGCGAGCGCCTCACGCGTCTTGAGCTCCGCGGCGCGCCCTTCGAGGACCGTCTCGTGGACCAGCTTGAACTCGGCCTCCTGCTTCTCCAGATCACGGCGGCGGCGGGCCAGCTCCTCCTCCGCCACGCGCCTCATCCGCTCGATGTCGCGCGCGAACTCCTCCGGCGGGACCTCCACCTTCACCTCGTCGCCGACCGGCTGGCGGCGAAGGACCTTCCCGATCTTCCGCATGGTCTCGAGGTCCAGGATGCCCTGGCGCCAGAGGAGGAGGGCCGTGCCGCCGAGGGCGGCGACGAGCAGCGCCGCGACGATGAGGTACGCGGAAAGCAGGCTCCGGGCCAGCGCACGCAGCTTCATGCCGTGTCGTGACACCCTGACGGGTGTCACTCCCCCGCGCCCTTACGGGCGCGACTCCAACGCGCCCTTACGGGCGCGACTCCAACGCGCCCTTACGGGCGCGACTCCATTAGTAAATGGCCCAGGAGGCGACCTCGCGGAACCCCATCCGGGCGTACATCTCGGGGGCACCCTTGGACAGCTCGGGCACCGTCAGGACCTCCGCCTGGCGCACCCCCTTCGCCGCGGCGTTCCTTAGCAGCGCCGCGAGCGCGGCCGTGCCGAGGCCGTGTCCGCGAAGGCCCTCGGCGACCGCGACCTCATAGACCGCGTAGCGCGCCGGGTGCACCTGCGTCATCCGGTAGCCGACCGCAATCGCGCAGATGATCCCCTCTCGGTGGAGGGCCGCCGCGTCGTATGGCGTATCGCACGGGGCCCGCCGCGCGTGCACGAGCGCGCTCCCCAGCTCGGGGAGGCGGCTCGCCAGGACCTCGATCGTGAACCCGCCCTTCACCGCCTCCTCGGTCCACGCAAGGTCCGCGCCGCCTTCGGGGAGGTCCGCCTCCAGCGACAGGGCCCGAAAGCGCGGCGTGTGCCCCCGCTTCGTGAAAAACCCGCGCGTCGCCGAGTCGTCCCACGGGATCGAGATCCCCTCCGTCGTCCCGAAGAACGGCGTGAACGGCGCCTCGCTGTTCCCGTAGAACGGGTTCACGCACTGCCCGTCGATCGACAGCGTCCCGCTCCCGGCGACGGCGGCAACCGCGGCCGCGTAGAGCCGCCCGCCAATCCCCTGCCGCCTCATCGACGGCTCGACGCCGATCATCGCAAGGTACGCCTGCGATCCGCCCGGCCAATTCCGGAACACCGCTGTGCAGTACTCCTCGGACCGCACGCCGACGTGCGCGGCGCCGACGACCCGCTCCCCGTCCCGCCCCACAAGGAAGCGCGCGGGTTCGAACTCCTCCACCGCATTCCGCTTCCCGACCACCCGGGCCTGGAAGAGTTCCTCCGTGACGGGGAAGAAGCCCCGCCGGTCCGCGAACGCGCGGTTCCACCACGCGACGACTTCGGGCAGGAGCCCCGGCTCGAACGGATGGATCGCGACGGTCATTCCTGCTCCCCCGCGGCGAGGAAGTACTCGGTGTCCAGGCGGACGCGCCGCGCCGCCTCCGCGACCTGCTCGGCCGTCACCCGCTCGATGCTCTCCTCCCGCTCCTCGGGCGGCACGGGGCGGCCGTTCAGGATCCCCTCGAGGTGCGCCGTGATCATCCTGGCCGGATTGTCGGACATCGCGCGGATGCGCGCCTTGAGCGACTGCCGCGTCATCTCGAGCTCCTCGGCCCCGATCTCCCCCTTCGCGATCGACGCCAGCTCCTGCTCGATCACCGTGCGGGCCTTGTCGAGCGCGTCGAGCGGGATCCCCGCCCTCAGGAAGAGAAGCCCCTTGCTCTTGTCGATCGCGGTCTCGACGTAATACGCCAGCCCGTCCCGCTCGCGGAGCCGGCGGAAGAGACGCGAGTGCGAGAACGCGCCGAAGAGGCCGTTGAACATCGCGAGCCCCGACATCCCCGCGTCGATCAGCGTGAGCCCCGTGCGCCAGCCGATCACGAGCTTCCCCTGCTCGAGGTCGGGGAGGTGCTCCACGACGCGGCGCGGCTCGCGCGGCGGCACGTGCACGACCGTCGCCGGCAGCTCCGCCTTTCCGCGCCGCCTCGCGCGAAAGGCCCGCGCGGCCATCCGCTCCATCGCGTCCGCGTCGAAGTCGCCCACGGCGAAGACGTGGATCGGGTTCCCCTCCATGAGTCGGCGGTGGCGGGCGAGAAGCCTCTTCGGGTCGACCGCCGCGATCTCGTCCAGCCGCCCGTACTCGTAGCGCGCGAAGGCCTCCCCCTCGCACATCGCCTCGTTCATCCGCTCGCTCGCGTACTCCATCGGGTCGTTCACGAGCCCCTCGATGAAGTGGCGGAGGTTCTCCCCCTCCGAGGCCACGACCGGGGCGCGGAATCCGCCCTGCTCGACGACGGGGTGGTAGAGGAGCCGCCCCAGGAACTCCACGGCCTGCCGCAGCGGGGCCTGCCGACCGCGCGCGTAGGCGTCGGCAATCACGTCCAGGCGGAACTGCGGGAGCTGCCGCTCGCCGAGCTTGAGGACGTCGACCGAGAGGCTCGCGCCGTAGAGCGACTCCAGGAAGAGGACGATTCGCCGCTGGGTCGGCGCGCGGCGGCACCCGCGGCGCAGGACGTACGGAAGGAGCGCGGTCAGCGTCGTGTCGGCGTCGAGGTGCGCCTCGACGTACGCCTTCAACGTGATCGTCTTGAACCGCCTCGTCGGGCAGAGGTGGAGCGCAACCCCGTCGGCCAGGGGCCGCGTCTCGAAGGCCAGCCGTTGGCGGGCGGGGGCGAGCATCGTTACCGGCGGTGGAAGTGCCTCTCGAGGTCCTCGATCCGGATCCGGAGCGTGGTCGGCCTGCCGTGGGGGCAGGTCCATGCCTGCTCGACGGTCTCGCGGAGGTCGAGCAGGTGGGCAATCTCGTCCTGGCCGAGGCGGTCCCCCGCGCGAACGGCCGCGTGGCACGCCATGCGGAAGAGGAGGCGATCGATGAACTCGGGCGACATCTTCTCCTTCGCCTCCCAGGAGTCGACCAGGTCGCGCACGAGCGCCGCGGGGTCGAGGTGGCCGACGGGCTCGGGCACGGCGCGGACGATGACCGTCGCGCCTCCGAACGGCTCCGCCTCGATGCCGAGGCCGCCGAGGGCCTGGACGATCTCGTCGAGCCTCGGGGCGCGGTCCGCGCCCAGCTCGACGACGGCGGGGAGGAGGAGGCGCTGCCGCGGCATGCCGTTCGCCTCGAACCGCCGCTTCATCTCGTAGTACATCACGCGCTCGTGGAGGGCGTGCTGGTCGATGATGCGAAGCTCGCCGGCGGCCTCCTCGACGATGAACATCCCGAGGACCTGGAAGAAGCGCCCCGGTCCGGGGGGCAGGAGCGACGACTGGACGGGGTCCGGCGTGGAGGCCTCGTCGCGGTCCCACGGGGCGGGCGGGAGGGGGCCCCCGAGGAGCGGCGAGGCGGGCCTCTCCCACGGGACTGGGGGCGGCAGCGGGATCGCGGGGGAGAGGTCGCGCGAGAGCATCCGTTCTCGGATGGTGGCCTGGACGAGGTCGTGGACCTGCCAGCCGTTCCGGAAGCGGATCTCCGTTTTCGACGGGTGGACGTTGACGTCGACGTCCATCGGCGGGAGGTCGATGAAGAGGAAGACGACGGGGAAGCGGTCGTGCGGGATGAGCTCGCGGGCGGAGTCCATCACGGCGCGGGTGATCAGGCGGTCGCGGACGTAGCGGCCGTTCACCCAGAAGTACTGAAGGCGGGGCGTAGGACGCGCGATGGCGGCGGTCCCGATGAAGATGCGGGCCTTCACGTCTCCCGCGGAGGCCTCCACGCGGCGGACGCCGTCCCGGACCTCCGATCCGAAGGCGTGCGCGACGCGATCGAGGAAGTCGGGCGCGGCCGGGAGGCTCCACTCGAGCTGCCCCTCGCGGACCAGCTCGAAGCGGACGGAGAGGGCGGAGAGGGCGAAGCGCGTGAGCATGTCCTGGAGGTGGCCGTACTCGACGTTCGGGGACTTGAGGAAGCGCCGGCGGACCGGGGTGTTGTAGAAGAGGTTCCTCACCTCGATCGACGTCCCCTCGGCGCAGCCGGCGGGGCGGACGGCGGCGATCTCCCCGCCGCGGCACTCGATCTCGGCCCCCTCGGCGGCCCCGCGGACGCGGGAGAGGATCCTCGCCTCGGAGACGGCGCCGATCGACGCGAGGGCCTCGCCGCGGAACCCGAGCGTGCGGACGGAGAACAGGTCCTCGGGGGTGCGGAGCTTGCTGGTCGCGTGGCTGGCGAAGGCGCGCGGGAGGTCGTCGGGGGCGATCCCGCACCCGTCGTCGGCGACGCGGATCTCGCGACGCCCGCCGTCGCGGACCTCCACGCGGATCCAGGTCGCGCCCGCGTCGAGCGCGTTCTCGACGAGCTCCTTGACGATGCTCGCGGGGCGGTCGATCACCTCTCCGGCCGCGATCTTGTTCACGACCAGGGGATCGAGGACCTGGATGACGCCCATCGTGCCGCCTCGGGAGGAAGAAGGGGTCCTATCCTAATCCGGCCCCCGGCCCACGGCAAGCGAGAGCTGGAGAGCACCTCACCGCCCCCGTCGTGGAACTCCTGTGGACGGCCTTTCTTTCCGACGTTAACATGGGACGCCTTTCGCGAGGGGAGGAGAAAACCATGCGCCACATCGTCGCCGTCCTTGCCGGAATCGCCCTGCTCGTCGGTTGCACCACCCAGGACACCGACAAGGCGGGAAACCCGGACAAGCCCCTGGCGGAACCGGACCAGAAGTACGAGGACGATCAGATCCCGCGCATCCGGGAGACCGTCGACGTGATGCGGGAGGCGATCGTCGCCGGGGACACGAAGACGTACTTCGAGCGGCTGAGTATGGCGCAGCGGGAGACCTACGGCGGCTACGACGCGTTCGTGCGCCAGTACACCGCGAACCAGAACGGCTGGCGGGAGATGTGGCGCGGCGCCGAGATCCGGAGGATCGCCATCGACGAGCACGCGAAGGAGAAGGCGAGCGTCCAGATCCGCTGGAGCACCCCGGCTCCGAGCCTCGTCGAGTTCGTCCTCGAGGACGGCACCTGGCGCTTTCACTACGTGGTGCCGTAGCAGGCTGCCCCTACTTGGGCGCCCCCGTGCGGTGCTGCGTGAACAGGTGCAGGATGGCGTCGATGTCCCGCACGAGCATGTAGTCCATCGCGTAGCGCCGCTGGAAGGACAGCTCGAGGCACTTTTCCAGGATCGCCTTCATGTCGTCAGGGTACTTCACCTTCGCGAGGTCGACGACCTTCTCCAGGCGGTTCTTGAGCAGCTCCTTCTCGTAGGCGCTCCTCACCTCGCGCGAGAGTCGGTCGTACTCCCCCCGGTAGTGCATCCAGTTCTTGTCCTTCTTCCGGAAGAACTCCGGCAGGAAGGGCGGCTCTCCCGTGGCGACCTCGTACATCGTCGCCCCGAGCGCGTACAGGTCGACGCGCGGGTGGAGCGCGGCGGATCCGCCCCCCTGCACCACCTCGGGGGCGATGTAGAAGACCGACCCGCCGACCGGGACGTCGGGCGCGCCCAGCTTCACCGCGACGCCGAAGTCGACGATCTTCACCACCGGCTTCTTCGGCAGCGGCTGCCCCGACTTCAGCCCGACGATCATCACGTTCTCGGGCTTGATGTCCATGTGAAGGCACTGCTTCTCGTGCAGGTAGGCGAGGGCCTTCGCGGCCTGGTGGAAGACCTCCGTGAAGAAATGGTAGGGGACGAACGGCGCCTTCGCGCCCCGCACGGTCACCTGGTCGAGGAGGAAGTCGCGCAGGCTCGACCCCTCGATCAGCTCCATGAGAATGCAGTACGACTTGTCGCGCTTCTCGTACGCAAGGTACCGGACCATGTTCGGGTGCTCGAGCGCGAGGCAGATCTCGAGTTCCGTCTGGAGCTTCTTCACGGCCTCCGGCGTCGACGGCGTGACCCGCTTCACGATGCGGATCGTCTTCGTCGGCTTGTGGTGCGCGCGGTAGATCTTCGACATCGACCCGCCCGCCAGCTCCTTCATGTCCTCGCAGTCGTCGAGGAAGGGAGTCTCCTTGGCCCCCGTCGAGGACGAGGAGATCATCCCTTTGAGCTTGTCGAACAGGCCCATGGCGAACCTATCGGCCGTCCTTGAGACGCGCGGCCAGGTAGGACGGGAGCGCTGGCGTCTCGGCGATCTTCTTCATCGTCTTCCGGAAGTCGTACTCCAGGCGATGGAAGGTCACCTTCTCCCCGTCGTAGATCACGTAGCACGCGCGGTTGTCGCGGTCGCGCGGCTGCCCGACCGAACCGACGTTCACCAGCGTCCTGCGGGCATCGAGGACGTACTGGTTGTTGATCAGCTTCGGGAAGAGGAACTTCCCATCCTCCGTGAAGATCCCCGGCTCGTGCGTGTGGCCGCAGAAGCCGATCCGCTCGATCATCGAGAAGATCTCCGTCATCTTCTCCTTGTCGTGCACGTCCGCGGCGCGGACGTACTCGCGCGTCGGGACCCGGGGCGAGCCATGGACGAAGACCATCCCGTCGACGTCGTGGCGGTCGGTCAGGTCGCCGAGGAAGTTCCACAGGGCGTGGTTCTCCTCCTTCGAAGCCTCCTTCGCGTTGAGCTGCTCCCGTGTCCAGTCGATCGCCGCGGAGGCCTCCTTGTTGAAGTCGGTCGCGATGAAGAGAAGGGCGTCCTCGTGGTTCCCGCGCAGCACCCGGCTGAAGTTGAGCGCCCTGAGGATGACCTCGCGCGGGTTCGGCCCGTAGCCGATCAGGTCCCCGAGACAGAGGATCTCGTCGACCTGCTTCGATTCGATGTCCTTCAGGACGACTTCGAAGGCTTCGAGGTTGCTGTGGATGTCCGAGAGGATCGCTCTACGCATCAGTGATTTGCGACGGAGAGGGGCGAGGGCCTGTTTGGTCGAGAACGGGGCGATGCTATCCCCGCCGGTAGGGGGTGTCAAGTCAGAACAGGCGCGGCCCCTGCGGCTTCGAAGAAAGCCTTGCGCGGCGGTGGGCGAGCGTCTCCCGCTCCGCGCCCGACAGGTCGGCCCGCGCCAGCGCCCGCTCGGTCCACCGGAGCGCCGCGGCGCGGTCCTTGGAGACGTGCTCGTGGTACTTCGCCAGCTCCTCGAAGGGGAAGACGCCGGGCGAGGGGAGCTCGGCCATGTCCTTCCACGCCGTGACGGCCTCGTCCCACGCCTCGCGTTCCTTGTGAAGGAGGGAGAGGCGCTCGAGGGCGCGGCGCCTCGGCTCCGGGGAGAGAGGCCCCGCGAGCGCCGCCTCCAGGCAGGCGAGGGCGACGTCGGAGTTTCCGAGCCGGTCGTGGAGCTCCCCGGCGGAGGCGAGCTCGGCCCCCCCCGCGCGGCGGAGGGGGTCTTCGACGATGCGGACCACGCGGCACATCAGCGTGGCGAGGGAAAGGATGTCCTGGACGTTGTGGCGAAAGACCGAGGCGAGGGGCCGGGCGTCGCGCGTCCGTAGGTAATCGAAGTAGAGGGCGGGGATCGCGGAGCCGTCCACGTCGGGCCCGCGGCGCACGCCGAGGACCTCGCGCTCGAGCGTGGCGAGGCGGCAATTCTCGAGCGACCGGCGGAAGAGGCGGCGGGCGGAGAAGAGGAGGTCGAAGTGGGCGCGGCCAGCGAGGTCGAGGTCGACGCATGCGAGGCGGAGGCGGGCCTCGAGGAGGGGGACGTCGAAGCACTTGCCGTTGAACGTGACGAGGGCGTCGCAGTCGGAGAGCTCGGAGGCGACGGCGGAGAGGAGGGCCTGCTCCTCGGAGAGGTCGCGGAGGACATACTGGCGGACGGAGAAGCTCCCGCGGGCGAGGCGGCCGACGCCGACGAGGAAGGCGAAGGTCCCGGTGCCGCCCGCGAGGCCGCTGGTTTCGGTGTCGAGGAAGGCCATGCGCTCGGCGGGGATGGTCCGGAGGCGCTCGTCGCCGGCGAGGAGGGCGGTCACGTCGCCGGGGAGGTCGGCAACGGCGTCCAGGGGCTCGTTCCCGTTCACGAGGCCGGGTCCGTACGTCTCGACGGCGCGCCACGCCTTGCCGTACGGCGTGTCGACCTCATCGCCACGGACGACCTGCTCGATGAGTCCATCCGGCGGGACGACGTGCTCGGCGGGCCCGCGAGAGAGCCTCTCGCGGACGGAGGGAGGCTCCGGAGGGGCCTCCTTCCTCCCCATCATCCGATTCAGCCGTTCGCGCGCGTCCATTGTCGTGAGTATCTCCGCGCCCCGGCGCGAAGTCTACGCCTGCCTTGCGATTCACGGCGGAGCCCATGGTGCAGAGTTGGAAGCGTAGGAGAGTCGGCGCGACGGTCCCGATCTCGCCAGGTTGGTTCACGACGCCGCCACTGTTGTGCTCGGTCGAAGCACGACCCCGCGCCGATCGCGCTCGGCCAGCGCACCCCCCCGCGCCGATCGCGCTCGGCCAGCGCACCCCCCCGCGCCGATCGCGCTCGGCCAGCGCACCCCCCCCCGCCGCTCGCCCCCGGCCCCCCCCCCCCCCCCCCCCCCCCGCGCCCGGCC
>Ga0080064_1005346_pt1 | contig 15232 bp, 16 predicted proteins | sample Subgrocontami54m_FD_69260 | JGI IMG/M metagenome (GOLD analysis project Ga0080064, IMG submission 69260) | Subsurface groundwater microbial communities from S. Glens Falls, New York, USA - GMW46 contaminated, 5.4 m (SPADES assembly) (version 2) ...
GCTAGCGGGGCTTCGCCCCAGCCCGACGAGCCATGTCCTGCCAGCTCAAAAACTTGACACAAATGCATCAAGTTTGGCGGATCAAGATTTCTAGCGGGGCTTCGCCCCAGCCCGACGAGCCATGTCCTGCCAGCTCAAAAACTTGACACAAATGCATCAAGTTTGGCGGATCAAGATTTCTAGCGTGGGTCGGGCAGGGGCCGATCTCCAATCGGAGCACCGAGCACCTGGTCTCTTCCGACAAGGGGATCCAGCTCTACCGCAAGGTGCTGCAGGAGCAGCTCGAACGAATCGAGCAAGGCGAAGATCCGATGGGCGTCGTGCGCGACCCTGCTATCAACGAGCCGATGATCGAGATCCCGCGGGAACGGCGCCGGTTGGAGGCATTCCGCATCGCCTCGGACGCGAGCGATCCCCAGATGATCGCGACTCGCTGACGTGCGATCTTTCGCCAGCTCGTGCGTCCCCGCGTTATGCTCGGCCGCTTTGCTCGGATCAGCTCCTGAATCTCACCACCGCCTCGATTCCGACGGCCGAGAACCGGTGGTCGGGCACGAACCGCGGCGGCTGGTCAAATCGCGAGTACGACCGCCTCGCCGAGGCCTTCGCCGCGACGCTGGACCGCACGGAGCGCAATCAGCACGTCGTGACCATGATGCGGCTGTTCAGCGAGGACTTGCCGGGGCTCTTCCTCTACTACAACGAGCAGGTCGTCGCTCACGCCGCCGCGCTCCGCGGCCCGCAACCCATCGCCCCTACCAGCACGTTCACCTGGAACGCCCACGAGTGGATGCTTGGGACCTAAAGGTTCGTCCGAGCGGTTGGTCCCACGGTTGGGGGGCGGCTGTTCGAATGATCTCCGATTCGCGGTCCCGCACGTATAGGTAGAGCTGGGCGAAGAACTCCTCGTCCGGAAGCGGATATGTGGGATTGATGCAGAGGTAGGGGTAGGGCCACGGCGAGCGCATGCCGTCCGCGCAGCGCACCTCGATGCGCCGGCCGACCCGGAGCCGGTAGGTCAGCCCGGGGCAGACGCCTGAGGGCACCTCGAGGTAGCCGTCCCGCAGGAGTTGCCCCCAGAGGTCGTCGCCCAGCGTGGCGCGGGCGACTTCCGCTCCTCGCTCGCGCGCTTCACGGTAATCACTGCGCGTGAAGCCTGGACCCGCGGATCGCTTGGGCACCCAGTCCCAGGTTTGCTGCCAGGGCAGTTCGAGTGGCGGCTCGGGATCGCCATCCTCAGCGAAGCCCCGCCGGAAGAACGCGCCGATCCGCGACCAGATGCTATCCGCCGGCGATCGGGGCAATGATCTGGTACTCCTCGACCTGCGGATCGAACGGTGCGTTGTCGATGACGTGGCGGCCGTCCACCTTCCTGGAGATGGCGCACCCGCGGGCCCTTGCGTCCTGAATGATGCGCTCGGCCTCTTCGATGGCCAGGCGCGACGCTTCAGTATCCGCGACGTCCCATTCCACGACCTGGTGACCTCGGCGGTTGGCGACGATGATTCTACCCATGGTTCTCCTCCGGGAAGGGAAGGTCCTTTACCGCGATGAGGGCCGGCGGCATTGCACCGGGAGTCATTGCCTACATGCTAGACGTCCGTCCCGGCTCCCACAACCCCGATTTGCGCGGACGTCACGAAGCCGTAACGCCTGGCCCCTTTGGCTTGCTTCGACTGTCGCGTGCCGCCTACAATCCCGATTCTGTGACCATCAGTCACAATTCGGCTACAGGCGTCCGTTGCTATGGCGATTGCTCCTCCTCCTCTCGATTCCGCCCCCTCCGTCTGGCCGGCTGGCCTTGCCGAGCGCGATGTCGTCATCGTGGACCTCAAGACGACGGGCGGGAGCCCAGCGCACGATCGGATCATCGAGATCGCCGCGCTCCGAATTCGGGACGGCCGGGTCCGCGCGCGCTGGCACACCCTTGTCAATCCGGAGACGCCAGTCCCGCCGTTCATCACGGGGCTCACCAGCATCAGCACCGGCGTCGTGGCGCACGCGCCGCTCTTCGCGGACGTCGCGGACCGCTTCCTGGAGTTCGTCGGCAACGGGATCGTTACGGCCCACAATGCCAGTTTTGACCTTGGTTTCTTGCGTCGGGAATTCGGACGCTTGGACCATTCGTTTGCCCCCGCCGCGACACTCTGCACCCTCAAGCTCTCCCGACGGCTGCTCCCCGAGCTGCCGAGCCATGCGCTCGACGCGCTCGTCCGCGCGCTCGACCTGCCCGCGCGGCGCGCCCATCGAGCGCTGCCGGACGCACTCGCCGCGGCGGACCTGCTGATCCGCTTGATCGAGCACGCGCAACGGCAAGGATTCCAGGACTGGGATGCCGTCTCGCGGCTCGTTGCTGGACCAAAGCGCGCCCGAGGCGCCGCGAAGTACGAGAAGGGCCGGGTGCGGGAGCTACCCACCGGCCCGGGCGTTTACCTCCTCAAAGACAACGACGAGAACGTACTGTACGTGGGCAAATCCGTAAACGTGCGCACCCGTGTCCAGACGCATTTACGTGGCAAGGCGGAGGGGCAGCCGCGGCTCCGGCGGAATCTGCGCCGCATCGCCAACGTGCAGGCGATTTCAACCGAGAGCGAGATCGAGGCCCTCGTGCTGGAAGCGCAGCTCATCAAGCGCTACCTCCCGGTCGCCAACTCCCAGCTCAAGGAGGAGATCCACTACCCGTTCGTCCGCATCGACGTTCGCAGTGCCTATCCGCGGGTTGAGCTGACGCGCGCGCCTGCTGACGACGGCGCTGTGTACGTCGGTCCCTTCCGCAGCGCCCGGACGATCGGGCACGTCGTCGAGTACGTGCGCACGGTGTGCGGCATCCGCTCGTGCGATCGGTCAGCCCTGCCCGACGGCCGATCGTGCATGCTGCTTGACCTGAAACGATGCCTGGGGCCCTGTGTCGGCGCGGTGAGCCAGGACGACTACCGCGCCGCGGTGGACCGCGCGCTCGAGATGTTGCGCGGCGACTGGGAGGACATCACGCTCGGCCTGGAAGAGCGGATGAACAAGCTCGCGGACCTCGAGGAGTTCGAGCGGGCCGCGGAGCTGCGGGACGCCGTCAAACATCTTCGCTACCTGATGACCCCGCAGCTTCGCCTCGCGAATCTCGCTCACTTCAACGCGGTCGTCATCCCCCCCGCGATGCCGGAGGAGACGCAGCTTTATTGCATCCGCAACGGTCGACTCGCCCGCCAGACTCACTTGAGCTGGCCTGGGGATCGCCGGCGTCTCGGCCCACTGATCCGCGACGTGTATGTCCGCGACCCATCTGCCGGGGAAGGTGCTCCTGCCATTACGCCCGAGGCCGCCGCGGAGGCGACGACCGTCGCCGGCTGGCTCCGCCAGCAGCGGAAGCGCCCGGGCACGATCCTGATCGAGGTCGATCCGAGCCACCTCGACGCTGTGCTGAAGGCGATTCGTGCTGGCCTGAAGCGCCGTCTTACGGCGACGCCGGATTCACCAGCCGCCGGCGTATGCCAGGGAGGCGGACGGAACGTCGCGTGCGAGGAGCTGCCAGCTCAGGTGGTTTAGCTGGCGCAGGTGCAGATGGTCGTGCGCGAGCCAGGCGCCGAGGACCACCTCAGCCGTCATAGCCCCAAAGTCGGGGTGGTGGTGCGTCGAGCTCCAGTTGGGTAGCTCCACACGCGCGAGCCAATCGAGGGAGTGATGCCGTTCGCGCAGGAAGTCCTCCAGCGACTGGCCCGGATCGCGGGTGTTGTAGCTCCGCTCGAGCACCCAGCCAGTCGGATCGATCGGCGGCCACTCCGCGTCCGGTGCGTGCAGCGTCAGGTCCAGGCGGGTCCGAAAATCCTCGCGCTCCTCATCGTACAGGTGGTTGACGACCTCAAGGATGGACCAGTCATCCGGCCCCGGCCGCCAGCGTGCCTGCTCGTCCGTCACGCCGCGAACGACCGCAGCGATGGCCTCGGCGTTGGCAGTGAAGCGGGTGAGCGCCCGCTCGAGCTCGATCACTGCGACGTCGCTCCGGGCTAGCTTCGGCTGCGCTGGGCAACGAGCCAGCGGATCATGGTGTCCAGGTCCTCGGTCTCGGGGCCGCCTCGATCGCGGTACTGCGCGGCAAGCTGTTCCAGCGTCGTCTGCGCAGCATGCGCCATATTGGCGGTGAGGCCAATCCCTTCGAGCGTGTCCGAGAGCTCCGACATCTCCTCCGCCCGGCGGCGCGAGCGCTCGGGGAGGCCGGGAAGGGTGCTGTCGAAGAACGAGCGGACGTTCGGATAAGACTCCTCGTACTTGGCGAGCAGCGGCTCTCGCAACCCGAGCCGCTCCGCGCCGGCAAGTAGCTCGACACCAAGGGCGCTGAGGCCCTTGGTGAGACCGGCGTAGAGGACCTTGAAGCCGGATGCCTGACCCGGGTCCGTGCCGATAGACTCCGTGTGAAGCGGCGGGTCGATCAGCTCCGCGACCTCAGCGGCCGCGGGCCCTGAGAGGTACACGGTTCCGCGCCGAGGTAGCCCATTGGCATTGCCGATGATCGAGCCGTCGACGAAGCGCGCGCCGGCGGCCTCGACCCGGTGGCCGATGCGGCGTGCCGTCTCCGGCCCGATTGAGTTCGCGTCAACGTAGATGGGGCGGGTACGAGCGCGCGCCACCGCATCGGCCACGACCCCGGCGAGCGGCTCCGCGGAGAGCGACGGAACCACGCAGATGATGAGATCCGCCTCGCGCGCGACAGCGTCCAGGTCCGGTAAGGCGGTGAAGCCAGCCGCCTGTGCCCGGGCGCGGGATTGCTCGCTCCGGCCCGCGGTGCAGGTCACGACCGAATTGCCGGCCTCGTGCAACAGCCGCCCTACCTGGGTGCCCATCTCGCCGGGGCTCAGCAGGGCGATCGTTCGTCCCGCCACCGCCGTTCCCTCCTCGCTACGTCTCGCGCCTACAGCTCATCGGCTGGTACGGGTACTGGCGTTGCGATGAGGCGCTGCACGCGCTTGTTGGCAGTGTCCGCGACGTACAGGTTGCCCTGACCGTCGACCGTCAGGCCGCGCGCGGCGAAGAACTGGCCGGGCGCTTCACCATTGGCCGGAATCTCGCACAGTGGCCCATCGAGGCAGTTGCGCCATTGGTCGACCAAGCTGCCGTCCGCGGCCAGCTTCTGGAGCCGCCAGTTGTAGGTATCAGTGACATACATATTGCCCGCCATATCAACGGCCACTCCTTTCGGCAAATGAAACTGACCGGGTTGCGGGCTCGGGTCTGGCCCCGTGCCGAACTGGGCGAGGACCGCGCCTTCCGGCGAGAACTTGAACACCCGGTTATTGAACCCGTCGGGAACGTAGAGGTTGCCGTCAAGATCGATCGCGGGGCTCCCGAGAATCCAGAGCTCACCGGGGATGCGCCCGCGCATGTCCCACATGGCCAGCGGGCGCCCGTCGCTGGTGAGCTTCTGGATGCGGTTTCCCGCCACTTCGATGACGTAGACGTTGCCGGCGCCGTCGACCGCAATCCCTTCTGGACCGATAAAAAGCCCACCCTGGCTCTTATCGCAGAACCGGTTCTCCGCCGCCGGCGTGCAGGTGCCCCAGGTTGCAAGCGTCTGACCTGATGGGCTCAGCTTCAGCACGTGATCGCGCGACGTCCGGCTGACGTATATGTTGCCTTGCGCATCGACGGCGATGCCACGCGGGCTACTGGACTCGCCGGGCTCACCGCGGGGGGTTGGAAACCGCGCCAGCACGCCCCCGTCGGGCGAAAGTTTCACGACCTGGTTATTCTGGGCGTCGGCGACGTACAGGTTGCAGCTCCGGTCGAGCGCAACGGCGTACGGGCCATCATCGCCGGGCGGGCCCGGGAAGACATAGCTCTCAAGCTGCTCCCACTGCCAGGTCCAGCGCCAGCGGTCCGCTGGCTCGGGAAGCGTCCGGCCTGGACAACGAAGCGACTCCGGCGCGAGCGGCTGCGCCGCGCCCACGACGTGGCTCGGGGCACGCACTGCGAGACTGAGCGCGGCAGCCAGGACGAACAGGCTCACGAAAACTTGCGGTCGATACACGGCTGACCTCCTTGGTGTGATCACGCATAATGGGGCCGGTCCCGCCATCATCGAGGGCTCGGTCTGCTCACCCGACTTCGATGAGCCGGGCCAATGTCAGCCCCCTTTGGAGGAGTCAAATGGCAGACCCGATCAAGATCAAGATTACCTATTGCGCTGAGTGCGGCTACGAGCCGCAGACCCTCGACCTGACCCATGACCTGATGTATGAGTTCCACACAGACCTCGCCTCGATCGAGCTGATTCCCTGGTACTCCGGTGCCTTCGACGTCCGCGTCGGTGATGAGCTGGTTCACTCGATGTATCGCGACGGCGGCTTCCCGGAGTCCAAGACGATTATCGAGGCGGTCCGATCCCAGCTCGAAAAGGCCCCGTCGAGCTCCTAGACTGGCTGCCCAACGTGGCTGACCCGCGTCGGCTCCTTGCGGGCGCGGCCATCCTCGCCGAATAGCTCGGGCCACTTTGATCGAATGCCCTTCGCGTCGGCTTCGGACGTCCGTGCGACGGCCGGGAACGTGCTGAGGCGGTCGTACGGGCGGCACGCGTCGATGATCATGCGGTTGTTGAAGTAGCGCGGGCCCTCCCCGGCGAAGGCCATCGGGTCCAGCGGCGTGCTCCAGCAGCGCTTGATGACGTCGATGTCGTCGACGACGTCCGTCCGGGTGCACATGGCCCAGATCACCTCGTTGGTGTCGGTTGGATCGATGTCGTCGTCGACGACCACGACGAAGCGGTTGGCGTAGGCGCCGGCGTGGCAGCTCGCGGTCGCCATGCCCACCTGCTTGGAGTGGCCCGGGTACATCTGTTTGATGGAGACGACGTTCATCAGGCGACCGCCGCCCGCCTCGTGCGACCAGACGCCGACGACGCCGGGCACACCCGACCGCTCGAGCTCATCCCAGATGAGCGCGGCGCGCATCGGGCTGCGGAAGAAGGTGTTGTCGTTCGGCGGCTTGCCGGGCAAGCAACCGAGGACGATTGGGTCGTCGCGGTAGATGACTGAGCGCACGCGGATGATCGGCTCGGGCTTTTCGCCACTGGCGTAGTAGCCCGTCCACTCGCCGAAGGGGCCCTCCATCCGGCTCTCGTTCGGGGGGATCTCGCCCTCAATGACGATCTCCGCGGTCGCCGGGACCGGCAGGCCAGTGTGCGGAGCCTTGATCACGTCGATCGGTTCGCCGCGCACCGCGCTCGCTTCGTCGAACTCGTTCGTGCCGTAGTCCACCTCGATGCCGCCGACGAGTAGCAGCAGCGGGTCGTGGCCGAACGAGACGGCAACGGGGCAAGCCTCGCCCTTCGCCCAGTACTTGTCGCGGATCATACGGCCGTGCTTGCCGGGCGAGATGTAGAGGCCGAGGGTCTGCGCGTCGTGCGCCTGCACGCGATAGGTGCCGGAGTTCACCCAGCCCGTATCGGGATCCCGCATGACGACAACGTTGCCGGTCCCGATGAAGCGGCCGCCGTCGTCGCGGTGCCAGAGCGGAGCAGGGAACTGGGTGATGTCGATCTGGCTGCTCGATTGGCGGTTCTGGAGGACGGGGCCGGACTCGACGAGTCGCGCGGGGATGTGCTTCATCTCCTGCAGTCGCTGTCGCCAGGCAAGGACGAACTCGCGTCCGCCGCCCTCGTAGGGCAGGTTCAGCGTGAGCCCAACCCGCTTGAGCGAGGTCAGGACGTTGGCGACGAGGCGGTGGCCGGAAGGATAACCCTGGATCTGATCGAACAGCAGGGCCGGATTGCCCATATCGAACTGGAACATATCGACGATTCCGCCGAGCTCCAGGTTTGGGTCAGCCCCGTCCACCCGGGTCAGCTCCCCGATCCCCTCTACGCGCTCGATCCACTCGCGCAGGTCCTTCACCGGCATCGCTGCCTCCTCGTCGCCGCGAACTTCGTAGGTTCACGTACCCAGCGGCTTCAACTCCGCACCAGGTGCCCCCCATTATAGGCGTGGCCCCGCCACTCGGCGGCCTGGCATGGCGGGCACGGCGGGAGCGTAAAATCGAGCACGAGGGACAGGAGCCAGCATGATCGACGATAGGACCAAGCTCACCGCTGAGGACTTGTTCTGTCTCCCTGACGATGGGCAACGCCATGAGCTGGTAAGAGGAGAGCTCCGAACCATGCCACCAGCTGGCGGGATTCACGGGATCGTAGCTTCCCGGCTGGATCATCGCGTCCGGACGCATGTTGAGCAGGGGGAACTCGGGGAGGTCTTTGGGGCTGAAACCGGCTTTCGAATTTTTCACGCCCCCGATACAGTGCGCGCGCCAGATCTGGCTTACGTCGCCTCGTCGCGGCTTCCGGATGAAAGCGCGCTGGTGGCGTTTCCAGCGCTTGCCCCGGACCTTGTGGCCGAGGTCGTTTCACCGGGTGACACCGCCACTGAGGTGCACGAAAAAGTAGAGGAATGGCTCGAAGCGGGGGTTCGCCTCGTTTGGCTGCTCTACCCGGCACGGCGGACCGTCATTGCGTATCGCTCACATGACGAGATAAAAATCCTTTCCGAAATCGATGAGCTCGACGGTGCGGACGTGCTCCCGGGCTTCTCGTGCAAGGTTCGTGACCTCTTCCCCCAGTCGCCTAACCGCGCAGGCGGGTAATGGCTTCGCGCACCGAGTCGAGGATCTTGACGTAGCTGCCGCAGCGGCAAAGGTTGCCCGCGAGGTACTCGCGGATCTCCTCATCGCTCGCGTCCGGGTTTTCGGCTAACAATGCCTTCGTGCTGAGAATGAAACCCGGCGTGCAATAGGAGCACTGGAAGCCGGTCTTTGCGACGTACGCCTCCTGGATTGGGTCCAGCTTGTGGGGCTTGCCGTCGTCCGCGGCCGCGTGGATCTGGGGGAATCCCGGGTCACCAGGCGGAAGCGCAGCCAGGGCCATCTCGGCGAGGTTCGCGGAGTCGCCGAGCCCCTCCACGGTCAGGATGTCGCGCCCCTCGGCCATCGCTGCCAGGGTCAGGCAGGCGCTGGACGGACGCCCATCGAGCAGCACCGTGCAGGCACCGCACATGCCAATGCCGCAGCCCTCGCGCACGCTCCGCAGCTTGAGCTGATCGCGCAGCACCTCGAGCAGCGTGTGGTGCGTCGGCGCATTGATCTGGTGCTCGGCGCCGTTCACACGAAGCGTTAGCGCGACTTCGTCAGCAGTCATGGCTTGCGGCTCCCTTTGGATTCGTTCGCTCGCCTAGGATGGAAGAAACTGGCCGTGGTGAGGAACGCCCTCACCCTAACCCTCTCCCAGCGGGAGGCCCAGCGGGAGAGGGGACAGCCCGGTCGCATTCCAGCTCACCCCGGCGCCACCCTGCTCGAGCGCGGCGATGATGCGTTCGGGTGTGAGCGGGATCTCGCTGACGCGGACGCCGATGGCGTCGCGGACGGCATTGCCGATGGCGGGCGGAACGGCTGGCAGGCCTGTTTCGCCGAGTCCGTGGACTTCCGCGTCCGGGTCTTCGGATTCGGCAAGCGTCGTGGTGAAGGCGAGCGGAAAGTCGAGGAACGAGGCGATGTTGTAGTCCGACAGGTTCGGGTTGATGAGCCGGCCGCCGTCGAAGCGCATCTCCTCGAACATCGCCTGGGAGAGACCCATCGCGGCGCAGCCTTCATTCTGGAGCTCGGCGTTCGCGCGGTCGATCACCCGGCCGGCATGCGTCGTGAGGTGCAGCTTGAGCAGCGTGACCTTGCCGGTTTCTTTGTCCACCTCGACAACCGCGCCCGCGGCTGCCTGGTGCCAGTGGTGGGAGGCCTTGCCCTGGCCGAGCTCGTCGACCCCGATCTCGGTGCGGAAGCCACCGGCGCCGGTGACGCTCGCGACGCCCGCGGCGCGGAGCACCTCGGCCATTTCGAACGCATGGGTCGCCGGGCTCGGTTCGACATCCGAGCCTGTGGCTTGCACCCGCGCGGAGGCCATGGGCACGACGACCTGTCCCGCCTCGTATCGGACCTCGCTCTCGGGTACCTCATAGGCCTTGGCCGCGAGCTGGATGAGCTGAGTCTGTACATCCACTGCCGCCTCTTTCGCGGCGAGCGCGTTGAAGAAGCTCGACCGACTCGAGCTCGTGCCCTGGTCCGGTGGCGTGACGTCCGTCTCGACGTACGGGACGCGGATCCGCTCCTCCGGGATGCCCATAGAGCGGGCGACCTCGCGCGCGATAACGAGGCGCGAGCCCTGGCCGATATCGATCGTGCTGCTCAGTCCGAGCACCTCGCCGTCCGCCTCGACCCGGATCTCAAGCGTGGTCGTGGCGGGGTTGCTGCCCATGTGTTTGATGAGGGCCGTAATGCCGCGGCCGACGACCTTGTCCGGACTCGATGGCGCCGGGAGCGGATCGTCGTAGCCGATCGCGCGGGCGGCGTCATCCATCAGCTCGATGAAGTGAATGTCGTGGAGCTGCTCGCCGGTCGCGAAGCGGTCCCCCTCGACGAGCAGGTTGGCGCGTCGATATTCCAATGGGTCGCGGCCGAGCCGGCGCGCGAGCTCGTCCGTGTGGCGCTCGTACGCCCAGGCGACCTGCGACACGGCGAGGCCGCGGAACGGCACGGCATTGGGTCGGTTGGTGTACGCCGCGTAGGCATCGACCGAGACGTTTGGGATTCGATACGGCCCCGCGGCGCCGATGCCACCGGAGCGGGCGATCGTTCCGCTGCGGTCGCCGTAGGCGCCAGCGTTGTAGTACACCTCGACCCTGCGCGCCAGGATCGTGCCGTCGTTCTTGACGCCGCTCTTGATCCGGACGCGCGCCTCGTGCTTCGTCGTCGTGACGAACTCCTCGGCGCGTGCGAGCGTCAGTCGCACCGGCCGCTTCGCCTTCCAGGCGAGCACCGCCGTCAGCGGCTCCATGCGGGCGTAGGTCTTGGCGCCGTAGCCTCCGCCGCAGGTGTACACATGCACGTGGACCTGTGCCGGCGGGATGCGGAAGACGTCAGCGACCTGCTGCCGGACGAAGTACGGCATCTGCGTTGCCGACCAGATCGTCAGCTCTTCGTCGTCCCATTGGGCGACCGTGACGTGGGGCTCCATGGAGCAGTGGTGCAGCGCGGGGCTCGAATATTCGTCCTCGTAGATGACGTCAGCCTCGGCGAAGCCACGATCGACGTCACCTCGCCGCACCTTCATGTGGTTGATCAGGTTGGTGCCTGGCTCGGGCTGGACCAGGGCGGCAGCGATGTTCTGGTAGATGCTCGCGTCCTCGTGGACGAGCGGCGCATTGGGCTGCAACGCCTCGATCACGTCGAAGACGGCCGATAACTCCTCGTACTCGACCTCGACCAGATCCGCCGCGGCGCTGGCAATGTCCGGTGTTTCCGCGACGACCGCGGCCACGACGTCGCCCACGTGGCGCGACTTGTCGATCGCGACGATCGGCTGGTCCTTCAGCGCCGCGCCGTAGTACGGGAAGAGGCGCCCGTCCGTGATGTCGTCGCGGGTCAGCACACATACGACGCCAGGAAGTGCTTCGGCGCGCGAGGCGTCGATCCTCACGATCCGCGCGTGGGCGTAGGGGCTGCGTACGCACTTCGCGTACGCCATGCCGGGCAGCTCGACGTTCATCGCGTAGAGCACCTGGCCCGTGACTTTGAGGTCCGCGTCGATCTGTGACTGGCGCGGGCGGGGTGGACTCGACTGCATCAGGGGCTCCTGGGCTCGCTAGTCGAAGCTTTGAACTGCTTGCTTAGGGCCAGGCCCTGGAACTGATACGACGAGCCGATCCCCGGCCCGTACACCTTCTCGGGGCGGCCGAGCACGCGCTCGAAGACGAGGCGCCCGACCCGCTGCCCGTCCTCGAGGACGAACGGTACCTCGTGGGAGCGAACCTCGAGGACGGCGTGCGTGCCGCGGATGTCGTCCGCGCCGAACCCGAAGCCGGGATCGAAGAAGCCAGCGTAATGAATGCGGTATTCACCGACCGATGGGTCGTAGCTCACCATCTCGGCGGCGAAGTCCGGTGGAACCCGCACCCGCTCCTTCGAAGCGAGAATGTAAAAGTCCTCGGGATTGAGGATCAAGCGGGCGCCACGCGGCCGCGTGATCGGCTCCCAGAACTCGAGCGGGTCGTAGTAGTCCACGCGCTCGAGGTCGACCAGCGGCGCGTGAGCCTTCGCCTTGTAGCCGACGATCTGTGAGTTGTCGTCGTCGCCCTGCAGGTTGACGGAGATCCACAGCCCGTTTGCGATCGCCGGCTCACCGACGATCTGGTCGCCGATGTAAAGCAGGGTGCGCTGTTCGTGCAGCTCGGTCAGGAGTCGATCCGACGATGGCGGCGCGCCGCGCGTAAAACGAAGCTGGTTCAGCCTCGTCCCCTTGCGGACGAGCACGCTGAAGGTGCGTGGGACGATCTCGAGGTAGAGCCCGCCCTTGTAACCGGGAGGCACCCGCTCGAACTCCGTGCCGTAGTCCGTGATGAGGCGGGTAAAGATGTCCAGCCGGCCCGTCGTGCTCTTCGGGTTCGCTTTGCCCCCGATGCCGGCGGGCATGTGCCACTCTTCCATGAGCGGCACGATGTAGACGCAGCCTTTCTCCAGGACCTGGGGCGTGGACAGGTCCAGCTCATGGGTCTTGAGCTCCTCTACGACGCGGTGGACGGTTGTCTCCGGGCCGGGGAGGAAGCTCGCGCGCACGCGGTAGGCGACCGGGCCAAGCCGCAGGTCGAGGCTGGCCGGCTGGATCTGCGCCGGCGCGATAGGCTCGCTGGCTCGCATATTGCCCGTCTGGATCCAGCCCTCGATCGCTTTGGATGAAAGGATGCCAGTGCTGTGGTAGGTCTCGTCGAGCGGCAGCTCGGGGAAGAGCGCATCCTGGTGCATGCCGGCGTGACGGCGGTCCTCGTCCCCAAGCGGAAGAGGCGCAGTGCTGCTCGCCGCGATCACGTCTTCCACGCGCCCGCCTGACCCGCCGCGGCGGCCTGGAGCGCCCGCCGCACGAAGACGCCGACCATCCGCTTCCGATAGGCTGTCGAGCCGCGGACGTCGTCGACGGGATCGGCCGCCGCCGCGTACTGCTCGCCGATGGCGCGAAAGAGCTCGTCCGATGGTGGCTGCCCGAGACCCTGCGCTTCGACCTCCGACAGTCGCAGGGGCTTCCCAGCGATGCCGCCCACCGCTGCCCGGAGGTCCGCAATCTTGCCGTCGCCGCCCAGCCTCAGCATGCCGGTCGCACCGACGCACGGCCGGTCCTCCGACGAGCGAGTGATGTACTTGAGATAGACGCTCTTCGTGCCCGCGGCCGGAAGCGGAACGAGCACGTCGCTCACGAGCTCGTCGGGGGCGAGGCTCGTTTCATAGAAGTCCCTGATCAGGTCGGCCACCGGGACCTCGCGGCTACCGCGTGGGCTCTGGACCCGAGCCCGAGCGTCGAGCGCGACGAGCACGCCCGGCGGGTCTGAGGCATAGTCTGCCTCGCACAAGTTGCCGCCGACGGTGGCGGCATTGCGCACACGCACGTTGCCGACCAGGCGGCACGCGCCGGCGAGCGCGGGCAGTTGCTCCTGCACGAGCGGTGAGTCGCCGACCGCGCGCAGCGTCGTCATCGGGCCGAGTCGCAGAACGCCACCTTCGATCGAGATTCCCTCAAGGTTGGGAATGCGATCCAGCCGGACGAGCGCCGAGCTCTGCACGAGTCCGCTGCGGAGGAGCAGGACGAGCGCCGTGCCGCCGGCGATAGCGCGGGCGTCGCCGCCGGCGGCCGCCAGCATCTGGCAGGCCTCTGCGACCGAGGTGGGTGCATGAAGCGCGAGGGCCACCCTATGGCTCCACAAACACGTCGATTGTCTCTCGCGCAAACAGCTCCTCGATCGCGAGCTGTCGCTGGCTCAACCCCTGTTCGTAGGAGTACACGGTTGCCGCGTTGAGCGAGGCGCGGTTCGGCTCGATGCCGTAGGGGAAAGGATCCTCCCCGAAGACGTCGCGCGTGTCCTGCAGCTCATTGTTCAACCAGGGAAGCGAGTAGATGCCGGATACCCCGTGCAGCCGGTGGTAGGCCTGTTGCTTGGCCTGCTCGAAGGCCTGCATCAGGTTCAGCGCCAGCCATGGATTCGCCTCGTACACCTCGCGGCGGATCGCCAGCACATGCATGATCGGAAAGATACCGGTGCGGCGGTAATAGTCGGCCTCCACCTCGCGGAAGTTCGGGAAGAGGCGGCGCATTGGCGCCTTGCCGCGCGGCGGGCGCGTACCCGCGGTGGCGTCGATCTTGCCGCTCGCCATGATCTCCTCGACGGTCTGCTCGTCGCCCGCGTCCTGCACGACGACGCCCTGCGGCACGTCGATGTCTACCCGTTCGACGCGCGTCCGCAGCCAGCGGAGGTCCTCGGGAAGCACGCCGTAGTCGTGTTTGAGGGCGCCCCGGATGTAGAGGAGCGCGGTCATGTGGTACTCGGGCACGAGGACGGTCTTGCCCTTCAGGTCCTCCGGCCGCTCGATGCCGGCACCCTCGCGCACCCAGATATAGGAGTGGCGGAAGAGGCGAAGCAGGAAGACCGGGATCCCGACGAACCGCGTGTCACCGCGGGCGAGCCCGAGGATGTACGCCGAGAGCGACAGCTCCGCGACGTCGAACTCCGCATGGCGCAACATGCGCCAGAAGATCTCGCCCGGGCTCAGGCTGGTGATGAAGTTCAGCTCGACGCCGTCCGGCTGGACGGAGCCGTCGATCAGCGGCTGGACCCGGTCGTACGGGTTGCAGGCGAGGGTCAGGCTCAGCTTCGCCATCCGCTCGCTCCCTCTGGATGTGCTGGCTCCCCTGGTCCGAGCGTCACCCGTGGCGATCGGGCAGGGCGGCGGCTGGGGGTTCTCGTGTGCCGGGGGCCGCGGTCCCTGCCGCGGTCCCTGCATTGTATGTCGGCGGCGAGCAAGCGGACAGCGGATGACTCGCTTTCCGCGGCCCGCGAGACGTCTGCGCGGGGAAGCGCGCTAGAATCGGCACCTGAGAGGAATGGTCATGACGTCGTGCCCGGGACCGGTGCAATGCATCCAGTGCGGCCATCGCTGGATCGCGCTCTGCCCGCCGAAATCGCACCCGGTGCCGTGTCCGAAATGCGGCGTCCGCACCTGGACCCTCCTCTGGAAACCGGACGCGCGCGTGCCGAAGACCCCGACCAACTAACGGGGCTCCGCCCCAGCCCGACGAGGTGTACGGGTGAGGGAGTTGTGGACAAGAAGCGGCCCCGGTTGCGGTGGGGAAACGGGGTCCGGTAAAACCGGCCACCAGTCATAGACCGCT
>Ga0080064_1002413_pt1 | contig 15226 bp, 20 predicted proteins | sample Subgrocontami54m_FD_69260 | JGI IMG/M metagenome (GOLD analysis project Ga0080064, IMG submission 69260) | Subsurface groundwater microbial communities from S. Glens Falls, New York, USA - GMW46 contaminated, 5.4 m (SPADES assembly) (version 2) ...
CGACCGGACCTTTGGTGAGCGTGGCCAGTCCCATGCCCGCGTAGAATCCCCAGTACCAGCGCTTCGCCTTGCCTTCGCCCCACATTGCGAGGAAAAAGCAGAAGATGCTCAGCGTGGTGAAAAACATCATGACCATGTCGGTCAGCACCATCCGGCCGATGGCCAGGATCTCAATATTGAGCAGGAGCATGAGGGCGGCCCGGAAGCCGGTCGCCGGCCCGAGGATGCGCGACGCGAAGGCGTATTGCATCAGGACGAGCGCAATTCCGAAGAGCGCGGAGGGAAGCCGCGCCGTGAACTCGCTGACGCCGAACGCCAGGTACGAGCCGGAGATGAGCCAGTAGGTGAAGACCGGCTTGGCGAAGCGGGGGACGCCGTTCAGGGTCGGGGTGACCCAGTCGCCGGATTCGACCATCTCGCGGGCGGCCTCGGCGTTCGAGCCCTCGTCGCGATCCGTCAGGCCAAGCGTGCCCAGTCCCAGAAAGAACAGCAGGGCGCAGAGGGCGAGGAGGAGTGAAAGGCGGGCGCGCGCGCCCATCAGTGTGTCTTCGCGTCGAGCGAAGGCTTATTACGGGAGATCAGCATGAGATTGCGCAGGTACACCAGGGCTCCGACGGCCTGGCCCGTGATGAACACCGGGTCCTTGCGGTAGATGGCGTAGACGAGCGTGATCAGGCCGCCGATCAGGCTGAGGTACCAGAAGGAGAGCGGGATCGTGCTCTCCTTCTCCCGCTCGGACCGGAACCACTGGACGATCCATCGGGCGAAGAACAGCCCCTGGCCGCCGAAGCCGATGACGAGCCAGATTGTTTCCGTGGTGCTCATGGAAACGTTAATCGTTAAACGGTTTCATTTGGGATCTTCCACGATTCACGATGAACGTTTAACGTGGCATCACGATAGCGATACCGCAGGCACCGTCGCTGCATCCACCGGACGGCGATCAGGTCGCGCAGGCTCTTGAAAATCCGGTTGCCGATGCCGTACTTCGACCGGCCGTGGGCCCGGGGAAAGTGCGCGACCGGCGCTTCCGTCACCGTGAACCCGTGCATGCGGGCGAGCGCGGGAAAGAAGCGGTGCATGCCTTCGAAGAGGGGAATCCGCTCCACGACCCGGCGGTGGAAGACCTTGAGCGAGCAGCCGGAGTCGTGCACGCCGTCCTGCGTGACGGCGACGCGGATGGAATTGGCGATCCTGGAGGACAGCCGCTTGACGAGATTGTCGTGGCGGTCCTGGCGCCACCCGCAGACGAGGTCGTACTGCTGCGCCAGGGGCAACAGCTTCAGAATGTCGTGCGGGTCGAACTGGAGGTCGCCGTCCAGTGTGACGATCAACTCGCCGGCGGCCTGGTGAAAGCCGGCGTCGAAGGCCGCGGTCTGCCCGTAGTTGCGGTCAAAGTGGAAGACGCGGACTTCCGGGTAGTCCCGCGCGAGCTGGTCCAGGAGCGGGCCGCTCCCGTCCGTGCTCCCGTCGTCCACGTACAGGATCTCGAACGACGGCCCCTGCCCGGACAGGGCCTTGAGAATCTGGCCGGTCAGCGGGGACAGGTTGTCCCGCTCGTTGCAGATCGGAATGACGACCGAGAGATGGGGTCCGGGGGATGGCGGCATGGGGGTATCTAATCAAACAGGCTTGCTATGCGTCAAGGCCCTTCGCTAGAATCCGCCGCAGCGTATGAGCATGCTGCCCGCGGTTGCCGCCAACGAAGATACGCCCCCCCAGCTCATCGGCGAGTTCAAGCCGATGGACGACTGGCAGGTCCATCTCAACGCGCTGTTCTACGGGCTCAGGGGCGGCCGGGCCGGGGACTCCTATCCGACGATGGCGAGCGCCGATTACCGGCTGGCGCATGCCCTGGCCGCCGATTATTACGATCACGCCGTTCGGCGCGATCGGGCAACCTCTAGCCTCGCGCCTCGTACCTCTAGCCTGGTTATTCATGAATGGGGCTGCGGCAACGGCAACCTCGCGGCCTGCTTCCTTTCGCATCTCAAGCAGCTGGACGCCGCCGGCGACCTCTATCGCAAGACCCGCTATGTCCTGGTGGACGAACAGCGGGAGACCCTCCAGGCCGCGCTGGCGCATCCCGATCTTGCGCCGCATCGCGAGCGGGTCGCCACCCTCCAGGCGGACGTCCAGGACCTTGCCGCGGTCAAGGATGGCAGCCTGCACTGGATTCTCTGCAACGAACTCTGGAGCGAGCTCCGCACCAAGATCCTGCTCCGCAAGGAGGGGGAGATCATCGAGGAGCGGCTCCAGCCGAACCTCAGCGACGCCAAGTACAAGGAGTTCGACGACTGGTCCGCGTTCGTGCGGGCCTTTGCGGCGCGGGATGTGGCCGCGCTCAGGAACGGTCCCTCCTTCCTGGACGAGATCATCTGGGAGAAGGACTACCAGCCCATTGACTGGAAGCGCGTGCCGTACCGGAAGACCATCACCGATTTCATGAAGCCGATGGACGATCTGGTCATCGTGCCGGCGAACTTCGGCGCCTTTGCGACGATCAAGGAGGCCCGGCGCCTGCTGGCCTCCGGGGGCGGATTCACCAGTCTCGACGCCGGCACGCCCGACATGGATGTCCTGACGGACCCCGACAAGCCCTGCTACGGGCTCCACGGCGGGCAGTACACCTTCATTGTGAACTTCGCGCTCTGCGAGACCGTGGCGAAGCAACTGGGCGTCAAGGAGGTGACCGTCGAGCGGCAGCGGGAGTTCGTCTCCCGGATGCTGGGCGTGAATCTGCTCACTGTCATGGACCTGCTGGAAACCTATCCCTCCCCCCGGCAGCTCAAGCCCTGGGAGCAGGACCGGCTGACCCTGAAGACCCTGAAAGTTCTGGACGGGCGGTATCGGTCTCCCTACAGCCGGACCCTCGACTATCCGATCCGGACGGGCGCCCCAGAGCTTGAGCGGGCTGAACTGGAGACGCTCCTCAAGGGACTTCCCGCGACGGGGGTCCCGGACACGATCGCCTATCTGAGCGAGGAGGAAGTGCTGGGGGCCGTCACGGATCTGGAGGCCTTGGGCTTTGAGCGGGCCAGGATTCAGGCGCTGCTGGAGGCCGGCGTCCGACGGGAGATCGAGTACTATCGGTTCTCGTTCACAAGCCCTTAAAATTGGCCTGAATTCATGGAAATGGGGGAATCCCCTCTAAGAAATTATTTTCTTGATATTGCCAAAATCCTTGTGCTAGCATCCCGACCGGTTTGATAAAGGCGTGGAAAACCACGCTTCAAGAGAGAGAGGTATCGCCTGTGTTTGGGTTTGGTTGGATGGAGTTGCTGCTGGTTCTGGTGATCGTCCTCATTGTGTTCGGGGCCGGCAAGCTCCCGCAATTGGGCGAAGGCCTCGGCAAGGCCATCAAAGGGTTCAAGAAGTCGGTGCATGAGCCCGAGCCGGCCCTCCAGGCGTCGGCGGCCGTCTCGATGGCTGCGCCTGTGCCGCAGGAAGCGGGCAAGGCTCCGAGCCACACGTAAGAAGAAAGTTCCAGGGCTATGTTTGGCCTGGGTGTCACAGAAGTTTTAGTGATTCTGGTTGTGGCGTTCCTCCTGTTCGGGCCGCAGCAGTTGCCCGAGGTGGGGCGGCAGGTCGGTAAGGCGATCAAGGGCCTGAAGGAAGCCACGGAGGACGTCAGAAAGTCGGTCGAGCCGGAGTTGGACCTGATGCAGGCGGAAATGAAATCGGTGGAGCAGGATATGGAATCGTCCATGAAGGAAGCGGAAGAGTCCATCAAGAACTCGGTGGAGGAGAACCAGGGGGATGAGGTCAACAAGGCCTGAGCGGACTTTTAGAGAATTAAGTTGATATGAGAAGAGGCAGAATGATACACAGAGACAACGAGGCACAGGGCAAAACCAACAGGAGGATCGCTATGTTTAATGGTAAAAGGCTTTCGGGGTGGATGGCCCTGGCCGTGTTTGCAACGGTCGGGGGGGCGATGGTCGCCGCCGACCCCGCGTTCGCGAAAGTGGACGTGGACAAATTGACCATCGGCGGAGAAGCGCGGGTACGGTACGAGGTCCGCACTGGCACCACGTTTGGCGGGACCCAAGCGAACGAGAGCGCGGCAGATCATCGCATCCGACTGAATGTGGGGTACGACCTGACGCCGGATGTTTCATTCTTTGCCCAGATTCAGGACGCCCGTGTCTGGGGCGGCGAAGCTGGCCAGGGGGGGCAAGTGAATACGGGTATCGGTGCTGTGTCTGGAGCCAACACAAACGGCACGGGCGTTGACTTGCACCAGGGCTATCTCGAACTGAGGAACGTACTGATACCGGGCTTGAGCCTGAAGGCCGGCCGTCAGGAGATCATGTACGGTGACCAGCGGCTCTTCGGGAACTTCAACTGGAGCATGATCGGCAACACGTTTGATGCCGTGAAGATGACACATTCCTCGGCTCTGGCCGACCTGGACCTCTTCTGGGCCCGCATCATCGATAATTCGCAGGCGGCCGGTACTAACACCGCGACCACTGCTAACTCCGGAGCGCCCCTATTCCCTGCTGCTGGGCAAAAATCAACAACTAATCAGGACATTTACGGCGCCTACCTGACGTTGAAGCCGGCCCGGAACTGGACGATCGAGCCGTACTACTTCCTGCTGGCCGACGCCCGAAAAAATGCAACCACCACCTCTTTCGCGCCGCAGGCTTCTGATCAAACCCGGCACACGTTTGGCGGCCGGATTAACGGCAAGGCCGGCGGCCTGGATACAACGCTTGAGGCGGCTGGGCAGAAGGGCGCAATGGGGGACGGCCAGGCTGCTGGCTACCAAGATCACGCGCTTAAGATCAATGCGCACGCGGAAGCGGCGAAGATCGGTTATACCTTTGATGCCGTGCCGATGAAGCCGCGGATTGGCTTTGAGTTCGACTACGCCTCCGGTGATAACTGCGTGAACGGAGCTGCCACTCAGGGTTGTGGTGGCCTCGTCGGTAGTGGGACGCATATGAATACCTTCGATAACTTGTACCCGACGAACCACGGCCTCTACGGGGGCATGGATCTACAGGCCTGGAAGAACTCGGTGAACTATCAGGCCAATTTTACTGTGAAGCCGTCGCCGGTCAGCAAGCTGGAGTTCAAATACATCGTCCACCGCCTGGCGCGGACCACGGACAACTGGTATCGGGCCGGACAGACGGCGTACGCAACCACGCTTTCCTCAAACCAGGAGGCCTCCTTGGGGCAGGAGTTTGGTGTCAACTACTGGCACACGTTCAAAGAGAAGTTCAAATTCGAGACCGGCTTTGGTCACTTCTTTGCCGGAGCATTTCTGGACAAGGCTGCAGCTGTAAACATAACGGGTGCACCCAACAGCACCTCGACGTTCGTCGGCACCGCCGACCAGAACTGGGGCTACGTGATGGGGTCGGTCCTGTTCTAAATTAACGACCCGCACCACGTCGTAATGACGAGGGGCCCGGTTCGCCGCATGGCGGGCCGGGCCCCTTAGTTTTGGGGTAACTTGCCAGTGGCAAATGCCCGCTCTGTTGCTGTATCATGTCGGACAGTCTGGGGTCCGATCATCCATTTGAGTTCATTGAGGGTTTATCATGAAAGCTAGGATGAATTTTCTCTTTGGCAGTGGGTTGGCAGGGGCGTTCTTGGGAGCGGCGCTGATTCTGACTCCACCGGCGGCAACCGTCGGCCAGGCGGCCGGCGTGCCGCCGCAGTTGGCCCAGAGCTTTTCCCCTATCGTGAAGGCCGTCACGCCGGCGGTCGTCAACATCCAGGTCACGCAGGGCGAGCGCGTGCGCGCGCCCCGCGACCCGCGCCGCCGCGATCACGAAGGCCCGCCCGGCCGTCCTGGTCCAGGCCCCGGTCCCTTCGGCGGCCCCGGTGGCCCAGGCCCGTTCGGCGGCCCTCCCGGCGAGCCGGATGAGCCCGATCAAGGCCTTCCCGGTCGTCCCGAGATGTCGGGCGGATCGGGCGTCATCATCGACCCCAACGGGTACATTGTGACCAACAACCACGTGATCGATAAGGCCTCCGACATCAAGGTCTATCTGCACGACAAGAAGGAGTACCCGGCCAAGATCATCGGGGCGGACCCGAAGACGGACTTGGCCATCATCAAGATCGAAGCCACGGGCCTCCCGCATCTCAAGTGGGGTAACTACGATGAGCTCCAGGTCGGCGACATCGTCCTGGCCGTCGGCAGTCCCTTCGGCCTTTCGCAGACCGTCACGATGGGCATCATCAGCGCCCTGGGGCGGGGCAACGTCGGCATCGCCGACTACGAGGACTTCATCCAGACGGACGCGTCCATCAATCCCGGCAATTCGGGCGGCGCGCTGGTGAACCTCAAGGGCGAGCTGATCGGCATCAACACGGCGATCTTCTCCCGGACGGGCGGCAACGAGGGCATCGGCTTCGCGGTGCCGGTCTCGCTCGCGAAGAACATCACCGACAGCCTCATCAAAACCGGAAAAGTGGTGCGGGGCTGGCTCGGCGTGGCCATTCAGGAGATCACGCCGGATCTGGCCAAGGCATTCAAGGCGAAGGATCAGAAGGGCGCCCTCGTCAGCGACGTGAACGAGCAGGGCCCTGCTTTGAAGGCGGGCGTCCAGCGCGGCGACGTCATCGTGGAATTCGACGGCAAGGAAGTCCAGACCGTCAGCGATCTGCGGAACCGCGTTGCCCAAACTCAGGTGGGCGCGAAAGTCCCGCTGAAGGTGATCCGTGAGGGGCAGGAGAAGGTGCTCACGCTCCAGATCGGCGAGCGCCCGGCCGACGCCATGCTGGCCCGCGGCACGGAGCCCGGCGCCGCTCCGCCGGAGAGCGCCGAGGCGCGCAAGGGGCCCCTGAACGTCCTCTCCGACCTCAAGGTGAAGGCGATCGACGATGAGGCGAGGACGAAGCTCAATATCGGCGCGAAGACGGCCGGCGTGCTGGTCGCGCATGTCCAGGCGGGGAGTCCGGCAGAGCAGGCCGGCCTGCAGCGCGGCGACGTGATTCAGGAGGTCAACCGGCAGTCGGTCATGTCGATCAATGACTACGACGCGGCGGCCGCCAAGATCAAGAAGGAGGAGAACGCGGTCCTCCTCGTCAACCGCCAGGGGAACACTCTCTTTATCGTCATCAACCCCTAACACCCTATGGCCGGTCGCTTCGAGAAGTTCTTTAAAGGCGTCCAGGACCGGGTCTTCACGCCGCTCGAAGACCCGAAGATGCCGCTGACCCAGCACCTGGAGGAGCTCCGGGTGCGGCTCACGCGGGCCGTTGTCATTCTGGCCATCGTCTTCTCGTGCTCGTTCTATTTCTCGGTCCAGGTCATGGACTGGGTACGCATTCCGCTGCAGAACGCGTTCGTCTTCGTCAAGTTCAGCGACCAGTACACGCTCGACGGCATCGTCAAGGGCAGAAACCTGGGCCAGATGGTGACGTGGCTGTCCACGGGCCAACTGGTGATGAAATGGCAGCCGACCGCGCTGGAGAAGCTGCCGTTCATCTTCCTCTCGCCCGCCGAGGCCATCTGGAACAACGTCAAGGTCTCGATGGTGTTCGCCGCCTTCCTGGTGATGCCGTACCTCATCTGGGAGACCTGGACGTTCTCGTCGCCCGGCCTGCTGGCCCACGAGCGGCGCTTCGTCCTGCCGTTCGTGATCATCAGCAGCGTCGCGTTTTACCTGGGCCTCGGCTTCTGTTATTTCGTCGTCCTGCCGTTCGCATTGAACTTCCTGGTCCAGTACGGGATCGATTCCGGCTTCGTGCCCCAACTGTCCATCGCGGCGTTCGTGGGCTTCATCCTGTGGTTCCTGCTGATCTTCGGCCTGATGTTCGAACTGCCGCTGGCCATCACGCTGCTCGCCAGGCTGGGCTGGGTGGATGCCGTGATGCTGCGCCGATACTGGAAGTGGGCGCTGGTCGGCTCGTTCGTGGTGGCGGCCATCCTGACGCCGACGCCCGACCCGTTCAACCAGTCCATCATGGCGGTGCCCATGTATGTCTTTTACGAGATGGGCATCGTGGGCGCCAGGCTGTTCGGGAAGAAGAAGCCGGCGCCGGGCATCGCGCCGGCGGCTTCCACGGCCGCCGCCGCGGCAGGCAATCGGTGATCCGGGCCGCGATCCTGGTGGTCAGCAGCAAGATCGCCGGCGGTCAGGAAGAGGACGAGGGCAAGGCCGCGCTGGTGGAGTTGGTCGAGTCCATTCCGGCGAGCCTCGCAGCCTATGAAGTGGCGCCGGACGAGCGCGATGCGATACGCGATCGCCTGACGGCGCTGTGCGACGACGAAGCGGTGGACGTCGTGCTGACGGTCGGCGGCACCGGCGTGCGTCCCACGGACGTGGTGCCGGAAGTGACCCGCGAGGTCGCGGACAAGGAGATTCCCGGAATCGGGGAGGCGATGCGGCTGGAGAGCCTCAAAAAAGTTCAGACGGCCATGCTGTCGCGCGGGACGGCCGCCATCCGCGGCTGGACACTGATCGTGAATCTGCCCGGGAGCCCCCGCGGCGCGCGCGAAAATCTGAGCGTCGTGCTGCCGGTGCTCGAACATACCATCGACAAGATCCAAGGGAGATAGCACCGTATGCCCGGAGAACTGCCCATTATCCAACACGCCGCGTCGCAGCCCTGCACGTACCTGTGGGCCTGCGCGCTGTGCGACGAGAACGAGACTTGCCAGAAGGACAAGGAGGGCCATAGCCGCTGGCTCGTGAACAAGCGGATGGCGGTCATCCGCAACAAGGTCCTCGTCATGAGCAACAAGGGCGGCGTCGGCAAGAGCACCGTGACGACGAACCTGGCCGTGAGCCTGGCGCTCCTGGGCAAGGAAGTGGGCGTCGTGGATATGGACATTCACGGGCCCAACATCCCCAAGATGGTCGGCGGCGAGGGCCAGAAGCTCAAGATCAGCGCGAGCGGCGGCATCATCCCGTTCCAGGCCTACAACATCAAGGTGGCCTCGATGGCCTTCCTGCTCCAGAACTCGGACGATCCGATCGTCTGGCGCGACGCCTACAAGTACGAGTTCATCAACCAGCTGATCGGCGGTGTGGAGTGGCAGGAGCTGGACTATCTCCTGGTGGACCTCCCGCCGGGGACGGGCAACGAGTCGGTGACCACCATGGACTTGATCGGCGACGTGACGGGCTGCATCATCGTCACGACGCCCCAGGAGGTGGCGCTGCTGGATTCCCGCAAGTCGGTCAATTTCGTGAAGGACAGCGAGCTGCCGATCATCGGCATCGTCGAGAACATGAGCGGGCTGTCCTGCCCGCACTGCCACAAGGAGATCAACGTTTTCAAGCAGGGCGGCGGCGAAGCGGCGGCCCACGACATGGGCGTGCCGTTCCTGGGGCGCATCCCGCTCGATCCGGAGGTCGTCGTGCACTGCGACGCCGGCGAGCCGTTCGCGATGTTCTGCTCCGACACCGAAACGGCCCAGGCGTTTCACGACATCGCCAACCGGGTGGAAGACTTTGTCCGTAAGCGGGCGGGAGGCCAGATGGCGGCCCCCAGGAACAAGCCGGGCTTCTCGCCGATCAAGCAATGAAGAACGATCTCACCAGCTTGGAAGATGCGCTGAAGACCGTCCTGGGGGCGGTTTCCGTGCTGGGCGCGGAGAAGGTCAGCCTGCTCGACGCGCTGGGGCGCGTCCTGGCCGAGGACATCATCGCCCTGCGGGACAATCCTCCCTGGGACAACTCGGCGATGGACGGATTCGCCGTCCGCTACGAGGACATCAAGCAGGCCCACGCCGTCACGACGCCGACGATGCTGAAGGTCATCGAGGACGTGCCGGCCGGCAAGTTCCCGGCGAAGGCAGTCGGCAAGGGCGAGGCCATCCGGATCATGACCGGCGCGCCCATCCCGAAGGGCGCCGACACCGTGCTGAAGGTGGAGGACACCGAGAACCAGCCCACGTGGGTGAAGGTCTTCAAGGAAGAGAAGAAGGGCGCCAACATCCGTCCTCAGGGTGAGGACGTCCGCAAGGGCGACTGCATCATCCCCAAGGGCAAGGCCATCCGCCCGGCCGAAGCCGGCATGCTGGCCATTCTGGCCAAGCCCTTCGTGTTCGTCTCGCAGCGGCCGCGGGTGGCGATCCTCTCGACCGGCGACGAGCTGGCCGATCTCGACGAGCGGTTCAGCGAGGAGAAGATCGTCAACTCGAACAGCTACGGGATCGCCGCGGCGGTGCAGGAGGCGGGCGGCCTGCCAATGCTGCTGGGCATCGCCAAGGACCGGCCCGACGACCTGAAGGCGAAGATCAGCCAGGGGGTGAACGCCGACTTCCTCGTGCTCTCCGGCGGCGTCTCGATGGGCGATTACGATTTCACGAAACCGGTCTTCCAGGAGCTCGGCGGCGAGATGAACTTCTGGAAGCTGGCGATCCGTCCCGGCCAGCCCGTGGCCTTCGGCAAGATCGGCAAGACCCTGGCCTTCGGCCTGCCGGGCAACCCCGTCTCCTCGATGGTCACCTTCGAGCAGCTCGTGCGCCCGGCGATCCTGAAGATGTGCGGCAGTCAGGTGCTGGCGCGCCCGGTCGTCCAGGCGATTTTCCAGGAGAAGTTCTCCAAGCGGCCGGACCGGCGGCATTTCCTCCGCGGCATCCTCTGGATGGAGAACGGCATGCTGATGGTGCGGACGACCGGCAGCCAGGGCTCGGGCATCCTGACCTCGATGGTCAAGGCCAACGGCCTGATCGATATCCCGGTCGAAGTGGAAAAGCTCAAACCCGGCGACGTCGTGAACGTCCAGGTCCTCGGCGGCGGGTTCTGAGCGATGGCGCCGCTGCTGCCCCCCATTCTCTGCTTCGTCGGCCGCTCCAACAGCGGCAAGACCACCCTGATCGAGCGGCTCATCTCGGCTCTGGTCCAGGACGGCTATCGCATCGCCACGATCAAGCACGCGGGCCACGGCTTCAATCTCGACACCGAAGGCAAGGATTCCTGGCGCCACAAGCGGGCCGGCGCCAGCACCGTCATCGTCATCACCAAGGGCAGCCTCGCGATGTTCACCGACGTGGCCGAGGAGATCGGGGTCGAGGAGCTGCGCGACCGCTACGCGCGCGAGGGGATTGACCTGATCATCGCCGAGGGGTGGAAGCACGAAGGATATCCCAAGGTCGTGGTGGTGCGCGACCACGTGGGCGAAGTGGAAGTCTCGCCCGAAGGCCTGCTGGCGATGGTGTCCAACAAGCCGCTCGAGCGTGTCCCCGAGGGCGTGCCCGTGCTCGATCCCGACGACGTCGCCGGCGTGGCGGCCGTTGTCACCAAACACTTCCCGCGCAAGAGCGGCCGGCACGGGTAATGCAATTCCGGATTCCCAAGATCGTCCTGATCGCGATCGCGCTGGCGGTCCTCGGGGCGGTCGCGGGCGCCGTCGCGATTCCCCTCACCAACGCGCCGACCTTCTGCGCCACCTGCCACACCATCAAGCCCTCGTATGATTCCTGGGTCAAGTCCTCGCACAAAGACGTGACCTGCGTGGCCTGCCACGTCCGGCCGACGTTTGAAGGATTCATCCAGGACAAGGTCATCAAGGGCACCCACGACGTGATGATCACGTTCTTCGGGACTCCGAAGAAGCCGGAGGACCTGAAGGCGACCGTCCATACGGAAGTCTGTCTCTCCTGCCACCAGAACATGCTGCGCATCTCCGAAATCACCACGCGGGACCTGCCGGGGCCGCTCAAGAAGGCCGGCCTCATCATGGAGCACCGCAAGCACATGGAGGCCTTCCAAAAGCGCGGGAAGGGTGAGGGCTGCACGACCTGCCATGCCACCGTCGTCCATGCGAAGCCCTACAAGGACTACAAGATCGTGGTCCCGCGCGGGCACATCAAGATGGACGACATTCCCAAGGCGGAGAAGGCGGCCATCGAGGCGACGATGGTCAAAGCGCACCGCGAGCAGGATTGTTTCCGCTGCCACGACGGGAAGACCGAGTACGAGGGCAAGGTCCTGAGCCGCAAGTGTCTCACGTGCCACGTCAGCGAGAATCTGTCCGAGCTGCTTTTCTAGCCGGTCTTTCACGATCCATGTCCGAACCCATCGTCCAAGTCCGGAATCTGACCAAGCGCTTCGGCTTGTTCACGGCCGTGGACGGCGTGTCGTTCGAGATCCGCAAGGGCGAGATCCTCGGCCTGCTGGGGCCGAACGGCGCCGGCAAGACCACCACGATCCAGATGCTGCTGGGGCTGATCACGCCGACGAGCGGCGAGATCCTGGTGTTCGACCTGCCCTTGGACCGCCACCGGGAGGAGATCCTGGGCAAGGTGAACTTCTCCTCGACCTACGTCTCGATGCCGCAGGCCCTGACCGTCGAGGAGAATCTCTGGGTCGTCGCCCGGCTCTACGGGCTGGACCGGATCGCGTCCCGCATTGACGACGTTGTCAAGTGGATGGAGATGGAGGAATTCCGGACGAAGGTCACCCGCAAGCTCTCCTCCGGCCAGATGACCCGGCTCTCGCTCGCCAAGGCATTCCTGACGGACCCGCAAGTCCTGTTTCTCGACGAGCCGACCGCGAGCCTTGATCCGGACATTGCGGACAAAACGCGCTCGCTCATCAAAGAAATCCGCCGCACTTCCGGGCTGACCGTGCTCTATACCTCGCACAACATGCGGGAGATGGAGGAGATGTCGGACCGGATCATTTTTCTCCAGCGGGGCAGAATCGTTGCTGAGGGGACGGCCGAGGCCATCAAGGCGCGGTACGGGGAGACCGACCTGGAAGAGGTCTTCCTGAAGCTCGCCAGGGATCAACCCACGCGCGTGAGCCGGCCATGAAGCTCCACCGGATCGTCGCGCTGCTGTACCGCCACCTCTGTCTCTACAAGCGCAGCTTTCCCCGCCTGCTGGAGATCATCTACTGGCCCTTCGTGGACCTGGTCATCTGGGGTTTCATCACGCTGTATCTCCAGCAGTTCAAGGAGGCGTTGCCGAACTTCGTCCTGTTCTTCCTGGGCGCGCTCATCCTGTGGGACGTGCTGTTCCGCGCCCAGCAGGGGATCACGATCTCCTTCCTGGAGGAGATCTGGTCGCGCAATCTCATGAACCTGTTCGCCAGCCCGCTGAAGCCGGGCGAGTTCCTGGCCGCGACCATGATCCTGAGCGTGGGCAAGGTGCTGACCGTGTCCTGCGTGACGGTGCTGGCCGCGTTCGCGTTCTACTCCTTCAACGTGTTCGTGCTCGGCCTGTCGCTGATTCCCTTCGTCCTCAATCTCATTATCGTGGGCTGGTGTATCGGTGTGTTGACGACCGGCCTCATCATGCGGTACGGGCAGGAGGTGGAAGTGCTGGCCTGGGGCCTGGTCTTTCTCTTCCAGCCGATCTCCTGCGTCTTCTATCCGATGAGCGTCCTGCCGGGCTGGCTCCAGGTGATCGCGCAGATGAATCCGGCGGCGCACGTCTTCGAAGGGATGCGCGCGGTGATCGCCACCGGCGCGTTTCCAATGCAGGAGCTGGCCTGGGCCGTCGGCCTCAACGCGCTCTACCTCGCCGCGCTGGTCGCCTGGTTCCACCTGATGTTCGCGGCCTGCAAGGAAAAGGGCCTGCTGGTGCGGGTCGGGGAGTAAACTTGCAACGTTTGCCAAGTCTAGAAAACTAAAATTCATTTGGAGGCTCTGTGTTCAACGAAGAATTCTTCAAAACTAGTCTTCCAAAACACATTGACGCGAAAGGCAAGGAAAGCGCCGATCAGCCGTCGCTACACATTCGACTGCACACTGGGCAGGAGTATACGGTTGTCCGTGTCATCGAGCATGGCCAGGGTTGGGTTGTATTTGAAGTGTATCCATCCAAGGGGAAGAAACCGCGTGAGCATCTTCCCGAGGATCGCGAGGCTGGCGCGCCTCGGTACGACTTCGACCGAGTCGCAGTGCCTTACGGGAACATCAGCTTGGTAGTAGTGACGCTTGAGTTGCCGTCGAAGGGCCTCGGGTTTCACACATGATGCTGCTTGACAGGTCCGGACGGGTGGCCTAGCTTTGACTACAATGATCCCGCCGCGCACACGCCGTAGAAAGGAGACGTGAGATGACTCTCTGTCCCATCGCCCTCGTAGTCGGCTGCAAGAAATGTCCGGCATTCTCGGTCTGCCCTCTGAAAGGCGTCATCGGTGATTACAAGAAGCCGGAAGACACGCCGACGGGGCAGCAAGCCGGCAAGAAGAATTAGGGTCAGGCTCGAAGTTTAGCGGTAGGCGCAGCGAGGGCCGCCTTGCGGGCGGCCCTCTGCGATCTTCGTTCCCGGGTCAACCGATCTTGACGTCAACGCTCTTCGGTTTCGCCTTGGCCGACTTGGGCAGGTGAACCTTGAGCACGCCATCTTTGAATTCGGCCGCCACCTTGTCGCCATCGGCGTCTTCGGGCAGGGCGAAGCTGCGGGCAAAACTGCCGTAGGCCCGCTCCACCCGGTGATACCGTTTCCCGTGCTCTTCCTTCTCGTGCCGCCGCTCGCCGGTGATGGTGAGGACATCGTCCTGTACCGTCACCTTCACGTTCTCCTTGCTCACCTCCGGCAATTCGGCCTTGATGAGATATTCGCTCTCATCCTCGACGATGTCCACCAGCGGCGCCCATTCCGCCACCGTCATCGCCTCGTCCTTGCTCCCCTCCTTCCGGACCTGGGCGCGGCCGAGCACCGTAGACAACCGGCTCTGCAAATCATCCAATTCTTTGAACGGATCCCACCGCATCAGGGCATTCATAACGTTACCTCCTTTGTATGCCGTTACCAAACTTCTCCCTCTTGAGGGGTCAATAATCATCGTTTCCCGCCTGTCAAGGGGCATGGGAGGGGGCTAGGCTCCGGCGGCAGGGAGCTAGTCCCCTGCGCGAAAAGGTGCTAGTCCCCCCTTCGCTCCATTAAACGAATCCCTCCGGATGGTGTCTAACGAAGAAAGACCAATCTTTTGTGAGGGCGTATGGTCCGTTTTCACTCGCATGCCTTGGAGCGCCTTGCGGAACGCGGAACTACAGAGGCAGAAGTTGCGGCAACAGTCCAGACCGGGGAACAGTTTCCAGCCAAGTTCGGAAGGACCGGGTTCCGGAAAGCATTCCGTTTCGGGTCCACTTGGCAGCGGCGTTTCTATGACACGAAGGAAGTGGAGGCCATTACCGTGAGAGAGGGCCAAGACTGGCTTGTGATTACGGTCGTTACAAGGTACCATTAGGGCTGTTGAATGTGAGGAGAGAGGCGTCGCAATGAAGCTTACCTACGATCCTCGACACAACATCGCATACATCCGGCTGCATCCCAAAGCGGCGCAGGTGA
>Ga0080064_1005351_pt1 | contig 15216 bp, 16 predicted proteins | sample Subgrocontami54m_FD_69260 | JGI IMG/M metagenome (GOLD analysis project Ga0080064, IMG submission 69260) | Subsurface groundwater microbial communities from S. Glens Falls, New York, USA - GMW46 contaminated, 5.4 m (SPADES assembly) (version 2) ...
CGCGCGTGAGCGCGATATTCGCGGCGTGGTATCGCGTGATCGCCAACGGCGAAATGCTGCGCGAGCTGTGGCCGAGCTTCTACCGCATCGGGATCGGCTACGTTCTGGCGGTCGTCGTCGCTGTCCCCCTCGGGCTGCTCATGGGGGCCTCGCGCTTCATGTACGGGCTGCTGGAACCCTTGACCGAACTGCTGCGCCCGATCCCCAGTTCCGCGTACATCCCGATCGCGATCCTGTTCCTCGGAATCGGCGACGCCATGAAGGAATTCGTGGTGTTCTTCAGCTGCCTGTTCCCGATCCTCGTGAACGCCTACAGCGGCGTGATCGGGATCGACCCGGTGCTGATCGACACCGGCCGCACCTTCGGCCTCACGCGCCGCGACATCCTGAGATCGATCATATTCCCCGCCACCGTCCCGAGCATCCTGACCGGCATGAGGATCAGTCTGGCGATCGCGCTGATCGTCGTGGTGGTGGCCGAGATGGTCGCCGGATCGAGCGGCATCGGCTACTTCATCCTCGACAACCAGCGCACCTTCCATGTCCCGGAAATGTTCGCCGGTATTTTCATGCTCGGGGTCGTCGGCTATTGTGCAAACGCGGTCTTCCTCCTAATCGAGACCCGCGTCCTGCATTGGCGCCCCCGCGCGGCGCTCTGAGAAGCCGCCCGCAGCGTCCCCGCTCTATTCGTAGCGGATCTTGCCGGTCGCTTCGTCGACCCTGAAGACGCCGGGCCCGCGCGGCTCGCTGACCGTGATGGTCTGCCGGCCGAGGGTGATGCGCGCCACGCCCTCGATCGCGCGCGTCACCTCGATCTTCGCGTTCTGGACCTGGTCGTAGGCCGACTCCAGCTCGATCAGTTCCTCCTTCTCCTGCTTCAACTTCTGCCTCGCCGCGGCCAGCGTGTTGTTCGCCCGCTCGAGCATTTCCTTCTTGTCGGGACGCTTGGCGAGCATGTCGGTGACCTTCACGAGCCGCATCAGCTCCTCCGCCCCTGCGTCGAGACTCTTCTTCAGCGCCCCCATCCTGTCGACCAGCTTCGGGTCGACGCCCACCCCGACCGAAGTCTCGTTGGCCGTATCGGCGCCGAGCACGGGCGTGCGCACGAGATTGCCCGCGCGTACGTTGCCGCCGCGGATCGCGCTCTTGCTGGATCGCTCGCCGCCGACGATGACCTGATTGGTCGCGGTCAATTCGCTCTGGATCACCTCGTTGTCGACCAGGATGCTGTCCGCGCCGACGACGGCGTTCTCGATGAAGCGGGCCCTGATCTCGCCGACGGCGCGGACATGCGCCATCTCTCCCCCGCCCGCGCCCGGCAGGGCAGCCGCGCCCGCGCCGGTGATGCCGCCCCTGACGGTGATGTTGGCGCCGGAATCGACGACCGCGGCTTCGATCACGTCGCCGACGATGATGTCGCCGGTGGCGCGGACGTGCATGCCGCTCGTGATGCTGCCCTTCACCGTGACCGAGCCCTTGAAGTCGATGTTGCCCACGGACAGATCGACGTCCGCGACCGAAAGGACGGTGGTGACGCTGACCCCGTCGCGCCTGAACACCGGCAGGCCCTCGCAGGCCGCGACCAGCAGGTCGGGATCGTCGGCCGCGGCAGCGGTGCCTTCGAGATTGCGGCCGATCTGCACGTCCCTGCCCGGTCGGGGCGCGACCTCCCCGCCCAAAACGTCGTGCCCCGGCGTGCCCGCCCCGGGCGGATGGCGGCGCATGAGCGGCTCGCCCTGCTTGACCGTGGTCAATCCGCCCAGGTCGTGAAGGTCGACGACCTTGCGCGCATCGTCGATTTCATCGTCCTTCAGGCTGCGCGTCTTCGAGACGAGGAATTCGAGGCTTCCGTTTTCCCCGTTCTCGGAGGGCGTACCCGACGCGACCAGCAACTGGTCGGCGTTCTGCTCGGCCGCGGCGCGCGCGACTTCCGCAGCCAGCACGCCGTGAACGACCCCGGCAGCGGCGATGATCTTGAGCAGCTCCGCTTCGTCGATCCGGCTGCCTCCGCCGGCCGCCGGACGGACGGTGAGATAGGCCGACATCTTGTCCAGGGAAACGCGAACCGAGGCCGAGGCGTCCTGCTTCTTTTCATCCGGCTTCTTTTCGTCCTGCTTCTTGTCGCTGTCCATTCCGGGTGAGGCTCCCTTGAGTCGTGCCGAAATGCGCGGCGTTTCCGGAAGATTACATCATCGTGCCCGTGTTGAAGAGAATTACCGCGCCCCGCCGGTTGGCGGCGTTCCCGCAAGGCGCTCGGTTCGGGCGATTGCCGCGGCCAGCTCGTCGTGGCGCTGCGTCCCGGGACGGAGTTGCTCCAGCAGCGGCCGCCAGAATGCGAGCGCCGCCGCATAGCGGCCTTGTTCGTATTCGGCGCTCCCGGCCATTTCGAGGGCTTTCGGATGCGTGGATTCGAGCGCCAGTGCACGGCCGAGGAGTTCGCGCGGCTTGCCTTCGAGCCTTCCACCGCGCGCCATTCCGAGCGCGTCCGCGTATTCGCACCATACCGCGGGGTCGCGGGCCACCCGGGAGGACAGGGCGAGTGCCCGTTCATACGCCTGCGCGGCCTCGTCGAACCGGTCGCGTTCGGCCTGCAGCCGGGCGAATATGACCCAGCCCCTGGCGTCGCGCGGTTGACGGTCGAGATGGACGCGCAACTCGCGCTCGAACGCCTCGGCGCCGCCCTGCCCCGCCTCGGCCGCGGAAATCGCCGCCTCCAGCTTGGCGGCATCCCCGCGGTCCTGCCTCAGGACGACAGCCAGTGCAAGCAGCGAAACGGCGAGTGCCGCCGCAAGCCACGAAGCACCCGCCCACCGTTTCAAGGATGCCGCTCGCCGCACGGGCCTACCTGCCGAGCCTGTCGGCCACGGCCATCGCCTGCGGCCCCGCCGCCGCAGCCTTGGCCGGCGCACGCCTGGCCGCCATCGCGTCGTCGAGGATCTTGATTCCGTCCTGGGAGATGCTCATCGACTTGTTCAGCGAATCGGTCGCCGCCTCGGGATTGTGGAAGCCCGCACCGTTGGATGCCGTCCACCATTCCCAATGCACGTGCGCTTCATAGTGCTTGTCGCGCGCGGAATTCAACACGGACTCGGCAACGCCCGCGGCCCTCGCTTCCTCGAACTTGTCCACCAGGCGGGTGAGCCAGAACTCGGCCTTGCGCACCTTGCCCTGGAAGCGCGCGTTGAGCGAATCCATCACGTACACGGCCTGCTTCTCCTTCCATTCCCTGTGGCACTGCAGGCAGGTCTCCTTGATGTAGTGCCGCGGGCTGGTCTGCCAGTGCGAGGTGTAGGTCTTGCCCGTCTTCGGATCCTTCATCTTCGGCATATGGCACTGGTGGCATTCGATGCCGGCCTTCTGGTGCCTGGAATTGTAGAAATTCTCGGTGTCCGGATGCTGCGCCTTCCACAACAGCGCGCCGGTGATCCCGTGCTTGAAGTCGCGGAACTTGAGGTCGGTGTAGTGCTTGCCGATCTGGTTCACGTCCTTGAACGGGAAGTGATTGGTGCGCTGGTCGGCGAAGCCGATCGGCGCGCCCGTACCCACTTCGTACCCCGGGTTGCAGTTGTACTCGACGTGGCACTGGCCGCACTGCAGCTTGGTGTCGTAGCGGTCGAGGATCGCAATCTTGCGCGTGTGGCCGCGAACGCCCATGTCCTTGATGTCGAGCTTGGCGCCGCGATCGTCCTTGTGCCAGAGCGTGTCCTTCTCCGGCCGGGTGAGCGCCTGGATCAACCCGTCGCGCACGATGCGCGGCTTGGCCGCGTGCGGATCGTGGCAGATGTGGCAATTGAGGGCGTTCTTCATCTCCCGCGCCATCTCGACCACCTTCGAGGTGCGGCTCCATTTCGCCGTCGGCGCCGGGTCGCCCATGTAGGCCCAGTCGAGGATGTGGTCCTGGGTCTTGCAGTTGAGGCACACCGGGTTGACCGCCGCTGCGCTGCCCGGCTTGAACGCCTTGTGGTCGGCGTTGTCCGGGTACAGGTCGGTGACCATGTCCATGACGCCGAAGGCCCCGCCGTTGCGCGTCAGGTACTGCCAGCCTTGCTTCGGGACGAAGCGGCCGCCGAAGGCGCGGTCGACCAAGTACTGGTCGAGCAGCATGTAGGCGTGCGAGCGCGGCACGTTGTGCTCGCGCGTGAAGCCGTGGCCCATCATCAGCTTGTCCCAGGCCGGATTCGGCGAGGGACCCGTGGCCTGCGATTTCTCAGAGCGCGCGAGCTTGTTCCAGTTCATCTGGTACAGCGTCTCGAACTGCTTCTGATGGCACGCGCCGCAGGCCTGGGGCTCCATTCTGGTCGCCGGCCGCGCCTTCGCGTCGGCCAGATGCTTGTCCAGCCCCTCGTGGCAGCTGTTGCAGCCGACGCCCTTGTGCCTGTTGTCCGCGTGCAACGCCTTGATGGGCGCGTGGCAGGCGTAACAGGCCGTGGCGTCGAATGCAGCTCTCCCGGCCGCCGCCTTCTTGGAGGACTGTGCGATGGAAGGCGAAGCGAGGAACGCGATCGCCGACAGCGCCAATGCGACGCGCCACAGCGCTGAGAAAATATTGGTCTTCATGGCCTATCTCCCGAGTCGATCGAATGGACGGCTCCATGCGAGCCCTGCAGCACTCGAAGAAAATTGGAACAGACCGCGGGAGGGGCTTTCTTGATCTGGATCACCCGGCGCCGGGGCGGGCCGTTCGCTAGGGTGACTTGGGCGAGGTCTCGGCGAGCTGCTTTTCTTCGACCAGCCGGCGGATGGTGCGGATGGTGTCGATGTCGGCCTCGACGTAGGCCTTCTTGAGGAACGCGTTGTAGAAGGCCTCGCCCGGCGCGTCGCCTTCGCGGCGCAAGGTCTCGTATTCGAAGCGCACGAACAGCAGCTCGGCTTCGGGCTCTTCTATGGTCATCACGAGGCTGGACGCGGGCAGCCCGCCGCCGGCCTCGGTCTCGTAGCGCACCTGCTTCATCGGATCGAGGGTGACGCGGTCGCGGACCGTCACCTTGCCGAAATGCAGCTCGCGCCTGAGCGAATTCCCCGCGTGCTCGAGTATCCTGAATTCATCGAGGCCCAGCACGAAGGGCAGCGGATTTTCGGCGCGATGCGCCAGTCCACGCCAGAGCTGCTCCCTCGACAGGGGATCGATCAGGGGATTCAGTGGATCGTTGATCTGAATCAGGTGGCTGAACTTCATCGAGCGGGGCTGGCGTGGCCGGGTCCGGGTCCGGGTCCAGTATATCGCACGCCTGCCCGATGCTCCGGGGTCCGTTAAACTGCGCGCCTCGCTTCCCGCCGCAGGGACATCATGCGCATCGAACTCGTCTCCGTCGCAACCGACACCGCGCCCCTGGACGGGCTGTATTACGAGCCCGACGGCGGAGCCACGGCCGGCGCGGCGCTGCTGTTCCACGGCAATACGATGAACTTCTATACCGGGGCGATGCGCTTCCTGCCGCCGGTGCTCGCCCGAATGGGCTACGCCAGCCTCGCCTTCAACCGCCGCGGACACGACATCCTCAGCACGCGCGCGAGCCGCATCGCCGAAGGCGGGGCGTACCAGCTCGCGCGCGAAGCCATCGAGGACAACCGGCTCGCCGCCCGGTGGCTGGCTGCGCGCGGGTTCGAGCATCCGGTGGTGATCGGCCACAGCAACGGGGGCATGCTCGCCGTGCGCCACGTTGCCGACCATCCGCATACCCCGGCGCTCGTGCTGCTATCGGCGCACGGCGGCGGCAGGGGCGTGGTGCAGCGCTCGAGCAGCGCCGGAACCATGGTGAGGGACCGCGTGGAGGAATTCACCGCGCAGGCCCACGCGATGGTGCTGGAGGGCCGCGGCCGCGAGTTGATGCTCATGCCCGGGTGGTGGTACGCCATCACTGCGGAGAGCTTCCTCGATCGCCTGACCGAGACGCCCGACCTGCTCGAACTCGCGCCGCGGGTGCTCTGCCCGACGATTTTCGTGCGCGGCGACAAGGAGCCGCCCGCGCAGTATCCCGCCGAAGCCTTCCAGGCGCGCGCGGGGGGGCCGTGCACGGTGGAAATCGTCGCCGACTGCGACCATTTCTACAACGGGCGCGAGGAAGCCGTGCAGGGGCTCGTGTCGGCGTGGCTCGCCGCGACCTTGAATCAACTCCGCCCGAGCGTGAAGTAGAAGGCCGCGCCCTGCGCGACCGTGCCTGCGGATTGTCGGGTATGGGCGACAGTCACGCCTACGCCGCGGCGAGCGGCGGTGCGTTTCCCTTGCGCCCTTACACACGGTTGCACTTCTTGCGTGAACCCGGAGGCCGGCCGGCGCGTTCTAAGTAGCTGGGCGCATCGATTTGCAAAGCGCCATTTCAGCTTCGAAAAGGAGGCGCACATGAAAGCCCTCGCGAAATACGTGCTCTCTCGAGTGTTCGCATTGGCGCTCGCGCTCGCGCTTGGATTCACGCAGGTGAGCGCGCTTGCACAGAATCAGCCGGCGTTCACGCAGCAGCAACTCGACCAGATGCTCGCGCCGATCGCGCTGTATCCCGATCCTCTCCTGTCCCAGGTGCTCATGGCGTCCACCTATCCCCTCGAGGTGGTCGAGGCCGCACGCTGGTCGAAAGCCCACCCGGGGCTGGAGGGCGACGATGCGGTCAGGGCGGTAGCGCAGCAGAGCTGGGACCCGAGCGTGAAATCGCTGGTCGCGTTTCCTCAGGTCCTCGCCTGGATGGATGAGAGCCTGGATTGGACGAGCAATCTCGGCGATGCATTCCTCGCGCAGGAGACGCAGGTTATGGAAACGGTGCAGACGCTGCGCCAGAGAGCGCAGGCCGCAGGCGCGCTGCGCTCGGACGACCGCAACCGGATCGTCTCCGAGGCGGGCGCGATCGCTGTCGTACCGGCAAGTCCGCAGATCATTTATGTGCCCTACTACGATCCGCTGGTCGTCTACGGACCGTGGTGGTGGCCCGCCTATCCGCCTGTTCACTGGCGGCCTTGGCCGGATTACTACGCCCGGCCGGGATACGCGGCCGGCTACTATTGGGGTCCCGGAATCCGCATCTCGGCGGGTTTCTTCTTCGGCGCCGTCGACTGGCATCGCCGGCATGTTCGCGTGGCGAACGTCAACAACTACTACTACAACACGGTGATCGTGAACCGGCAGAACGCCGGCAACGTGCGGGCAGCACCCGTGGACCGCGGGCCGGGCACCTGGCAGCACGATCCTTCGCACCGCAACGGAATAGCCTATCGCGATCCCGAGCTACAAAGACGATTCGGCGCCTGGAGAACGGAACGCGCGGTACCGCGGCGCGAAGGGCCGCAGGCCGGCGCTCCTCGCGCGGATGTCCGCCCCGCCCAAGGCCGGCGTGAAGCCGCTGCCCGGCCCGAGCCGTCGCGAGCCGGTCCGCCGCCCGCGCAAACCCCTCCCGTCGCACGCGAACCGCGCCGTGAAGCCGGGGCACGCCGCGAAGCACCGCACGAAAGCGCGCCTCGTCCGGAAGCTCGTTGGGGCCGCGAATCGCAGGCCAACGCGATCGCGGCCAACCGGGCCGTGCCGCGCAACTCCGCCCATCGCGAGTCGGGAGGTCCGGCCATGGACCCGCGACCGGTGGACAAGGATCAAGACCGCAGGGAAAGGCGCCGGGATTAGACGGCCGTCGCACCCAACGGCGAACGAGCAGGCATCCTCAGTTCGGTCCGCGGTCGAGGCGAGCAGGTCGATGCGGTTCTCGTGCGCGCCCTGCACCCGCGGCGGACGTACCGCCGTGGAAGCAATCTCGACCGGACGCGTAGAATGCAGCCTCGCAATCGAACAAGGACGTGCGGCAGTGAAAAAAGCGGAAATGGAAAAACTCAAAGGACTGAAGATCAGTGGCGGAATGGGCCGGGCCGTCACGCCCGGGCGCTTCGGCAAGGACGCGGCGGCCATCCCGAACCGACGCGAGCAGCGCCGGCTCGATCAGGCCAGGGGCCTCGTGCCCTTCGCGGTCAAGATCGACGGCGAACTGGTGAAGCAGATCCAGGCCCTGGCGCATCAACGCCAGGTCGGGCTCGACGAAGTGGTGGCCGAGCTGCTGAAAGCGGCGCTGGCCCGGTGATCGAACACGGGTGCGCGTCTACTTGCCGCCGGTCGGAACCGGCTTCAACGATCGCAGGAAGGCGACCAGCGCCTTCATATCCGCGTCGCCGATGTTGTGATCCGACCGGCGGGCCGTAATTCGGCGGCAGCTTCATCTTGTACGCGGACTTCGGCACCTTGTTCTCGACCGGGGCGGTAGCCCGCAGGTAGGCGACGATCGCGTTGAGGTCCGCGTCGGCCATGCCGCGGTACAGCTCGATCGGCATGGGCGGCCCGATCACGCTCCCGTCGGGGCGGACGCCCTCGCGGATCGCGCGCGCAAGCTGCTTGTCGGTCCAGCCGCCGATTCCCGTCGCCTGGTCCGGCGTGATGTTGGCTGCGTAGGCGACGAACGGACCGTCGTCGAACTTCATTCCGCCGGACAGGCCCCGCTCGGGAATCGGCCTGCCCTGGGAATCGCGCTGCATGTGGCAGTTGCCGCAGGCGACGATGCCGCCCATGAGCGCGCGTCCGCGCTCGAGCAGCGGGTTGTCTTTCGCGTTGGTGTTGCCCGCCATTAAGGCGTAGAGACAGATTCCGCCCAGCACCATTCAAGTGAACTTGCGCACGTTGTCCTCCCGTTCGAGTTATTGGTGGCCCGATGCCCGGGCCGAGCAAATTATAGATGCGCCGCGCAGCCGGGTGTTTAGCGAGCTGCCCCACCCCGCGGAAGGGTAAGCGGCCTTCGACTGTATACGCGGACCGACGCCTCACCCAAGGAGAGGACATGAAACCGTATAAGCTGCTTGCCGTACTCGGCCTGATGCTCGCGTTCGCTGCCCAGGAGGCCGCCGCCCAGACGAAACCCATGCGCGTCCGGGGCACGATCACCGGTCTCGAAGGCAACGCGCTGTCGGTGAAGTCGCGCGACGGCAAGGACCTGAAGATCACGCTCGCCGACAATGCCGGCGTGTCCGCGACCAAGGCGCTGACCCTGGCCGACATCAAGCCGGGGGACTTCGTCGGGTCGGCGACCAGAATGGGCGCCGACGGCGCACTGGTGGCGATCGAAGTGCACCTGTTCCCCGCGGCGCTGCGCGGGGTCGTCCCCGAAGGGCACGGGCCCTGGGACCTCGAACCCGGCTCGATGATGACCAATGCCACGATGACGGCCCTGGTCCAGGCCGCGGGCAAGCGAGAGCTCACCCTCGAATACAAGGGCGGCGCGCAGAAGATCGTCGTCCCGGACGGCATACCGATCTTCACCACCGTCCCCGCCGACCGCTCGCTGCTGGTGCCGGGCGCCTACATCTTCACCAGCGCGCAGGTCGCCGCCGACGGCAAGATCACGGCCTCGCGCATCCAGGTGAGCAAGGACGGAGTCAAGCCGGCGCAGTAAGGCTTACGCAAGCCGCCCCGCCGCTGAGCCGCTTGCAGCCGGACCGCATCGGCCCCTACACTCCCAGTCCCGGATCCGCGCGATTCGGCCAGGGGGACAGCAATGAACAACGCGTCAAGGGCGCCGAAAGGCGTCGGCCGATAGCCTGCGGGTGCACGATGAACGTGCTGCTCGTATTCGCGCACCCCGAGCCGCGCTCCTTCAACGGCGCGCTGAACGACGCCGCGCGGGACACCCTGTCGAGCCTGGGGCATACGGTGGAGACGAGCGACCTCTACGTCATGCGCTTCTTTGCCGCGATATCGGAGGCGGACTTCACTTGCGAGCGCGCCAACCCGGCGGTTTTCAACGCCGGCGTGGCGCACTGACCAAGGAAAGACAAGGCATGGAAAACTTCATCGCCGCAGTGGTGCAGGCATCGCCGGTGGTGTTCGACCCGGCGCGCACTATCGAAAAACTTCGCGGACTCACCGCGGACGCGGCCCGCAAGGGCGCTCGCCTGGTGCTGTTTCCCGAGGCTTTCATCTCCGCCTATCCGAAGGGGCTGGACTTCGGTGCGCGCGTGGGCATGCGCTCGCCCGAGGGCCGCGAGGATTTCCGGCGCTACTTCGAATCCGCCATCCCTGTCCCCGGCCCTCACGTGGACGCGCTCGCGCAGATCGCGGGCGAGCACAAGGTCTGGCTGGTCGTGGGCGTGATCGAGCGCGACATCGGCACGCTGTACTGTACGGTGCTGTTCTTCTCCGAGGACGGCCGCTACCTCGGCAAGCACCGCAAGCTCATGCCCACCGCCATGGAGCGGCTGGTGTGGGGTTTCGGCGACGGCTCGACGCTGCCGGTGTTCGACACGCCGCTGGGACGCCTGGGCGCGGTGATCTGCTGGGAGAACTATATGCCGCTGCTGCGCACGGCGATGTACGCGAAGAACATCCAGATCTACTGCGCGCCCACCGCCGACGGGCGCAAGACCTGGCTGCCGACCATGCAGCACGTGGCGCTGGAGGGCCGCTGCTTCGTGCTCTCCTGCAACCAGTTCGCGCGGCGGCGCGATTTCCCGGCCGACTACGCGACGATCCAGGGCGACGATCCGGACACCGTGATCTGCGCGGGCGGCAGCTGCATCGTGAGCCCGCTCGGGGAAGTGCTCGCGGGTCCGGACTTCGAGCGCGAATGCATCCTCACCGCGGAACTGGACATGGGCGAGATCGCGCGCGGCAAGTACGACTTCGACGTGGTCGGCCACTACGCGCGGCCCGACGTGTTCAGGCTGATCGTGAACGAGCGCGCGCAGCCGCCGGTGGTGTCGGTGTCGGGCGGCGCGGAGGATCCCTTCGGCAGCGCTCGCTGAGCCGAAACATACGAACCGGGCGGCGGATGCCGCCCCGCGGTTGATCTCGGTCAATCCCGTTCCGGGTCGGCGCGGCAGCATGGCATTTGGCGCGGTATCGAAAGCGCCGAAGGATTGCCTCCCATGGCCACGCCGCGAGCGTCGATGTGCGGCCCCGCGCGCATGCTCGCGCTGGCGCTCCTCGCCGCGTGCATGGCCGGCGCGGTGGCGGCCGAGCGCGTCGATGTCTATCTGTTCTGGACGATCGGCTGCCCGCATTGCGAGCGGGAGATCGCGTTCCTCAAGCGCGTCGAGACCGTGGAGCCGCGCGTGCGTGTCCACTACCTGGAGATTACGCGCGACGCAGCGAACCGCCGCGCGTTCACATCGGTCGCCGAACGGCTCGCGCTGGAGGAACCCGCGGTGCCGCTCACGCTGGTGGGCGAGTCTTCCATGGTGGGGTACGCGACGGACGAGACGAGCGGCGCCGAGCTCATGCGCGGGATCGCCTACTGCATGGCGAGCGGTTGCCCGGATACGGTGGCAGCCACGCTGAGCAGCCTCGCCGCCGAAACCGGGCCGGCCGATGCTCCCGGTGCGCAGGCGCCGGAGGGACGGAGCGCGCGGCGGATGATTCCGCCGACGATTTCGGTTCCGCTCCTCGGCGAAATACGCACCGCGGACCTCTCGCTTCCGGCGCTGACCGTGGTGCTCGGCGCTCTGGACGGCTTCAACCCGTGCGCGATGTGGGTGCTCGTATTCCTGATCGGGCTGCTCGTCGGCATGCAGGACCGCGTGCGCATGTGGGTGCTCGGCTCCGCCTTCCTCGCCGGCTCGGCCGCCGTCTATTATCTGTTCATGGCGGCGTGGCTGAATTTCCTGCTCTTCGTCGGCGCCGTCGTCTGGGTGCGGGCCGCGGTCGCGCTCGTCGCGCTCGCCGGCGGCTTCTACTACCTGCGGGAATATTTCCGGAACCCCGGTGCCGCCTGCAAGGTCACGGCGCCCGAGGCGCGCAGGCGCGCTCTCGAGCGCCTGCGGCGCCTCGCCCTGGAGTCCCGCTTCTGGCTGGCGCTGCTCGGCATTGTCGCACTCGCGTTCGCGGTGAACCTGGTGGAGCTGCTCTGCTCGGCCGGCATCCCGGCGGTGTATACGCAGGTGCTCGCGCTCAGCCGCCTGCCGGCATGGCAGTACCATGCCTACCTCGCGCTCTACATCCTCGTGTTCATGCTCGACGACCTGATCGTGTTCGTGGTCGCGATGAACACGCTGCAGATCACCGGCATGACGACCCGCTACGCCCGCTTCTCGCACCTGGCCGGGGGCGCCGTGCTCCTCGCGATCGGGGCGCTGCTGCTGCTGCGCCCGGAGTGGTTGACGTTCGGTTGAGCGCCGCGCCGAGGCGTCTGTTAAGCAGATACGCGAGCGCAGAATTGAAATAGACCCAGATGACGATGGGCACTGCGAGCGTCGAGATCTATTCTTGCAGACTATCTGAAATGCCGACGTCAGAGAGCGTGCTGCAGCAGCTCGGTGCACAGCAGCTTTTCTAAGCGGGTTTGCTCGCCCTTACAAAAGCACTCATGAACTTGCCCTCGATCTGCGGCGCGAGGGCGTCCACGTCGATGCCCTGCCCGGCGAGAAACTGCCGGGCGTCCGCGACGTCGTAGATCCGCGTGGGCTCTATCTCGATCTGCTCGAACCCGGCGCCGGCCAGCTTGCTGACGTATTCGGTATCCCGCAGGGCCCCGGCGATGCAGCCGATCCACAACTCGACGTTCTTTCGCACCTCGGCCGGGACTTCGCCTTTCACGACGACATCGGAGACCGCGAACCGGCCACCCGGCCTCAGGACGCGGAAGGCCTCGCGCAGCACCCGGTCCTTGTCGGCCGACAGGTTGATGACGCAGTTGGAGATGATGACGTCGACCGAGTTGTCCGGAAGCGGAATGCTTTCGATCTCTCCTTTGAGGAATTCGACGTTCCCGATGCCGGCCTTCTTCTGGTTCTCGCGCGCCAGCGCCAGCATCTCATCGGTCATGTCCAGGCCGTAGGCCTTTCCCGTGGGCCCTACGCGCTTTGCCGAGAGCAGCACGTCGATGCCGCCGCCGGAGCCCAGGTCGAGTACGACCTCACCAGGCTTCAGTTCCGCGAGGGCCGTGGGATTCCCGCAGCCGAGCGAGGCCCGAATTGCGAGTTCCGGCACTTCGCCGCTTTCCAGAACGCTATACAGGTTCGAGGTAATCGGGTCGCAGCAACCATCCTGGGCACGGCTGGTGCCGCAGCAGGAGGTGCTTCCGGCGCGAGCCTGCTGCGCGGCCTGACCGTATTTCTCTCTTACGACGTCCTTGATGTTATCCGTGCTCATGACGAATCTCCCTTGATGAACCGCTCACGCCCCGCGGGCATGCTTCTTCCACTCATGCGCACGCGATCAGGCAGCGGCGAAATATCTCTTCTGAAACAGCAGCGCGACATTGACCAAGCCGATCATGACCGGCACCTCGACCAGTGGTCCGATGACGGCGGCAAATGCGGCTCCGGAATTTATCCCATAGACCGCTACGGCAACTGCAATGGCCAATTCGAAATTGTTGCTGGCGGCAGTGAAGGACAGAGTGGCGCTCTTTTCATAATTCGCGCCCAGGCGTCTGCTCATGAAGAACGAAATGACGAACATCAGCATGAAGTAGAGCAGGAGCGGGATGGCGATCCGAACCACATCCAGCGGAATGCCGATGATCAGCTTGCCCTTCAGGCTGAACATGACAACGATGGTGAAAAGCAGCGCAATCAGCGTTACTGGCCCGATCTTTGGCACGAAACGGGTGTGATACCAATCCTTTGAGACAAAGCGGAGCATGATGACGCGGGTCAGCACCCCGGCCATGCACGGAATTCCGAGATAGATGAAGACGCTCTCGGCAATCTGCCTGATCGAGATATCCACAACGGCACCGGACATCCCGAAGACCGGCGGAAGCACGGTGATGAACACCCATGCATAGGCGCTGAAGAACAGCACCTGGAAGATGGAGTTGAAAGCAACCAGGCCCGCTGCATACTCTGTAGAACCCTTGGCGAGCTCATTCCAGACGATCACCATCGCGATGCAGCGTGCCAAGCCGATCATGATCAGACCAACCATGTACTCTGGTTTATCGTGAAGGAAGATTATCGCCAGGGCGAACATGAGCACGGGCCCGACTATCCAGTTTTGCACAAGTGAAAGTGCCAATACCTTCTTGTCCTGGAAGACGTCGGGCAGCTCCTCGTAGCGCACCTTCGCAAAGGGCGGGTACATCATCAACATCAGGCCGGCCGCAATAGGAATGTTGGTTGTTCCGATCTGGAAGCGGTTGATGAAGCCTTCGATGCCGGGCACGAAGAAACCGAGGCCGACCCCTGCGGCCATGGCCGCGAAGATCCAGACGGTCAGGTACCGGTCGAGAAACGAGAGTTTGCTTGTTATGGCACTCATGGATGGTCGCCAATACACTTAGGTGGAGTCAGCGGGGTGTTGCAGATCTTGTCCATAGCGGCCTTGAGCGCGGCCTTGTCGCGTGTCAGCGTCTCGAGCGGCAGCGCGAAGAACGCTTCGATGCGGGCGCGGAGTGTGCGGTAGGCCTTCACGAATGCCGCGTCGATTTCCTCATCGGTGCCGGTTGCATGCGCCGGATCCTCGACGCCCCAGTGGGTGCGCAGCACCGGCCCGAGATAGGCCGGGCAGGTTTCGCCGGCGGCACTGGCGCAGACGGTGATCACGATGTCCGGGGTCGTGGGTAGCTTGTCCCAGGACTTGCTGTAAAGGCCCTCGGCGGCGATGCCTTCGCGGGCGAGCAGGGCGAGCGAGCGCGGATGCACCTGGCCGGTGGGCTGGCTGCCGGCGCTCATGGCCCGCCACCCCTCGGGCGCCAGCGCGTTGAACGTGGCCTCGGCCAGAATCGAGCGACAGGAGTTGCCGGTGCACAGAAACAGGACGTTGAACATGGCTTCGGCCATCAACCGTCAAAGGCGCTCTTGCACTCAGGGAGATGAGGCGGTTGCGCGTTTCTTTCCCGCAACGCGCACGGTGGTCGTGGGCAGACATTGCGTGCCCTGACAGCAGTTGTCGGTGAGATAGGCGAGCAATTCGTCCATCGCGGCATAGTCCGCGGCATAGAAGATGAAACGGCTCTCCTGCCGCCCGCGGATCAGGCCCACCCGGGCGAGGTGCGCCAGATGAAAAGAGAGCGTCGGCGCCGGAATCGCCAGTTTCTCGCAGACCGCACCCGCGCTGATCCCTTCGGACCCGGCCTGCACCAGCATGCGGAAGATAGCCAGACGCGTTTCATGTCCCAACGCAGCCAAGCGTTCGGATGCCGTGGCCAGTTTCATGTTTCCAGTATCATGAAAATATAGTGTCTTGTCAATATCGGCTTCCAATGGCGAGGAATTTTCAGCAGCCCGCCGCGACGGCGAGTGCACTCAGGACTTGCCAAG
>Ga0080064_1005355_pt1 | contig 15206 bp, 13 predicted proteins | sample Subgrocontami54m_FD_69260 | JGI IMG/M metagenome (GOLD analysis project Ga0080064, IMG submission 69260) | Subsurface groundwater microbial communities from S. Glens Falls, New York, USA - GMW46 contaminated, 5.4 m (SPADES assembly) (version 2) ...
CGAGTCGTATCTGGACCACTCCGTCGTTGTCGTCCAAAAAGCTAAGCTGCGGATCGATGACGCTTGCGTCGACCCCGTCCTTCAGTTCGAGATTCCATTTACCCTTCTCTTTGCCCCAGCGATGCCCCACACTGCCGAGCGGCATTTTGGGACGCTGCGTAACCGCATCCCACATCAGGAACTTCCATTCGCCGTTCTCGACATCGGCATAGGGCGCTAGCCGGCCGGCTCGCAACAGCTGGCCCGCCTGCCAGACGCCATCGGCCTCTTTTACCTCCACCAGAAAGGGCGCATCGCTGAACTGTTTGGTGTAGTTGAGAAAGTAGGGCTCCTTTTGCTCGTGATGAAACTCCTTGAGCAGGACGTGATTCACTGCCATCCACCAGGCCCCGTCCTGCCCGGCGTTGATGGAAACCCATTCGTCGGCATATTTGGCCACCTGACTGAAGTCAGGCGAGAAGACCCACATCTTTGAACCGTTGTGTCGCGCCTCGGCCGCGAAATGGCAATCCGGAGTCCGGGTCATGTTCAAATTCGAACCGGCCACCGCCAGCAGCTTCGCGTTATACCAGTCGGCCGATTCGTGTACATCGGTCTGCTCTCCCCACACCTCGGGCGACGCCGGAGGAAGATCGCAATACCAGTCGTAGAAGGAAAGAGAGATGCCGCCCATCAACTGCATCAGGCGCGACCCGCTGGCATAGCTGATCATGGACATGGCTGGAATGGGAGAAAATCCGGCGATCCTGTCGGGCCCCCACTTTTTGATCGTGTAAATGTTGGCCGCGGCGATCAGCTCCACCATCGTGTCCCAATCGGCGCGGCGGAACCCGCCCTTGCCTCGCGCCCGTTGCCAGCGCGCACGGGATTCCGGATTCTCCACCATTGACTTCCAGGCCTCCACCGGATCCTCGTGTTCGGCGCGCGCATGCCTCCACAGGTCCAGCAGCGCCCCGCGCACATACGGGTACTTCACTCGCAGCGGGCTGTACAGGTACCAGGAGAAGGAAATGCCGCGCTGGCACCCGCGGGGCTCATACGGCGGGATACCGGGCTGCAGCGGCGGATAGTCCAAACCTTGCATCTCCCAGGTCACGATCCCGTCCTTCACGTAGATCTGCCAGGTGCACCCGCCCGTGCAGTTCACCCCGTGCGTGCTCCGGATAATCTTGTCGTGCTGCCAACGGTTGCGGTAGAACTGTTCCCAACCTCTTTGATCGGGCCGCACCTCATCCTTGATCCAGACCAGTTCTCCAGTCGGCTTCATGCTTCACCTCTCTTTGTCCCGGCGCTCACCAGCGGTCCCCGCACGGCCCGGAACCGCTGCTTCCAGGTGGAGTCAAACAGGACCAGCGCAATGGCCGTTCCTCCCAGGCCGATGAGGACAAAATTCAGGAGCGGTACGGAGTCGGCCTGTCCTCCGGCCTTGGTTGTGCTTTCAAGAAATGCCACCAGCGGCAGGATCTCCTCGGGTTTCAGCACATGCCGCTTGAAGATGGGCTGCATCGTGGGAGTGGCTGGTGCGAACAGCCAAGAACCCAAGTTCTTGCGTCCTTCCAGCCGCTCATATACCCGCGTGAGATCCGGACCAAGCCTCCCGCCGCTCAATCCCCCTAAGCCCTTCACTGTGTGGCAAGAGATGCAGGAAGGGGCTCCATTGCCGGCAGCGCGTGTGCCCAGGAAAAGCCTGCGTCCCTGTTCGACGTCTCCCGCTGTGAACGGCCGGTCACTCAATTGCAAACCCACAAATTGGGATTTTCCCAGCTTGGACTCGGCTTCAATGAGTTTGAGCAGCGATTCCGCGCGAGCCTTGGTCATCCCAGTCACCGTGGGCATCACGACGCCGCGAGCCTCCTGCTGCAGCTTCAGCGCATACGCGTCGCCGGCATCAATGACCGATTGCGGGCCCTGTATGAACTGTGTCAGCCAACCCGGATCTCTTCGGGTGGATACGTCTTTTAGATCAGGCCCAGTAAGTCTGCCGCCACCGATGGTGTGGCAGCTGACACAATTTTGCCGGAAGAAATCTTCCGCCTCCTGGCCCGGAAGCGTCAAGGCAGTGAGCAGCAGAAGCCACTTTTTGAGACAACAAAACCCTTGTATCTTATGTAGTTGCATGCTTGTTTTTCGGCTCCATTGCAATGGTTTCTTCACTGAATGCATGGTCTGGCTCATATTCGCAGCGGGGGTCGGAGGCCATGAAGTTGCCTGTCAAGGCAAATGCCCGGGAACGCGAGCCGCCGCAAAGGTTTTTGTATTCGCAGCGCCCGCACTTGCCTTCCAGCTGATCCGTGTCACGAATCACTCGGAACAAATCTGAGTTGCGGTAGGCGTCGGTGAGGCTGCGGGTTTTGACGTTGCCGGCCGAAAGTTCGAGGAACCCGCTGGGGTAGAGCTCACCGGTATGGGAGATAAAGAGGAGACCCTTGCCATCATTGATACCCGCATGGCGCTGAATCAGAGATGTGGCGGGAGCAGGGGACGAGGCCGGTTGCGACTTCCTGTGTTGGACGTTGAACCGGCGATAGTGGGGCGCCTCAGTAGTCTTGATGTCGAACGGGGCATGCAGGCTGGTGCGATAGAGAAACTCGAAAACCTGCTCGTATTCCATGGCGGAAAGGTCGTCTTCCAGTTGGGCGCGGCCAGTCACCACGAGAAAGAAGACACTCCAAAGGCGCGCTTGCGAGGCCGCGACTATGGCGGATATCTCCTCCAACCGAGCCACGTTGTGGCGCGTGACCGTAGTATTGACCTGCGTTTCCAGGCCAATTCTTGCTGCGAACTGGAGCGCCGACATCGTGCGCGCGAATGAGCCCTCCACTCCACGAAATCCATCGTGAGAGGCTCTATCTGGACCATCCAGGCTAACCGCCATTCTGGCGAGCCCGCATTCCTTGAACTGGGCTATCGCGGCGCGGGTAAGCAGCGGCGTGGCGCTCGGCGTGACCGTTGTCCGGAAGCCGAGAGCGACGCTGCGCTGGATGATATTAAACAGATCGGGGCGCTTGAGGGGGTCTCCTCCTGTGAAAACAACCAGCGGATTGCCGAACTCCCGGATTTGATCCAGCACCGAATAGGCTTCGGCGGTGGTGAGCTCGTCCTGGCTGCGATCCGGCTGGGCCGAGGCGCGGCAATGACGGCAGGCAAGATCGCATGCCTGGGTCAGCTCCCAGATAACCAGCATCGGGGATTCGGAAAAGTCACGCATCGCTTATCTCTGTAGACAGACTACGGGCGGAATGCATTTGGGTATGTGATAGAAGTCACAACGTGCCAGACTGATTGTGATGCTTACAACCAAACTGGAAATGCTACAGGCGATTGAGGTTTTCTCCGCGGTTTCGAGGGGCGAGCAGGAGGACCTGGCCAAGGTCGCCGTTGCCAAACAATACTCGCCGGGGGACGTGCTGTTTCTGGAAGGACAGCCTTGCGAGGGGCTTTGGATCATCGGAGAAGGTGCGGCGAAGGTGGTCAAAACCAGTCCACAAGGAAGACAGATTGTTCTGACCACTCAAATTGCGCCAGCGACTGTGGCGGAGGTCCCTGTGTTTGATGGGGGGCCCTATCCGGCGAGCGTCATCGCCGTTCAGGACACTGTCGCTGTCTTGATTCTGAAGCAGGATTTTCTGCGGCTGTGCCGCAACAATCCTGAGCTGACACTACGCTTTCTAAAGGTATTCGGGCGGAGGCTGCGGCAACTGGTGGGCCTGGCCGAACAGATCACCTTTGGCTCCATCCGCCAACGGCTGGCGATTGATCTTCTCGACCGTGCGAAACTGGCCGGCGCTCTGGTGTTTCCGTTGGAGGAAACGCAGGAGCAACTGGCCGCGCGGCTAGGCACAGTGCGCGAAGTGGTTTCTCGCAATTTAAGCCGGTTCCAAAGTGAGGGGCTGCTGCGTATGGAGCGCAGGACCGTGGAGATTCTCGATGCAGCGGAGTTGGAGATGGAGGCGAATACGGAGCTATGACCGCCTGTTGCTGGCTGTAAACGTGCCCGCAAAATAGTCGCATGAACGGTGCGCAAACTGCGGCGGGGGAGATGGGCTCAGGGGTTCTGGCGGCTGGCCGACCCGAAAATATCGCTTGCCCCGATGGCCTCACTATTACTGGCCTCGTTCTGCTCAGCCGGAGCCGGAAACGCGGATTGGGTATGGCTTGGGCCTTGCGTGGTGGGGATTTTCTTCCTGGAGGAGAAACACCGGAGCCCGTCTTCCGGAGGCAAGAGGGTTCTCGTGGACAGGTTGTGGACCCCGGGAAGAGACTTGGACGAGTGCCATCGCCGGGTATCTGCTGAGCATTAACAGGCTTGACAATCGTGGCGCTACGCGACAACAGGGTGCTCCGGTTTGGGTTAATTGGCACTGCGCTGGCGTACTTCTACCATGGTGGCCGGTGCGTTTGAGCTACTGTGGATTGGGCGAGGCCGCGGCGTTCCTGTGGATCAACGAGTTCCCGATTTCGAGGCCGCCAGGGCGTCAGGGAAGCGGACGTTGGTGGTGCGGTTGGGGAGAAGAAATGCGAGCTATGGGTACGTGGGCCTGATGGCTGCGGGGTTGGGCTATTGGTGGTCTGGGCGGCATTGCTTGGGAACATTTCTCTGTTGCTGGGACTGGCCGGCCTGGTTCCGGCGTACAACGCCGCGCGGATCACATGGCCTTTCTGGGTTACGCGGCCGGGAGCGGCGCGGGCTGCTGGCTGGGACAAGCTGCGATACAGGGGTGAACCGGATGCCACGCTGATGCTTACGGCATTGACCGTCGGCTGTGATCTTGGTCACGGAAAAAAATGGCGGTGCCGTGTAATTTGGAGAGATGAAGGGACCACGTTCACAGCGGGTACGCAGCGCGGTCCAGGCTGGCTTCTTTATCCTGAATCTTTGGATCGGCGCTCAGTTTTACTTTTTCGTTCGTTACTTTGAGCGTGGGGGCCTGAAAGTGGAAAGGCCGCCCGGGATTGAGGGCTGGCTGCCGATCGCCGGGATGATGAACACCTCCTTCTTCCTGCAAACGGGGCGCATACCCGTAATCCACCCCGCCGCGATGGTTTTATTTTCGGTGTTTCTGCTATTGTCGTTTGCTTTCCGGAAGTCCTTCTGCGGCTGGCTCTGCCCGGTCGGGACGCTTTCCGAGCAGCTTTGGAAATTCGGCCGGAAGACGTTCCGGCGGGTCTTTTTTCCGCCGCGCTGGCTGGACGTGCCCCTCCGAGGACTGAAATACCTGTTACTGGCGCTTTTCCTGTGGGCCGTGGGAACCATGTCTGCCGCCGGTATCGAGACGTTTCTCTCAAGTCCGTACGGTTTGGTAGCCGACGTCAAGATGCTCGACTTCTTCCGATTCCTGACGCCAGTGGCCGCGTTGGTGATCACACTGCTGGTGATCGGATCATTCTTCATACCCAACCTTTGGTGCCGGTACCTGTGCCCCTACGGCGCATTGATGGGACTGGCGGCATTGGCCAGTCCCATGAAGATCCGTCGAGTGAAGGAGCTGTGCATCGACTGCGCCCGATGCGCGAAAGCATGTCCGTCGAAACTCCCAGTGGACCAACTGGTGCAGGTGCGCTCCGCCGAGTGCCTTGGCTGTATGGAGTGCGTCGCAGTGTGCCCAGCCGAAGGCGCGCTCTTTCTCGGCGCCGGCAAGCGGCGCGTAGTTCATCCATACTGGCTGGCGACGGCCATTGTCGCTGTCTTCCTGGTTGCAGTGGGAATCGCTAAGCTCAGTGGCCATTGGCAGAGTTTGATTCCCGACGAATCGTTTGAAAGGCTGATTCCGGTGGCCCGGCAATTAGGACATCCTTAACTCCCGAGCTCATTGGAGGATCACCGCGGCGGCGGCTCGATTCCGCCCCTGGCCACCACATTCCAGGCTCGGCGAGTGGGATCAGGAAATCCATGCATTCCCACCGAATCGTCCCGATCAGGCGTTCACGGAATGCGTTCGCCTTGCGTGCTCTCGATATAGAATAAGCATTCGGATACAATCGGCTCCCGATACAAGGAGATAGCCATGGTGAAACGTAGACACTTTCTGACAGGCCTGAGTCTCACAAGCTTGGGCTCGGCGGCCGCGGTTGCCAGAGACATGCCGAGCACCTCGGGGTTGCTGCCCCGGAAGGTGATCGTTGGCACGGTCATGCAGTCCTTTTGGGGTCCTTATCCCGGGCTGGACAAGCGCCTCGCGGACCTGGCTGCCATTGTCGATCGCATGGCTGGTGAATCCAAAAACAGGTACGGTCGCGGCCTCGATCTCGCGGTTCTTCCCGAGGCGGCGATCACGGGCGAAGTCGGCGGCGATGCGCTGTCGCGTTCGGTAGCCTTTGCTGGCCCAGTTGCAAACACCTTCACGCGAAAGGCCCGAGACAATCGCTGCTACATCGTTGTTCCGACTTTCTTGAGGGAGTCGAACGATGCCAGGCGCTGCTCGAATGCGGCCGTCCTTGTGGACCGGAAGGGTGAGGTGGCCGGGATCTATCGGAAGGTGCACCTGGTGGTGTCCGGTGACGGCAAATCCATGGAAGGCGGCTCAAGCCCCGGCAAGGAATTCCCGGTGTTCAACTGCGACTTCGGAAAGCTGGCGATCCAGATTTGTTACGACATGGAATTTGACCGGGGCTGGCAGGAACTGGCGCGCAAAGGCGCTGAACTCATCGCTTGGCCCACACAGTCGCCCCAAACCGCCCAACCCGCCGCCCGCGCGATGCAGCACCGCTGCTACATAGTCTCCAGCACTTGGCGGAATAACGCCTCGGTGTTTGAACCGACCGGCAAGATTGCCGCCGAGGTAAGGCCGCCCGAGCAGGTGCTGGTTCATGAACTCGATCTCAGTTACTCCATTCTGCCCTGGAGTTCAAAGCTGCGAAATGGCCAGGCGCTCCGGGAGAAGTTTGGTGAGAAGATCGGGTTGCGCTACTACGAAGACGAGGACTGCGGCATCTTCTGGTCGAACGATCCCAGGACGCCGGTTCGACAGATGACCCAGTCACTCGGTCTGCTCGAGGCCGACGATGAGCTCGCTCGTGTGAAGGAGTCGTATCGCAAAGCAGGCATGCTTGATTACTGATCCTGGCCGTTATGCCCGGTCGATTTCCATTGCTGCGCGATTCGCTGACTCGAGTGCCGCTTCCTGGCCCCACGACATCGCAGCCGCGTATGCTCCCGCGAAGTGGATTCGTCCCACCGGACGGGTCACTTCGGGCCAGTAGCGTGCGAGCTCTCCCGGCTTATACGCGGTTCGCTCGCACATGCCGGCATAGGGATCCTTTGACCAATCGTGGGAAATCACTTGCTCAATGTCCGCGGATTTTCCCGGATATAGCTTGTGGAATGCGGCGAGCGAATCCGCCGCTGCCACTCCCGCTTGCGCCCCTCCCAGCAGGATGCCGCGCGGCGTATTGACTTCCTCCGCCGTCGCCCACAACTCGTTTAGCCGTGGATCGGGAGGCGTCCAGTTCGGGCTGATCTTGTCGGTTTTCCAGAAGCGTGTTCTCGATTGGAAGATCACGCGAACGCGCGTGTAGTAAGGCATCTCTTGTATCACGAACGCCTTCGCTTCCGGCCAGGCGGGCGAAACGGGAATCTGCCGCAACGCGACCGCCGAGATACAACTTACCAGGTGGCTGGCTTCGTATTTCTTCTCAACGCCAAACTCCTTGCAGGTCAGCGTGACTCCGGAAGCGCCGTGCTCGATGCGGATCACCGCGCAGCCCATCCGGATCCGGTTTCCAAGACGCGACGCAAAGGCGTCCGTCATCAACTGATTGCCGCCCTTGAGCCGGAATAGCTTCTTCGATTCCAGGTCCGTTCCGCGAAGCTTCTTGATTGCCGCCGCCCATATCGTCTGCAATGCGCAGCCCGAGCCTCCCGCAAATTGCAACACCGCCGCTGAAGCGCCTTCGCGCTGCAGCAATTCGCGAGTGGTCAGTCTATCCAGCGGAGCCAGCCCGCCGGCGAACGGATCATTTTCATCGCGGATCTGATCTACATAGCGCTGTAAATACAGCATCGACAGTTCCGCCCAGGGATGCCGTACGAGAAAATCGACTTCCTTCTGGGTGAAGCCGAATTTGCTGAGGACTGCGGGCCGGTGCAGATCCTCCTCTTCATAGCGCTCTCCCTTCAAATAGCGGACCATATTGTCGCGGCGCGGATACGGGACTGCCGTCAATGAAAACTCCTTGAGATATCGCCAGTATTCCTTGTACCCCGGATAGTAGAAGTGCTCGGCCCCCACATCGGCGTATAAGCCATCGGCGAACTGGTCATGAAACGTCCGTACGTGGCCCCCCGTCCGCCCGCTCGCCTCGATCACCATCACCTCATGGCCGCGCCGCACCAGTTCATAGGCGCACGAGAGTCCCGCGATTCCCGCGCCCATCACAATGACTCTCTTTTTTCCTCCACCAGTCTGGCCCGGCCACGCGTTCGCTGCGCCGCTCGCCAGACCGGCTACAGCCGCGCCGCTCGCCTTCACCATGTCACGACGCTTCATCGATGGCCTCCCCTGGAGTCAATTGCCGCTCTTGATTGATTAGCATAACAGCGATTGCGGTCCCCCAAAGTTGTCTCCGGTGATAAGATCTGTACAGGAACTCCGCAGCCCCTTGGAGGTGAACAGAATGGACGCACACCTTACCCGTAGAAAGGTAATCGGCGCTCTTGCCGCCTCGGCAATGCCAGCCGCATCCTACTCCCGCATTCTTGGCGCGAATGACCGCATTCAGATTGCGGAACTCGGCGTCGGCCATCGTTCCGCCGGCCATCGCTCCATGCTCAAGCTGACCTCCAGAACGGATCCCAGGTTCGACGTCCGCAGTGTCTGCGACCTTTGGTCGGTGAACCGGGAAAAGGCGGCCGATCACCTGCAAAGCATGTTCGGTGGCCCGAGGCCCAAGACGTACAAGTACTCCGAGGAAATGCTCGCCGACAAGGAGCTGGACGCGGTGATGATCGCTACCGGCGATCACCAGCATGCCAGGCTCCTGGCTGAAGTGGTGATGGCCGGCAAAGATTGCTATTGCGAGAAGCCCATGGCCAACACCCTGGAAGATGCCAAGCTGGCAAGGGATACGGTTAAGGCGAGCAAACAGGTGGTGCAGATGGGATCGCAGTGGCTGAGCTGCCCCTATCAACAGCAGGTGCGCGAGATGATTCGCAGCGGCAAGCTCGGCAAGATCGTCTCCATCGATCAGAGCTGGAATCACAACGGTCCGCGCTGGCACGTGCCCAAGAGCCAGGATGTCGCCGCCATTCGCGAAAACGACACCGATTGGAATCGCTGGTTGCTCGGCCGCGCCCCGCGTCCGTTCAACCCGCGAATGTATTTCGAATTCCGCATCTTCAAGGATTTTTCCGGCGGAATCACTGATCAGTGGTACAGCCACGGCTCTGGTCTGGCGCACTTCTATCTCGACAGTTTCATCCCCGATGACACAGTCTCAAATGGCGGGATATTCGCCTGGCACGACGTCCGCGAAAATCCCGATACGTTCCAATGCGCGTCCACCTTCTCGGATCGGGAAGTGCTGTACACCTACAGCACCACCTTCGGCAACGCCTACGGTGACCACACAATTATCCGGGGCACCAAGGCTACGTTGTACTCGCCGGGCGGAGAGGGAAGCCCGCAGTTTTTCTTCCTCCCTGAGACTCGAAGCGGCTGGGGATCGAACATCGTATTCAATCTGCAAGCCGGAAAGGTGCAGCCCGAGCCGGTGCTCCTTCCCGGACAGACCGAAGGACCCTCGCTCCACCAGAGCGACAATCTGCAAGCGCACACCGACAACTGGTTCGACTGCATGCGCAATCGCAAGACGCCGAACGGCCACATCGACACCGGATTCGCCCACGCAGTGGCCGTCGTGATGGCCACGCGTAGCTTCCGCGAAGGCAAGAAGATGTACTGGGACCGCAAGAACGAAAAGATTTTGGACCATCCCCCAAAGGCGTAAATCCGCACTCTCCATGGTTGGACACGCGCCGTGCGCGCAGCAGCGCAGGCAGCGAGCCCGGAAAAAGGGTCATGGCCCATAACCTCGTCTCAAAACTGTCCCTCCATGGTGCCGTTGATGGACACGCAAACACGTCAGATGACCGGAGCGATGGATTCTTCGGACGCGAAGGCTGTGCCTGATCATGCCGTGGGCCTCCGAACAGCAAGGCGCGGATCGAGATAGATGCCGTCCAGGGCTTCGTTGCAAGTGGTTGCACTTCAGCCACGGTTTTCCTGTCCCGCATATTCCATTTGCGAAACTGATTCCGGACTTCCACGTAGCAGGTTAGCTTGCCTACAACCTTGCGTTGCGACTCAAGCTTTGCAAAACCGCCCGAGTTCCGGAGTTGCTTCATGAACTCGCTCAAGAATCGCAGAAGCGTCAACAAACGGACGGGTAAGGCCAATGCATAGAAAAACCCGGTAGGCTGCGGTATTTGCCCAGCGTCATAGGACACTATTTCCCGCTCATGGGCGGCGCCCGTTATCCATCCACAGCCAGCCGCGGCAGAACAGGCCGCGCTTGATGGGGAGAGCGCTAACCGTGGCCCCTCGTGGAGAACTACTCGAGGTCGAGAGCGTCCTCGCCGGGCAGTTCGGGGAAACCGCCGGCGAAGATGGTGCGAGTCTCTTCGCCTGCGATGCGGTTCTCCTTGAGGCCCCGGAGATAGTCGACTTTGCCGTTGATGGCAGCTTACGGCAAAGGCACAGCGCTCATCAAGGAACTGGCCGGATGCGTTCTTGTCACCGTTTGCGCGAACGGCCTGGTTGCGGAGTTCCGCTTCCCAGACCGGGGCAATGGCGCCGCCGGGCATTCTTGTTTAATGGCGGGCCTGCCCACATATACGGGGCTGGCGTGAGCCCGGATTTCCGGCTCACCTTCTACGCACCGGGCCCTCACGCGTGCAGCGAGCCAGGCGTTCCCTCCTGCCACGCTTACGGTCCTCACGCTCTGATCTGAGCGTTCGCGGAGCAAACCGGCGTAGGAGGGCCACCGGAGTGCTGGAGGTTCCCCCAACATGACCCCACTGCACAAGATGGTCTCAAGACACCGGGAAAGCGAAGCGAGTCAGTCTAGTTCATTTCACGCAGCGGAGACTCAGGGCTACAGTATCGCCGGTGGGCCCGCCAGTGGCGCCGGCGGCCGTTCGCCCGGGGGGCGGATGAGTGATGCCACCAAGGAACCGGCAAGCAACGCAACGACGACGGCGAGCGAAGCCGCGACCGGTAGTTTGTAGACGTCCGTCAGCATCATCTTTGCACCGACAAAAGCCAACACCAGCGCCAAGCCCACTCGGAGGTAGTGGAACCTGCCCATCACGCCGGCAAGGGCGAAGAAGAGCGCCCGAAGGCCAAGGATGGCGAAGACGTTCGAGGTGAACACGATGAACGGGTCCGTGGTGATAGCGAATATGGCCGGGATGGAATCGATGGCGAAAACGAGGTCGGTCGCCTCAATGGCGACCAGGACCAGGAGCAGAGGCGTGGCGTGACGCTTTCCGTTCACGACCACCGAGAAGTGCGAGCCTCGATAGTCGCTCACAGACGGGACAAGCCGCTGGAACAGGCGGAACAGAGGATTCCGCTCAGGCTGCACCTCACTGCCTCGCCGCAGGAGTAGTTTCACCCCGGTGAAGGCAAGGAATGCGCCGAAGATGTAGATTACCCAATGAAACTTCTGGAGAAGCGCGGCACCCAGAAATATGAAGATTGCCCGCATAGCCATGGCGCCCAGGATTCCCCAGAACAGCACCCGGTGCTGGAGCGCTGCTGGAACGGCGAAATAGGAGAAGAGGATCAGGAAGACGAAGATGTTGTCCACCGAGAGCGCCTTTTCAATCAGGTAACCCGTCAGGAACTCGAGCGCGCGCTCCGGCCCAAACCAGAAGTAAACTCCGACGTTGAAGGCTAAGGCCAGAGTGATCCAGACCGCGGTCCAAAGCAGGGCTTCCGCCACGCGCACTTCGTGTGCCCGGCGGTGGAACACGCCGAGATCGAGGGCCAGCATGGCCAGCACGAACAGCGTGAAACCGATCCACAGGAGCGGCGTGCCTACACCTTCCATGCCCATGTCAAATGTTCCTCCGGACCGCGGCCGCTGCGCGGCCTGACGGCGGGCATGGATGGAGCGCCCACTCGTTCAAGACCTGATTACGCTTCATAACGCTTACTTTATCTCGTAATGTGTAGATGAGTGGCCAGCTCACGACCTCGCCTCCTCAAGCGATGGCCTTTTGGACCCGTTTGGTCTTCTCGCACTGGCGTTCCGAGTTTCTCCAAGCCGAACTGACTGCCCACAGAACTTCTTTTTCGTCGAGAGGCTTGGCGAGCACGTCGCGACCGCCGAGATTGAGCACTTCTGCCCAAAGGCATTCGTCGGCCAACCGGGAGGTCACAATCAGAGGCGGGGGTTGCGCGAGCAGAGTCAATGCGCCCAGAATGTCCTTCCAGTTACCGTCCGCAAAGTCCCGCTCACAGATCACCACCACCGGCGGCGGGTTCTCGCGCAGCAGAACCGTTGCCTCGCGATAGGTGCGGACACCGCGGAGAGTCCAGTTGGACTCGCGAAAGATGTAGCCCAAGAGGATGTGGTCCTTTTCGAAAAAGCCGATCGTCAGGAGCGCAATCCTATTGTCGACGGCTGGATGATCGAGATCATGTTTCAAAGGCGGACTTCTCACGTTTTCTTCCTCCTTGTAGACTGCTCCAGTGCTCAAACCGTGTCATCCAAGGACGGGCACCCGGATGACTGGAACAAGCCGGGCGACCCCGCTATCAGAAGCGCGAATCCACTTGCATCACGAAGTAGGGCTAGTGGGTCCTCTTCCGCGCGGCCCGCTAGTCAAGGCCGATGGAGTCCTCCGCAAAGGGCCATCTTGTCCACTGCTTGCTCCCTTGTACGGTGAGTCCGCCTCCTTCCATGACGCTCCCAGAGGCTCACGGCAGTGAAGACACCGCTCACAATCCGCCCGGGTAGCAAGATGGCAGTGAGGGCAGTAGATTTGCTCAAGATGTATGATCTGAGTTTCAACAGCCATGGCCTTTCCGTCCTTTTCCTGGTTCTGGCCGCACTCACGGACCGCCACGGCATCGCTAACGGCGCGGTCAGCGACGCCGGCAGAAGCAGGGTTCAGTGTTGGTTCATCTCACCTCCCACTCTAGAACGAGAGCCAGTCCACAGACCAATAGATAATTCGGAGAGACTCCATCGAAAAACCCGAGGTATGATGGGGTATGGAGTGGCTTAACTATCATCACTTGCTTTACTTCTGGATGGCCGCGCGGGAGGGCAGCATCTCACAGGCAAGCAAGCAATTGCTGCTTGCCCAACCCACGATTACGGGCCAGATACGCATGCTCGAAAACGCTCTCGGCCAGAAGCTTTTCACCCGATCCGGGCGTAACCTCGTGCTTACCGACGTGGGACGCTTGGTGTATCGTTACGCGAACGAGATCTTTTCGTTGGGCCGCGAACTAACCAGCGTCCTCAAAGGGCGGCCAGGAGGGCGTCCGGTTCGCCTGGTGGTAGGCGTATCCGATGAGCTGCCCAAACTGGTTGCGTACCGGCTCCTGCAACCCGCCCTCAGCCTGCCCGAACCTGTCCAGATCATCTGCCATGAGGGCCGTCCAGAACGTCTGTTCGCGGAACTCGCGACCTCCGATCTCGATCTGGTATTGACGGACGCGCCAGCTGGCCCTTTGGTTCGTGTCCGGGCCTTCAACCACTTGCTTGGCAGCTCCGGAACCACTTTCTTCGGCACAGCGCCGCTGGCCGCACGGTATCGCAGGAACTTCCCGGCCTCGCTTAATGGCGCCCCCTTGCTGCTGCCGGCCGAGAATACCGGGCTACGCCGCTCCTTGGAGCAATGGTTTGAAGCCCAGAATATCCGTCCGCTGGTGGTGGGAGAATTCCAGGACAGCGCGCTGCTCAAGACCTTTGGGCAAGCTGGGCTTGGCGTATTCGCCTCTCCGACAGTAACGGAGAAGGAAGTGCGGCGGCAATACGGAGTGTCCGTGCTGGGCCGCGCTGAATCCGTGATCGAGCGGTTCTATGCGATCTCGGTTGAGCGGAAGCTCAAACATCCGGCCGTTGTGGCGATTGCGGAAGCGGCTCGCGACAAACTATTTCACACGGCTCCCTGACCCGGTCCGGTTCGGCTTCAAGGAGCGGCTCTTGGCTGCGCCCAAGACCCATCGGTTATTTCGAGGTATAGCGTCGAAACTATCTAATTGTGGATTGTTTGGTTCGAGCTTAACATCGAAGAGAGGAAAACACTATGAAAAACACATTCATGAAACACACATTCACTTCCGCATTATGCTTGACCGTGTTGGCCACGTTGGTCTCCGCGGACACGCGGCTTGCGGACATCAAAACCAACGCCGACCAGTTGAAGAAGGAAAGCGAACGGGTTGCGCTTCTCCTGAAGGCGAAGCAACCAGACGCTCAGGCCATCCGAGAGGGAATCACCGCCATGGGGGGGAGAGATTGAGACCCTCGATGGGCTCGTAGTCCAGATCACAGAGGCCAGCCCGGAGTTCGTCCTGCGAGGCAGCACGGATTGGGATCTCCTCAAAATGCAAGTCCAGTTGCTGTCCGTCTTTCACAACGCTAAAGCCGAACTGATGAATGCGGACGATATGAAGAAGAACCGGTCTACGCTTCGGGCTTATGCCGAAGGCTTGGCCACGCGCGCCGGATCCCTCCGGCAGACAGCACAACGCCTGCAACGCTAATCGGTCAGACACGCACGGGCCACCTCCGGGAAAGGAGTGGCCCGTGCTCTTTCCCAAGGCTCGCGGTCACACGGCCATTCATGACTCCACAAAAGTTGTGTGACATCCTGCGCTGGTAGTGGTAAGTTGACCATGTAATGATGCGATGGAACGCCAGCCTGTGTTTTGGACTGACCGCGTTCGTCGCGTTCGGGGCGCAAGATGCCGCACCCGCCTGGGCCGAAGCAACCTTCGAATCGCTCGGCCTCTATTACAACCATCCAGCCCCTGGACCATGCAGAGTGTGGTATCGCGAGACGGGCGAGAAGGACTGGCGTGAAGGCTACCCGCTTGTCTACGACGCACGCGAGAAGCAGTATCGAGGCTCACTGGTCGAGTTAAAACCAGCCACCGGCTACGAGATCCGCCTCGACACCGGGAGCGGCAGCGCACGCATCGCGGCGCGCACACGCAGCGATGTCTTCCCCATCGGTAAGACGACTT
>Ga0080064_1005356_pt1 | contig 15204 bp, 15 predicted proteins | sample Subgrocontami54m_FD_69260 | JGI IMG/M metagenome (GOLD analysis project Ga0080064, IMG submission 69260) | Subsurface groundwater microbial communities from S. Glens Falls, New York, USA - GMW46 contaminated, 5.4 m (SPADES assembly) (version 2) ...
CGGTTCCCTGCTCGACATTGCCAGACGCTATCCGCACGAGGAGCTCCTGCCAATCCAGATCACGCCCTGACGGTTGCGGCGCTGGAATTCCAGCGCATTCCGAATTGGCGCCGGTTCCCTGATTAGACGGGCGTGGTGCGTGCAGCACATGGCGGCGGTCGGGGTTGAACTGCCGGCTGCGATACATGCTCGACAAGTGGCGTCGTACGGGTCACAGACGAGGCCGGTGGCACAGTCAGAGTCTTGCGAGCAACCACCCGTGCCGGCCAGGGCGCCGGCGCAAAGTCCTGAGGTGCAAATTCCAGAGTAGCAGTCCGCGCCCGAAACACACGCGCGTCCTGTCGTACGTCCCGGCGCACAGACGCCGGCAAAGCACCTCCCCGAACTGCATTCCAACCCGCGGGTGCACCCAAGGTAGCCCGCCCGTCCGCCGGATGGCTCAGCCGCGACACAGCGACCCTCGTCGCAATGGGTCGAGCAACAGTCGGCGCTTTCGACGCAGGTCGTGCCGAGCGGCGAACAGACGCAGGAACCCGAAAGACACTGACCCACGCAGCAGTCCCGATCGGTCGCACAGCCGTGTCCAAACGTCAGCGAAAAAAAGTCGTCCTCCCACATGCCTCCACAGTATACAACGCTATACGGTCGCGCGCCCCGCACCGACACGACTACGCCCCGGCAGGTCGACACGCAGTAGGCATCAAGATTCGCACCGGCGCCGGCCACCGGTTCGCAAAGCGGTTCGACCGCACCGGACACGACCCGGTGGGGTCTGCAGCGGCCGGAACAGCACGCCGCCGATGTGCGGGCCAGTGTGCAGTCGAGAGAGGAGGCGTACGCCGCGAGACAAGTGCGAGCGTCGACAACATCCGTCGCGTCGCGAGCAGGGGTTCCGGAGTCCGCGTCGATCGATACGGAATCGCCGAGTTCCGCGTCCATTCCCGCGGTGTCCGCGCTCCCGACGTCGCTGCCGACAGCATCCGCTTCAACGATGTCGTCACCCGGTCCGCTATCGACGCCGGGTCCGCACTGGCACGGGCGCGGCCGGCCGTCCGCGCCGCACGTCGAACTCCCACCGACGCCGCTCGCGCACTCGCAAGGCGAGACCCTGCCCGGCGTGCATACGTCTTGAGCCGGATTCGAACACGCAAGAGCGCCGCCGATCGCAAGGAAGGCCGCGAACACGAAGGCACGATCTGTGAGACCATGAATGCGGCTATTCACGCGACTGCCTTTCTGCAGCGTCGGCAGACTGCGATGGTCTTCGGTGGGATCGCGAGCACGTTTCGGGGTCGCTGTCGGCGCCTACGGCGTCCTCGCCGGGAATGGGACGGCAGTCCGTAGGGTCCGTAAGGGGTGAAGACACGCAAAGGGGCTCTGGTCCAATCGACGATCCCGAGCACTTCGCATACAGTCGGATTGAACGAAGCCGCTCCGCGGCAGCGTGAGAGGTGTTTCGTTCGCTGTGCTTTCCTGAATTGCCCGTCATCGACTGTCCCTGCGATCCTCGCACATCCGGCTCGCGTGATCTACGCCGTGTGCGCGTGATCCACGCCGTGCAGTGCGCGACGCTTGTTCGGTCGGCGACCCCTGTCGTCGGCAGAAGGAGCAGACGCGATGGGAACGCTTCGCCAACGGATGATCGAGGATCTTGAACTTCGAGGACGCCGTCCCCACAAATCCCTCGCTCGCGAAGCGAGCACACGTGCGCGCGGTCGTCAGCTTCGTGCGTCACTGCGGCGCTTCGCCGCGGGACCTGGGTACCGACGACGTGCGCGGGTACCTCCTGCATTTGCGGAGGAACCGTGGATTCGCACTCACGACTGTCAACGTGCATCTGGCCGCGTTGCGCTTTCTCTATTCGGTGACACTTCATCGGCCCGGAGTGACGTCCTCGTTCCGTCAGATCCGCGTTGATCGTCTCGAGGCCGGCGAAGACATTCGGAGCGTCCAGATCCTGCTCGGACACGTGCGCATTACGAGCACCGCCAGGTATACCCATCTGACGGAAGCGCGCCGCGCGCGTATTCGCAGCCCACTCGATGTGTTCGGACCACCGCCTACGCCCGGGGACCCCGCGGGATAGCCCGCGTGCGCGGCGCGAGAGCGCGGCACGCACACGCGTCGGACCGTCCATCGCGTTCGGTAGCGTTGAGATCGTCCGCCCGTGTGACGCTCGAAGAGATTGCACGTCAACATGGCGCCGCGGTCGGGCCGCGGTGTACCGATCGGCAACGAAATGTCCTCTCCGACGTCGCGCGCTGTCGCACCGAGTCGCTCGGTGGGCACGTGCAGCACTGCGAGGCGTGCGGGCACGACACTCCCGTGTACAACTCATGTCGCAATCGTCACTGCCCACAATGCCAGTCGCTCGATCAAGCACGTTGGCTCGAGGAACGCACCGCGCTCATCCTTCCAGTGCCTTACTTTCACGTCGTGTTCACGCTTCCGTCGGAATTGCGTGAGATCGCGCGGTGCAACGCCAAAGTCGTGTACGGGTTGCTCGCGCGGCTCGGCGCCGCCACGCTGCTTGAAGTCGCGGCAACGCCGAGACACCTCGGTGCACAGCCGCGATCGGCGGAGTCTCGCCCCACCGTGACGGGAACACCCGAGCCCTGGCCCGAGATGCTCGTGTCGCTCTGCAATGTCGACGTCTGCGTCTGCACGCGTTGCGGTCGCAAAGCGGTCGTGCGCCGACCGCTGGGCGAGCCGTCGGCATCGCGGCTCTTCGCACCGGACACGTCATGAGCGTCGTCGACGATCTCGAGAGCGCGGCCGTGACTGCTCGCGTCGATCCCGAAACGATCGCACGCAATGGGCCGCTCCATTTCGCCTTGATACGACGCACCAGCTCTGCTGCCAACCCGGCGGCGACGGATGGCTGACGTCGCACGACGAGGAATTCCGCGCGGAGCGCGACGACGTGTTGCACGTCTACTACGACACACCGGCAACCGAGCACGTCATCTGCGTCGATGAAAAGACCGGCATGCGGGCGCTGGAACGTCGATACGCCGACCTTCCAATGGAACCCGGTCGACCCGTTCGGCGCGAGTTCGAGTACGTGCGGCACGGAACGATCACGCTGATGGGTGCGTACGACGTGCGGCGCGGCAAACTCTTCGGCTTCGTGTCCAAGGATCATGACGGCGACACCTTCGTCGATCTGTTGAACCTGATCGACGAGTGCTACCCGACTGGCTGCGGTCACATCGTCTGCGACAATCTGTCCGCCCACGACACGGACGGTCGAGCGCCCTGACAGCTGCGTCAATGGTGCCGATGCGACTGCTCGGGCCAGGAGGGCTAACTCTACTCTGTCAGGGAGCCTCCAGAGTACGCAGCATACACCTCGCGCGCTGAAGGATGCTCCGCGAGCGCCGCGGCGGTGTATACTTCGGCTTGCGATGGGACTCCCCGCATCGATGCGCTGGCTGTTCTGGGACCTCGACTTCGACGCGCTCGACACCGAGGCACACGCCGACGCGATTCTCGCGCGAACGCTCGAGAATGGTCGCCTCGAGGATGTTCGCAATGTCCTCACGATCTACGGCGACGATCGAGTCCTGCGATTCTTCCGTGAAGTCGGACATCCGATCATCAGCGAGCGTACGCGCCAGTTTTGGCGTGCGTACTTCCACACAGAGGACGAACAATGGGCGAGCCCGGCGGTCTTTCGAGCGATCAACTCCGCGCCCTGGATCGGCTGAGCGGCGGTGTCGCGCTGCGCGGATTCTACCTCGCCGGTGGAACGGCGATCGCCTCGCACTTGCATCACCGCCGATCGCTCGACCTCGACTTCTTCTCGGTCGGATCCTTCGCAGACTTCGACGTCGTCAAGACCGAGGTACGCGTTGCGTTCGACGAAGTGACCGTTGTCGGCGAATCAACTGTGGCGATTCGCCTTTTGTGCGACCAAGTGCCGATCGACTTCGTTCAGTATCCGTACCCGACAATCGAGCCGCTGGGAAAGGGACCCGCGGGTGTGGGACTCGCGAGCTTGCTCGACCTCGCGACGATGAAACTCGCGGCGATCTCGAAGCGCGGGCTCCGCAGAGACTTCTGGGACTTGTTCGCGATCGGCCGGAACGGAATCGCATTGCAGCAGAGTGGAGCCGCATACGTCCGCCGTTTTGGCGTCGCCGAAGCCGACCTCTACCACGTCCTCCGGGCACTGACGTACTTCGACGATGCTGAGAAGGATCCCGTGCTGACGGCTGGGCTCGATGACGCGACCTGGGCCGAGATCAAAGCGTTCTTCCGCCACGAGGCGCCGCAACTCGTGGGCGCGTCACCTCGACGGTGATTCGTGGTCACACCCTACGGCATCCCCTATCACACCACGGGCGCGTACGTTCGACGCCCCGCCATCGTGCTGGATCGCGCCCGTGCCCGTTCGACGCCGGGGGCGCGCCACGAGACCACCGGCGACGCAACACGGTCCTCGCGCGCCGCACGAAGCGTGCCCTGCTGCACGAGACTTTCCCGTCCCCGGGCGCCTCACGCTACATGCCACTCAATACCACTCGATCGACGACGTGATCTACGGACGAGAGCGGTGTCGTGATTGTCTGACCGGCGATCAACACCGCGGGACCCACCGGGTCGAAGCGGAGCATCGTGATTCGCGACGCGGAGCTCGTATCGCGTCTCGCGCGTTGACGACCAGGTTCAAGACCACCTGCTCGAGGTGACCCGGGTCTGCCTCGATGGCGCACGGCGAACGCGAGAGACAGAGCGAGAGGCGAATGTCCTCGCCGAGAAGGCGTTCGAGCATCTTCGCCAGTTGGGTCACGAGCGTGTTCAGATCGAGCACGCGAGGCTTCAAATTCTGGATTCGGCTGAAGGCGAGCAACTGCCGCGTGAGCGCCTTCGCTCGGTGGGCCGCCGACAGCACCTCCATGAGCTCGGCGTGGGCGGGGTGGTCGGCGCCGATGTCGTCGAGCGCCAGCTCCGCGCCGGCGAGAATCGCCACGAGCACGTTGTTGAAATCGTGCGCGATGCCTCCGGCGAGCTGGCCGATGGCATCCAACTTCTGGGACTGACGCGGTTGTTCTTCGAGTTGCCGCGTCTTCGTGATGTCGTTTCCAATCGCCAGCCAACACGGGCGGCCGGCCACACGCATGGGGCACGACGTGACCTGCACGTCGATCTGGACGCCTTGTTTGGTCACGTGCCGATGCACGCCGACGTAGCTTTCCTCCGGATCCCTGGCCAGCGAGCGCACCATCTCGGGAACGTCCTCGGGCGGCTTGAGCGCCGCGACGGTCATCGACGCGAGATCGGCGCGAGAGTATCCGTACAGCGCTACGAAGGCATCGTTGACTTCGAGGACGCGAAGACTCTCCTGCTCGAACAGGTAGACCGGCGGACACTCTGCTCCGGACAGTCACGGACGCGCAGACATCACGCACCGTGGCGTTCGTGCGCAGTCTGACGGGCAAGATCCCGGTCGGTGCAAGGCACACTCCGGCGCACGACGCCGCGCGACCGCGAACCAGTGGTCTTCGACACTCGGTCTCGCCGCAATGGCCCTTCCACTACCGATCCGAATTCGCAGGTACTGCCAGCGGTGTTCGGGTACCGCGCGGAGTGCGCCGTGGTGTATCGTCGCGATCGTGCACGACGCGAACGAATCAAGCTCACCGATCGACACCGATGAACGAGCGCTTTTCACGCGCGTCGTGCGCCGCGGCGCCGTTGCGCTGACGGCCTCTGTGGCTCCCGGCGGCTCGCTCGCGCTTCGGCGCGGGTCGAACGGCCGCGTCGCCTCATGAGCGACGCGGCGGGAAGCGCCAGTGCGCGGCCGAGTCTCGCGTGGGCGCTCCTCCGTCGGGCGGTCGGCCTTGCTCGACGCATGCTGTGGCTCTTTCTGATTGCCGGCGTCGCACTGCTGGTCGCCTGGTTCCGGGTGTGGTCTCCCGTCCGCGTCCGTGTGGTCCGCCTCGACGTGGGGACAGTCATCCAGGAGGCCTTCGGACGCGGGACGATCGAGAGCCAGCGGGAGGCCGCGGTGGGCTTCGACCTCGTGGGCAGGCTCAGCGAAGTGCTCGTCGAGGAGGGAACGCGAGTCACCCTGGGCCAGGAGCTTGCCCGGCTCGAGACCAACCAGGCGCAGGCGGACCTGCACGCCGCGCAGACGGGCGTCGCGGCGGCGCGGTCGTCGCTCCGAAGACTTGCCGCCGAGGAAGCACGCGTGCGCGCGCTGCTCGCGACCGCCGATCGCGAGGCCCGACGCGCGCAGGCACTCGCCGATGCCGGGGCGATCCCCGGCCAGCAGCGCGACGAAGCCAACGATCGGCTCCGGCTGGCCCGCGCGGACCTCGATCGGGTGCTTGGTCAACGCTCGGAAGCCACGCGCGGCATCGACTTCGCGGCGGGTGGCGCGGAGCAGCGTCGCGTCGCGATGGTACGCGCAACGCTCCTCGCGCCGTTCGACGGGCTGGTGACTCGGCGGCTGCGGGAGCCGGGCGACACGGTCACGGTCGGGTCCACCGTGCTGCGGCTCGTCGACACGACGCAGGTTCACGTGAGCGCCGCGATCGACGAGACGGTCCTGCCGCTCCTCGCGATCGACCAGCCGAGCGCGATCTTCTTCCCGGGCGGGAGCGCTCCCATCGCGGGCCGGGTCACGCAGATCCCGTGGGAGACCGACCGACAGACTCACGAGTTCTTGGTCGAGGTCACGCCCGAGCGGCTCGACCGCCGCGTGGCCATCGGGCAGCGCGCCGACGTGCGGATCGAACTCGCGCGGCGGACGCGAGCGTTGCGTGTGCCGATTGCGATGGTCCACCACGACGAGTCCGGAGCCTTCGTGTACGTCGATCGCGGCGGCCGGATCGCACTCGTTCGCCCGCGCCTCGGGCTCACGGGCGAGTCGCACGTCGAGGTGCTCGCCGGCCTCGCCGAGCGCGACGCACTCGTCGCGGCGTCGAGCCCCGGCGCCGCGCTGACGCCAGGACGTCGCTGGGTGGCCCGGTGAATCTCGCGACGCGAGACATGCGTCGGCACCTGGCGCGCTTCGTCGGGACCGCGGCCGGACTCGGTCTGCTGCTCGGCGTCGTCATCGCGATGCAAGGCATCTACGCCGGGATGGTGGACGACGCGACGATCCTGACCCGCACGATGCGAGCGGACCTCTGGGTCGTGCAGCGGGACACGCGCGGTCCCTTCGCCGAAGGGTCGCGGCTGGACCCGAGCGTCGAGGCGCGGGCCGCGGCGATTCCCGGTGTGCGTCGCGCGCGTCCGTACACCTTTCAGCTCATCCAGCGCGAGCATCGCGGCGCCGTCATGCGCATCGCACTGGTTGGTCTCGGCTGGCCGGATGACCCAGGACACACGCTCTCCCTCGTGCGCGGGCGGCGGCTCGCGCAGTCGCACGGCGAGATGATCGTCGACGTGTCGATGGGACTCGGCATCGGCGAGACGCTGGTGCTCGCGGGCGAGCCGTACCGTGTCGTCGGGCTCACGCGCAACGCGGTCACCTCGGGCGGAGACTCCGTGGCGTTCATGACGGTCGCGGACACGCAACTCGTCGCGCTCGAGCAGCCTGCGGAGGCGATGATGCTCGAGAGGATGCGCGTGCTCGAGCGACTGCGTCGAACCGACATCGGTCGCGCGCAGCCGGCGCTGGAGGACCTGGCGACCGACCCCCGTTGGCGGCCTCCCGCTCGCTCGTCGCCGCCGATCGCGGCGGTGCTCATCGAGGCCGACCCGCACCGCCTCGGGGCCGTGCGCGACGCGCTGCGGGCCTGGGGCGACGTGTCGACGTACACCCAGCCCCAGGAGGAGGCGTTGCTCCTGGGCGGCGTCGTCCAGCGCGCGCGGATGCAGATCGGGCTGTTCACAGTGATCCTGACGCTGACGGCTGCGGTCATCGTGATGATGGTCCTGTACAACCTCACGCTCGAGAAGACGCACGACCTGGCGGTACTCAAGCTCATGGGGGCTCCTCGGCTCCGGCTCCTCGGGCTGGTGCTGCAACAGGCATGGCTGTTGGGAGCGCTGGGCTACGCGGTCGCCGCCGCGATGGGCGAGATCGCGTACCCGTTGTTCCCGCGGCGAGTGCTGATCACGCCGACCATCTCCCTGGTCGCGCCGCTCGCCACGATGGCCATCGTGACCGTGGCGAGCGTCCTCGGCCTCAGTCACGTGCTGCGCATCGACCCGTCGCGGGCGCTCGAGGGCTGAACGTGGACGACGCGGTACGAGCGGTCGATCTGCGCAAGACGTACGGGACAGGCGCGGGGGCGGTGGCGGCGCTCGACGGCGTCAGCCTGTCGCTCGCACGCGGGACGGTGGCCGCGCTTCTGGGCCCGAGCGGCTCGGGCAAATCCACGCTCATCAAGGCGCTCGGCTTCGTCTCGCCGGCAGACACAGGCGAGGTGTACTTCGAGGGACGCCTGGTCGTCCGGGACGGGCGACCGCTCGCGGATCTCGCCCTCCTACGACGACGCCACCTTGGGTTCGTTTTCCAGAAGGCCAACCTGACGTCGTTCCTCACGGCGCGCGAGAACGTCGAGATCGCGTGCGAGTTCGGCGGCAAGGACCACGGACGCAGGCGCGCGCGCGAACTGCTCAGCTACCTCGACGTGGCGCACCGCGAGGCGGCCTATCCCGAGACGCTCAGCGGCGGCGAACAACAACGCGTAGCCATCGCCCGGGCCCTGGCAAACGAACCGTCGTTGATCCTCGCGGACGAGCCGACGGCCGCGCTCGACAGCGCACGCAGCCGTAGCGTCATGGAGCTGTTCCGGAAGATCGCGCACGAGCGCGGCGCTGCGGTCCTGGTCGTCACGCACGACCACCGCGCCCTCGGGGTCTTCGACGTGTTGCACGAGATGGAAGACGGGCGGATCCGTCCGTCCGAGCGCGGGCTCGCCATGGAGTGAGTCGCGATGCACACTGCGGAGGGCGTCGTTCGCAGTTCCGGTCGCACTACCGATCGACGATCTGCTGCGCTATGCGTTCCCCGCCGAGTTCGACCGAAGGGTCGGAACGGGGGACCCGCTACATGGGGCGTATCGCCGCAAGGCGTAGGGCAATCTCTTCGGCCCGAGCTCGAATTCGAGCGGCGTGAGAACAACTTCGGTTCCGTCGACGAAGACACGGTGTGCCGATCGGTCGACACGGAGGCGACCGAACTCGAACACTACGGGCGCCGTAGGCTCACCCGCCGCGCGCCTGGCGACGGCCCGAAGCCCCCTGCGCGACACCCTGTGCCACACCTTGCGCGACACCCTGCAGCACGCCGCGCCTCTCGCCGATCTCGATCAGCCGCTTCACGAAAACGTCTTCTGCTTCCTTCATCGCGGACGCGAACCGCTCCCTGCAATGTTGCTGCTCCCGTATCATCGCCACGGTGAGACGCGCCCTCGCCGTGCTCGTGGTCGCCGTGATACTCGCGGTCGGTTCGGGTTGCGTCGACGACGCCGCGCGCGCACCACTGGAACTCGCGGTGCGCACGGGTCATGCGGGACCGTGGCGCCGCATCGCGCAGGCTGAACTGCGTGCCCAGCGCGGGACGCACTTCGAGTTGCGAGTGCGTCCGGTCGTCCGCGGCGGCGGGCTCTCGGTCCTCGCGGTGCCGTCGACCGGTCTGCGCCTCGTGCGAATCGGCGGCACCGATCACGCCGTCGACCGACAGTGGCCGATCTACAGCCTCGACACGCCCGTGGGCCCCTCCGCCCACGCGGATCTCCTGTTCGACCACTGGTACCCGGTCCGGCCAAACTTCGTCGCTGTCGGCTCGGCCGCGCGGCTCACGCGGGCACTGCTCCGGTTCGAACTGCCGTCGTTCGCCGCGGGGACCGCGCTGATGCTGATCGGGCTGGTCGCGCTGCTCGCCTCGTTCGACCGCATCGCCAGACGTTCCTCCGTGACGCTGGGCGTCTTCGCGCTGGCGATCGGCGCAGTGGTCACGCTCGAATGCAACACACTCTCGCCGCTGATGGGCGTCGGCCTGGACGCCAACCCGGTCGTGCACGTCGTCGCGAGCTTCGCTGCCGTCGGATCGATCGCGTGGTTTCTCGCAACCGTGTTCGGCGACGGACGCCACCGAGTGCTTCACCGCGTCGGTGCGATTTCACTCGTGGCCGCTCCGAGCGCGGTCGCGCTGCATCTGCTGCACGTCGTGCCGGCGCGCGTGACGCGGCAGTTGGTGTACGCGCTGTTCGTGGTGGTGCTCGTCGCCGGGTCGATGCGATTTGCGCCGCTCGTTCGGGCGCGCGATCGGCGAGCGCGCGTCGTGTCGGTGGGGTTCGCGCTGTTGATTCTGCTGAACGTGCCGGGAGTCCTCGCGGGGTTGGGCGTGCGGTTCGATGTGAATCGGCCGCTCGGAGCGTGGGGCGCCGTTGCGTTTGTCCTCGCGCTCGTGAAGGTTCTCGAGATCGAATTCCGTTCGAACAGCGAACGACTCGTGGCGACGTCCGGGTCGCTCGAAGATGCCGTTGTCGAGCTTCGCGCGAGTTCGACGTCGGTGGAGTCACTCAACAGCGAATTGCGTAGCCAGGTCCGCGATCGCTCGCGCGACCTCGGCACGGTGCTCCAGAAGCTGCCTGAACTGCCATCCGCGCCCGCGGACTTCCCTCCAGGGACCGTCATCGCTGGACGCTACCGAATCGTTCGACGGCTGGGCGCCGGCGGCATGGGGACGGTCCACGAAGTCGAGCGGGTCGACAACAAGCGACGACTCGCGCTCAAGTGCATGCTGGGAGCGATTTCGGGAATCAACGCGGCGAGGTTCACACGCGAAGCAGAGATCGCGTCGCAAATCCGTCATCCGCGGCTCGTCCCCGTAGTCGATGTTGGGCTCGGCGAGTGGGGCAGTCCCTACCTGGTCATGGAACTGGTGGAGGGACCGCCGGTGTCTGCGTTCCGCGAGTCGCGGTTCGGCAACGCCGACTGGGCGCTGCCGATTCTCGCGGACGTGGCGGACGGACTGGCCGCGTTGCACGCCGCCGGAATCGTTCATCGCGATCTGAAGCCCGAAAACGTGCTTCTCGGCTCGGCCGACGAGCGGGCGCCGCCCGACGCACGCATCGCCGACTTCGGGATCTCGCGCGTCGGGGAAGTGGCCGTCGGCGCGATGCTCGCATGGGACGGAGTCGAGCTGCTCGGTCTGCCGAGCGGGACGAAATCGCTCGCGACACTCGATGAGCGCGTCGCGCACACGGTCACACTGCGTGCGCCGTCGCCGAGTGCGCTGACGGATCAAGGGGCGTTGATCGGGACCGCGGCGTACATGGCGCCGGAGGCGATCCGCGGCGTGGTCGCGCCGTCGCTCGACGTGTTCGCGTTCGGAGTGATGGCCTTCGAGATGCTCAGTGGCTCGTATCCGTTCGCAGCGTGTCCGGTGCTCTCGGCGCTCGCGGGAAAGGACGAGCCGCTGATCGCCGACGTCTTGTGCGCGCCGAAGTCCGTGCGCAAGACCCTGATCGCCTGCGTCGCGACGGATCCACGCGCGCGTCCGTCGGCGCGGGAGCTGGGCGCGACGCTCGCGGCGACTGCGAGGCGCCGGTAGCGGATCGGCTTGCCGCGCGCTCGAAACGTGCGCGACAATCGCGGCTTCCCCAAAGGCTGTCGCACGAATGTTGAACCATCGCAGACTGTCCTGCCGCACCGCTGCCGCCATCGTGATCTCGATGACCCTCGGCGCCGCGTGCAGCACCACGCAGACGAACTTCGACGGCGGCGGCAACGACGTCACGCCCACCGACACACCCGCGGGCGCGAACTGCTCGCGTGCGGCGACCTGTGACACATGCACGCCCATGGCGGGCTGCGGGTTCTGTCGCACCGCGCAAACCTGCACCGCCGGCAACGTGAGCGGTCCCGACCGCGGCGAGTGTAGCCCGTCGGATTGGGCGTGGGTTCCAACGCAGTGCGCGTCGCCGGCCGACTCGGGCGCGGATGCGGGAACTGTGTCGTGCGGCACGCGGACATCGTGCGCGACCTGCACTCCGGCGGGCGGGTGCGGCTGGTGTAGAACGCGGGGCGTTTGCGTCGCGGGCGCCTCGAGCGGACCGTCCGGCGGAGAATGCGCGGCGTCCGATTGGGCGTGGATCAGCGCTGCGTGCGGCGGCGCGGTGTGCACGCCGGGGCGCGTGGTGTCCTGCGCGTGCTCCGGGGGCACGATGGGCACGCAGACCTGCAACAGCGCGGGAACCGGCTACGGATCGTGTACCGGCTGCGCGCCCCCGGGCCCGGTCGTATACGGCAGCGCCTGCAACTGGGGTTCGCTGCCGCTCAACTGCGCCAACAACCGCACGGGGAACTGCACGCAGGGCCTGTGTCCGTGCGAGCTCGAGCTTCACTGGCCGAGCCCCGGGCCGGTGTACTGCACGCGCACATGTACGACGAACGCCGATTGTCCAGCGGCGATCCCGGTGTGTCGTGCCGAGGGACCCAACGGCCGGTTCTGCCGACGGAGTGCGACCAGCTGAACACGCGTGAGCGCGGTCCGCGCGTCACGGCCGGCACGGGTCAATCGCGCTTGGCGGCCGCGCAGACCATCTTCCGCAGGTCGTACACGTCGAACGGTTTGTGCAGGATGCCGGAAACGCCGAGCCGATTGGCCTCGGCGGCGATCGCGTCGTCGATGAACGCCGTCATTCGCCGGATGTCCGCGAGCACGTCGAGTCCGGTGACGATGGCGGCGGCGCGGGAGTGACCCTGTCTGGCCGCGTGCGCTTCGACCACCGTGGGCGCGTGGTGTCCATGGGACAGCCGGTGTTTTCAACGATCTTCGGCACGGCGTGGGAGGAAGCCCCAGACCGCTTCGGCACCACGACACAGTACGACATACTCTCGCGCCCAACGCGCGTGGAGAGTCCCGACCACGCCGTCACCACGACGACGTACGAGTTCGTCGCCGTCGCCGCCGGCGAGCCGCTGCGCGCTGCCACGACGGTCACCGACCCATTGCTCCGCGCACGCACCGTGTTCCGCGACGCGCGCGACCAGACCGTGGCTGTCCTCGAGCACAATCGCGTGCTCCCCGACGGCGAGACCGACACGAGGAACACCGTGCCGCGCGACCTGCTGACGCGGTACTCGTACGATTCGCTGGGGCAACTTCTCCGCGTCACCGACGCGCGTGGCAACCCTCACGACGCGGAATACGACTCCCTCGGACAGATGGTGTCGCTCACCACGCGCGACACGGGAACCACCGAATACCGTTTCGATCTGTCGGGCAACCTCGGCGCGCGGATCACGCCGAACGTTCGGGCGCTGCCTGCGCCGCCGCCGGGGGGACATCGCATCCGGTACACGTACGACTTCAACCGTCTCGCACGCATCGATTACCCGACGAGCACGGCAGTGGTACTCGCGTACGGCGCTCCAGGGGCGTCCGCCAACGGCGCCGGGCGGCTCACGCGCCGCACGGATTCGTCGGGATCGATCGAGTTCGAATACGGCGCGATGGGCGAGACGTCCGTGGTTCGGCGCACGCTGGTCGGGGGCACGTCGTTCGGCGTACCCGTCTCGGTCACGACGCGCTTTGCGCATGACTCGTTTGGCCGGATGTTGTCGATGCAGTACCCCGACGGCGAGGCGGTTTCGTACGGGTACCTATGAGCATGTCAACCTCACAGTGAATGATTCCCGTCTTTCTGGTGCGTTGCAGCTCGCGCCCGATCGGCCATGCTCCGTGTTGCGTCGTGGGCCGGTGGTTCGGCCTGGAAGACGACGATGCCTCTGGCGGCTTTCTCCGCCTGCGCCGTGACCTTCGCCGCCGCGGCCACAGCTCGCACGCCCTTGTTCCGAGTCTCGCGTCGCTCACTGTGGATCTCGCGAACGAAGCGCTCGGCGCCGGCGGCCTTCACGGTGCGCTTCTCTCCCTCGGAGAGCGCCTTGGGCGCCGGGAGTCCCTCGCGTTCGTACACCTGCTCGATCGAGGGCACGGCGCGCGTGCCGACGCCCGAACCGTACGTCGCCGGTCGCGGCACGCCCTTGCGCGGTCCGGTGCGTCGCTTTCCGCCGCTGGTGAGTACGCGCAACTTCGCGAGCTTGTTCTCGGTGCTGCGCGGGATCGCGTAGCGGTACGGCTCGTTCTTGGTGAGCATGTGCCACGCGATGACGACGAGCTTGCGCGCGGTTGCGACGACCGCGACGTTGCGGTTCTTCTTCTTGGAGAGCTTCCGAAAGAAGTTGCCCAACGGCCCCGGATGACTCGCGACGTGCTGCGCTGCTTGGACCAGCATCCATCGCGCGTGCCCGTTGCCCTGCTTGGTGATGCGCCCGTGGTAGGTGTGGTCCGCGGACTGGCGCGTAGAGGGAACGAGTCCGATATAACTCGCCGCGTGGTCTCCGTCGCGGAAGCGCTCGATCTTTCCGAGCGCGGCGAGCAGTGTCTGCGCGACAGTCACGCTCACACCTGGAAGGGTCATCAGCAATGGCACGCGCGCGTCGGGCGCGGCCGTCATGGCGAGCGTGTGATCCATCGCCGTGATCTCCTCGGCGATGCGGTCGAGCAGGCGCAGCTCGCTGTCAATCGCCGCGCGTCCGAGCGGATCGAGATCGAGCTTCTCGAGCCAGGCGCGTCCCTTCTTCCCGAAGAGGTCCTTGAACGAGACGGCGATCATGCGCTGGTGCAGCACCGACTGAATGCGGTTCTTCACGGTCGTCCGGTCGGACACCAGCGAGGAGCGCCGGGAGCACAGCGATCGCAGCGTCTTGGTGTCCGCATCGGGCTTCCACACGGTGGGCAGGAAGTCGGCTGCGAGCAGCCGCGCGAGTACCTCGGCGTCGACCTTGTCGGTCTTGATCTTCGCCTCCGCGATCGCGCGCGTGCGCAGCGGATTGGACACGATGACGTCCGCGACGAGCGGCTCGAGCACGCCGACGATGGCCCAGGTGTTCGTCGTCGCCTCCAAAGCGACGCGGCAGCGCGGACCGAGGTGATTGAGTGCGAAATATTCGAGCGACTCACGGTCGCAATCGAAGCGTGCACGCAGCCGCACGGAACCGTCGTCCTCGAGGACGAAGGCCTGCACGACGCGCTTGTGGACATCGAGACCGGCGATGGGCATAACGGAACTCCATGGTGCGAGCGGGTCGTGCCGCATCGGTGCGGTACGCGAGCGAGTCCCGAAGGGACCCTGCGAGGTGGATGGCCTTCGAGGTCGACGAGCCACCACGCGGACGGAGTAGGGAGATTGGGTCGAACGGCACCTACCTATTCGAGTTAGCGACTCAACC
>Ga0080064_1005357_pt1 | contig 15204 bp, 14 predicted proteins | sample Subgrocontami54m_FD_69260 | JGI IMG/M metagenome (GOLD analysis project Ga0080064, IMG submission 69260) | Subsurface groundwater microbial communities from S. Glens Falls, New York, USA - GMW46 contaminated, 5.4 m (SPADES assembly) (version 2) ...
GTAGGGCTCGCCCTCGATATCCCAATACCCGTTGGGCGCGTTGAAATAGCCCCACTGCTGCTTGTCGAAGTACTGCTCGCCGTTTTCGCCCGCGCCGCGATGTCCCACCTGATAGGGCCACATGTGTTCCTTAAAATCCTTGGCCGGGTTCAGCATCGGACCGGCCTCGATCAGCGTCGTGTTGACGCCGAGGTCGGCCAGCACTTTGACGGCCGTGCCGCCGCCGGCGCCGCTGCCGATCACTACCACGTCGTGCACTTTGGGACTTCGTATGACTTGGAGCATTTCTCTAGAAGTATCACAAGGAGCGGTAGACTGGCCGTATGAAGATCCTGTTGGTCCTCTCTCTGGGTGTTTGTGGGTTCGCGCAGGACCCCTCGACGCGCGAAATGAACGACATCAACTGGATGGAATTCCGTGAGCAAGTCCCACGGAAAATCCAAACCGTGTTGCTGCCAACCGGTACCATCGAGGCGCACGGGGTCGTCAACAATGGCGCCGACAACACGGCCCCGCTGGCCCTCTCTCGCGCCATCGCGCCGCGCGTGAACGCCATGGTCGCCCCGGTGGTGAACTACGGGATCACCGGGAGCCTCGATGGCTACGCCGGAACCTTCAGCATTAGCGAGGCGGCCTACCGGGCCTTTCTCACCGACATCTTCCAGGGTCTGGCGCGCAGCGGGTTCAAGAACATCATCGTGATCAACGGCCATGGCGGTCCGCAAACTGCGGTCCTCAATGATCTCGCCGAAAAGACCGGCCGTGAGCATCGAGTCCGCACGCTGGTGGTGAACTGGTGGGCCTATTGTTCCGATGTCACGCTGAAGACGTTCGGCGAAGATGGCGGTCACGCCGGTTGGAACGAAACCGCCTTCATCCAGGCGATTGACCGGAAGCTCGTCCATCCGGAGCGCTACCAGGCATCGATGGCAACGCCGCGTCCGCCCGCTGGTACGTGGAGCGCGTTCCCGTTTCCGTCCCCGATCATTCTCTATCAGCCCGGACAAGGCTATCCGAAATTCGATCAGGCCAAAGCCGATTCCTACTTCGCCGCGGTCACGGATAAGATGACCACGCTGGTGCAGGAGACCGTCGCCAAGTGGGACCAGGCGGGATTGTTCCAGTGATCGCCCGGCTTGTCGCTTGCTTGACGATATTGCTTCCTCTCCACGCCGAGGTGCACCGGTTGGCCTTGGCCGATTGCGACGATGTGGCTTTCGGCCCGAACGGTGATCTGTATCTGGCGTGCCATTCGCCAGAGGATCGTCTTCCGATCCAGGTGCGATATAGCAGGCCGGTTCCCGACGTGATGGATGGGTACGTCCTGCGATTGAACGCGCAAACAGGGAAGCTGATCTACGCCACCCGTTTGGCCGGCAGCTTGTACGACACTGCTCTGCGTGTGAAGGTGGATCAATCCGGCTTCGCGTATACGACCGGGATCACGAAGTCGGCCGATTTCCCGGTGACCCCGGACGCAATGAAGACCAAGCTTGAAGGGGAGAGCGATGGGTTTCTGGTGAAACTCGCCCCCGATGGGAAGATCGTTTATTCGACACTCATCGGAGGCAGTGGCGCGGACTACGGGAACGGGTTGGATCTGGACGGCAAGGGCAACGCATATGTGGGAGGGGTGAACGCGGCAGACTGCTTCCTGTGCCGGATTGGGACCAGGAATGAGTGCCGGGTGTTCGGCGGCAGCGCGGAGGAGAAGCTCACCGCGATTGTGCTCGACGGTAAAGGCGGGATCTATGCGACCGGCTATACAAAATCGCGTGACTTCCCGGTGAAGAGCCCTGTGCAGAGTGCACTCTCCGGTTCGAGCGATCTGTTCCTGACCCGCCTTGCGGTGTCCACTCTGGAGATTACCTCCTCGACGTTCTGGGGCGGCAGCGGCGATGACAGCGGATGGGGAGTGACCGTCGACCGCGCCGGTAATCCCGTGGTAGCGGGCATTACCGATTCGACTGACTTGCCCTCCACCGAGGCAGGCTATCAAAGGAGCAGCGCGGGTAAGAAGGATGCGTTGCTCATGACGCTGCGCGGCGGCAAGGTTCGCGCCACCTACTTTGGCGGATCGGGCAACGATGAAGCAGGCTACGACGGCGACAACATCAAGGTAGACCGGCGCGGCAACATCTGGCTGGTGGGTATGACGTACTCGACCGATCTGCCCGTTCGCAACGCGATGCAGCCGCGATTTGCCGGAGGCGATGGAGACGGGTTCATCGCGGCATTTGCTCCGGACTTGGGGAGGCTGTGTTTCAGCACCTACCACGGCGGGCCGGAGAGGAATCTCCTGGAAGGGATTGCGATCTCGGGATCGGGCACAGTGGCTGTTACGGGAGTGTCGTTTGCGGAAAGCGCTTCACCACTACACATCACTTTGGCCGGAGGCGTGATTCATGCTGGCAATTACTGGTTTACGGTGACTGGGCAATGCGGTGGATCGCGTTGACGAGTTTGCGATAGCTGAGCTTTTCGATCTGGTCAAAGGCGAGCCATTCGCCGTCACGCCAACTCGAGAAGTACCATTTGGCAAGCAGCGCGAGATGGTCGTGGCGGTGCTTCGGATCCGGCTTGTCGAGCGTCGCGGTCAGCTCGCGCAGGCGCGCATCGAGCGGGCGCGTCTGCTCCGGCGACAGGCTGAAGCGGCGCGGCGAAAGCCAGCATCCCTGGTGGAGGAACCATAGCTCCACCGCTTGCGCTTCGGTGGATTTGGTCACCACTACTCCATTGAGTTGCTTCACCTCACGCGCCAGCTCACCAGGGATCTTGAGAATCTGCTCGATCTTTTCATAGCGGGCGTGCTGCCGGGCAGCCTCTTCAAACAGCATCTCCCCGCTGCAACGGTCGCGTTGTGAGGCGGTGGATTCCAGCATCGAAGCTCCGTGCAGGATGAGGAAATCGGATACTCGCGTCGCTTCGCTGTAGTACTCCTCGTCCGTAACGGCCTCCTGGCAGGGCCGCATGCACATGTTCATCTCGCCGTAGATGCAGCCGGGATGCCCGGGCGAAGGGAGCAGATCCTCCTGGCAGCGGCGCAGTTGGAACAAGTCCAGGAACTGGGAGTCGAACTGGTCGGCGGCGGCGCGCGTGGGGAAGGGTCCGAAAAAGAGAGACTGGCCTCGCGTAACGCGCGTAGTGATCATCGTGCGCGGGAAGCGGTTGTTGAGGATGAGCCGGACGTAGGCCGGCTTAGGTAGCCGCAGGAGGCGTTCATAGCCGTCCGGGAAATACCGTTGCGCCAGTTCTAGCGAGACAAGCCAGAGTTCGAGCTTGGAGGCCGCCGGCCAGTACTCGATGCGGTCCAGCGTCTCGCCGAGATTCCATTTGCCGAAGACACGCCGCATGCGGCGGCGCAGCAGGTTGGTGTGCGCCAGATACGGATCTCCCTGGCGCGGCCAAAGTATATAGACGGCCGGACACTGCGGCAGAGTGTCGAGATCGCCGCCCGAAGGGAACACTACCGGGTCTTGGAGAACCATGCTGACAGATCCGCTGGAGCGACGCTGGCGATGTGTAAGTTTTCGGCGACGTGGGCCGGATTGGACATGCCCACCAAGGCGACGCTCACCCCGGGCGCCGAACGGGCGAACTGCAGGGCGCGCTGGGCATCGGACCGGAAGCCGGGAATCTTTGCCGCAAGCTCTTCGGGAAGTCCATTGCTCAGGCGGGCCTGTAGCAAGGAAGCGCTGGCAACGGTGGTGATGCCCAAATCGTTGGCAGCCGCGATCACGGAAGCGCCCGATTCGCGCAGATAGCTGAGGCCTTCCAGCATGCCGAGGTTAAACGGAAGTTGGATGAAGCGGAAACGGTGCGCGGCGCCCGCCACCTGCTGTGCGATGGCTTCCATGCGGATAAGGGAGAGGCCTTTGGGGTCGCTGGGTTGCGTGCGGAAGCCGCTCCATGTCGCCGCCCCGTAGAACGCGAGGCGTCCGTCGGCGGCCAGTGATTCCAGGCGCTCAAAGGCAAGCCGGACGCGGCTGTAAAACTCCTCTTGCGGAACGTAGCTGAGCTGCGTTTCCGGGTTGTGGAGGTAGAAGACGTCAATCGCCTCCAGGCCCAAATTGGAACGGCTTCGGTTGAGCTGGTCTTCCAAAAAATCCGGCGTCATGCAATGCATGCCGCCAACCACATCGCCAGGCGCCATCATGGAACCTGGTACCGCATTCGGCACAAGGTATCCGGCCTTGGTGCAGACGGCAAACTCATCGCGTCGAAGTCCGGCCTGCCCGAGCGCGGCTCCGATGTTCCGTTCCGAGCTTTGATTGCGGTAGTTGAGCGAGGTGTCTATGCAGTTGATGCCGCCCTGCAGCGCGGCGAGCGTGGAGCGGATGTAGCCGTCGTCCGTGGCCTCGTCCATGTTGCCTAGATAGGACCCAAGTCCGATGGAGGAGAGCCGCAGTCCCTGCACCGTCCGGAAAAATGCGCGAGAATCATGTTGCGGAAAGCGGGCCGCATAACGGGCGGTGCCGTCCGGGGTTGCGAATGAAGACATTGCTTCGATTGTATGTGATTGCTCTGCCATGTCTGCTGCTCGGCGGTGGGCTCGCCGAGGGACTGCACTATCTGGAACAGGAGGTTCCTCTGTGGCACCAGGAGAACCATTGCTACTCCTGCCACAACAACGGAGACGCCGCCCGCGCGTTGCTCATCGCCCACCGCATGGGGGCGGCTGTGAAAGTGGACTCGCTGCGCGATACGCTCGCTTGGCTCGCACAGCCCGAGCGTTGGGATGAAAGTCCCGGCCAGCCGGGCTTCAGCGACAAGAGACTGGCCCGAATCCAATTTGGTGTGGCGCTCGTGGAGGCCGGACGCGCCCGTTTGATCGAGGACGGAGAACGCTTGGCGCGCGCGGCCTCGCTGGTGGCCTCGGATCAGGATGAGGCCGGTGCCTGGATGGTGGATCCGGATTCCTCCGCCGGCTCGCCTGTCACCTATGGTCCGGTGCTGGCCACTCACTTGGCGCGGCAGATACTGCTGGCGGCCGGTCGCGACAAGCAAGCCGCCCGGGCCGAGGCCTGGCTCCGCGCCAGACCGGCAAGAAACGTTGTGGATGCGGCGGCGAAGGTGTTTGCTCTGGCCGATGCCGCGGCGCTGCAGCTCATCGAGCGGACCCAGGCGGCAAACGGCAGTTGGTCCAGCGAGGCTTTCGATACAGCTCTGGCGTTGTTGGCGCTGCGGGAACATCGCGGCCGGCCAGGTGTGGCGGACCGGATCAGCCGCGGGCGGGCCTTTCTGTTGCAGTCGCAGTTGAGCGCCGGCGGATGGACTGGCACCACGCGCCCGCCCGGTGCGGCCAGCTATGCCCAGCACATCTCCACCACCGGCTGGGTGGTGATGGCGCTTCTGGCTACTTCACTTTGAAGGGGAGCGAGTAGATTTCGGTTTTCAGAGCCGGATCGACTTTCTGAAAGTTATCGACATCAAAGAGGTGGCCAATCTTGTTGCCCGCCAGATCCTCCAGCGTGGTGAGAATCTCGAGACGGAATTCTCCCGCGGTCCAGGCCTCGGCGGGGCTGAAGACCCAGCGCGTCTCTTCACGTTCAATGGTCACAACCCCTTTGATGAGCTTTCCCTTCCTGTCCACCACGTCGATGAAGCGCAGCAGAAGTGCGGCGTCGACCGGTTCGTTAAGGTCGACAATCAGCGGCGCTGCCGTCCCGGCGATCGGCGGTGTGATCCGCCACGTCTTCGGATCAAGCGCTGTTCGGTCGGCGGCGGTGGCCCGGAAGTTCTTCTGGAAACCCTGCTTCAGCGGAACACCGACCGCATCGGGCCACGCCGCATCGATCACCAGCGAGTAACGCTTGCCTTGGATCAGTGCCGGACCTACCTCTTCATTCGGAAGGAGTCCGCGCTTGACCCGGCCCGGATCGAACAGCACCGTGAGCCGGCGGTAGTCGCGGTCCCAGAGCTCTTCATCGAGTTCGAGAAAAGGAAGCTTGACCTCCGCCCCGGACTCCTCCCGTAAGTGGATCCGCTGCGAGGCATCGCCCCGGCTCATGGGCGCCGAAAAGTGTATGTAGAACTTGAGCTGGTTCTCCGGAAGTTCCGATGCGGTGGGGTACACCCTTTCCACCACCGTGGTGGGAACCGGTTTTGGTTTCGGAGGAGTGAACACTCCGGAGCCGTGTTCGCCGGCCAAATGGAATACGGCCCTGTAAGAGACTCCCGGTTCCAGCCGGTAGGCCGGTGAGAACACCAGCGTCGCGCCCTGCATGGAATAATCGCCGGTCATCTGTGGAACGTCGTCCTTGTCCACCGACACCTTAAATATGTTGATCAAGTTGGGAGAGGTGAGCCTGGGCAGGATGGAGGAACCCTGTACCCGGAAAACCGGCGGATCCCCATCCAAGGTGATGGTGACTGAGTTTTGGGCCGCTCCCAGCATCGGCATGAGAGCGGCCAAAATCAGCCTGGTGGCAGAGCGCACGGAATCACTACGGCAGCGCAACTGTTTTCAGATCGACGGAGCCGCCTTCGGAGCGAATCAGCATCAGCGCGTTGGCGTCATCAAAACGGTCCAATTGTTCGACGCCTTTAAGGCTCTCGATGGTTTCGTAGGGGATGCCTTTCTTTTCCGTCTGCGCCGTGATGGCCTCGTAGGATTCCAGCTTGGCCGCGGGCAACTTCATGACGCCCCGGCTCGAGTTATTCATCAGGATGAATTCTGCTCCGCCCTTCTTGTAAACAATCATGTCCAGCGGGCGGTTGCGATTGCCCAGCTCGGCGATCGTGACGCCTTTGATCTTTTTTCCGGGCTGCAGATCCGACAGCGGAACCTTCACCAGCGGCGTGCACGTGTAGGCCGCCAGCAGATGCGGCTGCTTTTGAATGTCGTAGGTGGTGAAGGTGCGCACAGGCGAGTTGGTTTCAAAACGGCCGTGCTGGCTGTGGAAGATCTCAACGCTGGCCCCGGCGCTTGCTTCCTTGAACGGGAACGGGATCGAGCGGAGGTTCGAGGAAAACTCTTCATTGGAGAGCCCGGCCACAATCACGTTGCCTTCGGCATAGCCTATGTCGGTGATCGCCTCCAGCCGCAGCGAAGTGCCGCGCCGGTCCTTGGCGTCCATCGCCGGCGAATTCGGCAGGCCCACGCTGGAGTGGCGAATGTTGTCAAGCGAGAGGATTTCCAGGTTTCCGGCGCCGGCCGTCCGTACGATGACGGGTGTGCCATCCGGTCCTCGGCCCCGCGACACCGAGAAGTAGGCGCGCCGCGAGATGCTGTTCACCGCCATGTCATTGATCAGGATCTGGTCGGCTGTGGTGCCGATCAAAGCGGCGATTTTCTGATCAATGCCCGCCAGATCCAATGAAGCCGGTTTCGCAGCCTTGGTATCGGCTGTGTCCAGCGCGAAGATGGAGGCGCCCATGAAATCGCCGACAAATAAAATGCCCTCCGGGCCGAATGCCAGCGGGCCGGCTGATTTGAGGGCTGCTTTGCCGGGTTGTAGTGAAGCGGACATTTTCGCTGCCGGCTCGGCGCTTAGTGTCAACGCAGCCAGCAGAAACACGGAGAGAACGCGAGTTGGATACATAGTTTGTACTTCCTTCCAGTTTGGGTCCGGACGAAGATCGCTACCAGGCCCTGAGACTATTCACTGTGTCACTAGAATGCGTAGGGAGTCAAGCCGGGCTAGGGAACTGTCTGACGAATCAGGAAAGCGCGATTCCAACCTGGCAGCTTTCGAAAGATGGCCAGGTAGGCCAATTCCTGGTTGCGGAACAGGCCCACTCGCTCGATGTGGCTGGCTGGCAGGAAAAGACCGAAGCCGTGGACAAGTTTTGACAGGGCCCAGGCGAGCCCTTTTCGGGCCAGGAGGTGTTCCCCGGGCTCGAAGCCTTCAATGTGGGCATTGGGGAAGAGGAAGCGGGCTTCCTCCAGCGTTGGTTCAAAATAATGATGAGGATTGTGCTGGCCCCTGGTGTAGCGCCGGCTGGACTTTCTGAGCGGTCCGGCGGCGCGCAGGCCTCCTCCGCCAATGCGGTTGGGAACTTCCACCAGGAGTTGGCCTCCCGGCTTGAGGAATCCGCGAACCGTATCCACCAGGTCGAGGAAGTTGGGCGGCCGGACATGCTCGAGGTTTTCAAACCAAACCACGAAATCAAAACTGCTTGGCTGCAACGCCGTCTCGCTCAACCGGCAGACATCAGCTTGCAGGTAGTGAAGGCTCTTGCCGGCCGCGCTTCTTCGTGTGGCCTCCTCAATCGCCTGCGAGTCCAGGTCCACCCCAACATAACTGAGGTTCCCGCCGAAGCGCCGTTCCAGGACGCGGCCGAACCAGCCAAGGCCGCAACCGAGCTCCAGAACGCGGATCGTGGTGTGGGAGCGCTCCAGCAGGATCCCGAGGGCCCAATTGTACCGGTAGTAAACATCAATCTCCTGGTTCAAGAAGTTTTCCGGATCGTTACGCTCGATCTTGCCGGAGACCACGTTGCGAAGGTCTAACAATGTTTGCTCCTCTCGAAGGCAAGTAAATAAGTTCAAATTCGCGGGCAAAGTCTCAGCCTCTTTTTGGTCGGGGACGCTCCGTGACGGTAGCCCGTTGTTGCGTTTGGATCAAGATGAAAATGCGGATGGTGGGTGCGTGCCAAACCGCCAACACCGACCGGTTTTGCGGCTGCCAGGATACTATCGCGGCGGATCTGTCAGCCCCTTCCTGTACAATAGCGTTGTGGCGACCACAACCGCGCGCGAGCCGTCCCCCATCAACAATGATTCCTCCGGGCTCCTGCGCCAGTTGGGCATTGTCAGTGCCACTGCCCTCGTCATCTCCAACATGATCGGCACCGGTATCTTCACCACCACCGGATTCCTCGCCAGTGATTTCGGGCGAACTGACCTCGTGCTCTCCATCTGGCTCCTGGGAGCCGTATGCGCCTTGCTCGGCGCATTTTGCTACTCCGAGCTCGGCATCAACTTCCCAAGCTCCGGCGGCGAATACGTCTACCTCACCCAGGCCTTCGGACCTGCCTGGGGTTTCCTCACCGGTTGGGTTTCTTTTTTCGCCGGCTTCTCCGCCCCCATCGCCTTTGCCGCCCTCGCCTTCGCCGATTATCTCGGCTACTTCTACCCCGGCCTCAAACAAGCCAACACCCAATTCACAATCGGCTCGGGCGACTGGACCTTTAAGTTCGGTGGAGCACAGGCCTGCGCATCCACCCTGGTAGCCGTCTTCACCATCATCAATCTGTTCGGGATCAAGCTCGTTGCGCCGCTTCAGAACTTCCTCACTGCCACCAAGATCGCCGTCATTTTGGGATTCATTTTTTTCGGACTCAGCGCGGGCACGGGTAGCTGGGACCATTTCTCCATGGAAACCTCGCGAGCCACCGCCACGCCGCTTGTTTCCCAGTTCGCCATCAGCCTCTTCTTCGTCTACGTTGGCTATAGCGGTTGGAACGCCGCTACCTACGTTGCCGAAGAGCTCAGGAATCCCGCCCGCACATTGCCCATCGCCCTCGCCGCCGGTACCGGACTCGTCGCTCTGCTCTACATCGGCCTCAACGTCGTCTTCATCTACGCCGTCCCGCTGGAAAAAATGAAGGGCGTCATCGCCATCGGCTCCCTTGCATCAGCCAGCCTCTTCGGTCCCGCCGTCGCGGGAATCTTTTCCGCCCTCATGGCCGTCTCCCTGGTCTCCACCGTCAACGCGATGGTCACCATCGGACCACGCGTCTACTACGCAATGGCGAAGAACGGCGCTTTCTTCCCCCTCGCCGCTCGCGTACACCAGCAATGGCGGACTCCCGTTTGGGCCATCCTCGCCCAGGGTCTCTGCGCCATGGCCATGACCTTTACTCCGTTCCCCGATCTCTTTTTCTACATCGGGTTCATCCTGAACTTCTTTGCCAGCGTCTCGGTTGCCTCTCTGCTCATCTTCCGCAAGCGCCCCGGCTGGCAAAAACTCCGCGTCGTCAGTTTCGCCTATCCCCTCGTCCCGGTCTCCTTTCTCATCGTCGGTGTGTGGATGACGCTCTTTGGACTCACCCTCCGCCCCTTCCTTTCCACCATCGCAATCCTCACTGTACTCACCGGCGCGCTCGTCTATCACCTCTGGCTCAAACCCAAACACGCCCTCGCATAATTGACATGCCAATCCTCTTGGACGGGAAAAAAATACGCGACGAGATCCTCGCCGAACTGCGGCCCCGCGTCGAGGCGCTCACACAAGCCGCCCGGCCACCGGGACTCGCCGTCGTTCTGGCCGGTGATGATCCGGCCTCCGCCATCTATGTCCGGAACAAGATCAAGGCCTGCCATGAATTGGGTATTCACAGTGAGCACCTCACACCTTCCGCCGCCGTCACAACGGATGAACTGCTTGCCATCGTCGCCTCCCTCAACGCGCGCCCGGACATCGATGGCATTCTCGTGCAGATGCCCCTTCCCCAACAAGTGGACTCCCATCGCATTCTGCTCGCCCTTTCCCCCGACAAAGACGTGGACGGTTTCCACCCCTGCAACACCGGCAACATGGTCAGCGGGAATCCGGGGCCAAGACCCTGCACACCCGCCGGCATCATGGAACTGCTCCGCCGCTACAACATCCCGGTCGCCGGTAAGCGCGCCGTCGTGGTTGGCCGTAGCGGCATCGTCGGCAAGCCCATGGCCATGCTGCTGCTCCACGCCCATGCCACGGTCACCATCTGCCATTCCAAGACCGTCAACCTCGCCGCCGAATGCCGCGCCGCCGACATCCTGGTTGCCGCCATCGGCCGGCCTGCGCTCATTCGCGGCGACTTCATCAAGCCCGGAGCCACCGTGATCGACGTCGGCATGAACCGCCTCGACACCGCCGCGCAAGTGGAATCCATCTTTCCCGGCGACCAGGGCAAGCAAGACGAATTCGCGCGCAAGGGTAGCCTCTTGCTCGGCGATGTGCATCCGCTCGAGACCACGCACGCCGCCGCCGTCACCCCCGTTCCAGGAGGCGTCGGCCCCCTTACCATCGCCATGCTGATGGCCAACACCGTATCCAGCGCCGAGCGTCGGCTGGGCCTCACCCAGAGCTAGCCCAAAATCCGGCACCACTCTCAGTTGCGAGGAAAAGATGGATGACTTTTGATCCGCTGAATCTGCCATAGATGACGCCGTTCATGGGCAGCCGTGAATGCGTACTCTTGTCCGAGACTCAGTCTCATCCAACGGCTGACGGGATTGTTAACCTTGATTTTCGCCAAGTCAAGACCCTCGGCCGTATCCAGGGATTGACGCAGATCGCGCTGAAGTTGCAGGAATTCAGCAACGGCGATTTTGCCCGGCACCCTTGCTGCTGGACGATACGCCCGCGGTGCGCGGACTTTGATACGGACCGGAGGCTCCATCAGCCGGACAAACCCCTTTTCCAGGATGCCGTAGCGGAAGGGCTCACGGCCCCACAATTGTTGGTTACGTCCCGCTTCAATCGCTTCGGCTGCGTGATGCAAGGACTGCCGCCCGGTGACCACCAGATGATCCAGACACTCGCCAATAGACCAGGCAGCAGCTCCGGGTTGCCACGCCAGCTCTATATCCGTTAGGTTGGCAAGTATTTCTCCAGCATCCGCCTCAATGCTCTTGAATTGCAGCCGACATTGCTCAAGGTGGCCCACCACGATTGGCATCCTATGCTTGATATTACCGTCGGGAAGCCGTTCGAGGACCGGGCATACTTACGACAGGGTAAGATAGCAGGAACGCCATGACGCAGCTGACCAATTCCCGCATCGCCTGGTTCAACGGACAGTTCATGCCCGAGAATCAGGTACTGATCTCCTTCCGCGACCGCAGTTGGAAGTACGGCGACGGCGCCTTCGACATGACCCGCACCTTTAACGGCCGCGCCTTCCGGCTGCAGGAGCATATTGACCGCTTCTATCGCTCGCTGCGTTATCTGCGTCTGGATCCCGGCATGAGTCCGCAGGAGATGATCGAGGTGTCCGAGCAGATCGTGGCGCGCAATGAACATCTGCGCCACGCGGCGGGCGATTGGTGGATCGGCCAGCGTGTCAGTCGCGGCGTGGATCCGGTTGGGGATGAAGTGCCCGAGCACAGCGGTCCGAACGTGGTTATGGAATGTACGCCGCTGCCACTCAAGGCCCGCGCTCGTCAGTTCCGCGACGGCCTCGACGTGTGGACTCCCGCCCAGCGCCGCATCGCCCCGGACATGCTCAGCCCGCGCGCCAAATCGCACAACTACCTGAACATGATCGTCGCCGAACAGTCTGTGAAAGCGCACGATCCCGATGGCTGGGCCTTGTTGCTCGACGCCAACGGAAATCTCGCCGAAGGCATGGGCTGCAACGTCTTTGTGGTCCGCGACGGCAAGCTCTATACGCCGAGCGAGCGTTACGTTCTTCCCGGCGTCAGCCGCCAGATGACGCTCGATCTCGCCGCCAAGCTCGCCATTTCAGTGGTGGAAGGCGATATCGATCTCTTCGACGCCGCCAACGCCCAAGAGATGTTCCTGACCTCCACCAGCCTCTGCATCGCCGGCGTGCGCACCTTCAACGGCGCCGCGGTCGGCGACGGCCGGACGCCAGGTCCGATCACCAAGAGCCTCACCGGCGCCTACATCGCCGAGGTGGGCTGCGATTTCGTGAAGCAGTATCTGGACCGGCTGAGTTGACGCGCTCTCGGTTCCGCTATCTGGACCTCCTGTAGAATAGCCAAGTGGAAACCCGAACTATGCGCGAACGCTTGCTCATCTCCGTCCAAATGCCGTCCAGTCCCAGGCGGCGGCTGGGCCGCATTCCAGGCTGATTATGCTGCGCGTGGGACTCACCGGCGGCTATGCCTCCGGCAAATCGGTGATCGCGGATGAACTGGTCCGCCTCGGCTGCCATCTGATCCGCGCCGATGACTTGGGCCATCAAACCTTGCTGCCCGGCGGCGAGGCCTACCAGCCCGCCATAGACGCCTTTGGTCGGGGTATCCTGAAAGAAGATGGATCCATTGACCGGAGCCGCCTTGGCGCCATCGTGTTTCACGATCCGCAACGGCTGGCTCAGTTGACTTCCATCGTGCACCCGGCCGTTTTTCGCCGGCAGGAAGAACTCATGCAGCGCTACCAGGCCCAGGATCCGGGCGGCATTGTTGTCGTCGAAGTGGCCATCATGGTCGAGACGGGCAGCCATGTGAAGTATGAAAAGTTGATCGTCGCCGCCTGTACTCCGGAGCAGCAGGTGGAGCGCGGGATGAAGCGGGATGGCTCCAGCCGGGAACAGGTGCTGGACCGCATCGCAAGGCAGTTGCCCCTTGCCGACAAGATCAAGCTCGCCGACTTCGTCATCGACACTTCGGGCACCAGGGAGGAAACGTTGCAGCAGACTCGCAGCGTCTACGAAACTTTGAGGAGTAGCCAAAAATGAAAATGCGCACCCTTTTGCTAGCTGCATTATTGGCCGGTGGTTTTCTGTTTTTTACCTCGAATCCGAAACTCTCCCCGCCGCAGTGGGGCGTCGGAGCGTCGGGAACTTCCCTTTGGTCCGGGCCTGATGTCGCCCACTCCGCCGGCCTCAGCGCGGACGAGCTCAACAATATTGATGTCTATAAGCGCGCCCACACGGCCACCGTCAACATCACCTCCACCGTATACCGCCGCGACTTTTTCTTCAACATTTACCCGGCCAAGGAATCGGGCTCCGGTTTTCTCGTCAATGGCGAAGGCTTGATCGTGACCAACAACCACGTGGTCAGCGGATCAGCCAAATTGCAGGTAACCTTGGCTGACCAGTCCCGTTATGAGGCGCAGATTCTGGACCGTGACCAATCCAATGACCTCGCCCTCATTCAAATCACACCGAAGAGCAAGATCATTCCGCTCTCCCTCGGTGATTCCGAAAAGATCCAGGTCGGTCAAAAAGTCCTGGCCATCGGAAACCCGTTCGGCTTGGCCGGCACCCTCACCACCGGCGTCATCAGCTCCGTCGGCCGCGACATTCGCGATGAATCGGGCCGTGTTCTGGAGGGCATGATGCAAACGGACTCGGCCATCAATCCCGGCAATTCCGGTGGACCGCTGCTGGATTCGCAAGGCAATGTCATCGGCGTCAACACCGCAATCTATGGCCCGGGAGGCAATATCGGCATCGGTTTCGCCATGCCCATCAACCGTGTCAAGGCCATGATGGACGCCTTCCAGTCTTCAAAAAAGCATGGGCGCCCCTCGTTGGGGGTATCGGGCGTCTATGTCTCCGGAGACCTCGCCCAGGCCATCGATTTGCCCACCAGCGGCGGGATGCTCGTCTATGAGGTCACTCCCGGATCCCCCGCTGAGTCCATCGGCATTCGCCCCGCGCGCCGCTGGGGCTACATCGGCAACACTGAAATCGGCATCGGTGGCGATCTCATCATGGCCATCGATGGAAAACCAGTCGAGGGTCCCAATACCATCCGCAGCGTCGTCATCCATAAGAAGCCCGGCGATCAGGTGCAATTGACCCTGTTCCGCGATGGCCGTACAATGAAGGTCAACGTGACATTGTCCACGGCCCGCTCCGAGGCCCTTTAATGCGCAAACCGGCGAAATTCCTAGCCTCGGTTTCTGTTTCCGCTCTACTGGTGGCGGTCATTGCAGCCACGCCGCCGCAGACCGCTAAGGCCCCCGCCGCTGCAACCGCCGCTTCAACTTTCGATAGCCTCGTCCAGCCTCTGCTCGCCAAAAGCTGTTTGCCCTGTCACAATGACCGCCTCGCCTCCGGCAGCCTCGACCTCGGCCCATTTTCCACGGCCAGCTCCCTTTTCGAGCATCGCGAGGGATGGGAGCGGATTCTTCGCAAGGTCCGCAGTGGCGAGATGCCTCCCAAAGGTACTCCGCGCCCCTCCCCGGAAAAGGTGGCCGAGTGGATGCGCTTCATGGAAGCTGAGTTTGAACGCGCCGACCGTAACAGCAAGCCCGACCCCGGCCGCGTCACCGCCCGCCGCTTGAACCGCAACGAGTATTCGAATACCATTCTCGATCTGCTCGACGTCGAGTTTCGCGCTGAAAAGGATTTTCCCACCGACGACTCCGGCCACGGCTTCGACAACATTGGCGACGTCCTCACCATCTCGCCCGTCCTCATGGAGAAGTACATCGCCGCCGCCGAACGCATCGCCGCCCGCGCCATTGGAGCGGATCCTCTGCCCAAACCGATCGACGCCGAATACCACACCAAGGACAAAACCATCCGCCGCGTCGATCCCAGCACGATTGAGGCCACCCACCGCATCGA
>Ga0080064_1005358_pt1 | contig 15202 bp, 8 predicted proteins | sample Subgrocontami54m_FD_69260 | JGI IMG/M metagenome (GOLD analysis project Ga0080064, IMG submission 69260) | Subsurface groundwater microbial communities from S. Glens Falls, New York, USA - GMW46 contaminated, 5.4 m (SPADES assembly) (version 2) ...
CCAGCACCGCGGTTCATGACGTGGTAGAAAGCGTTGGGGTACTCTATTCGAAGAGGCCTGGACATGGGAACAAGTTAGCAGAGAAGTGACATGCAGTCAAGAAAAGATTTGACCCCTTATACAAAAGCAGATTCTCTTCGAAGAGCCTTTTTTTGAGTTGTTTGGTTATAACGGATTCGTGGTCATTCACTATTGCGTCGATTTCTTCGTTGCGAAAATAATTCGTCGGAGGAGATGAATAGGCATCATAATAACAAAAAGCGCCCACAATACAAAAAAAGATTTTTCGGTAAAATTTCTAAGACTGGTTAGATTAATAAAAAATAAAGCTAGAGTATAAGCGATGAGCGCGACTCCCAAGAAAAATAATAATGCCGAATATGCCCTACAGAAAACTCCTATCTTGTTTTTCAATTCAAGACATTCCAATAAACTGATTCCTATTAAATACCATTGGATACAGCCTGTTGTTCCTGCATATAAAATAACTCCATAGTGGTTATTGAATATTTTCTGAAAAACTGAGATGCCAGATAACAACGAGCCGATTATAGATGGTATTGGCTGCACAAGCAGAGCCATCGAAGAAAATACAAACAAAGACTCTCCCCCAAAATGCTTTTGACTCAGAATTTCACTTCTGAAAACTATCAGCACCAAACACGCCAAATTAATTAGAACTAGTACACCTGGAATTATCTTAACTTGCACCTTCATCAGTTATGTCCTCCAAATGATGAATTCGAAAGATCTAACGTGTAAGTATTGGACTTGGCGTCATAAGTGACACCGCTTTTATGGAGTAGGCTTGAAATTGTTGCATCGTCATGCGCCGTTATCGCTGTTGTAAACTGCTCTACAAATTTGCTCGATTTGTCGTTAATCAAACCTCGGCTGGCCTCGTAAAAGTAGTCAAAATGTGTCGCTCCGAGAATTTTAATGTTCGTAACACTTAAATTTGAGAATGTTTTATTCATACCAGCCAGAGGAACGAAATCGTTTGAGCCATAAATGTTGTATATGTTCTTTATATTTGGATTGGTGATTTTTCCTTGAAAAATTGTTCCAATCAAACTCGGTCCACCAAGCGATACTACTGTTCCAACATTATAATCCGGTCTGTCGCCTAGCGCCATCATAAACGGATTAAATGAACCCGAGTATAAGACTGCCGTTAAGGGTTGGTCGTGGTTTATGAGCGGGGATGACAAGGCGGCATCCATTTTTGAAATTACTTCCTTTGTCATTAACTTACTCGTAAACGCGTCGAAAACCCATAAAGGAAAATCCGTTGCCGCATTTCCATTTTCATACAACGGTAGAAGATAAATACTGTTGGGATTTACTCCCGCAGTAGACAATATATTTCGATATGCAGCCTCGTATTGAGGCGGAACATTTTCCGGCATCGGATTTGCTATCCCATTCGCAGAAACAAGGTACATAGTGGGCAAGCTCCCATCCAGTTTAATTCCGGTAGATGCACCAGGAATCGTCTCTACCCTAACGTTCCCGTTCTCGTTTGAAACTATCATTCGGACGCTGGCCAAATACGCATTGGCAGTTCCATTGTGAACGAAATCGTTAATCTGCGTATCAGTCAAAGTAGTTGAATCAAAAATTATTGTTTTTGTAATCTTGTTATTCTTAATCTCGACAGTCCAACCTTCCTTGAGATTGTATAGCGTCCCACTTTTTATAGTATCATCGTCATTTACTTCGATTCCGCGATTCGATTCCGACGGCCTAATCCAGGATACTGTTTTTCCGTTTGCATCGATTTTTTCAATACTAACCAAGTAATGATCTTTTACAAGGTAAACCTCCTTACGACCGTCATTAAAAAGAACTCGTTTTTTCTCGTCTTTAGCTACCACTCGGCCATCGGGACCCACTTCGTAAACACAATCGGTAATCACAGTGGCGCCGTTGACGACTTCTTTATAGCCGACAAGCTGGTCGTCTGAAAGGGATATGTCAATATATTCGGAATTGGCTTTATCAGCTTTGTTGACGTAAAGACGTTTGACAGTTACCCCTTCACCGTTTGTAACAATTTCGGCATTGTGTGCAAGCAAATCATAAATACCGCCCGCTTTCCAAATATTTTCCAATGCGTTTTGATGAAAGATGCTCGTCGCATAAGTTTCCAGTGCTTTTCCAATTCCATCTTTTTTAGCGATATCGCTAAAATTGATTACTTTGGATATATAAAGAGCCTGATCATACGCAGTTGCTCCGGGTCCACCTAAAGCCAACAGACCGCCAGTTGTTGAATTAAAGTAAGTATCAAATACGCCCTTGAAAATCCCCTGACCCTCTAAAGCTCCCTCCAGAGCACCTGTTAAGCCAAGATCAATCATTGCTCCTGCGAGAGGACTTAAACCCGATCTCTGATTGATATATTCAAACGTGACGCTTGTTATCCCTCTCGCGATACCCTGCTGAATGCCGGTTATAATATTCTTAGTAAAATCACCTACCTGATAAAAAGCATTGACCGCGCTCGTAATAGGGAGCCCAGCCAAAAAAGCGATTCTCGAATCAACGCCAAGAGATGTTCCCAATTTATCCACGCCGTACTGTGCCAAGGAGGAGGATAGTTGCGGTGTAATTTTGGAAAACGCCACATCCAGTGTCGTTTGGGGATTTTGAATAATATGACCTTGAATCGCCGCGAGTGATAGCCCGATAATTTGAGTAAAAGAATTATCCAAGCCCAGCTCAAGACCGAGCCTTCCAACGTTTGTCAGAGTGATGACGTTGGAAACGCTTTGCTGGATATTAACCGCCTGCGTGATCCCTTTGGCCGCGTCCGTAGGCTTAAAGCCGCCGATCACCGCCCCCGCGGCCAATGAGCCGAGAAATCCCGCGAGCTGGGGATTAACGCCCAAAACTTCAAATCCTTTGGAAACGCCATAATTTAATCCGACGCTCACGGCTGTCTGGGCAATATTGGCCGCAACCTTGGAAGAGACCCCTAATGCGCCGTGGAGAAAGCCGCCAATGCCACTTGAGATGTTTCCGACAAACCCCGTGACGGCGCTGTAAACGTTCGAGATAAAGCCGCCGACCGCATTGAAGACCGTTCCAAGACCGCCAAGAGCGTTGGTAACGCCCTTGAACACGTCACTAAAGAACCCGCCCAAGCCATTAGGCGCTATGCCCAACGTGACGATGGATGAGATTGCCGAGATCCAATCCCCCTCTATGCCGCTTACAATCGCTGAAATGGCCGTTAATGCCAATCCTAGGGGATTTAAGATGGGTATCCAAACCAAGATGGATCCGATGAGGCCCAAAATACTGCCCCAAAATGCGCCTCTTATCTGTTGGGTTTGAGAGGCCGAGAGGATTTTGTTTTGATAACCGGCTACCGTTTGAAGCTTGGACTGCTCGAGGGTGACGTTACCCTTCCAGACTTTCAGGAAGCCATCTTTTGTGACGGTTAACGATTCGTTCTGCTTGTCCTTCCCAATGCCCGGGTCTATGTAGGTTATGGTATCTTGAGTTATCCCTGTGATTACAACGTAGTGGTTGCCATTGATGTGGGCAATGATCCTTTGTGAGGCGGCTTGGACAAGGGCCGAAGTATCCACTTTGGTATCGCCAAAGACGGTCATTGGCCGCACTGCGGCGCTTGAGTCTTTGATCCCCAGTCCGGGATCGGATAACAGGAGTTTTGTGTAGGAGTCGGCCGTGAGACTTTGAGTAGGTGGTGTAAAATCTGATTTCCATCGGGCGATGCCTTTGGACACCCGAAATTCATTGATAGACCCGTCCAGGTACCCGCCGCCGGCGGCGGGGTGATGCCCGATCCGGAAGGTGCTGTTTGAGCCGGCGATATTGGTCGAGTTTGGATCTGAATTCAGCACCTGTCCGTTGACCCAAACCCCGAACTGGTAATTGGTGCCAGTCCCATAGCGAAGAACGGCGATGTGGTACCAGGTATTCACCGACGGCGACCAGGCCCAATTCGCTATTTCGTTTCCCTGCGCAACGACAACCATCCTTTGAGAGGCATTATTGTAATAGGCGAGCAGTCCATTGCCCGAGCCGTCATCGTTGCCGAAGAACGTCTGGCTGGATGCGACGGAGTTGAACTTCACCCTAAAGTCTATCGTGAACTCCCCGGTCCCGAAGTCCCAGTCGTCGCTGTCCGCCGCCGAAAGATAATCACCCGAACCGTCGAAGCGTATCGTGGAGGCAGGGATATTGGCGCTATAGACTTTCTGGAGGTCTTCCCAGGTAAGATTCGCACCGGAAAGATCAAGACCATAAAGTCCTGCGACTTTGTTCAAAGCGAAAACTGAAAGGACAAGATCTCCATCGTCTAAAGGAGAAATCACCCCCGTGAGAATATCCACTAGAATAGTTTTTGTGGCGAGATCTGTCCTTGTGTAGCTGATGCCCTTCTGATCCAAGAGAGATTCAAGCGCTAAGAACGCCGACTGGCCGAAATGCAAAGAACGACCATTCAACCACGTAAGAATTTTTTGAGCGTCTGAGGAACTAAGATTAATTAAATCGGGAGCGGACAGCCCGAGCCCCGAAGCGAAGGATTGTTTTTGGCTGCCCGACATCGCAAGAAAACTATTGATCTGACTCGTGACGTTTTGTTTGATGGCAACGACATAGGCCTGTCTTTCCTGAAGCTCGGGCAAAGCATTTAGATGGTCTTTCAATGCTTCGGTGAGCTTCTTTGAGACAATCGTCGGAGGAGCCGGAACACGGGAGGATTCTTGGAGACTGATGCCTGAAGGGACAAAGCTTGAATCCTTGGTGAGGATGAATTTGTCGAAGCGGAAACCATCCTCTCTCATCCAGAAATTGATCGTATATTCGCCGGCCGCCGTGATAGTGAATGCGGCTCTTTGTTGGGTCGAGTTCTTGCCTGTCCAGCTAAATCCGGGGCTGGCAAATCCATAACCCATATTCGTCGTGGTGGGAGTCAAGACCCCATTTAATCCCGCATGGATCGAATCGCTTCCCCAATCGGTGCAATAGCCGCGCACCCAAAGATAATACGTACCGGCGGTGGAGAAATTGACTTTGTAGTCAAGCCGCGGGCTTGCCGTCACGATCGAGGAATTAATCGAAGCGTTGGTCTCAGGCCCCGCGAGAAGCGCGCGAGATCCGGAAAAGAGAGAATCCTGGGGTACTTCCTGCCAAGTCTTTGAACTCGTGCCTGGCTGGTTTAAAAGATAGCTCTCGGCCTCGATAAAGGCCTGCCCGGAGGACTCTTGAAACGCAAGAGTCTTTGGATCCACATTTTGCCCGATCAAAACATTTGTTTCGCCGATCCCTGCACCGGAATTGTAATCTGTTTTAGAAATCCAATAATCATATTCCGCGCTTGAGGGATCTCTGCCTAAAATCCTCCGGTAGTGGTCATAAACAATTGGGCTTACTTCCTGACGCAGGATTTCTTTCTTTAAATTGGCTTCTTGGTTTGAGAGCTCGGTGAAGGCGGTTTGGGAGTCGGCTTCTATCTTGTCTGAGACGGATTTGACTTGCGAATCAAGCGCGGCGTAGGCGTCTGCTTCGGATCGGGAGACGTCCGCGAGGAAACCATAAATCTCGTTGATGGTGCCGTTCAAAGACCCAAGCGCCGCCGCGAGTTGCAGTCTAGCCGCTTTGCCCTTGACTCCTGAGCCGGACGCGCTTTGGTATTGATTTTGATAATACGTGAGCAATTCTTTGTAAACATTCTTGTTAGTGTCGGCGTTGGATTTGATTTCCTGGTAGACTAAATTCTTTTGTTTAGCGAGCGCTTCGAGCGAGGCAGCTCTTTGTTCTTCAATGCCCTGCCTTGCCTTTTGGACTTCGTCCGGCAGTGTATCCCGCGCGTTCTTTAAGTAAACCCTCGTGGGGTGACCATCGGCGTCGTAGCTATATTCGATCAGGATTTCTCCTGCTTCATCCAGAACCACCTTGGGCTTGTTGTTGTCAAAAACCGTCACCGTCTGATCGGCTTTGATCTGGGTTTCCATGACGCCGTCAGCGGAATATTCCTGACCGACAACCATCTGCGACTCTAAAATAGACTCTTGCGTGACAGCCAACCATGAAGGAGAGCTCTGGGAAATATTTGGATTTATCTCTTCAAAATAAGGTGCTGTTAACGGGTGTGCCATGGGATCATAAGCTATCGTTTGGTTATGGCCTTTAAATGAAGGGCTGGCTTCATCAAAACCAAGAAAGGATTGATCGGCAAGGTCGTATTGCAATTCATAAATCGCAACGTATCCGCCGGCACCCCCAAAAGCCCCTGCCCCTGTCCCCGCTCTCACCCCTATCACATTAGATACGGTAATCTCAAATGAGGCGGGATTGGCTGAGGTCGCATGCCCTGTAGTCCCACCTCCGCCGTCGTTGTAGTGAGTGTCAAATAGTAGAGTCCCGGGAATATTGTTCCACTCCCCGGTCGTGGCATCCTTAAACTGAACCACAGACCAAGCCGTACTGCCGTTACCGCCTCCATCGCCCGACCACGCCTCAGCGGCTATACGATAAATAACCTTTGTCAGGGTTTGAGGATTCGAGAATATCTGCTCCGAATAAATGCTCTGAAGTCCACCGGTCTGGGCTGAATTAAAATTCCCATCATTGCTGTAGGAGCCGTTACTTCCGCCGATATAATTATGGATAGCGGACGCTTGAACTTGTTCGGGAGTCAGGATGCTGTTGAGCTTCAGACCTTGAAGACTGCCCTGAACGTCATACCTTAAATTCACGCCCCCTGTTTTTACCCAAATATTCTTGATGCTCCCGTCGGTGTTTTTGTCGTAGGAATACTCCAATTGCCTGCCGCTAGCATCCATGACTTCCGTGAGTTCATTGTTCGTAAAAGTAAGACGCGCGCCGTCGGTTAGATTCAGCGTCGCTTTCTGAATCAATCTATTGCCGTCCAAGACGATGTCCGTAATGAAGGCGCCATCCGATAAATCGATCTTCGTGACTTTCCCGTTGTCGTAATGGGCTATGGAGTCATCGGAGAGTTTCTTCTCGATCAGCTTTTCTTCGACGATCTCCTCCCCATCTGTATTGGTGAAGTAGGCGTACTGGAATTTTTGTTTGTCCTTCTCCAGGTAACGAAGCTTGTTCTCCGAATAAGTCCTCTTCACGCCTTCTTCATCCGTCACGAGCGTATTATTCTGATCGTAAGAATAAGTGTAAGTGTGCAACGTCCTCCCAAGACGAGTGACGGTGACCTTCGATACACGCGCGTCATTCTGAGGCGAAGCCGAAGAATCTCCGCTTTGAGATCCTTCGCTGCCGCTCAGGATGACGGGTTCGTACTCGTAGGTCGAAAGCACTGACATTTCATTATCAAGGGATGTCAAAAGATTTCCGCTTTGATAGACCTTGGAGGTTTTCTCTTCCAGATCCTCAATATGGGTTAGCTCCTCCGAATTGGGACCAAACGTGTAGGTGTACTTGAATGTCAATACCCGTTCCGCCACTGAAGCGTCGGCGGATCCGTCCTGCGGCGGACTTTTATAGATCTCCCGGATCTTGCCGTATTGATAGACAACATCCAGCGTATGAGGATTATCAGTAGTGGGACTAATGATGGAACTCGTTGGTTGGTTATTCGCATCATAATAAGTGGCGACGCTCCCTTGCTCGATATAATCAATGGTCTTTCCATCCGCCTGGTAATGAAACACCTGCAGTGCTTTGGAAGTATCCGTATAACCGATGCTGGCCAGACTTCCGTTAGTGGAATAATTCAAAATTTCTTGATTCTGGCGGATGACTTGCTTCAGATTAAAATTCGTGTCGTACTGCATTTTAATCGCGGTCAAACTGTCCGGCACATTCAAAGGATCTAAGGTCGCGAGAATCACATCGGGAGAAAAGGTGTAGTCAAAGTGGTAGCTGAGTTTCTCGGGGGTGATGAGCGTTAATGGCTTGTCATCGAGATAGAAAAGCTCCGTGGTGTCCGGTTTTCTTAAATTGACAAGCTTTCCGTTCTCGTAGGTTCTTATTTCCCCTTCCGGGGTGTAGATGGATGCTCCTTGGATATTGCCGTTGGCATCAAATACCAAATCATAAAGTTCGGTGCCGTCCGTTTTCTCGATGAAGTCAATGGTGGTTTCATCACTCTTGTAATGGATGGTGAGGTCATCTATCTTCACACTCTTAAGCTTTCCTTCCGAATCGTAGGAGGAATCAAGACCGTTTTGGACAATTGTGGTGTTGGTGAGATTGCCTAGGAAGCTTTCAGAGAAGCTGAATGAGGTAAGATTGCCTCCGGAGTCACGGGCTTCCTTTAATAAGCCATTCTCGAAAGAGAGTCTCGTATTATCCGGTAGAAGAGCTTCTTTGAGCTTATTGTCAGGGGTATAAATCAATTCTTTCGGGTGTTGGGGGGAATTTAAGGCGGGGCGATAATGATCGGCCCAGACCGTATAATCTGCGGCATCTACAATGCCATCGTGGTTAAAGTCTCCTGTTAAACCGGGTCCGGTTTTACCATATTGGTCGGCCCAGGAGGTATAATCCCCGGCGTCCACAATCCCATCGCTATTGGCATCGCCTGGTAGGGCGAGGGTGAGCTTCGTGTTTCCATTGCTAAGGGGTTGGGACTGGTAGAGATACTCATAGCCGCCTTTTAGAACTTTTAGAATTTTACCTTGAGAGAAGAAGGTGGTGATCCCATCGGAGGTTTCAAGCTTCTCTAAAGTACCTGTAGAGTCATAGGTAGCCGTGGCGTTTGTGGAGGTAACAATGGTTTTGGTGGTATTGCCGGAGGAAGCCGTTTCGTAGGAATAGTCAGAGATCAGTCCTTTAGCGGAGATAGTCTTTAGGACTCTTCCGGTTTGAATATCATATTCCACACTTGTGCCGTCGGGGGTCTGGTAGCCGATGACTTGGCCGTTTTGATACACCTGAATCGAGCCGTCGGAGAGTTTAAGATCTGCATTCAGGATATTGCCGTTTGCGTCTACTTGAACATTCTTAAGAGTAGTCCCATCCGGCCGCTGGACTTCGTTTAAGGTATCCCCCACATATTTTAAGATGTCACCATTCTTTGTGGTGAGGGAGAAGTTCATGTTTTGGAGGTCTTGGAGAGCGGCTTGTTGATCAATAGCCGCAGCTTGAGCGCTTTGAGCGGCTTCGAGATCCGTGGCGGTCATGGTGCCACCCCGACGCGTATCATCCTCGAAAGACGCCTTGGCGTCTAAAAGCATCTGGCGTGCATCGGCGGCCCAGAGAATTTGCGTATAGGAGAAGGTAAAGACTAAAACTAACGAGACCGGCTTTAGGAAATGTTTTTTAAATGAGTGGCGCTTCAAAGCAAAAAAGCCCACCAAAAAATTCGGTGAGCTTTTAAAAGATGATCTCGATTTCTCGAGGTTTTTATTCATCCTATACCGCCTTTGGAAGACCCGCGAACTGCTTTTTCGAAGGTAAGGGAGAGTTTACGCGGGAAAATACTCATTTTCAAGGCCCTCCCAAAACTCTTTTCACATGCCTTGATTGCAATCTTACATGAGGTTTGTTTATTTGTCAAGTTTATTTTGATAAATAATCATATTATCCTCTAGAGCTAATACTGCCTAATAGGACTTGGTTTTGTTTAAATGGGATCGCTCTTAATATTTTACACTTACAAGAGTTAATCCAAGCGCTTTGACGGTGGGGCCGGCGCCTCTGTCTTTAGCGTATGCCGGCATAAAGGTGAAAGCGCTTTATCGCTTCACCAGGGTTAAAATTTTTGCCCCAGATCGCTTTGCCGTGTTCTTTCAGAAAAAAAATGACATTGTCTCGAAAACGGCCCTTGGCGGGAGATAAAGGGCTTGAACGAAGCGCCTTAGCCCACAAAGCGAGGAGATTTTCTGATTTGATTTTTTTTCGTTTAATCACCTTTATCATATCTTGGATATCAATCTCTAAGAATCGCCCCATCTTTCCAATCGTCCAATAATCAGGGGCCAGGATTTTTATCTTAAGCGAGCCGATCTTTTTATAAAGAATAGCGTGCTCGCGATAATCCAAGAAACTGATCATTGACCAATGGCCAATGTCCTCGGAATAATTAACGGCGATGCCTAATTTTTTGGCTGTTTCATTGATAATTTGCTCAAGCTGAGCATTGATCTCGGGATCGTCTTTTTTCCCGACTCGAATCTCAAAATCGATATCCATACTTGGCCGTACATGTCCCATCAAAACGCCGGCCATCGCGCCCGTTAGGATGACTTCGGCCGGCTTTTGAAAGTAGCGAGCGACCTCCTCAAAAAACAAATCAACTTGGCCTTGACTCATGCCGCTCTCTGCCTTTCATCTTGGATGCGCTCCAATAAGATTTTTATTTCTTCGCCGTTCAAACGGCGCCTTAATTTCATCCACGCTTGATAGACATCTTTTTGTCTGACAAACTTCCGCCGTTCTACAGGTAGGACCGCCTTAAGAAGATCGGCAATCTCTCCTTCGCTCTTGCTGAGGCCCTTTTCTTCGCGGACCACTGCTTTGGCTATCTTTTCTATAACGGGCCTGCTAAAAATAATCGGTTTACGAGAAGTCTTATCAAATAAATCATCCAAGAGCTCGGCGGGCCTTACTTCCAATGCATGACAAATCTTGAGAAGAGTGGAAACGGTGAGGTCTTGCTTGCCCTTTTCAATATTCGAGATATTAGACTGCGGAATGCCCGTCCTTTGAACAAGCTCAATTTGGGTTAAGCTTTTCTCGAGTCTTTTTAGATAGATAGTCTGGCCTACGCTTCGCATGTTATAAATATAGCATATATACTATATAATTTCAAGTGGTTACTTCCCTAGTATTTAACCCTGACCAACATCAACCCGAGCGCTTTGGCGGTGGGGCCGGCGTGGGAGCGGTCTTTGGAATGAAGAATGCTTTTGACCTTCTGAGGGGAGATTTTCCCACGCCCAACATCAATTAGCGTGCCGATAATGATGCGTATCATGTGGCGTAAAAAACCATCAGCCTCGATTTCGACGCGGATCAGCTCCTTATTTTTCTTGATCACGATCCGTTTGATCGTCCTCACCGAGTTTTCCTTCTCATCTCCCCTGTCCTTGAAAGCACTAAAGTCATGCTTGCCTTTGAGATAGGAAGCAGCTCTGCGCATCAAAACGATACGCAGCCGGTGTGAATACCATAAGACAAACGGCGCCTCGAATAGAGGACGTGTGGGACTATTCCAAATATCGTAACGGTACCGTTTGGACTTCGCGTGGAAGCGCGCGTGGAATGAGTCGGGGACGGTCTTGGCTGAATAGACTAAAATATCACGCGGAAGATAAAAATTAAGCGCGTGTTTGATCTTAGGGTCTGAAAGCTTGTTTTTTGTCTTAAAATGCGCGACAAGGCCCAGCGCATGAACCCCGCTGTCGGTGCGGGAGCTTGAGGCGAGGTGAGTTTTTTCTTTCAGGATCCGTGCCAGGATCTTCTCGAAGACCTCCTGGATGGTCCGGTCTTTTTTCTGACTTTGCCAACCCTCGTATCGCGTGCCTTCAAATCCTATGACTAGCTTGACAGTCCGCCACAAATGCGTCAGCGGACTTGCAGTCCGCACAAGATTTCGGCGATTTGGATGGCGTTCAAGGCCGCGCCTTTTCGGATCTGGTCCCCCGAGACAAAAAGACAAAGTCCCTTGTCCGAGGATAAATCTCTGCGAATACGGCCGACCAGGACGTCGTCTTTTCCAGAGGCCTCGAGAGGCATCGGAAAGTAATTGTTCCCGCGGTCATCCACGATTTTAACGCCCGGCGCTTTCTCGAGAATTTTACGGATGCGGGCAAGGTCCGGTTCTTGCGCAAGCTCGAGAGTGATGGATTCGGAATGGGCCCGGAAAACCGGCACGCGCACGGTGGTGGCGGAGACTTTTATTTTTTCATCGTGAAAGATTTTCTTTGTCTCTTTGATCATCTTGATCTCTTCTTCATTATAACCCTCGGCCCCAATGGCGCTGTTGTGAGAAAAAAGATTGAACGCGATCTGATGAGGAAATATTTCTTTCCTGGCCGGACGGCCCTCGAGCACATCGCGCGACTGGTCTTCCAGCTCCTTCATGGCTTTGGCGCCCGCGCCCGAAGCCGCCTGATAGGTCGAGACAATGATCCTTTTGATGCGGTTGAACTTATGGATCGGATAGATCGGCACCAGCATGATGATCGTGGAGCAGTTGGGATTGGCGATGATGCCTTTGTGTTTTTTGATGTCGCCGGCGTTGATCTCGGGGATGACAAGCGGCACCTTGGGGTCCATGCGGAAAGCGCTGGTATTGTCAATCACGACAGCGCCTTCTTTCACGGCAAACGGAACGAATTTCTTCGAAATCGATCCGCCGGCGCTAGCCAGCACGATGTCAATGCCCCTTCCGCCTGAGGCGGATCCGCCTTTGGCGGAGAAAGAATCTTCTTTTAATTCCTGAATAGCAATCTCGCGGCCCTTATATTTATACTTTCTACCGACGGATCGAGAGGACGCGAGAAGCGTGAGTTTATCCACGGGAAAATTTCTCTCCTCGAGAATTTTCAGCATTTCCTCGCCGACAGCGCCCGTCGCGCCCATAATAGCGACGTTGTATTTAGATTTGTGTTTCATAAATGATTAACAACCAAATCCCCCACTTCGGTCGTGCCGAAGCCCATTTTGCCGGCCGCGAGGGACTTTAATTTATTTTTTGTCACATCCATCACCGCGGTTTCGATCGCTTGGGACGCTTTTCCCTCTCCCAAATGTTCGAGCATCATGCCCCCGGCGCAGATCGCGGCCAAAGGATTGATCACATTCTTCCCCGTGTATTTCGGAGCCGAGCCGCCGATGGGCTCGAACATCGAAACGCCTTTCGGATTGATATTACCACCTGCCGCGATGCCCATTCCCCCCTGAATCATGGCGCCCAGATCCGTAATGATATCGCCAAACATATTGTCAGTCACGATCACATCAAACCATTCGGGGTTTTTGACCATCCACATGCAGGTCGCGTCCACATGCGCGTAGTCCGTCCGGATATCCTTGTATTCTTTGGCCACTTCATTGAACACTCTCCACCAAAGGTCGTGCGCGTAGGTTAAAACATTGGTCTTCCCGCAAAGCGTCAGCTTTTTTCTTTTATTTCTCTTGCGCGTCGTTTCAAACGCGTAGCGGATGCAGCGCTCAACGCCTTTTCTTGTGTTGCGCGATACCTGAAGCGCGACCTCGTTTTTCTTGCCCTTATTGATAAATTGGCCTTCGCCGACATAAAGGCCTTCGTTGTTTTCACGCACGACGACAAAATCAATGTCCTCGGGGCCCTTGTCCCTCAAAGGCGTCCAGACGCCGGGATAAAGCTTCACGGGACGAAGATTGATGTACTGCTCGAGATCAAAACGAATCTTGAGGAGCAGGCCCTTTTCAAGAATCCCCGGCTCGACTTTCGGATGGCCGACCGCCCCGAGCAAAATCGCGTCAAACTTTTTAAGCCCTGCGACTTCCTTGTCCGTCAAAACTTTTTTGGTTTTAAGATATCTCTCACCGCCGTAATCAAACTCGGTGAAATTGAGATTAAAACCGCCGCCGGCCGAAGCGGCCTTTAATACTTTTGTCGCCTCTTTTGTTACTTCCGGCCCTGTCCCATCGCCGGGAATGACGGCTATCTTGTAAGATTTATTTTTGCTCGCCATGGCAATCCCCTAGTCATCCGCCGGTTCGTCGGGGGCATCGTGTACCTTTTGATCCGCCGGCCCGTTTTTCATCATATTCATTTTTTTCGCGTATTCAAAAACATTGCCGGCCTCGATGATCGGAAGAATATCTCCGAGGGGTTTTAGGGCGTAGGTCTGGCGAAGCGTATGGTTCGTCACCTGATTCTTCACCACATCAATTTCGATATCGTCGCCGGTACGTATCTTCGTTGAAAGATCGTCTTTCGACTCGAACGGAATAAGATACCCGCCGTTCACCGAATTTCTAAAGAAAATTCTCGAATAAAAAAGCGCGACGGTCGCCTCAATCCCCGCTTCTTTCAAGCAAATCGACGCGTGCTCTCTCGACGACCCGCAGCCAAAATTCTTGCCCGCCACGACGATCTTATACTCCGATCCGTCCGCGCCGTCTTTGACAAAAGGGATCGTCCCGCTCGGAAGCCCGTGCTTGCCCGATGGGATCCCCGAAAGCGCGAACTTGCCGAACATCTTTCTCTCATCCGGAAGCGCCGGATTGTAGCTTAAGTATTTCGCCGGAATGATCTGGTCCGTATCCACATCATTGCCCAAGACATAGGCCAGGCCTCGAATGATCTTCTGCATCTTTAAGCCACCATTTCCCGAGGGTCCGTGATCACGCCCTTGACGGCGGAAGCGGCTACGGTCAGAGGAGACGCTAAATACACCCTCGCCTCTTTTGACCCCATGCGGCCGGGAAAATTGCGGTTGGTCGTGGAAATACAGGAAAGCGCCGTATTGAGCCGGCCAAAAGTATCGCTCGGGCCACCGAGACACGCCGCGCACGAAGCGTCGCCGATTTTCGCACCCGCGTCGAGAAAGATCTGCTCCAGGGTCTTACCATCTATTTTTTCGCTCTTGAGTCCGCGCCCGATCTCGGTCGTCGCGGGGACGATAAAGGTATCTATCTTCACCTGGTTACCTTTCAAAATCTTCGCCGCCTGCCGAAAGTCCGTCATCTTGCCGCCGGTGCAGGAGCCGATGTAAGCGCGATCCAATTTCGTGCCTTTAAGCTCCCGCGCCGTGCCGCGATTGTCCGGCGAATGGGGCTTGGCGATGGTCGGCTCGATATCTTTTGACCGATAAACCTTACGGTGAAAATATCGGGCGCCTGAATCATTCCTGATCACTTGAAATGGTTTATTTGTCCGCGACTTCACGAATTTTACCGTCACCTCATCCGGCTCAATGACGCCGTTTTTGCCGCCAGCCTCGATCACCATGTTGCAAAGCGTCATGCGCTCCTCAATGTTCAAGGAATAAACGCCGTCGCCCGTGAACTCCATCGCGCGGTAGATCGCGCCGTCCACGCCGATATCCCCGATTACATGCAGAATCAAGTCTTTGGCCATGAGATACGCAGGCAACGGGCCCTCAAAGACAAACTGCATCGTTTCGGGTACCTTCACCCAAAGCCTGCCGGTGCCCATCACAAACCCCGCGTCGGTATTGCCGATCCCGGTCGCGAACTCCCCAAAAGCACCGGCCGTGCAGGTATGCGAATCCGTGCCGAA
>Ga0080064_1005359_pt1 | contig 15197 bp, 16 predicted proteins | sample Subgrocontami54m_FD_69260 | JGI IMG/M metagenome (GOLD analysis project Ga0080064, IMG submission 69260) | Subsurface groundwater microbial communities from S. Glens Falls, New York, USA - GMW46 contaminated, 5.4 m (SPADES assembly) (version 2) ...
GCGGGTCGCGGTGGCGGGGGGGGGGGCCCCGCCGCGGGGTTTTTCTTTCTTTTGAAGCCCGGGAGCCTGCGCACCGGCTTGTGCGAGAGCAGCATGAGCGGGCCGTTCAGGAACATGTACAGCGGCTCCACGCCCTTGGATGCGCCGAAGCTCGCCACGCGCCTGCGGATGTCCGGATCGTTCAGCACGGCCTGCCCGTGGCGCACGTCGTCGAACAGTCCGGGGGCGTCGAACACCTCGAAGCGCGGCTCCAGGCCGATCAGGAAGCCCACTGCGGGCGCGGTCAGCTCGATGGTGCCCAGGGCCACGCCTTCCACCGTGCGCGGAATCTGGCCGAGCTGGTTGGCGGGATAGATCTCCACCTTGATGCGTCCGCCGGCGCGCGACTCGACGCCCGCCTTGAAGGCCTTCATCCATTCGTGCTGGACGTCGTTGATGGTGGGCGAGGAAAGCTTCATGGTGAACTGCTGCGCGTCCGCCGTGCCCATGGACAGCGCGCATGCCGCGAGCGCCGCGGCGAGACTTCGGACCATCGTCTTTGCAATCATTGCAGGGTCTCCTTTCCTCTCACGAAATTCGTTCAGCCCGCTCCGAGCAGCAAGCGCACCCCGACGAGCGATATCCAGGGTACATAGGTGATCAGCACCAGCGCAGCCAGGTAAATCACCAAAAACGGCAGGATGCCGCGATAGATCACGCCGAGCTCCAGCCCGAGCACGGACTGGGCCACGAAGATGTTCATCCCGAAGGGGGGATGGAACAGGCCAATCGCCAGGTTCACCGTCACGATGATGCCGAAGTGGACCGTGTCTATGCCCACGGCCTTCACCAGCGGCACCAGCAGCGGCGTGAGCAGCAGGATCGCCGAGATCGGGTCGAGGAAGCAGCCCACGGCGAGCAGCCCGACGTTGATGGTGGCGAGCAGCGCCCACGCGGGCACGTGCAGCGCGTCGAGCCAGGCGACCATCACGGCTGGCACCTGGTTCACCGTGAGCAGCCAGGCGAACACGCTCGCGCAGGCGACGATGATCAGGATCTGCCCGGTGAACATCGCGGTGGTTCCGGCCGCGGCGAGGATGTCGCGCCAGCCGAGCTCGCGGTAGATGAAGCGGGTCACGATCGCGGCGTACACGCAGGCCACCGCCGCCGCCTCCGTCGGCGAGAACACGCCGCCGTAGATCCCGCCCAGGATGATGAACGGCGCGCCGAGCGCCCACAGGCCGCGTCCCGCCGCGCGGAAGAAGACGCTGGCGCGGAACGATTCCCCCGCGCCGATGCCGTTGCGCCGTGCGAACCAGACCACGTAGACCGCGAGCATGCCGGCGATCAGCAGCCCGGGAAGGACGCCGGCCGCGTAGAGCCGCGGCACCGATTCCTCGGCGGCGGTGCCGTAGACGATCATCGGTATGCTGGGAGGGATCACGATGTCGATCGCCCCGACCGCGGTGATCAGCCCGGCGGTGAATTTTTCCGGATAGCCGGCGCGCCGCATCGCCGGCAGCATCACCTTGCCGATAGTCGCCACGGTCGCGGCGCTCGCGCCGGAGATCGCGCCGAAGATGGCCGAGGTGCCGACGGTGGTCACCCCGAGGCTGCCGCGCAGCGAGCCCACGCCGGCCTGCACGAAGTCCACCAGGCGCTGCGCGACGCTGCCGCGCCCCATCAGCTCGCCCGCGTAGATGAAGAACGGGATGGCGAGCAGGGCGTAGGCGTCGATCCCGCCGAACAGGTTCTGGTGCAGCGCCGCCAGCGGCACGTGCATGAAGAAGACCAGGGCGACGCTCACCGACGCGAGCAGCACCAGGAAGATCGGGAAGCCGAGCAGCAGCATCGCGACCGGGAGCACGCCGAGCGCGAAGCTCATGGCCGCTCTCCTTCGCCGCCGGCGGCCGGCGCGTCGCTCCGCCCCCGCGCGAACCGGATTCCGCGCCACAGCGCGATCAACGCGATCAGGCCGAAGCCGAGCGCGACGCTGCCGTGCGGGATCCACATCGGGATGCCGGCGTTGTCGCTCTTGCGATCGAGCGCGAATATCTGCCACGCGTAGCTCGAGGACTCCACGAGCACGAAGCCGGCGAGCAGCACCACGAGCGCGAATTCGACGAACGGGAGCGTGGTCCGGACCCACGCGGGGTAGAACTGGACCAGGACGTCCATGCGCAGGTGCTGCCTGCGCCAGTAGACCGCCGCGGCGCCGAGGAAAGCCATGCCGACCATGATGTAGATCTGCACCTCGTCGGCGCCGAGGATGGAGCGCCCGATGGCATAGCGGCCGATCACGTTCGCGAAGTTCAGGCACACGGCGAAGACGAAGCCGATCGCGAGCACGCGCTCTATCGCGCGCGCCAGGCTCTCGAACAGCTTCTCGATCACCTGCGCCGCGCCCCGGCCGTGCGACCCCGCTCGGGCGGCGCGAGGCCCGCGACGTGGAGCTTCAGCATGCGGTGCAGCTCGCTGATTCCGGCCTTCGGGTTGGGGCGATCGCTCGCGATCCAGTAGCGCACCGCGCCCGCATACAGGAAGAAGATCGACAGCGCGATCAGCGAGGCGTCCTCGTCGCCGCGCAGCCGCCCTTCGCGCTGCGCCTCCGCCACGAGCTGCTCGATGAAGCCTATGGTGCGGCGCTTGCTGCGCTGGAAGTCCCCGGCGAGCCGCCCGTGGGAATAGAAGGTCAATTCCTGGAGCAGGATGCGCGACAGCGTGGGGTTGACGGCGAACGCGCGGTAGAACACGCCGAAGGCCGCGGCGAGCTGCTCGGCGAGCGGCAGGCGCCGGTCGATGGCGGCGAACGCGGAGTCGGTGATCCGGTCCAGTTCCTCGTTGAAGATGAGGAACACCAGGTCGCGCTTGTCGTCGGCATAGTTGAACAGCGTTCCGAGGCCCACGTGGGCGCGCTTGGCGATGTCGCGCGTGGTGGCGCGGTCGAAGCCCAGCTCGGCGAACAGGTCCCTCGCCGCGGACTTGATGCGCGCGAGCTTGTCCAGCCGGTTCAGCTCGCGCAGTCCGGGCCCGGCCGCGGCGGGCGTTTCCGTCGCCTTCATCGCGCGACCCCGTGCCGCGCCAGCTTGACAAGAATGTGAACATGTTTGAGACTGAGCATGTTCATAATTTACCCGCAACGAGGTGGGGAAGCAATGACATCGACGACGCGGCGGGCGGCGCTGGTGACGGGCGCTGCGACGGGCATCGGCAGGAGCGCGGCGGTGGCGCTCGCCCGCGCCGGGTACGACGTCGCGATCAACTACAGCCGCAGCGAGGCCGAGGCGAAGGAGACCGCCGCCCAGGCGGAAGCCGCCGGCGCGAAGACGCTGCTGTTCCGCTGCGACGTGAGCGAGGAGGCCTGCGTCAAGGCCATGGTCGCGGCGGTGGCGGAGAAGTTCGGCAGGCTCGACGTCCTCATCAACAACGCCGGCACCACCACCCACATGAAGCCCAAGGACCTGGACAGCATCAGCGTCGAGGAATGGGACCGCGTGTTCGCGGTGAACGTGCGCAGCATATTCCTCGTCACGCGCGCCGCGGTGCCGATGCTGCGCGCCTCCGGCGGCTGCATCGTCAACACCGCGAGCATCGTCGGCCTGCGCCCCGGTCCGCAGCCCCTGCCATACGCGGCGAGCAAGGCCGCGGTGGTCAACCTCACCAAGACCCTTGCCTACAACCTGGGGCCGGAGATCCGCGTGAACGCGGTGGCGCCGGGCTGGATGGAAGGCGATTGGATGCAGCGCATGCTCAAGGACAAGTACCGCGACCTGATGGACCGCCGCGCGAAGTTGACGCCCCTCAAGCGCTGCGTCACCGCCGACGACGTCGCCGAATCCATGCTGAGCTTCGTCCAGGGCAACCGCTTCGTCACCGGCGAGGTGCTGGTCGTCGACGGCGGGTTCGCCAGCTCCACTTGAATAGCGCGTCCGCGCTTCCCTTCGGCCGCGCGTGAACGCTTTCCTGGTTTCCACGGGCGTGGTCGCGCTCGCCGAGATCGGCGACAAGACGCAGTTGCTCGCGCTCGTCCTGGCGGCGACCTTCCGGCGGCCGCTGCCCATCATCGCCGGCATCCTGCTCGCCACGCTCGCCAACCACGCGCTCGCGGGCGCCATCGGCCAGTGGCTCACGCGCCTGGTGAGCCCCGAGGCGCTGCGCTGGGTCCTCGGGCTGTCGTTCATCGCCATGGCGGCGTGGACGCTCATCCCGGACAAGCTCGACGACGGCGTCGGCCGCACGCGGCGCTTCGGCGCGTTCGGAACGACGCTGGTCGCGTTCTTCCTGGTCGAGATGGGCGACAAGACGCAGGTGGCGACGGTGGCGCTCGCGGCGCGCTACAACGCTCTGGTACCGGTGGTGATCGGCACCACGCTCGGGATGATGATCGCCAACGTCCCGGCGGTCATGCTCGGCAATTTCACCGCCGAGAAACTGCCGGTGCGCGCCATCCACGTCGCCGCGGCCATCCTGTTCGCGGTGATCGGGATCGCGGTGCTCGGCGGGCTCGAGTTGGGTCTGTAGCCGGCGCCCGGTCATGTCATCCCCGCGAAAGCGGGGATCCAGAAAGCGGTCGAAATTCCTGGATTCCCGCTTCCGCGGGAATGACGCAATTGATGAACTTCAAATGGCTGCCGCAGCCGCAGCGGCAGTCGCTCGCGCCGAACCCTGGGACGACGATTGCGCCGCGGGTGCGCTGGTTCAGCGCGCATTCGCTCTCGCCCGAAAGCGTCACGCCCACGATCCTTGCGCCGGGCGTGGCGAGCAGGTAGTCGATGTGCCAGTGCAGGCGCTTGGCGCGCGAGAGGTGCCGGCGCACGCGCGCTTCGAGCCCCCGCTTCGCGCTTCCCGTGTAGACGTAGCGCCCGGCGGGAAAGGCGAATTCGCCCAGCCGGCCGACGGCAATGCGCGCGGCGCGATCGAGTCCGATCGCGATCTGGTAAGTGCGCGCGCGGCTACGCGCCGCGGGCGAGCGCGCCGTCGCCGACAAAGGGATTCACGCGCCGCTCGTCGCCGAAGGTGGACAGCGGGCCGTGCCCGGGTATGAAGGCGACGTCGTCGCCCAGGGGCCAGAGCCTGCCGGTGATGGATGCGATCAGCGCGTCAAAGTCCCCGCGCGGCAAGTCGGTGCGCCCGATCGAGCCGCTGAACAGCACGTCCCCGACGATCGCCAGGCGGTCTTTCGGGCTGAAGAAGACCACGTGCCCGGGCGTGTGGCCGGGACAGTGCAGCACCTCGAGCTCGACGCGCCCGAAGCGCACGCTGTCGCCCTGCTCGAGCCAACGGTCGGGCGTGAACGTCGCGAGCTGCGGAAAGCCGAACATGCGGCCCTGCTGCGGCAGCTGGTCGATCCAGAAGCGGTCCTCGCGCTGCGGGCCCTCGATGGGAATCTTCAGGCGCGCGGCGATCTCCGCGGTGCCGCCGGCGTGGTCGATGTGCCCATGGGTGAGCAGGATCTTCTGCGGCGTGACGCGCGCGCGCTCGATCGCCTCGATCACGAGGTCGATGTCGCCGCCGGGATCGACCACCGCGGCCTGCCCGGTCTCCTCGCACCACAAGAGCGAGCAGTTCTGCTGGAACGGGGTCACGGGAATGATCGCGAATTTCATCTGAGCCTAGCGTTCGGTTGTTACGGAATTGCGGTCGAGCTCGGCGATGCTGCGCCGGCCGAGCAGGGCGAGGCTCGTGTCCATCTCGGACTTCAGGATCTCGATCGAGCGCGCGACCCCCGCCTCGCCCATCGCCGCCAGGCCGTAGAGGAAGGCGCGCCCGATCATGCACGCGTCGGCCCCCAGCGCAAGCGCCTTCAGCACGTCGGTGCCCCTGCGGATGCCGCCATCGAAGATGACGGTGAGGCGATCGCCGACCGCGTCGGCGATCGCGGGCAGCACCGAGATGGTCGAAGGCGCGCCGTCGAGCTGCCTGCCGCCGTGGTTGGAAACGACGACGCCGTCCGCGCCGGATTGGGCCGCGAGCCTCGCATCCTCGGGTGAGAGGATGCCCTTGACGATCAGGGGCCCGCGCCAGATCGAGCGCGCCCACTCGATGTCCTTCCAGGTGATCGACGGATCGAAGTTGAGCGCGACGTGGCGCGCGACGGAGACGATGTCGCTCGCCCCGGCCGAGCTGTCAGCGAGGTTGGCGAACGTGATGCGCGGTCCGAGCAGCACGTCGGCGATCCAGCGCGGACGCCGCAGCACGTCGAGCAGGGTCGTGAGTGAGAACCTGGGCGGCACCGTGAAGCCGTTCCGCAGGTCGCGGTCGCGCTGCCCGCTGATCGGGAGGTCCGCCGTGAACACCAGCGCGCTCGCGCCGGCGGCCTGTGCGCGTTCCACCAGGCTGCGCGTCAGGCCGCGATCGCGCATCACGTAGAGCTGGAACCAGAACGGGCGGGTAGTCCCCGCCGCGAGGTCCTCCATGGAGACCATCGACATGGTGCTCAGGCAGAACGGGATGCCGGCCTTTTCGGCGGCGCGCGCGGCGGCGATCTCGCCGCGGCGCGCGAGCATGCCGGCGTTGCCGGCCGGGGCGAGCACCAGTGGCAGCGCCTGCTTCACCCCGAGCAACTCGGTCTCGAGGCTGCGCTCGCCCACGTCGACCAGCACCCGCGGCCGGAACGCGATGCGCCGGAGATCCTCGCGGTTGGCCTCGAGCGTCGTCTCGTCGTGCGCGCCGCCGTCGACGTAATCGAACAGGGCCCTCGGCAGGCGGCGTCTCGCCAGCTCGCGCAGGTCTTCTATGGTGATGGCCGTCATTTCGGCTCGGGTCGCCTCGAGTAGCCGTCATTCTAATCGCCTCCCGCTCCGGCGGTGGCGGCGGGTCGGCCGACCCCGCTGGTGTAGAATTCCCAGCGGTGATCGGAGCGGGCCTGTGGATGCGAACGTGCGCGGATGGGTGGTCGCAGTGCTGTGGTCGTTGACCGCGCATGCCATCGCGCAGGCGCCCGTCGAGGAGCGCCGGCCGCTCCCCGATGACGTCGGAGTCGCCCAGCAGCGGGTCGAATTCAGGCGCCAGGCGCTCGAGCGCGCCGAGGCCCAGGTGCGCGATACGCTCGCCGCGCAGCAGGAGGCGGCGCGGCGTTTCGCCGAGGCGAAGTCCACGCTCGACTCTGCCGCCAGGAGCCTGGACAGGGCGAGGGCCGCCGCGGCCGAGGCGAAGCGCGCGTTGGACAGGGAGTCGTCGGAGCTCGATCAGCGGCGCCGCAAGGGATCCGGAGGATGAACATCATGTGCGACACGCATACGGCGGGGGCGATGCGCCCCGGGCGAAACACGCGTCTGCGCGCCTTCTCCATGGCCGGGGCGATGCTCGCGCTGGCCGCGGCCGTGCCCGCCCTCGCCCAGTCCGGCCGCGAAGCGCCGCCTTACAACACGGTCGATCTTCAGGCCGAGGCGCAACGCGAAGTGGACAACGACACCCTCAATGCCCTGCTCTTTGTCGAGTTGAGCGAAACCGATCCCGCGAAGCTCGCCGATGCGCTCAACCGCGTCGCCGCCGACGCCCTCGCGCTGGCCAAGTCTTACAAGCAGGTGCGCACGCGGACCGGCAACGTCCAGACCTATCCTGTCTACGACAAGACGCAGCGGCTCACGGGTTGGCGCGGGCGGACCGAGCTGCGCGTCGAGAGCAGGGATTTTCCGGCGGCGGCGGCGCTGATCGGCCGGCTGCAGTCGACGATGCAGCTCGGCCAGATCGGATTCTCGGTGTCTCCGGAACGGCGCAAGGCGGCCGAGGACGAGATCATCGGCGCGGCCATCAGTGCGTTCCAGGCCCGCGCCGACATCGTGCGTTCCTCCCTCGGGGGGCGCGCCTACAAGATCCGGCGGCTGGCGGTGAACGCGGGCGGAGGCTTCGTGCCGCCGCGCCCGCTGATGGCGCGTGGTGCCGCGAGCCCTGCCGCACCGGCCGTCGCGCCCCCGCCGCTCGAAGGCGGCGTGAGTCAGGTCGCCGTGAGCGTGAACGGAACGATCGAAGTCGAATGATGCGCGCTGTTTCCCGGCCCGCCTGTCACACCGCCTTTCACGAGTGACCGTCCGTCTTGCCCCGCTCCGGCATCGCACTTCTGATCTCGACGATCGCGATGATGCTCGGCGTTCAGTCGCTGACGTCGATGGCGGTGCTCACGCCCACCGTGCTCGCGCCTGTGGCCGCCGGCGAGCTCGGCGTGCAGGCTTCGCGGATCGGGATTCTCGTGGCCTGGATCTACTTGGTCGCCGTCGTCGCCGGGCTGGTCTGCGACGGGCTGATCGCGCGCTACGGCCCGGTGAGGGTGCTGGAGCTGGCGGTGGTGCTGGTGGCGGTGGGACTGGCCGCCGCGTGGGGCGGAAACCTTGCGGTCGTCATCCTCCTCGCCACGTTCGCAGGCGCGGCGCACGGGCTGGTCAATCCCTCCAGCTCGACCATCCTCCTGCACGCGTCGCCCCCCGGGTACCGCTCGCTTATCTTTTCGATCAAGCAGACGGGCGTGCCTCTGGGAGGCGCGCTCGCCGGCCTGGTCATCCCCGCGCTGCTGCACGTCATGGCGTGGCGCTACGCGGTCCTCGTGCTCGGTGCCGCGAGTGCATTCGCCCTGGTCGCGATCGTGCCCTTCCGGCGGATCTACGAGCGCGAGCGCAATCCGCGCGAGCGCATCCGGCTTTCGGCCATCGGCGCGCCGATCGCCGCGGTGAGGTCGCAGCCCGGCCTGATGTCGCTGGCACTGACCTCGGCCGTGTATTCGTCGGTGCAGACGAGCCTGTTCACCTACCTGATGCTCTATCTCATCGTCGAGCTCGACTATTCGCTGGTCACGGCGGGCGTGGTGTTCTCGGTGGCGCAGGGAATGGGCATCGTCAGCCGGCCGGTCTGGGGCGTCATCGCCGACCGCTTGCATGTGGCGCGGCAACTGCTCGCCGGACTGGGCGTCGTCATGGGACTGTGCGGGGTCGCGGCGGCGCTGTTCACGCCCGCAACGCCCGCTGCCGTTATCGTGGTCGTGTGCGCGGTCTACGGCGCCACTGCGGTCGGGTGGAACGGCATCTATCTCGCGGAGATCGCACGCCTCGCACCGCAGGGGAAGGTCGGCCTGGTCACCGGCGGCGCGATGCTGTTCACGTTTTCCGGCGCGCTCGCCGGACCGCCGGTGTTCGGTGCCGTCATCGCCCTGAGCGGAAGCTACGCGCTCGGCTTCGCGCTGTTCGCGCTGCCGCCCTTCGCCCTCGGGTTGCGACTGGCGTTCTCCGCGCGCCCGGCGGCCTAGCGCATTTCCGGGGACGCCAACGTGGCTGACCGGCGCGAGGCGGTGCTCCTGCTCCACGGGCTGTGGATGAACCGGCTGGCGATGCTCTACCTCGGCCGCTTGCTCGAACGCAATGGATACTCGCCCGTGTCGCTGTCCTACCGATCCATGCGCGGCGAACTCGACGAGCACCTTGCGGACATCGGGCGCTGCATCGCCTCGATCCCCGCCGACGTCGTGCATCTGGTCGGCCACAGCCTCGGCGGCGCGGTGGCCTTGCGCTATCTGCAGCAGGCGCCGGATGCGCGCGTCGGGCGCACGGTGCTGCTCGGCGCCCCGGTGATCGGCTCGGGCGCGGCGCGCTCGCTCGCGCAGCGGCCGGGCGGCCGGACCCTGCTCGGCACCAGTGTCGCAATCTGGCAGTCGGGGCTCGATTTGCGCATCGGGGAGCGATACTGCGTCGGCGCGATCGCCGGGTCGAAGCCGCTCGGGCTCGGGCACATCCTGGTCCGGCTTTCGGGCCCGAACGACGGCGTGGTCACGGTGGAGGAGACCCGCTTGCCCGCGCTCGCCGACCATCTCGTGCTGCCGGTGTGCCACAGCGGCATGCTGGTTTCGGCGAAGGTGGCGCGGCAGACCGCGGCCTTCCTGCGGCGGGGGCGATTCGAGCGATGAAGACCCGCGCCTGTCTCGCGCTCGCGTTCGCGGCTCTCCTGCCGGGCTGCGCGACGCTCGAATACTACTGGCAGGCGATCGGCGGGCAGCTCGAGGTGATCGGCCGTGCGCAGCCGATCGCGGAGCGCCTGCAGGATCCGTTGCTGCCGCCGCCGCTGCGGCAAAAATTCGAGCGCGTGCTCGCCATACGCGATTTCGCCAGCGCCGAGCTCGCGCTTCCGGACAACGGCAGCTACCGGCGCTACGCCGACCTGGGCCGGCCGTTCGTGGTCTGGAACGTGTTCGCGGCGCCCGAGTTCTCCGTGAAGCCGGTCGAATCCTGCTTCCCCATTGCCGGCTGCGTCGGCTACCGCGGCTTCTACCGCGAGTCCGACGCCCGGGCGCACGCCGAATCGCTGCGCGAGAAGGGCTACGACGTCCACGTCGCCGGGGTGCCAGCGTACTCGACACTCGGCTGGTTCGACGACCCCGTGCTGAATACCTTCATCCGCTATCCCGACGCGGAGATCGCGCGGCTGATCTTCCACGAGCTCGCGCACCAGGTGGCCTACGCGGGCAGCGATACCGTGTTCAACGAATCTTTCGCGGTCGCGGTCGAGCAGGAGGGAGTGCGCCGCTGGCTCGATCGCCGCGGCACGCAGGCCGAGCGCGACGCCTACGAGGCCTACCAGGCGCGCCGGCGCGACTTCGTCGCCTTGATCCTGCGCTATCGGGACGCGCTGTCGGCGTTCTACCTGGAGCCGCTCGAGGCGCAGCACAAGCGCGCGGGAAAGGCGCGGCTGTTCGCGGAAATGCTCCAGGACTACGGCCGGCTCAAGGCCGGATGGGGCGGATTCGCAGGCTACGACCGCTTCTTCGCGCTCGGAGCGAACAATGCACTGCTCGCGTCGGTGGTCGCCTACACCGAGCGGGTTCCCGCGTTCCGCGCCCTGCTCGCGCAAAAGGGCGGCGACCTGCCCTCGTTCTACGCGGAAGTGAAACGGCTCGCGCGGCTCGACAAGGCCGAGCGCAATGCCGCGCTGGAGCGTCTATCGCAATATCAACAGCCCGTTTCAAAATGAGTTGTCATTCCGAGGCTGAAAGCCGAGGAATCTGCTTCTTCAACGATTCAAAAACAGATTCCTCGCTGCGCTCGGAATGACGTCGTTGGACGTCGTTATCTCGAAGCCGGCTTCACGCCCAGGCGTCGGACGGATTCTGAACGCAGAACTTTCCACCGGTGACTTCCATGCAGGTCCCGGTGATGAAGGACGCGTAATCGGAGGCGAGGAAGAGCAGGGCGTTGGCGAGCTCCGACGCCTGGCCGACCCGCTGCAGCGCGTGCTGGCTCGCGAGCACGGGGCCCTTGGCCGCGATCCAGCGCGAGGTCATCGGCGTCTCGATCACGCCGGGAATGAACCCGACCACCCGGATGTTGAAGGGTGCCAGCTCACCCGCCAGGGTTCGGGTCATGTTCGCGATGGCGGCCTTGGTGGCGGCGTAGGCGCCGCTGCCCACCGAGGGCATCAGCGTGGCGAACGACGCGGCGTTGATGAGGACGCCACCGCCGCGCTTCCTGAGCTTGTCGGCGGCGATCAATCCCCCGTAGTACACCGAGTCCAGGTTGATGCCCAGGGTCCGTCGCCATTCCTCCTCGGAGGTGTCGATGATCTTCTTCTCGATCATGATGCCGGCGTTGCTCACCCAGACGTCGATGCCGCCGAATTTTCCCTCGACTTCGTCGGCGAAGGCGAACAGGTCCTTGCGGCTCGAGACGTCGACCGATTTGCCGAGGACCTCCAGCCCCTTGCGCCCGAGCTCGCGCACGGCGCCCTCGACGTTCGACTGCGATCGGCTGCAGACGGCCACTCGCGCGCCCTCGCGCGCGAACAGCTCCGCGGTGGCGAGGCCGATGCCCGCCGTTCCGCCCGTGACAACCGCGACCTTGCCCTTCAGGTTGATGTCCATTCGGCTGTCCTCCCCGCGTATCCGTGAATCCGTCATTCCCGCGTAAGCGGGAATCCAGGAATTTCGACCACTTGCTGGATCTCCGCTTGCGCGGGGATGACAGCATTGGGATTCATCATGTCCTCGCGTAGATCTCCGGGTTCCAGCAGTTAGGGGGCTGCCGGCCCTCGAGCACGGCCAGGATGTTGTCCACCACGATGTGGGCCATCGCTTCCCTCAGCTCCCTCACCGCGCTGCCCAGGTGGGGCGTCAGGACGACGTGGGTCATGGAGACAAGCGCGGGCTCGACCCGGGGTTCGTGCTCGAAGACGTCCAGCCCCGCGCCGGCGATGCGCCGCGCGGCGAGGGCGCGCGCGAGCGCCGCTTCGTCCACGACGGGACCGCGCGCGGTGTTGACGAGAAACGCGGTCGGCTTCATGAGGGCGAGCTCCCGCTCGCCGATCAGGTGGCGGGTTTCGGCGTTGAGCGGCGCGTGCACCGAGACGAAATCCGACTCGGCCAGCAACTGGTCGAAGGGCACGTAGGCGATGCCGGCCTCGCGCTCCTCGGCCTCGGATTTTCGCCGCGGGGTCCAGTACAGGCAGCGCATGGAGAAGCCGTGCGCGCGCCGCGCCACCGCGCGGCCGATGCGCCCGCCGCCGCCGATCAGGCCGATCACCTTGCCCGACACGGCGCTGCCCTCGAGGTGCGAGGACTGCGAGCCCGGGAAGACGCCGGCGCGCACCAGGCGGTCGCCTTCGACCAGCCGCCGCGCGACCGCGAGCAGCAGCGCGAAGTGGATGTCGGCGGTCGCCTCGGTGACCACGGCCGGGATCACCGTCACCGGGATGCGCAGCGCCGACGCGGCGGCGACGTCGATGTCCGAGGGCGTGATCTTCATCGAGGCGAGCATGCGCAGCTTCGGATTGGCGGCGATCACCTCGGCGTCGACGCGGTCCTGAAGCAGGCAGAACAGGATGTCGTGGCTGCGCACCGCGTCGAGCAGCTCCTGCTTGGACGGAATGTGCACCGAGTCCGGATTGAATTCGACCTCGGCGACCTGCTTCAGGCGCTCGATGGCGCTGTTCGCGACGGGCTGGGTGATGTAGATCCGCGGGCGGCTCATCGCAGCCACCGCACCACGCCCGCGACGCCGTCCACGGCGACCTGCGCCCCGTTCGGGATGCGCTGCGTGGCGTCGAGGACGCCCAGCACCATCGGGATGCCGCGCTCGCGCGCGAGCGAAGCCAGGTGCGAGGTGCTGCCGCCCAGCTCCGCGACCACACCGGCCACGCGCGGCAGGATCTGCGACAGCGCCGGCCCGGCGACCCGCGTCACCAGGATTTCGCCGGGGCCGACGAGCGTAAGCTCGCATTCGCAGTTCACCACGCGCGCCGTCCCCGAGCTCCAGCCCACGCCCGCGGGATGGCCGTTCAGGCCGGGACGCCCCAGCCAGATCGCGTCCGGCACGGGCGTATCCTGCATGTGCAGCGGGCGCCCCTGCAGGAGCTTGAAGCCCGCGTCGTCCGCCGCCCATTCGATTTCCACCGGCATGCCCATGAGGCGCTCGACCTCGAGCAGCATGCGGCCAAGCTCCACGGCCTGGTCTGCGCTAAGGCAAGGCTGCGCGAACAGGGGCTTCGCCATCCCCGGCCCGCCCCCGCTCTTGCCAACACCATGCACGCAGCCGACGGGGCGGTACTTGCGTCCGAGCGCGGTCTCGCGAAGCTTGCATTCGCGCGTGAGCACGATGCGCTCGGGCACCACCTCGCCCTGCGCGATCTGCGAGCCCATGCCCCAGGTCGCGTTGAGGACCATCTCGTCCTCCGCCGTGCGGCTCAATCCGCCGCCGGAGACGCGCGCCGAAACCAGCGGCTGCACCAGCACGGCCATGGCCGTCTCCGCCGGGCTCGCGCCGTGCGTGGCCATGTAGCGCAGCACGCGCGTGGACCACAGCGCCGCCCAGCACGAGCGCACCGCGGTGAGGAATTCGGACTCGTCCTCCAGGCCGAGGTAGCTCTCGAACTGGCCCGCGAAGCTGGACCCGAAGCGGTCCTCGACCAGCGCCGAGGAACGCACGGCGGTGCGCGCGCCAGTGCGTTCGACCATCTCCCGCCAGGCCGCGACGAGCGGCTCGCGCAGCTCGGGGACGATGGGCCGATCGAGCAGGCCGAGCTTCATGGCGAGCGCGGCGCGCCGTGCTACGCCCGGCTCGGGGGAGTCGATGGCGCGCATGGCGCTCTCCAGGCCGAGCGCCGCGACCTGGATGCGGTAGGCCTGCGCGTCGATGCAGAACCCGCCCGGGGTGGGCAACCCCGCGCGATCGAGCAGGGCGAGGTTCGCCGCCTTGGGACCGAACCGATCGGCGTCGGTCGCCTCGGCGGCGGACAGCGGGACAATGAGCTGTTGCAATTACTAAGCCGGCGAAGCCGGAACCACACAGTTCGGCCCGATTTCGCATCCATAATCTCGCGATTTCCGTAAGTTGCAACTTCGCAACTTACGGAAATCGCGAGACATGCATGAAACCAAAATCTTCGCCAATTGCGTCAACAGTTGGGTCGTAAGCGACTAGAGTTTCCCGTAGCTCGAATAGCCCGGCAGCGGGTCGACGACGGTGATCTGCTCGACCGGGAAATTTGACACGATCTCGATATTGTCCTTGTGCACGATCAGCATCTCCTCGATGCGCACGCCCCATTGGTGGTTCTTGCCGTGCTGCGTCTCGAGCGCGAAGGTCATGCCTTCCTTGATCTCCACCGGGTGGTCGAGCGACCAGATGCGAGAGATGACCGGCATGTCGTACTGCGCGAGTCCGAGGCCGTGACCCCACAGGTTGGCTGCGGCCTGGTCTTCCTCCTCGTAGCCCCAGGCCTCCTTGGCCGACGGCCACTTCAAGGCGATCTCGCGCGTGGTCGTGCCCACCTTCACCGCCTTGATCGAGTCGTAGAGCCACTTGAGCGCGATCTGATAGTAGTCCTTCTGCTCCTGCGTGGGCTCCTTGCCGACGCAGTAGGTGCGGTAGTAGCAGGACTTGTAGCCGTTCCAGGTGAGCGCGGCCAGGTCCATGAAGACGATGTCGCCGGGCTTGATGATGCGGTCGGAGAAATTGCGCCAGTTCGGCCAGGTGTTGAGGCCGGAGGACACGATCACGTCCTCGACGTCCTCCATGCCCGGGATGTTGTAGAGGAATTCCATGATGTGCGCGGTGACCTGGTTTTCGGTCAGCCCGGGCTTGAGGAACTTCATGGTCTCCCAGTGCGCGGCGTCGCCGATCGCGCCGACCATGCGCATGCATTCCTGCTCGTCCTCGTTCTTGACCGCGCGCGCTTCCATCATCGGGGTCATGCCGTCGACCCAGTCGATCTTCGCGTCCTTGAAGATCTGGATCATGTTGATGTCG
>Ga0080064_1005360_pt1 | contig 15197 bp, 14 predicted proteins | sample Subgrocontami54m_FD_69260 | JGI IMG/M metagenome (GOLD analysis project Ga0080064, IMG submission 69260) | Subsurface groundwater microbial communities from S. Glens Falls, New York, USA - GMW46 contaminated, 5.4 m (SPADES assembly) (version 2) ...
AGTCCAATTGGCCTGCGAACAGTTTGGAGTTGGGCGAATGGCCGATCGCCACAAACAGGCCGTTGCAGGCCTTCTCCATGACGGTGCCGGTCTTGACGTCACGGAGCCGGACGCCGGTGACCAGCGGATCGCCCAGGATCTCCTCGACCGCGACGTTCCAGATGAAGCCGATCTTCGGATTCTTCCTGGCGCGGTCCTGCATGATCTTGGACGCGCGGAGCTGATCGCGGCGGTGCACCACCGTGACGCGCGTGGCGAACTTCGTGAGGAAGGTCGCCTCCTCCATCGCGGCATCGCCGCCGCCGACCACCACGAGTTCCTTGCCCCGGAAAAAGAAGCCGTCGCAGGTGGCGCAGGTCGAGACGCCGTGCCCAAGTAGCTTCCGCTCGGATGCCAAGCCCAGCATGTTCGCGGACGCCCCCGACGCGATGATGAGCGCGCGGGTCTCGATGGTTCGCTCGCCGTCGATCGTCAGCGTGATGGGCGAGCGCTTTAAGTCCACGGCAGAGACATCGCCGCGCAGGAATTCCGTCCCGAACCGTTCGGCCTGGGCCCGCATTTCCTTGATGAGCTCGGGCCCCATGACGGCGTGGTGGAAGCCGGGGTAGTTCTCCACCTCGGTGGTGAGGATCAGTTGCCCGCCGGCTTGCGCGCCCTCGATCAGGAGAGGCGAGAGGTTGGCCCGCCCCGCGTAGATCGCGGCGGTGAGCCCCGCCGGCCCCGACCCGATGATGATGACGTTGCGCATGGAAGGAATTTAACACAGAGGCCGCACCAATGCACGGGACGAACCATATAGAGGTTGGTGCAAGCGGGTCCTGTCGCCGAACAGCCCTGACGTGCTCGCGGCCCGTCGCAGCCCCGCGGACTCGGGACTCGCTGCGCTCCGCCAGGGCGCCCGCTCGGCGCCACCCGCTTGCCGTCCTAACTACAGTTCGTGGGTGGAGTCCGGCTCGGGCACGATCACCTCCATGTCGGCGTGCGCGGCCCGGATCGCGGCGGCGAGCGACAGCGACTGCTTTTCCTCGCCGTGCACCACGAACACCCTGGCAGGCGCCGGCGTGATCGCCCGGACATAGGCCAGCAGGTCGTTGCGGTCCGCGTGGGCGGAGAGCCCGTTGAACCGCACAATCTTGGCGCGGCGCGGCGTCGGCACGCCGTAGATCGGCACCGTGTCCCATCCCTCCACGAGCTTCCGTCCCAGCGTGTGCTCCGCCTGAAAGCCCGCGATCGCAATGATGTTCGCCTCGTCCTGGATGGCGTGCTTGAGGTGGTGGAGGATGCGCCCGCCCTCGCACATGCCCGAGGCCGCGATGATCATGCAGGGCCCTTTCATGCTGTTGAGCGTCATGCTCTCCTGCACCGAGGAGACATAGTGGATGTAGCGGGCGGCGAAGGGATCGCCCTGGGAGGTGAACGTCCGGAAGGTCTCCTTGTCGTAGCACTCAGGGTGCTGCCTGAATATTTCCGTCGCTTTGACCGCGAGCGGCGAGTCGATGTAGATGGGCAGCGGATCGATGCGCCCTTCCGCGACCAGTTCCTTGATCCGCATGACCAGATCCTGTGTGCGCCCGACCGCGAAGGCCGGCACGATGATCTTGCTCCGGTGCGCCACCGCGTGGGCGACCAGTTCCCGGATCTTCTCTTTCACCGCTTCCCCGCTTTCCTCGTGGAGGCGATCGCCGTAGGTGGACTCGATGATCAGCGCGTCGCAGGGTGGAGGGCTCTCGGGGTCGCGCAGGACCGGCATCTGCTTGCGGCCCAAGTCGCCGGTGAAGAGGACGGTGGTCGAGTCCCCGCGCGCCGTCTCGGTGAGCCGGATGGCCGCCGACCCCAGGATATGGCCGGCGTCATGGAACGTGGCCGTGACCCGAGGGCTGACGGTGATCTCATCGTCATAGCGTGCGCCGGCGAACCGCCGGACGATCGTGCGAACGTCGCCGCCGTCGTAGTAGGGGCGGCGGCACTGCCTGCCCCGGCGGCTCTCCTTCCGGTTCACGTACGCGCAGTCGCTTTCCTGGATGTGGGCGGAGTCCTCCAGCATCACCGCCGTCAGGTCAGCGGTCGCGCGGGTCATGTGCACCTTGCCGCGGAACCCCCGCTGCGCGAGCACGGGCAGTGCGCCGGAATGGTCGATGTGCGCGTGTGACAGGATTACAGCGTCCACGCCTTTTGGATCGAAGCCGAGATCGCGATTGAGGGCGTCCGACTCATGGCGCCGCCCCTGGAACATGCCGCAGTCCAGCAGGACCTGCGCGCCTCTCGCCTGGATGAGGTGTCGACTGCCGGTGACCGAGCGCGCTGCGCCATGGAATGAGATCTTCATGCTGACGGGGCCGGCCGGTGGTTCGCCGAGATGATGTTCCAGGCCTCCTGGGCGGTTTCCGCGTACCGGAAGAGTTGCGCGTCGCTGGGGCTGATCAGGCCTTCCTCGATCAGCATGGGCCAGTTGATGAGCCGATCCCAGAAGGCGCGCCCCAGCAGCACCACGGTCAGGCCGGTCACCTTGCCGGTCTGGATGAGCGTGAGAGCCTCGAACAGTTCGTCCATCGTGCCGAAGCCTCCTGGAAAGGCCACCAGCGCCTTGGCGCGCAACAGGAAGTGCATCTTCCGGATGGCAAAGTACCGGAACTGGAAGCACAGGTTGGGGGTGATGTAGGGGTTGGGGTGCTGCTCGTGGGGCAGGGTGATGTTGAAGCCTATGGATTTGGCGCCGGCGTCCGCAGCTCCCCGATTGGCCGCTTCCATGATGCCGGGCCCGCCGCCCGTGACGATCACGAACTCGCAGTGATCATTGCACTGGCAGGATGACGAAACGATGCGCGCGAACTCGCGGGCCTGATTGTAAAAGGGCGACAGGGCGAGATGGCGGCGCGCGACGGCGACTGCCTGCCGCCTGTCCGGATCGTCTGGCTTCTGCGCGTGCGCGGCTTCCGCTTGCGCCAGGCGCGCGCGCGCTTCGGCCGGCTCGACGAGCCGCGCGCTGCCGAAGACCACGATGGTGGAGTGGATGCCCTCCTGGATCTGGGCCAGCTCCGGCTTGAGCAATTCGAGCTGCAGGCGGATCGCCCGCAGTTCATCGCGGCCCAGAAATTCCAGGTCTTCGTCGGCCCGGCGGTACGAGGGCGATTGCAGGAGCGCGTCCAAAAGCTTGTCCTTGTCGGGCGCTTGATCGCTCATGGATGGCATTATACCTGCATTCAGGACTGGCGTTTGAGTTCGTCGTAGATGCGCCGGACCTCGGCGCGGAGCTGCTCCACGGGGAGCGTGCCGTCGATCACATGGTCTGCCAGCGTGACCTTTTCCGCCAGCGGCATTTGGGAGCGGATGCGCCGGCGGGCTTCCTCTTCCGTCAGCTTGTTGCGGTCCATGAGACGCCGCAGTTGGGTCGGCTCGTCGGCGGTGACGACGATCACGCGGTCCTTGCGCTTGTGCGCCCCCGTCTCGATGAGCAGGGCGGCATCGAACAGCACGACGGCATGCGGGTCTTCCGCCGTGATCGTGCGGAAGAGACGCTCCTCTTCCGCGAATACGTGCGGATGGATGATGGCCTCAAGTCGCGCGCGCTTGGCGGGGTCTGTGAAGACGGCCGCGCCGAGCCGCTCGCGGTCCACCGACCCGTCGGTCCGCAGCATGTCCTTTCCGAAGGCCGCGGCGATCTCCCGGCAGGCGGGCGTGCCCGGCGCGACGGCCTCACGGGCCAGCACGTCGGCGTCAATGAGGCGCGCGCCGCATTCCACAAAGAGACGCGAGACCGTGCTCTTACCGGTCGCGATCCCGCCTGTCAGACCGACTTTGAGCATCGTGAATAACCCAGGTTAGCACATTGCATCGCCGCGACAAAGGCCTGTACAATTCCGCACGGTATGAGTGCACACCTTCTCGATGATGCGGTGAAAGCCCAGCTGGCGCTGGAATGGGCGCGGTTCAGGAAGGCGCTCGCCACCGCCGGTGACATCGGCGAGTTGAACCTGGAGGAGTGGCGCATTGTCGCGGAGAGGGACCGAAAAGGGCTTCCGCCGGCGCTGTCCGTGGCGGCGGTCCAGGGGCTGCTCAAGCTGGAGAAATCCGGCCTGCGCGGGCAGGCAATCCGGGGCGGGGAGGAGACGGTGGTTCCCGTCATGAAGCTGGTCGCCCAGTCTCAGGCTCATGAAGTCCGGCTCGCGGACGCGGACCACAGCGAGGCGTATGCCGTGCTCGCCTATCAGGCCGGCAGGCGGTTGGGCCTGGATGAGGCCAAGGCGGTGGTGTTCGGGGACGCCGTGGCCTATTTGATGACCAACTGGATGCAGGCCCACGCCGAAGGTTCCAGGACGGACAGGGTGATCATGGAGTTCAAGAAGACGGCGGGCGCGCCGCCGGAAGGCGGATTTCTCTGGAGTCAGCTGCAGTCGCTGTCCTGCCGCACCGGATTCAAAGCGATGGTGGAAATGGTCCGGCTGATGGGCACCCCGGCGTTCCGATGAGACTGAAAAGGGGCCAGGCGGTGGTTGTTGTCACGGCGCTTGCCGCGTGGTGGCTCTACCTGCCGGGTGGAGCGATGTCAGGCGGCGACGCTCCATCCGGTCGGGTTGTGGTGGTGGCCCAGGACGGCTCCGGGGCCTATGCCGAGATCCAGGCGGCGATCGACAACGCGTTGCCGGGCGACACGATCCTCGTCAAGCAGGGGAACTATCGGGAGGACGTGGTCGTGCACAGCAAGGACCGGCTGCGCCTCGTCGGCGAATCGCGCGACCAGGTGACGATCCTCGGCTTGAAGCGGGTGGGCGCGTTCCGGATCGGCAAGTGGCCGTACGGCGCGAACGACATCGAGGTGCGCGACCTGACCGTCTCGCAAAACGGCGGGCTGGCCGTCGGCATTTTCAACGGCACGAAAATCCGGCTCGTGAACATTCGCGTTCAAGGGCTGCTCTACGTCCAGCAGGCGAAGGACGTCCGTATCGAGCGCAGCCTGCTCGGCGGCAGCGAAACCACCGGCGTGTCGTTCTCGGACGCCCAGGGGGAAGTGATCGGCAACGAGATCCGCGACAACGACTATGGGGTCACGGTCGCGGGCATGTCGGACGTGCGGATTGAGGGCAACATCATCACGAACAATTTATACGACGCCGTCGTGTTCCAGTCGGGGTCCAAAGGCGCGGTCGTGGGGAACCGGCTCCTCAAGAACGGCGGCGCCATTTCAGTTCAGGAGGGCGCCCAGGCCGATCTGAATGGCAATACCATTGCCTCCGCTCCCTGAGTACAACGCCTCGTTGATTCAGAGCGGCTCAATGCAGGTCGCGTCGTCGTGGCTGGGGTCGTTGACGCGGAGACTGACGGCGTAGGCGGTCATGCCCTCCGGCGGGTAGGGGCGGAGGAGCGGCTGCAGCAACTGGGCCTGCCGAATCGCGGGATCGAGCCACTGGTCATAATCTGCCTGAGCCAGGATCACCGGCATTCGCTCATGGATATCCTTGAGTGACTCATTGGGCTCGGTGGTCAGGATGGCGCACGATTCAACGATCGTTCCGTCCGGTCCCGCCCAACGCTCCCATAGGCCCGCAAAGGCGAAGGGACGCCCGTTGCGCAGGCGGATGTAGAATGGCTGTTTCCGCTGCCCCATCCGGCCCTCCCGCTGCCACTCGTAATAGCCATCGGCGGGGACCAGGCAGCGGCTGCGCGCCAGCGCCCCTCTGAAGGCCAGCTTTTCCGCCACCGTCTCGGCTCGTGCATTGATCATCTTGTTGCCGATGCCGGGATCTTTCGCCCATGCCGGGATCAGCCCCCAGCGCACCTGCACGCATTCCCGCTCATGACGCGGCGCGGAAATTCGGACGACGGCGATGGGTTGTGAAGGCGCGATGTTGAAACGAGGCGAGAGGGAGGGAGACTTCGTGAGTTGAAAATGCTTGGCCAGGGTGTCGGCCGGCGTTGTAAGGCTGTAGCGACCGCACATACACCACGCTAACACGCGGTAGGAGACCTGTCAAAACCCCTTTTCTTTTCCTCTCCCCATGCAGTAACCTGTTATCTCTACCTGACTCGTGACGAAAGGAGCATGCTCGAATGGCCGGATTTCCGATAGAGCCCGCGGGCCGGATCAAGACCCTGCCGCCGTACCTGTTCGCCGCGATCGATGAGATGAAGAAGAAGGCCATCGCCCGTGGCGTGGACATCATCAATCTGGGCATCGGCGATCCGGATCTGCCGACCCCCGCGCCGATCGTCGAGCGGATGCGTCAGGAAGCGGGCAATCCCAAACACCATCAGTATCCTTCGTATGAGGGGATGCTGAGCTTCCGGCAGGCGGTGGCCGACTGGTACAAGCGGCGCTTCGGCGTCACGCTCAACCCTGCCGACGAAGTGCTCACGCTGATCGGCTCGAAGGAAGGGATCGGCCACGTGCCGCTGGCCTTTGTGGATCCGGGCGATGTGGTGCTGGTGCCGAGCCCCGGCTATCCGGTCTATCCGGTGGGGACCGGCTTCGCGGGCGGCACGTCGTACATGATGCCGCTCACCAAGGCCAACCACTTTCTGCCGGACCTGCAGGCCATTCCCAGGGACGTCGCGCGCAAGGCCAAGCTGATGTTCCTGAACTATCCGAATAATCCGACGTCGGTGACGGCCGGCAGGGACTTCTTCAAGCGGGTGGTCGAGTTCGCGAACGAGCACCGGATTATTGTGTGCCATGACGCGGCCTATTCCGAAATCTACTACGACGGGCGGAAGCCGGCCAGCTTTCTGGAGGCGGACGGCGCCAAGGAGGTCGGGGTCGAGTTTCACTCGCTGTCGAAGACCTTCAACATGACCGGCTGGCGCATCGGTTTCGCCGTCGGCAACAAGCAGGTGCTGGCCGGGCTCGGCAAGGTCAAGAGCAACCTGGACTCCGGCGTGTTCCAGGCCGTGCAGGAAGCGGGCATCGTGGGTCTGCGGGACGGCGATGCCCTGGCCGAGGGGATCCGGGCGGTTTATCAGGAGCGTCGGGACGTGCTGCTGCCGGGGCTCAAGCGGATCGGTCTCGAGGTGGAGCCGCTCCATGCGGCGTTCTACGTGTGGATCACCGTGCCGAAGGGCTTCACGTCCGCGGCCTTCACGGCGCATTTGCTGGAGAAGGCCGGGCTCGTCACGACGCCGGGGAACGGCTTCGGCGAGGCGGGCGAAGGCTATATCCGGCTGACGCTCTGCACGACGAAGGAACGGCTTCTGGAAGCGGTCGCACGCATGGAGAAAGTCGGGTTCTAGCGCCCATGGTCGAAGCCTACATCGGCATTGGGTCGAATCTCGGCGATCGCCGCGATCTCTGCTCCCGGGCGCTCGGGCTTCTCGGCATGCTTCCTCACAGCCGCCTGATCGCCTATTCCTCTGCTTATGAGACGGAACCGGTGGGGGACGTCGGCGGGCCGTTTCTGAACCTGGTGGCACGGGTGGATACCGAGTTGCCGGTCCGGCGTCTCCTGCTCATCCTTCAGGAGACGGAGCGGGGCCTGGGCCGCGCCATCGAGCGGCGCTCGGGGCCGCGCACCATGGATCTTGATCTCCTGTTCTACGGGGAACAGGTGATCCACGACGGTGATCTGGTCGTCCCGCATGCCCGGTTGCACGAACGCCGCTTCGTCCTGACGCCCCTGGCCGAATTGACTCGGAACCTTGTGCACCCGGTTCTGGGCCAGACGGTATCCACCCTGCTGGCCGCTCTTCACGATCCACATGAAGTGCGACGTCTGGAGGAGTCCGTCGTCCCCTGGACGCCCGCAGGCGGCGCGTGCAGGACGTGATGCAGAAGATCCAGACCGTCAAAGCCATGACCGCCTGGTCGCGGAAGATTCAGCGGGAAGGGGTGCGGATCGGGTTCGTCCCGACCATGGGCGCGCTGCATGACGGGCACCGCGCCCTGATCCGCGCGGCCCGGCTGGCCGGTGATGCGGTCGTCGTGAGTATCTTTGTCAACCCCTTGCAGTTCGGGTCGCTGGAGGACTTTGACCGGTACCCCAGGGTTCTTGCGAAGGACCTCCGCCTCTGCGAGCAGGAAGGCACGGATGCCATCTTCATCCCTCGCGCCCAGGATCTGTATCCTCCCGAATTTGAAACGGCTGTATCCGTGCAGTGGCTGACGCGCCGGTTTGAAGGACTCTCCCGGCCGGGGCATTTCGAGGGCGTGACCACCGTCGTCACCAAGCTGCTGAACATCGTCCGCCCCGATCAGGCGTTTTTCGGGCAGAAGGACTATCAGCAGGCCGTGGTGGTCGAGCGGCTGGTCACGGACCTGAATCTGGAGACGGAGATCGTCCTCCGCCCCACGGTGAGAGAATCTGACGGATTGGCCTTCAGCTCGCGCAACCGGTTCCTGTCGCCGGAAGAGCGCGAGGCCGCGACCGTGCTCTACCGGGCGTTAGCGGCCGGCCGTGATCTGATCCGGGCAGGGGAGCGTTCGGTGAAAAAAATCGAGGCCGCCATGACCCGGCTGATCCGGGCGGAACCGCTGGCGCGGGTCGATTATCTGTCGGTGGCGCATCCTGCCACGCTTGACGAAGTGCGGACGGTGCGGGGGCGGGTGGTCCTGCTGCTGGCGGTGTGGATCGGGGAGACGCGCCTGCTCGATAACATGGTGGTCAGCGCGCGATGAACAATCCGATGGCATTACGGCAGGACAGTATCGGGCTGTATCTCCACATCCCGTTCTGCGAGAGGCGGTGCCGGTTCTGCGCCTTCGTTACTCGTGACCATCAGGATGACCGGGCCGTGGCTTTTGTTGTGGACCTGCTCAAGGAAATCGAGCTGGCCGGCGATGCGGGGCTCGTCCGCGGCCGCCGGGTCGACACGGTGTACTTCGGCGGGGGCACGCCGACCACGCTGTCGCCCGCGCAATTGCTCGCCGTCCTTGACACCTGTCGCCGACGTTTCGACGTGGCCTCCGACGCCGAGATCACGATCGAAGCCAACCCTACGGGAGTGGATATACCCGCTTTGCGGGCGCTCCGGTCCGGCGGGATCACGCGGGTCAGTTTTGGCGCGCAATCGTTCGACGACGCCGAGCTGGACGCCGCCGGGACTCCGCACAGGGCCAGGGATATTGCGAGCGCCGTCCATTCGGCGCGCGCAGCCGGCCTGCCAACTGTGAACCTGGACCTCATCTACGGGTTTCCGGGGCAAACGCCCGCCTGCTGGCTGGCCAACCTGGACGCCGCGATCGCGTTGGAGCCGGACCACCTGTCCTTCTACGGCCTGACGATTGAGGAGGGGACCGCGTTTCATCGGGACATGGAGCGCGGCCGCATGACCCTCCCTTGCGAGGACGCGATGGCCGACCTGTATGAAATGGGGCGGGAGCGGCTCAACGCCGCGGGGTATATCCAGTACGAGGTCTCGAATTTTGCGCGGCCGGGCCATGAGTGCCGGCACAATCTCGGCTACTGGACCGATCGGGAGTGGCTGGGTCTGGGGCCCAGCGCCCACTCCTATCTGGATGGCGACCGGTTCGGCAACGTGGAGTCGTTGAGCGAGTACCATCGTCTCGTGGAGGGCGGCAGGGCGCCGATCGTGGAGCGGGAGAAGGGGACGCCGGAATTGCGTGTCCGCGAGGCGGTCGTGTTCGGCTTGCGGACCGTCGGGGGGGTGCGGCTGGGAGCCTTGCGGCGCCGGTATCACCTCGATCCGGTTGCGCGCTTGAAGGAGCCCATTGCGTGGCTCACCCGCGAGGGGTGGCTGGTACTGGACGATCAGGTCCTTCGTCCCAGCGCAACAGGATTGGCAATGGCCGACGAGCTGGCGGTTGCGCTTTTGTAGGGAAAGGAAAGGACGCTCAGTGTGCCGTCTCGGCACGGGTGCCGCAGTAGGGGCACATCTTCCATTCCATCTGCAAGGCGCGCTTGCAGCCGACGCAATTGCGGCTGAGCATGGTTTCGCAGTACGGGCAGGCCATGAAGTCGTACTGGACGATCTTGGCGCAAGTCGGGCAGATCGACTCGGTCTTGCCCGACACTTCGATCACGCGCAGCAACTCCTCGAGCGTCGTCAGGCCTGCCTTGGCCTTGTTGAGGCCATCCTCGCCCAGCGTGGTCATCTTGGCCGCGAGGGCGGCGAGACGCAATTCCTGCTCCGTGGCCTCCGCCGAGATTATCTCGCGCATCCGCGCGGTGGGGTCGAGGATCTCCATGATGGCGATCCGGCCGAGGTAGCCGGTCTTTCCACACTCTTTGCAGCCCTTCCCGGCGTAGAACTGCACGTTCGCCAGCGTTTCCGGAGGGATCCTCAGCGTTCTCAACGTGGTCGGGTCCGGCGTCGTTTTCTCCTTGCAATGGGGACAGATCGTCCGTACCAGGCGCTGGGCAATGACTCCCTCGACGAGAGAGGCCACGAGATAGCGGGGAATGCCGGCGTTGATGAGCCTCGTGATGGCCGATGGGGCGTCGTTGGTATGTAGAGTCGAGAGGACCAGATGGCCGGTCATGGCGGCCCGGATGGCGATCTCGGCGGTCTCCAGGTCCCGGATTTCCCCGACCAGGACGACGTCCGGGTCCTGGCGCAGAATGGCTCGGAGCGCGCTGGCGAAAGTCAGCCCCGCATCCGGGTTGACCTGAGTCTGGTTGATGCCTTCTATATTGCTCTCGACCGGATCCTCGACGGTGAGGAGGTTGGTCGTCGGCGATCTGATCGTATTGATGATCGCATACAGGGTCGAGGTCTTGCCGCTTCCCGTCGGGCCTGTCACCAGGATGATGCCCTTGTGCCGGAGGGTAAACCCTCTGATTGCCGCATACGTTTTTTCGGACAATCCAAGCGAGTCCAGCTTGGGCAGCGCTTTCGACTGGTCCGTGATGCGGAGGACCATCTTTTCACCGTGAAGCGTCGGCAGGGAGGAGACCCGTAACTCCACGGGGCGTTGTTCAATCTTTACGCGGATGGCCCCGTCTTGCGGAATGCGGCGCTCGGCGATATCCATCATGGCGAGAATCTTGAGGCGTGAAATAAGAGATGAGTGCACGACCTTCGGCAGGCGCATGGCCTCGCGCAGGAGGCCGTCAACGCGGAACCGTACACGCGTGTCATTTTGGGCCGGCTCGACATGGATATCGCTGGCCCTGGCGCGGACGGCCTGGGTCATGATCATGTTGCAGAGCCGGACGACGGGCGCCTGCCTGGTCGCTTCTTCCAGGCTCTGGATCTCGGCATCCGTCGGCACGGCTTCGGTGGCGAGCACATTCAGCAGGTCCTCGCTGAACTCCTCGGTACTGTCCGAGACGATGCGGTCGATGGCGGCCGCAGCCTCCTGCTTGAGGTAGACCTTTTTCACCGCTTCCTTGATCGCGGTCCGGCCCGCCAGTACTGGTTTCACGGTACACCCGCTGAAGAAGGACATGTCGCGAATGGCTTCGAAATCAAGGGGGTCTGCCATGGCCACGGTCAGGGACTTGCCATCCAGCTTGAACGGCACGGCCTGGTAGCGTTTGGCCAGTGCTTCGGGATAGGCGGAGGAGAGTTCGGTGCTCAGTTCTTCCTTGGACAGGTCCACGTAGAGGAAGCCCATCTGGCGCGACAGACGCCAGGCGATGTCATGTTCCGAGACAAGCTCCTGGTCGACCAGGTATTCGCCCAGGCGTTTGCCGGCCTTGGCGCATTCGTCCAGAGCCTTGGTGAGCTGTTCCCGGGAGAGCAGTCCCGCCTCAGTCAAGACCTCTCCAAGCTTGCGGCGGCGCTTGGGGGAGGCCGTCTCTTCGGATTTCAAGGTTTCCTTGACGTCGCCCATGTATTCTCTTCATCCAAAGGCGGGACGCTCGGTCAAGGCCGTATTATAGCGGAAATCGGCAAAGAAGCCAGGAGACGGCGGGGAAAGCAATTCACGAGAGACCGCCTATCAAGCCTGTTGCAAGGATGGTGAATCTCCGTTTTCCTGTCGGCCCACTGATTTCGATTTCCTTGGTGCCGCCTTCCGCCGTCCCTGTTCGATTGAAAACGATGCCCTCACTGCTCTCACTCACAACGAGGCTGATTTCAGGGTATTCACGCGAGAGGTGCCGGGTCAGGGCCACCTCACCCGTGACAACCCTGATGATTCTGTATGAGGCATGATCGAAATCAACCCGGATCGTTCTTTTTTCCTTGATGGCCATGAACCGCGCCCTGTGCATATCCTGCCAGACCTCCGTTGCCGCACTGTTGAGCCTGTAATCCTTGAGGGTATCGCTGATACGAGGTGCAGCGACTACGGCTTCGATGCCGACGATCATGATGACCGCGAAAAGATTTCCCAGCGTCGCGCTTTTTACGGTCTGTATCAGCATGAGGGCATGAATCCTGCCTGAATTATTGCCCTTGTCAAGGTTATGTCAAGAGCCAGCCCAACAGGAAACCGGGCGGAGTTCCGTTTTGAGGTAAAACAGGGGACAAAACCAGTTTGACAAGGACCTGACGCCACGCGTAGAATCATGAGGCTTTTCAAGGGGAAAAGTTCAATTTCCACGTCGCGTGAGCCTGTGAGGCAAAAGGCCTAGATCTGCAAGGGCAAATGGCCCTTTTGCGTTGGGGGGTAGGTCTTCTTTATGATTGCTTTCAAGGTGGTAAGATTATACCCTTGTGAGCGATATATTTTCATTCCTCTTCATCTCGCTAGGTAAAGTCTGTCGAGGGGAGTTTCATGAATCAGCCTGGTCAATATATGGTCCGGCCCGGTCCGGAAGCGTTCCTGCCGCCCGCCGCCGCGGCGATGGGCAATGCGCTGCCGGATCCCGGTCAGGCGCACATCAATGGGCGGATCGTTCCTGATGAAGAAGCCTTTCAGGAAGCGGCCCGGATGTTTCTGGGCGGGACGGTTCCCACGATCTTTCCGGGTCCCCTGGTGCTGTGGGCTTGGAATGAAAAGGCTAAGAAGAAGGCCAAGGCGATCAAGTTCTTGTACGACACCCTGAAGGAGTGTGCGCCTCAAGAAGCCAAGCCCATGCTGATCCCGATGCCGGATTACCGGCCGAAATATCCGAAAATCAATCCCGAAGTGGAGATCAATCCCAACCATCCGAATCTGACGATCTGGCACAACAAGATTGACGTTTGCATGTTCGTGGGCGTCCATTGTCATCAGGCCAACTTGTCCCTGAAGATCATCCGCGGGGGGACCAACTGTTACACGGTTGCCATGTGCGCGCAGGCCGGGCATGAGGACGCATGCCTTTCGTTCCGAGACGCGTCGGTGGAGAAGATCATGCATCTCGCGGAATGGGTCAAGAAATTAAAAGGCACGGTTCCGTTCGGTGCGCTCAAAAATCATGTCGCCGGTCTGGAGAAGAATGATCGTGTCGGCGGAGTCAGAAGTTAGCCAGCACGATCCCGGATTCTCAGGGGACCGTTCCCAATAAGGAGGCCAAACCGATGGACAGCCACTCAATCATCGGCACCAAGAACAAAAAAGGGCAGGTATACACCGATCCCAATCACCTGTTCTTCGAAGCGCCGCGCATCCCGTCGTTTTTCACCGGGAGCGAGGTCATCAAGGAAGCGATCAAGCGGGCCAGCGTGGATCTGATGGTGGCCTATCCGATTACGCCCCAGAGCGAGGCGGCGGGCCTGATCGGGGAGCTGTACGCCGAAGGCTATGTCACCGACTACATGCGCGGGGAGAATGAATTCGGCGTGATGTCGGAGTGCGCGGGCGGAGCATTTGGAGGCGCTCGCGTGTTCACGACGACGGCAGGGCCCGGGACCATGCGGGCCATGGAAAACTTTCCGATGTGGTCGGGGGCGCGTTTGCCGATCGAAATGATCGTCACGTGCCGCGGCATTAACTCGCCGTTGACCATCCAGCCGGACACCCTGGAAATGTACTTTCTTCTTGAGACCGGCATGCTCGTCTGGCATGCGGAGACGGCCCAGGACTTTTATGACTGGATTCTCATGGGCTTCATGGTGGCGGAGCAGCCCGACGTCCACCTGCCGATCGCGATCTGCTGCGACGGGTTTTTCGTGACGCACACCAAAGACGTCGTGAACTTGACGCCGGTGGACATGTGCCTGCCGCCGTACGATCCGTATCGGTCGCCCGTGCCTTGCATGGACATGGAATGTCCGCCGGTTCGGATGATGCGCGATCCCTTCATCATGAAGAGCAACTATATCAGTTACGCGACCCACGCGTCCTGGCAGCAGGAGGTCCGGGCGGCCATCGAGCGGTCCCGTAAGCACACGATTCCGCTGTTGGGTGGTCTGATTGATACCGAAAACACTGATGCCGAGATTCTCATCGTGTCATCGGGCACGGCTGTATCGCAAGGACGCGAGGCCATCCGGTTGTTGGCGGATGAAGGGCTCCGGGTCGGGCTCGTCAAGATTAAGAGCTTGCGACCGTGGCCGTATCATGAGATTCGTGAGGCCACGAAAAACGCCAAGTATATCTTTGTCCCGGAATTCAACGTCGCGGGCTGGATGGCTCGGGAACTCAAAGCCACCGTTCCCGACAACGACCGCGTGATTGCCGGTCCGCACGTGGGCGGCGGGATGACGATGCCGCCGGAGGTCATCGTTGAGCACATCCAGCGGACGCTCGGGAAATCCGTGGCGACCTTGGCCGCACGGGGAAGCTGAATTGCCGGCGACATTCGCAAGGACGCAGCCGGGATAGTGCGGGATACTGAACGTTAGGGATTGTAGGAGAGGAGAAGTCCATGAGCAAAGAGAAGATACAGATATGCGAAGAGTTCTTCGACATCATGCCGCCGGAATATCAAGCCCTGGTGACCAACGCCACCTGGGGGAAAGAGGGCCGGGGATGGAAGGATGTCGGAGTTCACAAGGAACTGATCGAGCAACACTCCCTGTGCGCCGGCTGTCCCGAGTCCATGGCCTTCCGGTACATCCTGGCGTCTCTGCCCAATCCCGAAGACACGGTCATGGTAGGGTCCACGGGCTGCACCAGCCTGGTATTCCCGCATGTCGGCATCCACAACATCCATTCGCTTTTCGGGAACCAGAACGCCGTCGCATCTGGCCTGAAGCGGGCGCTGACGTTGCGGTTTCCCGGCAAGGTGAAGGATGTGGTCGTGCTCGCCGGCGATGGCGCCACCGTGGACATCGGCTTGGACTACACGCTCCAGTCATGGTTCCGCCAGGAGAAATTCACGACGATCTGCTTCGACAATGAGTTGTACGCGAACACCGGCGGCCAGGAGAGCGGGTTGATGCAGAAAGGGTTCGTGGCGAAGATGGCGCCGGTCGGCAAGCAGTTCGACAAGGGG
>Ga0080064_1005361_pt1 | contig 15191 bp, 12 predicted proteins | sample Subgrocontami54m_FD_69260 | JGI IMG/M metagenome (GOLD analysis project Ga0080064, IMG submission 69260) | Subsurface groundwater microbial communities from S. Glens Falls, New York, USA - GMW46 contaminated, 5.4 m (SPADES assembly) (version 2) ...
ACGAGATCGGCGATCTCGGCGTAGGAGGCCAGCACCTTTTCGCGATCGCCGGCCTGGCGCGCGCCGAATTCGATCAATCTTTCGATGGCGCTGGGGTCGAAGTGCGGCAGCCCTTCCTCGTTGCAGAGACCGCCGACCCACTGCGCGTAAGCGAGCTGATGGCTCTCGTCGCGCTCCATGACGGGATTGAAATCGGCGCGCACTTTGAACAGCTCGTGAAACTCGTCATCCCAGGCGTAGAGCAGGTGGTAGAGAAAGGCGCTGCCGAGAACGATCACTTTGGTGTTGACCTTCACCGGTTCGGGCTTTAAGCCGGAGGCGGAGAAGAGCGCGAAGGGCTCATAGGTTTCCATCTCGATGCGGCCGCTGCGCAGCGTCCGCTTGAGCACCTTCCACACCGCCGGCTCGGTCAGCGCGTCTTCCAGGCTGAAAATCAGATAGCCGCCGTGGGCGCGCAGGAACGAGCCGGATTTGATGCGGGTGAAGTTGGTCACCACCCGGCCGAAGCGGTCGACGACGCGCTCGATGGTGCCGAACAGATTAAGATAGGTCGGCGCGCTCTCGACGATGATCGGCGCCCCTTCGGTCTTGCCGTTGTCGACGACGACGTTCACGCCGTATTCGAGAAATGGGTCGCGTTCGCGCGGCGGCGCCATGAAGGGGAAAGCCATCGGTCCGGCGGGAGTTTCCTTGAAATCGTCCAGGTTGTTGAGCACATGATCCTTTACTTCGGCCAGATAGGCGGTGACTTCATCGTGGTGAAGTTCCTGTTCCATGCGCTCGAGGATCGGAATCAGCACGCTCTCGCAAAAACGGCGCTCCACCAGGCGAATGTCTTCCTCCATTTCGCCCATGATCTCATGCTGCTTGCGCGCCAGCCGCTCCATCTCAATGGTCAGCTCTTGCTGGCGGCGCTCGACTTCCCGGCGCTCTTCTTCCGGCAGGGCGGCAAAATCCTGCGGGCGCTGGAGCGGCTTGCCGTTGACGATCGGAATGAAATAGAGATTGCCGTGGGCGCTCGCTTGCACTTGAAAGCCCCGCTCCCGCGCCAAAGCCGAGAATTGCTCGTTTAGCTCATGCGCCCGGGCGTTGTATTTTTCCGTCAGCGAAGTCTTTTCATTGTCAAATGCCTCCTGGCGAAACGCCTTGGGCAATTCTTCGCGCAAGTTCTTTACCAGATCCTGCATCATCTCGCTGAGCTGGTTGCCCTGGCCCGCGCCGAGGGAGATCGCCCGGGGCGAATCCGGATGTTTGAAATTATGGACGTAGACCCAATCGCCGGGAGGCGCAGTGGCCGTGGCGCGCTCGGCCACCCAGCGGCGCAGGGTTTCGAGTTTCTCGACTCCGGTCAAGCCCGAAACGAAAATATTATAGCCGTTCCCCGCTACACCCAAGCCGAGCTCCAGGGACGCCAGCACCCGCTCTTGGCCAACAAACTCTTTGGCGCCGGTGAGCTCTCGCGTCGAGGCGAATTTGCAAACGATCTTGCTGGAGAAACGGAGTTCCTCGGCGCTCAACTCGCGCGCGCCCTGGCGCAGTTCAGGCTCGGTTCCGTTGCCGGTCGTCCCTGTCGTGAGCATCATAGCGCTTCTCCTCTTTTCGGTTTCGCTTTGGGTAAGATCACGCGTAGGACCCCGTCCCGAAATTCCGCTTGAATGGCTTCTTTGTTGACCGACTCGGGAAGTTTCATGCGCCGCGTAAAGTGACCGGAGGAACGTTCCATGGTGTGAAATTGTCCGTCGCCGTGGCCTTTTTCCAAAGAGCGCCAGCCCTGCAACATCAGGTCGCCGTTCCGGACTTCAACCTTTACGTCTTCGAACTTTACTCCCGGCAGGTCCGCTTCGAGAATAAATGCTTCCCTGGTTTCGGAGAGATCGACCGAAGGATTCCAGCCGCGCACGTCGCGGCAGAACCCCCAGGGCCGATGGATCATCTCATCAAACAGGCGCTCGACTTCCCGCGACAAATGCATGGGAAACGAGATCAGATCATTCTGCTTCTTGGCCATCGTTCTGATCTCCAACCGGTTTTTCATAGCGCGCCAAGCGGGAATAAACGAGCGCTTCCGCCGTCAACCAATCTTCGAGGTCATGCCCTGGCAGCCTTCCGTGCCTTAGATAAAGTTCGTAGGCGAGTCGTGCGATCTCCCGGCGCAACTCGATGGCCGAAGGTGAATCTACGGGCGGCTCCATGCGGATTTTGCCCGCGGCTCCCCTCAGTCGCTGATCTCCCAGAGTCGCTTCGGGGGGGTAATCGATTTCATTCGCGTTGGCCATCGCCTGTTCTCCACGGCCGTTACGATCGCTTCTGCCATTTATTGAAACGCAATGGCTATGCCACCGTAAAGCGTAAATTCTCGGCGATTCCGCAGGGATTTGCCGCCGCCGGTTTGCACCGGTGCGAAGAGGCGAATGAAAATCTCGCATCCATGCAAAGCGACATGCGCAATCCTTGGCAAATTCAATGGCATATCGGTTGCACTTGCATTGCCATTATCCCCGACGGCGCGTGGTCGAGCGAAGGAGATTTCCTATGGCTGAATCAAACTTCGTTTTCACCGGAAACGATACCACCCTGCGCGACCAATATTTCGCCACCTTTCGGCGCAGCGAGCACCTGGAACCGGAAATGGCGCTGCTCATGGCGATCTTGGAAGACGCCATTCACTGTTATCGCAAGTACCGTGCGGCGCGCGATCGAGCCGGGAGGGAGCGCTTTCGTGAAACTGAGCAATGGATCATGGAGGAAGGGGACGACTGGCTGTTTTCCTTCGCTAACGTTTGCGAACTGTTGGGTCTCGACCCGCAGTATATACGGCGCGGCGTTAGGGAAATGAGCGCAAGTCCGGCCGAGACCGAAAGATCGCGCCGGCGCGACGGAACGCATCGACATGCGGCATGATCATCGGCGCACACAATGAATATCGCGACAGGGAATACGGTACGCTCCGACGGTTTGCGCTAATGCGAAGAATGGCGGCGAATATTGTCGAAGTTGAGATTTCTAATTCTATTTCACCGCGCCGTCAAAAAATCACCGTGCTGCGGAATTTTCGACAATGATGGCTCACCACTGAGTGTCACCTTGCCTGCTTCGTGGTCACTTTCTTGCTGCCAGACTACTGCTGAGCACTGAACCGTGTTTCCTCCAGCGTTGATTCTTAGCACCGGGAGAATGGGTGTTGGGTGTGGCCGGGTAATATTCGGCGTGCGAAGACTCACTGGACTGAAAAGCGGCTCGTGGCTTGCCATCGGTCAGCGCCCTGCGCAGAGTGACCCTAAATACTTACTAGATCCCGCCTCGCCGCAACAGCTGGCATCTGTCTTGCTGGTTGTGCTGTACGTGCAGTCTGAGAAGCCTTAACAGCCACTTGGGACATAGGTGTTTTAAATCACGGGGGTTATATGAAAAAGATCGGAAAGATCACGGCATCGCTGGCGTATCTAGTCGCCGCGCTTTGGCTGGGTAGCCAGGCGCTAGGCGCCGCCGACAAGGAGTTCGTTGGCTCTGACGCGTGCAAGACTTGTCACGCCAAGCAGTTTGAAACCTGGAAGAACACCTATCATTCGAAGATGGTGCGCAAGAAGGACGAAGGCATCCTCAAGGCCGTGGTCGAGAAATGGGCCAGCGATGGCGCCAACCCGGGGCCGACCAAAGGTAATGTCGACGGCAAGTCGTACACGCTCAATGACGTCATCTACGTCATCGGCTCGTACTGGAAGCAGCGCTTCCTGGTCAAGAACGCAGCGACCGGCAACCACCAGTTCATGGACAAGCAGTGGAACCGCATGAGCGGAAAATGGGAGCCCTATGGTCAGAAAAATGACTGGGAGACTCAGTGCTCGACCTGCCACGCGACCGGTTTCCGGCTCGTCAGCTACGATCCGGCCAAACCTCAGGAACAGAAATGGTCGATGTCGGAGCAGAACATCGGCTGCGAAGCGTGCCACGGCCCGGGTGCGCAGCACGTCAAAGCCCCGAGCAAGATGACGATCTACAGTTTTGCCGGCAAATCGGTCGAGCAGCAGTCACTGGTTTGCGGCTACTGTCATATCCGCGGCGAGAACCACAAGTTCAAGACCGCGCAGGGCAACGACACCGAGTATCTGCCGGCGCCGAAAGTCGGCGATACCTACAAGCCGGGTGACGACTGGCGCAAATGGTATCCGAACGAAGTGGTCATTCCGGGCGTGCACGCCGAAGATAAGATCGACGCCGCCTACGAGGGCGATCTCAAGGGCATGTTCAAAGTGGACGACGTCGCCAAGGCCAGCGGTTTTTACGACGCTGGCAAACACCATCAGCAATACCAGGAGTTTATCCAGTCCTCGCACTACAAGAAAAACGTAATGAGCTGCAATGGCTGCCACTCTTCGCACGCGGCGAAAGACGGTAAGGTAATCGACGCGAAGGATACCTGCGCCACGTGCCATGATGCGTCGTTCACGGTCGAGAAGTACATGCCGGGATCGGGATCGACCGCGGCCGGACTCACCGTGAGAACGCACACCTTCAACAAGAATCAGACGCGTGCCACCAGTGGCGTGACCGCGAAGGGCGAACCCGAGTACTACAAGAGATAACGGGCAAAATCCCGATGAGAATCGAGGGTCCTGGGTTCATTGCCCACACAGCGTCTCGATCTGCAACCGGCCGGTAACCATGACGACGCCGATATCCGCGTGCGCCTCCCTCAAAATCTTCAGGCGGGAACAAAGCGCCCGATCGCGGACGGCATGAAGGAGGGTGGGCTGGCACACAGCGGGCAGTTCGGTTGGGCCGAGACGGTCATGTACTGGAAGGTCAACCACATGGTGGTGCCCAAGAGCCAGGCGCTTAAATGCAACGAGTGCCACGCCGAAAAAGGAAGACTCGACTGGAAAGCTCTCGGCTATGCGGGGGACCCGTAGAAGGTGAAGAAGTAGCCGGATCATCCGCGGATACTTTCACGGTGTCGCCGATGTCATCGGCGACACCGACCATTTCTCCCGCGTGCGCAAGTTCAGAGGCGCAGCTGAGTCAATTGAGACGATCATTAACCCGTCTGAGCATATTCAAAGCGCTCCGGCGTTTTGCATTAACGCCAGAATTATCGGCGAGTGTTCTCGGAAATGGGATACCCGAGTTTATTGCACCGGCAAAAAGTCACCGGGTGAGGTTAATTCTTCGACAATGTTGGCTCCATTTCTGGTGTCACCTTGCGTACTTCAATTTTCTAATTCCCTGACGAAATTAGCTCTATCTCTGACTATCGCCTTGCCTGTTACCTGGTCTTGCTACTTGACCGTGACATTGATTTTCGACACCGCAACCTCGAGAGGGATTTTTGTATGACGCTAACGAGACGCGGTTTCAGCAAGGCGTCCGTCGCCACCGGTGGTTTGCTGATGGCCGGCCTGCCTCTGGCCCAACCGGCAACCAGCGCGACAGCAAGCTCTGTGCTCTCAGGATTCTTCCTGCAGTTTCCTCCAGATGGTAGACGGCGCGACACCGAGGATTTCTGAAGCCTTACTTCGGTTGCCATCGCAGGCATCCAAAACCTCTTTGATATAAGTCAATTCTAACTGTCTCAAAGTCTTAAAGCCCTTGGACGTAGCTGTGAGGGGTTGGATCGTCGGTACGCGAAGATGAGGCGGAAAATGGCTGGTGCGAATCACTTCGCCGGGGCTGGCAAATAGAACCGCCCTTTCTACGGCATTTTTTAGTTCTCTCACGTTCCCGGGCCAGTCGTAACTCAAGATGAGACTGACAGCTTCGTCGGACAGCTCTCCTACCGGCTTTTTCATCTCCGTGGCAAAGAGCTTGAGAAAATTCCGGGCAAGTATGGGGATGTCACCTTTGTGTTCGCGCAAAGGCGGGATGCCGATTTGAATGATATTAAGCCGGTAATACAGATCCTCGCGGAATCGACCGGCCTTGATCTCGTCGCCCAATTCCTTGTTGGTCGCCGCGATAACCCTCACATCGACGAAAATTTCCTCTTCAGAACCCACTTTCTTCACTTTCCTTTCTTCCAACACTCTGAGGATCTTGGGCTGCATGTCGAGTCTCATGTCGCCGATCTCGTCGAGGAAAAATGTCCCTCCATTCGCAAGCTCAAAGCTCCCGCGCTTGGTGTAAAGGGCGCCCGTAAAGGCGCCTTTCTTGTGACCGAATAGCTCGCTTTCGAGAAGATTTTCGGGGATAGCCGAGCAATTGACGGTGACAAAGGGGGCGGTGGCACGGAGGCTACGAAAATGAATCAAACGGGCGACGACTTCTTTCCCCGTCCCGCTCTCCCCCGTGATCAGCACAGAGGAGTCGGTATCGGCCACTTTTGCGGCGAGGTCAAAGATTTGTTGCATTTCTGGGCTCTTGCCGATCACCACCTCCCCGCAGCTTAGGTGCTTGAGTTCTCCCTTGAGAAAAAGGTTCTCATCCACTAAGCGTCTCCGCTCAAAGGCGCGTTCGACCACGATGCGCAGTTGATTAGGCGAAAAAGGTTTAGGAATGTAATCTTGCGCGCCCTTTTTGATTGATTCGACCGCGGATTCGATGGAGGCATAGCCGGTGATCATAAGAACCAGGATGGTCGGGTCGAAATCTTTGATCCGGTCAAGCAGTGTCATCCCATCCATCCCCGGCATCTTGACATCACAGATCACCATGTCGAAAGAACCCTTGCGGACTCGTTCCAACGCCTCTACGGCGTCCAAACTCGTGTTAACTGTGTAATCAATCCGCTCCAGCGCCTTCTTAACCGCCTCGCAGATGGCCTCTTCGTCGTCCACGATGAGTATCCGACCCGAAACCCTTTTCTCGCCAGTTTCCAAAATCTAGAGTCCTTACTGAGGCAGTTCCTTCTTATCGATTGTACTACCGGGGGGCAACGGTAGAAACAGGCGAATCGTTGTCCCATGGGATCCCGATAGCTCCGTTTGACCCGGCCCGCCTGTTTGGCTGTCCACCTCAATTTCCCCCCCGTGTTCCTCTACGATCCCGTAAGCGATGGAAAGCCCCAGGCCTGTTCCCTCTGATTTCGTCGTAAAGAAGGGATCAAAAATCCTGCCTCTGATTTCAGCGGGAATGCCAGGGCCGGTATCTCTAACATCGATCTCGGCAAAGCGATCTCGGAGCACCGTTCGGACCAGCACGCTTCCGCCCTGAGGCGTAACCTGGATCGCGTTAACAAAAACATTCATAAGAACCTGCTTCATCCGGTCCGGATCGCACGGGATCAAAGGAATCCGAGGATCGAGGTCGTTCGTGACCTTGATTCCTTGAAGCTTCAGTTGATGCGCGACGAATCCAAGCGTATCTATGACAACCTTGTTGAGGTCCGTAGGGTGAATCTGCAGCTCGCGGCGCCGGGAAAAGTCTCTAAGGTCGTCAATGATCCGCTTGCAGCGAAGAGTGTCGTCGCTGATGCGCTTGAGCTCCAAGTAAAGGGCGGACTGATCGCCCACATCTTCCATTAACAAGTTGGCGTTCATGAGTATGCTGGTCAACGGGTTGTTGAGTTCATGAGCAACACCTGAGGCCAAAAGACCGATCGAAGCGAGCTTTTCCGATCGAAGGAGCGAATCCTGAGCCTGCTTGAGCTCTTCGGTTTTGGCCTGGACCATTTTTTCCAGCCTCTCTCGGTGCCCTTGTATTTCCTCGGCCATGGCATTGAAGGAGCGTGCCAGTTCACCGGTCTCATCCTTCTTGCCAACGTCCACGCGATATCCCAAGTCTCCTTTCATGACATGCCTGGTTCCCAAAAGAAGTTCATGAATGGGACGGAGCAGTTGGCGGGATATGAAATAAGCGGTCAGAACAGCCAATCCCACGACTAAAAAAATAGACGCGAGCATGAGCTCCCGGGCTCGCCGGTCTACTTCTCGCGATTGGCCCTGAAGAGACTCTACTCGAATGAGGAGAGCCGAAGACATGCGCTCCAGTTGCCGACCTGCTTCATCGCCTTGTTGGTTTATCTCACGAACCAGGCGAGCCTTGTCAACTTGGCTCCCTGGTTTGATCGTCCCGAACAGGATTGACGCGCGATCCTTTATTCCCTGGATATAGGGAGCCAGCCCTAGCGCCATCTCGCCCGGTTGACGGGCTGACCCATGACAGGCGTCATCGGCGCAACTTTTTAACCGAACTTCAACATCACTGATCAACCGTTGCAGTCGCTGATCCTCTCCCGCTGAGCTGTCCACCAGGAATTCGCTCAAGGGCGTCGCCGTCCGGAATACAGCGACCTCCAAATCCCGCACAGCTTCCAGGGATTGGCTAATCTGCCTGAGGTCGCTGTTCACTTGCGTAAGATCACGGAAAGCATAAAAACCTATACCCCCCATGATGCCGACTGCCGGTAGAGCTACCAAAAGAAACCCAAGGATCAGCTTGGCAGAAAGAGAAAGGCTAATTGTTGACACGACCCCGACCAAGATTTAGCTCACCTGCGACAGAGATTATCATAGGCCACCAAACATATTCTACGACATCCTACGCTTAACACATTGACGCTTTCACTTTTGTCATCAAAGAGCTTGCGGACGACCGAGCTGAATTAAATTCGCGAAGTCCTGGATGCCGGCGATGGCAAAAAGGCAAGAGCTAAGGAGAGTCTGAGCACCTCAACTTCGACGATCCGGCGCACACTGCAAGAAAGCTTCTAAGAACCTTCTGCCGCGCGCCTATTTGCATTGCAATTTGCTCTCGTGTTGCAAAATGCAATTACCGAAAGGTTCTTGTTTTTAATCGTTTAGAATTATCCATTGCAAATTGCAAGCATCTTCCATTTCCCGACGGCTACGTGGACCCGCAGATTCCCCAAAAAGTAATGCCAAACTAAATACTTACAGGATCCCGGCTCGCCTCAACGCCCGGCATCAGTCTTGCTGCATGTGGTGTAGGTGCAATGTCAATTGCCTCAACATCAACTTTGGACAGCGGCCCCAAGGTCGTCAAGCGGGGGCAAAGCCCGCAGTCGCGCCACCATCGAGGGGTTCTGACTGAGACGATCTACGAGTGTGCTGCGTTGGAGATCCGGCGTACAGAAATGGAAACGGCAAGCAGCTGCGATAGCCTGGAATTGGGAGACTTCTCCGCCGTTCACTTTGTGATCAGCGGAAACCCTGTGTTCTGGACGCCGCATCGGTCCGTGAATCTGATGCCTGGCGACAGCGTTATCTTCACTGACGAAGGACAATACACGATTCTCAATGATGCTCCGCCACGCTCCGTCATCCTGAGCATTTTCTTTAAGACGATTGCTAAGGAGATTCGGGCATGAAGCCGATAGGAGATTATGGCGCAATTGAGTGGTCTTGACCATGAGTTTTCAACTCTGACAGCGGCAAAGGAGAGTTTTGTATGAAACTGACGAGACGGGATTTCATCAAGGCATCGGTTGCCACCGGTGGTTTGCTGATGGCGGGATTGCCTCTCGCCTATCCGGCAACCAGCGCGATGGCCTTGCGCAAGGCCAAACCCGCAGGTCCCGCCAAGGGCGAGTGGGTGTCAACCGCGTGCCAGGGGTGTACCCAATGGTGCGCGATCCAGATCTTCGTGCAGAATGGCCGCGCGGTGCGTGTGCGCGGAAACCCGTTGAGCAAAACGAACGGCGGCTACACCTGCCCGAGAGGCCATCTGATCCCGCAACAGACCTACGATCCCGACCGGATCAAGGTGCCGATGAAGCGGACCAATCCCAAGAAGGGGCGTGGCATCGATCCGAAGTTCGTGCCGATCACCTGGGACGAGGCGCTCGACATCGTCGCCGATAAGATGATCGAGCTGCGCAAGAATAACGAGCCGCACAAGCTTACCTATATCCGCGGCCGCTACTCGTCGACCTCCACGGACATCCTGTACGGCGCGCTCCCCAGGATCTATGGGACGGGGAACTACTTCTCTCACAGCGCGATCTGCGCCGAAGCCGAGAAGATGGGGCCGGGCCTGACCCAGGGCTTCTTCGGGTATCGCGATTACGACCTCGCAAACACTCAGTGCCTGGTGGCGTGGGGAACCGATCCGCTTGCCTCGAACCGGATGGTGCCCAACACGATCAACAAATTCGGTGAAATCCTCGCGCGCGGCACGGTCATCGCGGTCGACCCCCGGCTCTCCAATGCGGCGGCCAAGGCCCACGAGTGGCTTCCCGTCAAGCCGGGAACCGACGGCGCGCTGGCCGGCGCCATCGCCCACGTGCTGCTCACCGAGGGGCTGTGGAACAGGGAGTTTGTCGGGGATTTCAGGGACGGCAAGAACCTGTTTGTCGCGGGGCAGATGGTCGACGAGGCCGCCTTCGCAGAGAAAGAGACGCATGGGTTGGTCAAGTGGTGGAATATCGAGCTGAAAGACCGTACCCCGGCCTGGGCGGAAAGGGAAACCCTGATTCCGGCCGCGCAAACGATCCGCGTCGCCCGCGCGATGGGCAAGGCCGCGCCAAAGGTGGCGGTGTGGATGGGTCCCGGGGTCGCCATGAACCCGCGCGGCACTTACGCGGCGATGGCAGTCCATGCGCTGAACGGCCTGGTCGGCTCGATCGACGTCGAAGGCGGCACGCTACAGAGTTCAAGCGTTCCACTGGGCAGGTTCCCCAGCGCTGACGCCTACGTTGATGACCTCGCCAAGAAAGGCATCAAGGAGAAGAAGATCGACGGCCGCGGCGAGAAGGACATGCCGGCGATGATGAACGCGACGCCCGGCAGCGGTGTGGTGACCAACAATATCGCCAACGGGATGCTCAAGGATCCTGGCGCCGTCAAGGTGCTGCTGAGTTCCTGGACCAACTTCAATTTCTCATGTACTGACCCGGCGCGCTGGGACAAGGCGCTCGCCGCGGTTCCGTTCTTCGCTCACATGGTGACGAACGCCTCGGAGATGACCCAGTTCGCCGACGTGGTGCTTCCCTCGACGTTCAACTCCAGCGAGGGGATGTCCGTGATCACCAATGGGGGCAACCTGCACGGTTATGCGACGATACAGCAGCCGGTCGGAAAACGGCTGTGGGATGTCAAGCAGGAAGAGACCGAAGTGGTCTGGCTGCTCGCCGAGAAGCTCAAGAACAAGGGCTTCCCCAACCTCTACGACTATCTCTCGAAAGAGTTCAAGGACCCCGAAAACGGCCGGACCCCGAGCAACGAGAAGGAGTTCACCGAGATCGCGGCCAAGATTTCCAGCGCGCCGATGTGGATGCCCAAGGAGCCGCTGCCGGGAGACAAGCTCGAAGGCTGGGCCGATTTCCGCAAGAAGGGGATGTACAACGGTTCGAAGTACAGCTTCAAGCGCGGCTGGGGCGGCAAGTTCAACACTGCGACCAAGAAGTTCGAGTTCTACAGCGAGACCGCGAAAAAAGGCCTCGCCGCGCACGCCGCGAAGTTCCAGACCACGCCCGACGATATTCTTGAGGTCTCCGGCTACGTGGCCCGGGGTGAACTCGCTTTCGTCCCGCACTACGAACCGCCGAAGCGTCACGGCAGCGTCGCCGAGTACCCGTTCGATTTCATCGACTACAAATCGCGTCTTAACCGTGAAGGTCGTTCGGCGAATCTGCCCTGGTACCAGGAGTTCAAGAAAGTCGATCCCGGTGACGTTTCCTGGGGTGACGCGCTGAAGATGAACCCGGCCGATGGCGCGAAACTGGGGCTGAAGACCGGCGACACCGTCAGGGTCACTTCGTTGGCAGGCGCGATGGTCGTCAAGCTCAAGCTCTGGGAGGGGGTCCGACGCGGCACGGTCACCAAGGCTTTTGGCCAGGGACACTGGGCCTACGGTCGCGTTGCCGCGCGCAACTACGCCAAGGCGCAGCCGCGCGGTGGCAACAACAACGAGATCCTGGTCGACGACTACGATCGCTTGAGCGGCTCCACGGCCCGCAATGGCGGATTCGTCGGCGTCAGGGTCCAAAAGGCTTGATTAGCGGATGCTCGGACTGAAGGAGAAAAACAATGGCTAGATTTGGAATGGTCATCAACCTGCAGAAATGTGTAGGATGCGGAGCCTGCGCGTTCGCCTGCAAGGCCGAGAACAACACCCGCGCCCGCGCCAAAGGCCAGAGCCACAACTGGGCCGACTTCGTCATGAAGACCGAGGGAACCTTTCCGAATACGAAGCATTGGGTAATGCCCGTGCTGTGCAACCACTGCACGGACGCGCCCTGTGTCGCGGCCTGCCCGGTTACCCCGAAGGCGATGTTCAAGACGCCGGAAGGCGTCACGATGCACAACGACGCATTGTGCATTGGTTGCCGGGCCTGCCAGAACGCCTGTCCATACAGCCATGCTGAACTCGACGCCAAGAGCCTCAACGGCGAGACCTACAGCGTGATCAGCTTCAACCCCCCCGGCGGCAACACCCAGCCGGAGTGGAGCGACAAGTCGGCGATGATCCCGGGATGCACGGCGTCGGGAGCCGAAACCGCCAAGATGGCAGGAGCCGCGATTCCCGCGCTGAATCAGTTCGCGGCGGGAGCGGATGTGGATGCAATCCGGAAAGCGAACGTGGTGGAGAAATGCACGTTCTGCTACCACCGCACGAGCAACGGCCTGCAGCCGGCGTGCGTCGAGGTCTGCCCGGCCAAGGCGCGAATCTTCGGCGACCAGGACGATCCGAACTCGGAAATCGCCAAGGTGCTCAAGGCGGAAAAGTCGTTCCGTCTGCAGGAGGACAAGAAAACCCGGCCGAACGTGCATTATGTCGGCAAGTATAGCGCGAGGACTTGATTCCCAGGGCTCTTGTGTACATGTACTCTAAGGGGGCGGAGCTGAAGCCGCCCCCTTTTTCATTTGGGTTATTGCGGATTGCCTGTGAAGAGATATTCACCACAGAGGCGCAGAGTTCGCAGAGATCGGAGATTTTTTTTAACAAGAACTCTTCACTCTGCGCTGCTATAGTCGAAATTGTTCGCAAGCTGCGATGAAATTTTCATGCTGCTCTTCGCTAGAGAGATATAGACTGAACCCTTTCTCACCACGAAGCACACGAAGGACACGAAGGTTCGGATATTTTTGTTATATACTTTTTTAAGCTTTGTGATCGTCGTGACCTTCGTGGTGAAGGTTGTCTTTCTTTTTGGTTGCGGCTCTGCCGCGCTGGGCTCTCCGCGCCTGCCCGCCTGTCTGCCGATCAACAGGCAGGCCGCCAGGCAGGCGGGCCTCGGCGGTGCAATTTCCGAGGCCCGTTTTACAGGAAAGCCTGAAGACCCTTTAATTTAGGAATCGAAATGTCAGCGTACGACCAGGACCGCGGACTTGCCCGCGAAGATCTCTGCCGTTTTCTGGCGGCCTGCTATTACCAGCCGGGCCCGGAGTTCGCGGAAGAAAGGGTCTTCGACTCGATGCGCCATGCCGCGACGCGGATCCACCCCGAGCTTGCGGCGCAGGCGCGCCGGCTGGGCGAAGAATTCTCCGCCGAAGGACTCGAAAGCCTGCTGCTCGACTACACCCGGCTTTTCCTCGGTCCCACCCATATCATCGCCAAGCCTTACGGATCGGTCTGGCTGGAAGACCAGGATACCCTCATGGGGGACTCTACGATGGCCGTGCTGGCTTTGTACGAGGAGGGCGGCTTCGAGATAGACGAGGAGTTTCGCGAGCTGCCCGATCACATTGCGGCCGAGCTGGAGTTTCTCTATCTGCTCATTTACCGGGAAAACGAGGGACACCGAAACGGCGAGCCTGAGGCGCTGAAAGCGGCAACGGGTCTTAAGAAGCGTTTCCTCGACGAGCAGCTCAGGCTCTGGATCGGACCTTTCACAGCAGCCGTCAAGGCCGGCGCGCAAAGCGGTTTTTACCGCCAGCTTGCCGAACTCACCGACCGTTTCGTCAAGATGGAAGCAAGCGGCGACAAGGCAGCGTGATTTCAATGATAGTATTTTGGGAGCGGGGTCGGACTTCGACGAGTCAACAGAGATAGTCATGTCTTAGAAGTCTGCCTTCTAAGGGGTTCCCGAGTTTCCTTTTCACGTAACCCACAGCCCGGAATTTGATTTACTGGTCGGGTAGGTTGTAGTATTACGCAAATTGCGTAACGCAAATAGCGTAATATGAAGAACCCCTTTGAATACGGTGGCGTGGTCAGTGGAAACGCCTTCTGCAATCGGGAGAAGGAAGTCGCCGACCTGCTGCGGGCCATAGAGAATAACGAGAAGCTGTTTGTGTTCTCCGAGCGCCGCTATGGCAAGACCTCGCTCGCGCAGAAGGCGCTTGGCAAGTTGCCGAGGAAAGGTTGCGTCTGTTCCTACGTGGATTTGTGGCCGACCGACAGCGAGGCCACGTTCGTCACCGCTGCGGCCAAGGCAATCACCGAGTCCACGAGCACTTCGGTGGATAAGGTGCTGGAGACGGCAAAGAGGTTTTTCGGCAGTCTCGCTCCCAGCGTGACAATAGACGAGGAAGGCAAGCCGGTGCTAACGTTCGGAATCGGCAAGTACGCCAAGCTCGGGCCGGCGTTGGATGAAGTGCTGGAAACCCCAGCCAAGATTGCGGCCGGGGGCAAGCTGAATGTGGTGGTGGTGTTTGACGAGTTTCAGCAGATTCTCGAATACGGCAACGACCAGGTAGAACGGAAGCTGCGGAGCGTAATCCAACATCATCGGCATGTGGGCTATATCTTTCTCGGCAGCCGCAAGCATCTGATCCAGAAAATGTTCATGGATCGCTCCCGTCCCCTCTATCGGGCGGGCGGGCATTATCCGCTTGGGCCAATCGCCGAGGCTCACTGGCAGCCCTTTATCCGCAAACGGTTCGCCGATGCTGAGAAGGTCATTAGCAAGCAACACATCCATGACGTGTGCGTGTTGACGCACGGGCATCCGTTCTATACCCAGCACCTCTGTCATGTGCTCTGGGAACTGTGTGAACCCAAAGCTGAAGTGACCGAGAAAATGATCCAAGGTGCCGTGCGAGTATTGTTGGAGCGTGAGAACTACGCCTACACCACGCTGTGGGAGTCGCTCACCGTTCCGCAGAAGCGGTTCTTGAATGGACTGGCCGGTGAGTCGGCTGGCGTGAAGGTCTTTGCCGGTGAGTTTGTCCGGCGGTATGCGCTCGGCTCAGCCTCGAACGTGCAACGTGCGGTGGACGGTTTGTTGGAGAGGGATGTTATTGATCGAGACAATGGCTCGTTCCTAATTACCGACCGCTTCTTCCGTCTCTGGATTCAGGCAGCGCAAGTGATTTGACGTTATCGGCCAGCCGATTCCGCAAATTGGGGGCAAG
>Ga0080064_1005365_pt1 | contig 15179 bp, 7 predicted proteins | sample Subgrocontami54m_FD_69260 | JGI IMG/M metagenome (GOLD analysis project Ga0080064, IMG submission 69260) | Subsurface groundwater microbial communities from S. Glens Falls, New York, USA - GMW46 contaminated, 5.4 m (SPADES assembly) (version 2) ...
CGGGGGTGATTCGGGCGCGCAACCGCTGGGTGGCGCCGGACGGAAAGGTTTTCTGCACCGACGACACGACGATCCGTTTTGGCGCGAGTGGCAACGAGCGCACGATCGATTTCGAGGTGACGCTCCATGCGCCCGCCGATGCGCCGGTGCAGTTCAACGACAACAAGGACGGCGTGCTCGCCCTGCGACTCGCCTCGTGGCTGAACCAGCCGCGACCGCCCAACACGAATCGCCGGTTCACCAGTGGCGTCGGCCAGCTCGTCACTGCCAACGGCGATCGCGACGGCGCGGCTTGGGGCAAGCGCGCGCCATGGGCCGATTACCACGCGGTGCACGAGGGCAAGACCTACGGAGTGGCGATCTTCGACCATCCGCAGAACCTGCGGCATCCCACGTGGTGGCACGCACGCGACTACGGGCTGTTCGCCGCAAATCCTTTCGGCGTGCACGATTTCGAGCCGAGAACCACTCCGCCCAATGCCGGCCGGCACCCGATCCCCGCCGGCGGCAGCCTGACGCTGCGTTACCGCGTGCTGCTGCACGCCGGCGAAGAGAAGGAGGCGAAACTCGCGGAGCGTTACGCGGATTACGCGGCCGGAAAGTAGGTGCTGGCACAGGCCACGTTGCAGGTTTCGACCTGACCCCCTCGGATCGGGCTGGCCTGACTCCGTCCGCGTCTTCCTCCGATTTTTCGAACGGGAACGGCCGAACTCGACGACAGCGCGCACTCGCCGCCGCCGGCAAAGCGTGGCAGCGTGCCAGCAAGCTTATGAGCAGCCTGCGTAATCGCGTTGCCCTCGTCACCGGTTCGACCAGCGGCATTGGCCGCGGCATCGCCATCGCGCTCGCGGAACAAGGCGTGCGCGTCATGCTGCACGGCCTCGGCGATTTGGCCGAAATCGAGCGCTTGCGCGCGGAATTGCAGGAACGCTCCGGGGTGGCGATTCGCTATCACGGGGGCGATGCGGCCAATCCCGGCGACGTCACGCGGCTCGTCGCGGCAACGGAGGAGGCTTTCGGCGCGCTCGATATTCTGGTCAACAACGCCGGCATCCAGCACGTCGCGCCGATCGAGGAGTTTTCCGCGGAACGCTGGAGCGCGGTCCAGGCCGTGATCCTGAATTCCAGCTTTCATGCCATTCGCGCCGCGGTTCCCGGGATGAAACGCCGCGGCTGGGGGCGCATCATCAATCTGGCGTCCGCGCACGGACTGGTCGCGTCACCGTTCAAGAGCGCCTACGTCGCCGCCAAACACGGGCAGATTGGCTTGACGAAGACCGTGGCGCTGGAGCTCGCGGAGACGGCGATCACCTGCAACGCGATCTGCCCCGGCTATGTGCGGACACCGTTGGTCGAGGCGCAGATCGAAAGTCAGGCGAGGGCGCACGGCCTGCCGCACGAGCGGGTGATTCGCGAGGTGATGCTCGCGGCCCAGCCGACCAGGCGCTTCATCGAGATCGAAGAAGTCGCGGCGCTGGCGGTTTTTCTCTGCGGCGATCACGCGCGCTCGATCACCGGCGCAGCGATCCCCATCGACGGCGGCTGGACGGCCCGCTGACCGGCGCGGCGCGCGAAAGAGCGAGCGAAGGATACGTCAACACCCGTGAAATACACCTCGTTGCCGACGACATTTCCCGAAAAAGCGCCAGTCCCCGCACGGTGGTAAGCCGGCGCATGGCGCCCGTTGCGATCTCGGCGCGGTACAAGTCGAATGGGCCCGCCCGGTTGGAGACAAAGACGATGCCACCGAAAAACGGCGGCAGGGAGCTCCCGCGATTTCTGAATCGGCGTCGGCGGTTGATCTGTGACCAAGACTCGGGCATCATCGACGCAATCCGCCATGAAAGCTCGGCTCGCCGCCTTCCTCCTTTGCGCGTCGGTGGCCGCCCGCGCAGCCGGGCTCGCGCCGGTCGTTGAAATCGAGGAAGACGTCTACGCGTTCACCGATGCGGGCAACGGCGCCGGTCCGATGTGGTGCGCGGGATCGACCACGCTGGTGCGCGCGGGCGACCAGGTGTTCGCCAGCGGCCTGGAAACGGTCGCGGGGGCTCAACCGCTCAACAACTGCCGCTGGATTCTGTTTCGCAGGGGCGCCAAAGGCTGGGAGCGCGTGCACGTGGACCCGCAACTCACGCGCGAACCGGCGCCGCTCGCCGCGTTTCCCGACGGTCGCGTGCTCGTCTCGGTGAATCCCACGCTCGGCACAGGGCCGCAGGGCAAGGCCGGCCCGGCGCTCCCCGATGTGCTGCAGTTCGCCGCCGACCATCCCCTCGCTCCGCCGCGGGCGCTGGCGCCCGAGTGGCAGGGCACGCCGAAGTTTACCGAACACTCCTACCGCAGTTTCGCGGCCGACGGTGCGGCACGGGAGCTCGTCTTGTTTCAGAATATCGGCTACACGCATGCCGAATGGACGTTTCGCGATCGCTCCGGCCAGTGGAGCGCGCACGGCCAGCTCCCGTGGCCGTGGGGCGCAGAGTACGACAAGCCCCAGCCCGCCCGCGTGTGTTATCCCACCGTCGCGCTGCGCGGCCGCGCCGTGTATTTCTGCGGCGTCAGTGACATCGTCGAACCCTACGCGGCGTGGCGCGCCTACAAACGCGAGCTGACCAAGCGGGAGTGGGATTACGATTTTCGCCGGCTGTTCTTCACGTGGACGCCCGACATCACCCGGCAGCCGTTTGCCGCGTGGATCGAGATCGCCAGCCGCGACCAGACCGCCGGCTGGATCACCCCCGGCGATCTCTGGGTGGCTCCCGACGGAGACGTGCACCTGCTCTGGAGCGAGCGCGCGATCGACGAACGCCTCCGCGCGAAATTCTTCCCCGAGGCGAAACAGAGCCACTCGCTGAACTACGCTGTCGTCCGCACCGGCAAAGTGGTGCTGCGCCGCGCGCTCGTCGAATCGACGGAGGATCGCCCCGGCCTCATCGCCTCGGGCGGCCGTTTTCACGTGACGCCGCAAAACCGGCTGTTCGTCGTGTTCCATGCCGCGGGTGTCGAGTCGCCCGGCCGCCGGGTGGCCGAGAATCGCATCATGGAAATCCTGGCGGGCGGCGTCACTGGGGCGCCGGTGCGTCTCCCTTTCGAGAAGCCGTTCCGGAGTTACTTCACGACCACTCTCCGCGGGGGCTCACCGCCCTCGGACACGCTGGAACTGCTCGGCCAACGCGCCGGCACCGGCAACACCATCAGCTACGCCAAAGTGCGGCTGTTATAGCTCGTGTTTTAGAATCCTCTTTTGCCCGTCATGCCGAGCGCTAGCGAAAAATCCAGTTGGACGTCCGCTGCTCTGAGCGGCCCCGATACTCCAAATTCGCGTCAATTCGCGTGATTCGCGGGCGCTCTTCAGGATTTTTCCGGCTCAGAGTGACAATCCATTTTGAAGACATGCCGCAGCGCGGAGAGACCTTCGTTGAGTCCGCCGAGTTTCACGTGCCTGTGACAATACGCCGCCGAGCTGCGAGACGCGGGCCTTTGTTCCCTTTGTTTGCTTCTGTGAAATCCAACCGCGAACGGTCGCGACAAAGCGGCCCGTCTCTCAACTCTCAACCCTCAACTCTCAACTCTCAACTTCCCCTCCCCCTCACCGCGTCAGCGCCACCACGGCGTTGGCCATCCCTTCGGCGATGCGGGCGACCGCGCCGACGTCCACGGCGTCTGGCCAGCGATCCTGCGGCAGATGAAAGAGCGGACTGGTGCTCGGCGGCCCCACCAAGGTCACATAACGGCCGCCCGCCTTGTGAATGTCCTTCGTCTCGCCCGTCGGCACCACGTTAGGGTCGGCCAGCAAATCCGGCTTCTGGCCGGCGGCGGTGAGGTGCTCGATGGCGACCGCGCGCAAATCATCGTGCGCCGACATGAGCATGAGCTTGCTGCTCGTGGCACCGAGATTCGCGCCGTAATGGATCCACGTGGCCTTCGTTTCCCAACCCGGCCGGCGCGCGACAAAATCGTCCAGCCCGATATGGCCGAGTTCGTGGCCGCTGTTCGCGGTGAAGATGACGTCGCACGCCGGCGGATTCGCCTTCAGCGCCCGCAGCGTCTCCAACCAGCACACGAGGCCCCCGCCCCGCTCGGACGTGGATTGCCACCACGAACTGCGCGGCGTCATCACCACCACCGGTGGACGGCGGCGATCGCGTCCCGTGATCGTCACGACGACATTGCGGGCCTGCGTCGGCGTGCGCTTTGTCTGCACCACGACGCGGAACTCCGCCTTCCGCGCGACTGCACCGAGCACGCGATCTCGCTCGATGCTGGACAACTGCACCGTCGGCGGACCGAACGGTGCGCGAAACAACTCGGCGTTGAGCAGCGCCACGCCGGGCGCCCCGCCCACGGTCAGGATTACGTGGGCGCGCTGGCGGCTTTCCCGTCGCATTCGTCGATAGTCTTCGCCGTAGACGACGGACGGCGACAGCGGCATCACCGCGATCGGGCTTTCACCGGTGCCATCGCTCGCAGCGCCGCGCACGCCGGCCAACGGCGTGTCGGGGCCATCGAACAGCGCTACGCCCTCGATCCGCACGCCGTCGATTTCGACATACGCGGCCGTCGGGTCGCGGCGCTCGAGCGCGAATGATTCGCTCGTGACATTTCCGGCGACCGCCGCCGCTTCGCGCGCCAGCCACGCGGCGCCCGCCTCATCGCCTGGCGTCCCTGTGCGGTGGATACCCTGGCGGTCCCACGCCTCGAGCCAGCCAGCCGCCCGGGCTTCCGCCTCCGGAGAAGCGGCGTGAGCCGACAGGCCCAGCGCCGCCGCTGCGGGCAAACCGAGCCAGGCGGGTGAAGGCATGAGTGTGGTCTCTCGCGGATCGTTCACGTTGGCGACAAATTTTGAACCGCAGATTTTTTGACCGCGGATTACGCTGATCACGCGGATAATGCAGGCAAAAGTCCGAAAATCCGCGTGCTCCGCGTAATCCGCGGTTAAATGCCTTGGCAATCCATTCGGGTGCGGCGTCGAGCCGCGGTAGGCCTCTTGTGGCCACAGCGGAACTGCCGAATTCGATCCGCGGACGGCTGGGACGCCGCCGCAATTACCAGTGAAACTGCAAAATGATTCGAGGCACGGCGCGCGCGTTTCACAACTTCTGCTCATGACAACGCCAACTGTCGTCATCGCCGGAGCACTCGTCGGCTTCCTCGCCCGTACGCAGCCCCCCTCCTGACATGACGCTGCCCGCCGCATTGCTGCTGTCGCCGGAGGCGCGGCAACTCGTCTATGCCGACGGCGTGATGACGCGTCTTCAGCGACGGGCCAACCTCGTGGCCATTGTCGCGCCGGCGAACGAATGGCAGCAGCACCGCGCGGCGTTGGCGAAGGTGGAGGTCTTGTTTTCCGGCTGGGGCGCACCGGTGATGGAGGAGCCCTTGCTCGCCGCCATGCCGCGGCTGCGGGCGATTTTCTATGCAGGAGGCTCCGTGCGCTATTTCGCCACCGAGGCGCTGTGGCAGCGCGGCATCACCTTGACGACGGCCGCGGCCCTCAACGCGGTGCCGGTCGCGGAGTACACGGTGGCGGCCGTGCTGCTCGGTTTGAAACGTTTCTGGCACTACGTGCGCGTCACGCGCGACCAGCGGACATTCCCGGCGTATCGCCCGCTGCCCGGCGCCTTCCATTCGACGGTGGGGCTGATCGCGTTCGGAACGATTGGGCGCCTGGTGCGCGAACGGTTGCGGGCGCACGACGTCAAGGTGCTCGTCCACGATCCCTTCCTGACCGCGGACGAAGCGCGCGAAGCCGGCGTCGAAAGAGCGGAGCTCGACGAGGTTTTTGCGCAAAGCGACGTGGTGTCGCTGCACGCTCCGCTGCTGCCCCAGACCATCGGCATGATTCGCGGCCACTATTTCGCGCAGATGAAGCCCGGCGCGCTTTTCATCAACACCGCCCGGGGGGAAATCGTGCATGAAGGTGAAATGATCTCCGCGCTGCAGTCGCGGCCGGATCTCTACGCGTTGCTCGACGTGACGGCGACCGAACCGCCTTTGCCGGATTCGCCGCTCTATGCGCTGCCCAACGTGATCCTCACGCCGCACATCGCCGGGTCGCTCGGGCCGGAATGCCAGCGCATGGGCCACGCGATGGTGGACGAGTTCGAGCGGTATCTCGCCGGCGAGCCGCTCAAATGGGAGCTCACGCCGCAGCGCGCGGCCGTCACCGCGTAGCCTCACTCCGCTCAGTCACACGCGCAGCGTCTCGTGTTTTCAGAGGGACTTGTCATCTATTAGATGACAAACGAAGACAGCGGTTTTCCCGGGGGCGCGTCACCTGGTAATGGTAGCCTCGCTTGCGCGCACCACACAACGCAACGTCACCGGCGCGTCCGTACCGGCCGGGAGCGCAAAGCGCGTGACAAACCGGTTTTTCTTGCGGTCACGTCCGGCAGGCTGGCGCCGTCGACCCAACGACCCTCCACGAGAATCCGCCGGCAGTAGCGGGGCACGCCGCGTTCGTTTTGCTGGATCAAGCCCGCGAGGGTCCGCACGGCGACCTGCCCAATCTCGTAGGAATTCTGGTCCACCCCGGCATCGAAGTTGCCGTCGAGCACGCTCAACGCCGCCGCCGCGAGATCGCGCGGCACGTGAAGGCCGAGGTCGGTCAGCATGCCGCGCACCCGCGGGTCCGTCGTGACGATCGCATCCGGCCGGTAGCGGCGCAGCCAGGGCCGCAGCACGCGTTCATCGAGCTCGGCCTTGCGCTCCTCCATGATCAGGGGCTCGAGCTGCGCGGCCGCCGGCAGCGTCGCATCCTGGATCGCGAGGTAGCCGGCGCGAAAATTCCCGCCCGTGTTGCGGTCGTGCACCCGCGAGGTGACGAATCCGATTCGCTGATACCCATGCTCGCGCATCCGCGTGAACGCGAGCGTGGCACAGTTCATCTGGTCGCTGGTGATGACGTGGGCCCGCGGCTCCTTGACCGACACGCCGAAGCGCACGACCGAAAACAGGCTCCAGTCGAAATCCGGCAGGTGGAGCCCGCTGGCGTGCGGCGGGAGCAGGATGCCGCGGACGTTGCGGGTGCTGAGAATTTTCTGGAGCCGCGCGGGGTTCAACTCGCGATCGAGCACGAACTCCTCGAGCCGGTAACCGAGCGTCCCGGCGGCCTCCTGCGCGCCGCTCCAGTAAGCGGCGAATTCATGGAAGCGCCTCAGCGCCTTCGGATCGGGCCACTGGTTCAGCCAGGCGATGGTCGAGTGAATCGTGACCGGTCGCTTCGAATGCCGGTAGGCCGAGAGCGAGGCGAGCATCGGGTCCGGCCGGTAACCGAGCCGCTTGGCCGCCGCCTCCACCTCGGCGCGACGCGTCGTGGACACGCGCGGATCGCCCCGCAGCGCGAGCGACACCGTCACGTGCGATACGCCGACTTCGCGGGCGACATCGCGCAGGGAAACGCGCGGCGGGTTCGGCGATTCAGCCGGGGGCATGGCCGGAGCGTGGCCGGCGGGAGTTAACAGTGTAAACGAAAAATCGGCGCGGCCTTCTTTCCCCAGGCGCACCGCCAGGGCAACGGTTCCATCGCTGCTTTCATCGCCGACTTGCAGCCGTGGCCTGTCCGCCGCGCGCCGCCCGAATGTTTACCAGTGAAACTTGCGGAAGCTTTGAGCCCGGGTCCGCGGCGGCCGATGAGTCCGGCCGTCCCAACCCATTCCGGCGCGTTCCCCCTCCGCCGTTCCTCCCCAACCCAAGCCGCCACATGAAAATTCCCCTTGCCCACTCCTGTCCTTCGCCCGGCCTTTTGCTGCTGTCGGGCTTGCTCGCCGCCCCGCTCGTGGCGCAAGTCGCGCCGAAACCCGCCGCCCTGCCCGCCCCGGCTCCCGCCGGCGCGGTGGCCGCCACGACCACCACCTTGCCGGCGAAGGATGTCGTCGAGCTCTCGCCCTTCACGGTCAACGTCGAAAAGGACAACGGCTTCTCCGCCACGCACGCCGGCACGGCGACCAAGCTCGGCCTCGATATGCAGGACATGGCGGCGCCCTACTCGGTCATGACCGGCGAATTCATCGCCGCGCTCGGCATCACCGACCTCCAGGAGGCCGCGCTCTGGTCCACCAACGGCGCGCCGGTGATCGACGCCCAAGGCGCGGATCAGTTCGCCGCGCCGAGCATGTACAACATCCGCGGCCAGGTCATCAACGCCGGCCAGCAGCGTAATTTCTTCACCACCGCCGCGACCGGCGACACCTACAACACCGAGCGCATCGATATTGGCCGCGGCCCCAACGCGGTGCTCTTCAACACCGGCGCCAACAGCGTGCTCGGCGGCGGCATCAGCAGCCAGACCAAGCGCGCCCGCGTCGATCGCGACGCCGACACGCTCGGCTTCACGGTCGGCTCGTGGGACTACTATCGCGCGACGCTCGACGTGAACCGCCGGCTGACCGAGAAGTTCGCCCTGCGCGCCAACCTGCTGTGGCAGGACAAGCAGGGCTACATGGATCACGAGTTCGAGCAACGCAAAGGCGCCACGCTGGCGGGCACGTATCGCTTCACCCAAAAGACCGAACTGCGGTTCGAGGCGCTGCACGACAAGATCGCGCGCACCCGGCCCACGTTTCCCTCGTTTGATCGCCTGAGCGGCTGGGACGGCACGACCGTTTTCGACGCGCCGATCACCAATGCGCAACTCACCGCGCTCGGCGTCAATGGCGAGCGGCAGGGCATCGAGCGCCTGGGCAACGATTTCGTCTTCATCCCCGGCGACACCACGATCATGAACTGGACGAACATGGCGCGCTCGCGGCGCGGCGACTCGACCGCCAACGTCCCGCTCTACGTCGGCGGCCAGGTTTTCACCCGCAATGGCAACGCCGATCTGCTCCCGTTCGGCAACTGGGCCGCCCAGGCGCGCCCCGCGACCCCGAGCGTCACCTCCAACGGCGACCAGGTCCCGTTTGGCTGGAACTTCAACCTGCCCGACAACCGCTTCGATCGGGCAATCGCCAATTCGAAATTCCGGATCCCCGGCAAGACCTTCACCAACCTGCCCGAAGACCCGACTTACATTTCGTGGGACAAGAGCGTGAGCCTCGGACTCACGCACCAGTTCAGCGAGACTCTCTTCTTCGAAGCCGCGGGCACCTACGACCGCTATCACGAGAGGCTGCTCAACAACATCAACGGATTTCGGGATTCGTTTATCGACCTCAACCGGAACCTGCCCAACGGCCAGGCCAACCCGCACTTCCTCGACGTCTACGGCCAGGGCCAGGAGCGCACCCGCGAGCGCTGGATCGACAACGCCGGCGCGCGCGCGAGCCTCAACTACATCCTCAACCTCGATCGGTGGGGCCACTACACGTTCAACCTCACCGGCGCGCTCACCCGCCTCGAGCGCGACAACCGCCAGGCCGTGGCGAGCCTCGCGCTGGCGGCGGACCCGCGCGAGTGGCAGGGCCAGGCGATCAACATCCGCGAGTATTGGAGCGACACGGCGCGCACGTTCGCCACCGATCACCTGCCCACGAGTTTCTTCAACCGCGTCGCCGATTCCACGGGCAACAGTTTCACCACGTCGATGGCGACGATCGCGCCGCGCTGGGTGCTCAACAGCTACGGCGACGAAACCGAAACCCAAAAGCAGGGCATCTTCGCGCTGGCCGCCCGCTACTTCGGCGGGAAGCTCGTGTTTTCCGGCGGCGCGCGCGCCGACCACTGGAAGCGCGAAGTTCGCAGCCAGCCGACCTCGTTTGGCTTCCTGCCCGTGAACGCCAGCTGGGACGGTTACTCGCTCGACAACCGCTACTGGCGGCCCAATGCCCCGGCCGACTGGAAAACGCTCACGTACATCCCCAAGGACGCGAGCGGCAACCCGACGGCCACGGTCCCGATTCTCGCCATCGATCGCCCGACGATCGCCGGCGTCAACGGCGTCAACGCCCCGAATCCGCTCTATGTGAACGATCGCTTTCGCAACGATTACAACGCGCCCGTGCGCACCTCCACCGGCGTGCGGACCACGGCCAGCGTGATGTATCACCTCACGTCGTGGATGTCGCTCGGCGGCAGCTATGGCGACAGTTACGCGCCCCGCGGCGGCGGCCAGTATTTCCTCGACGGCGGCGATGCCGAACCCGAGGTCGGCAAGTCCTACGACGCCGTGCTGCGCTTCACCCTCTTCCGGCAGCGCGCCCTCGGCGGCATCGATCTTTCGGCGCGCGAATATTTCAACCGCCGCGAGCACGCCCTCGGCGATCCCCCGGGCAAGAGCAATTTCAACAATCTGCTCTCGCGAAACGATTATCGTGACGCCACCCCCAACGGCCGCAATCAGCTCGGGTTCCAGGACATCATCGGCGGCGACTACACCGCGCAGAAAAACAAGGGCATCGAGATCGAGGTGAGCGGCCGGATCACCCGTGGCTGGCGGATGACCGGCAGCCTCGGCACCGGTCGGATCGACGACTACGATCGCTGGAGGGGGACGCAGCGTTACTTTCAGGGCCGCGTCGCGGAAATGAAGTCGGTGCTCGAAGCCGCCGGAGGCCGGCTCGATCCGTCACAAAAACCCGCCGGCTCGACCAGTGCGCCCGGCCTCGCCGCCGTCAACCCCGCCATCACCGCGGCGATTCCCTCCGAGCAGCAAAACGCCGTCAACGACTACAATGCCTTTTGGGTGAACTACGACATCATCCCGACGCTGGCCGACACCATTGGCATCAAGCGCATGACGATAAAATTCTTCAGCGACTACACGGTTCAGGAAGGTCGCTTCCGCGGGCTGCGCGGCGGGCTCGGCGCGAATTACATCGACCATGTTGTCGCCGGCTACCGCTCCGGCGACACGGTCGCGAATCCCGCCTACAACCCCGCGCTGCCCGTCACCGCCCAGAATCGCCCGTGGATGGACGACCCGAGCGTCGACGCCAACACGCCCGTCTGGATCAAGCAGCCGTTCGAACTCACCGGCACGCTCGGCTATACGCTGCGGCTGCGCTCCGGGCCACGCTTCGTCCAAGGCAAGGAGCTCCAGTTCAACCTCATCATCCGCAATCTCACCAACTGGCAGAAAGTGATCAACCAGGACGAAGGCGTCGCGCTGCGCCCGCCCAACGGCGATCTCTCGCGGCCGTATCGCGTCGCGGTGCCGAGCCGGATCGGCATGTTCCAGCGACCGATCAACTTCGAGCTCACGACGACGCTGAAGCTGTAGCTCGCGCCGGCCCTGGCCGGCGCTTCCAGGGCGGCGTCATTTTTGGAGGGCCCGCCTCCCCGCCGAAGGCGGGCAAGGTGTGCGGCTTGCCTGCCTCCGGCAGGGCCTCGGACGACACGGAGGTCGTCCCTCCAGAATTCGTGAGAACGACACCGCCCTGCCAGCGCTTCCGGGCTGGCGGTCCATGCTTACCAGTGAAACCATCTGAGGTTTTGCCGGCGGCGACAAAACCGGCGATGCGAATTGCTACCTGCCCTTGGCCTCGGGGTCGTGCTACCCGCCGCCGCCCGACCCTGAAATTCAACCGACCTCCCCCATGAATCCGATCCTTCGCCCGGCCTCGCGTGGCCTGCTGGCTTGCCTGGCGTTGCCGCTATTGGCGCACGCGCAAACCCCGGCACTGCCCTCCAGTCCGCCGGCGCCCGCGGCCGACGAACCGGTCGTGCTTTCGCCCTTCGAGGTCAGGACCGAGAAGGACGAAGGGTTCGTCGCCTCGAGCGCGCTGGCGGGCGGCCGGCTCAATCTCGAACTCAAGGACGTGCCGGCCGCCTACGCGGTCATCACCCGCGACTTCATCGACGCCATCGGCATCACCAATCTCAACGAGGCGGCGGAGTGGGCCCCCAACTCGATGCGTTCGGTGGACGGCAGCGGCGGCGGCGACACCTTCAACATCACGGCGCCGGTGACGACGCGCGGCGTCGGCAACGTCTATCAACTCCGCCAGCGCAACTTCTTCGTCTACTTCGCGCCGATGGATTCGTACTCGATCGAGCGGTACGATTTCGGCCGCGGACCGAACCAGGTCCTCTTCGGCAACGGCACGGTCGGCGGCCAGTCCGTCTCGATGACGAAACGGCCGCGCTTCGATCGATCCTTCGAGACACTCGAACTCACCGGCGGCTCGTGGAACAATCTCCGCAGCGTCCTCGACGTGAACCGGCCGCTCACCCGCAACCTCGCCGCGCGCGCCTCCGCCGTCTGGGCCGATCGCGACGGCTGGCGCAGGGGCGAACACGAGATCACCAAGGCCGTGTTTGCCTCGCTCGCCTTCAAGCCCACGCGCCAGACCGAAATCCGCCTCGAGGGTGAAATCGGCCGCCAACAGCGGCGCATCCCCTACGCCACGTTCAACGATCAATTTGCCGGTTGGGACGGCGGCACCCTCTTCACGGGCCGCGCCGACACGCTGCCGGCCAATGCCAACGCCGCCGGCGTCGGCCGCCGCGGCTCGAACTATTTCGTCTACAACCCCCAGGCCGGCCTCGCGGACGCGATCTACAATTACCAGAACGAACCGATCACGCTCGGCGGCGGCTCGTCCGCCACGACGCCCATCGGCGGGTTCGTCCAGGTCGGCACGCAGGGACTCGGCACGAGCGGCGCCTCGCTGCTGCACACGATCAACATGCCCGGCAACCGCTTCGATGTCGCGCTCGCCCGGTCGAAGTTCCGGTTGCCGGACGACAGTTGGACGCTCGCGCCGACGAGCTCGAACAGCTTTCAGCATTTCAAGGACCTGCAACTCACGGTGAGCCATCAGATTTCCGACCACGCCTTCGCTGAAATCGCCGGCGATGTGAATCGCGTCTACAACGTCCGCGACCTGCTCGAACAAAGCGGAATCAACAACACGCTGATCGACATCAACCGCACGCTGCCGAACGGGCAGCCGAACCCGAAATTCCTCACGCCCTACGGCGAAGGCCAGTATCGCTACGGCCTCAGCTCCACCAACGCCGAATCCGCGCGCGCCGCATTCGCCTACATCAGGGATCTCAACCGGTGGGGCCACTACAGCTTCAACCTGATGGGCGGCCTGACCCACCGGCTCGCGATCGCGCGCAACGATTTTCTCCTCACCGGCACCGGCACGCAGGCCGCGGATCGCCGGCTGCTGGGCAACGACTCGCTCGCGATCCGCGTGCGGCAGTACTGGGACGAGCCGTCGGCCCAGCCGCGCCCGCCGACCTCGGTGGGTTTTGTCGATCCGGTCACCCCCTCGGGCAATCGCACCATCACGCCGATCTGGGCGAAGGCGCTTTCGAGCTTCAACAACGCGAACGACAACAACGAATATTACAACTACGCCCTTGCCGCGATGAATGCGAAATACTTCGGCGGACGCTTCGTGCTGCTCGCCGCGGTGCGCCAGGACAACTCCAAGCAGGTGGTGAAGTACACCCGGCTGCCCGGGGAGTATCCGTTGGACTGGGACGGCCAGACCATCTTCATGCGATCGGCCGCGCCGTCCGATTGGGGCGCGCTCACCTACACGCCGAAGGACGCGAACGGCCGACCCACCGGTCCGGCGACGCTGGCGATTGCCCGGCCCCGCGTGGGCAACAGCCAGTACGGCAGCCCTCTCCCCCAGTATGCGAGCGATCGTTTCCAGGACGATTTCAGCCCACCCGACGCGATCGCGAAACGCCAGACGCCTTCGATGGGCACGGTGCTTCACGCCACGCGCTGGCTCTCACTGAGCGCCAACTACGCGAAGGCGTTTGCGTTCAATTCCTCCGCCGCGCCCGACCCGAACAGCCAGCTCCTGCCGCCCGCGCAGGGCGACGGCTGGGACGCGACCGCGCGTTTCACGCTGCTCGGGGGCAAGCTCGAGCTTTCGACGGGTTATTACACCAACAAGGAATACGGAAATTACATCGATCCCACCTCCGTCACCAATCAGATCAACGGTCTCTACGACTCGAACATCGTGGGCGATTCCGCCACCGATGGCCGCAACATCCGGGGCGGCGCCAACATGTCCTCCGTCACGCGCGATACGCGCACCCGCATCGCGGACGGCTATGAATTCATCATCACCGCGAACCCGAGCCGCGCTTGGCGAATCACGGCGAATTACGCTCTGCCCAAGGTCTGGAACAAGGACTACGCGCCGATCACACGGGCTTACGTCGCGTCGCACGCCGAACTCTTCAAGCAAATCCTCGCCGACGCCGGCGGCATGGTCGGTCCCGACGGCCGCGCCGTCGCCAACCCCGCGGTCGCGAATCCCGCCGTCAACGCGGTCGACCAGGCGAAAGCCGTCAACGCCTACAACGCAATCTACAGCAACATCACGAGCTTTCTGCCTGACCAGCAGCTCTCGCAGTTCCAGCCGATCGGCAACGCCTACGTGGACTATACGGTTCAGGACGGCCGGCTCCGCGGGCTGCGCTTCGGCGCGGGCGTCAACTATCGCGGTCGCGCCGTCATTGGCTACCGCGGCAGCGATTCGATGGTGAACCCCGCGAATCCCAGTGCGTCGTCCGACGATCCGAACGTCGACGGCCACACGACGGTCTGGGCGCCAGCCTACGCCAATTTCACGCTGACCGCGGCCTATCGCTTCCGCTTGAAAGAGCACCGTGAGCTTTCCTTCAACCTCCGCGTGAACAATCTCCTCAATGACCGTGCCGTCATCTATACCGGATCGGCGCTGCGTCCCAGCGGCGGGAACTACACTTCGCCCGCCCGCGAGACCGTGCCCGCCGCGTTTGCTTACAAGAATCCGATCAACTTCAGCCTCACCGCGACGTTGAAGATCTGAACAGAGCCTCATTAACATTGCGCATGGATGGAGGGACGACCTCCGTGTCGTCCGCGGCTCGCACGGAGGCGAGCCCTCCAATTCTGCGCAGAGATTTCTGACGTCATTAAACCACGCAATGCCCCGGTTTGTCATTCTGAGCGCCAGCGAAGAATCCAGTTGAAGATTCGCTGCCCTCGAACGCCCACCGAGCTCCCACTGGATGTCAGACCAGCCCTTGCGGGCTAGACTTCGCTTCGCTCAGCCGGAATCGTTGCAGTTGTACCACAGATGGACACAGATGACACGAGGAGCGCAGCCATTGCACTGCATCCGTGTTTATCCGTGTCCATCCGTTCACTATCCCTGAACATGTTGTTTTCCTGCGAGCATGTTCAAGCGGCAGAATTTTACAGAAGGCAACAAAGGGAACGAAGGCTCCGGGGCCTTCGTTCCCTTCGTTGCCTTTTGTTCAAAGGATTGGGGATTGGGGTTTGG